>Ga0181612_136799_pt1 | contig 16277 bp, 5 predicted proteins | sample HoacroProtozoa21_FD_119630 | JGI IMG/M metagenome (GOLD analysis project Ga0181612, IMG submission 119630) | Hoatzin crop microbial communities from Cojedes, Venezuel. Combined Assembly of Gp0051906, Gp0051904, Gp0051908
TAGATGACCCACAGAGGTCCCTTCCAACCCCTACTATTCTGTGATTCTGTGATTCTGTATGTTGTTTGATGCATTTTTGTAGTTTGGTTCTGGATTTTTTTTTTGTAAACACTTAAGAAGTCAAAACAGTTTTTGGATTATGCCTCAGGACTATCTAACTGTATTACCTCTCAAACTATAACCAGAAGTAAAGTTTGCTAGCTGTACTTCAGTAAAATTTTGTTTTCTTTGTAATGAGTTTGGCACAGAGATTAGAGGAAGTTGAAGTTACCTGGAGGAGAGAGGCCCAAAAGGTGTTCGGAAGCAGGACACTCCTCTTTGCCTTCGTTTTCTAAATGCTTGCTCTACTAGTTTGGCTTCAGAGGCAGGGTCAATTCGCCAAAAGGAGCCCTTTCCAGGCTCTTCCTGGGAACGTGGGACTTTAATAAAGTAACGGTTCAAGGAGAGGTTGTGCCGAATGGAATTCTGCAGAAAGCAGAGGAATGAGATTATTATTTTGCCATGAGGAAGCATACAACAAAGACAAATGGGTTTCGACACACAGCTTGGAAAAATAAAATTCACACCACCAGAATTAGTATTGAAGACAGAAACAAGTCACTCAACGCACACAGCTCTGAAGTCACAGGAGAACTGTGAGAAAACCTGGGGAAACGTGTCAGACAGTTTCTATTAACCATGCTGAAAGATGGGTTTGCTTGGTATTATACCATCACTTACATCTGGAGCCAGGCAACGCAGTAACTCTTCTTTGGAAAGCAATGGACATGAAGCTTTTGCTGAGGCAGGGGGAAATCACTGTAAACCACATCAAAACCCTCTCAAAAGACAGGCTTTATTCTAGGCAAGTGGAAAAAACTGCCTGAGCCTGTGCTAACCACTTACCTGCCAAACAATCACTGGGGTGCCCAAACATGCCGTAAAGGACACTGCATTTCATGGCAATCATAAGACAAGCTGGCCAACTTGCCCTGCCTCCAAGAAGAATCCATTATTTCTGTTGCACTAGTCTAGAACTGTATGGCTGTCCAGATGTTCTATGATTCTATGTTGATAAGAACATTTATCCTTTTCATTGCAAAAGCCCACCTCTGACTGGGTGTAGCACTGTCTTTTGGGCTAGGTGTAAGGCTCAGTAAGCCCAGGTGGGCACAAGCTCATTTCTCTTCCACTTTCAAAACAAAACAAGAGCTTTTGTAGCAGCTCTAGACGAGCTCTTCACAAGCAGAGCCTTACAATGCCGCTAGTAGGGGAGGGGAAAAGACAACTTCACCCTCCACTGAAATGCAGCTCTCTTTGAAGAAGGATGCAGCAACTCGTTCGCAAAGCACAACTCTGCCGAGCAGGTTAAGGCAGGAAGTGAATTCCACAATTAATTACAACTGCAGGGAAAAGCCAGGGAGGAAGAAATGTCTTTATTCCAACTGCACTCAAAGTGCACCAAGCACTACTGCTCCTGCCAGTTGAACACAATGAAATCAGCAGCTGCAAGAGTCTTCTCAGCTGCACTAGTGTATTACATTCAAATAACAACAACCATTTCAGAGGTGTGATGCCAAGAAAAAGTCTGAAAGTAGGCGGAGCTGAGGTTTCTGGAACTTTGAAAGCAGCCCTCAAGTGAACATTTAAGCTTGATCTAGCACTTGTTAACTACATCCAGGCTCTCCTGTGAAGCTGGTCAGATTTCCTTTTAACACCACGATGAAGGCACAGACTCAAAGTTCCCCAAGTCCCCATTCTGAGATCCAAAACTCGCCAACTGTGACTTAGGCAATGCAGTTGATACACTGTGAAAACAAAACACCTGTGACGATCTAAGGTATTGTTATGGTTAGAAACTGGGACCTCAGTTTTACGCTGGACATCTTCTGCTTAGACAGATCATGCCAAACAAAGTGAAGGATTAAGTAGTAAGTATCTGGACAGAGAAGTGACTGATAGCAAGGATGTGGAAGAATAAAAAACAAACAAAAATGAAAGACACATGACTACAGAATCAGAATAATTTCAGAAACCAGAGAGCCCAGTAGTAACACACTACACGGCCCTAGAAAGTAGTTCGAAAAACCTCACCACCCACAAACAAACCAGTTAGCTTACATTAAACAAATTCACTCTGGGAATAGTCAAAGCAGCTCTATTCCCAGTGCCACAAATCTTGAATAAGTGTGTTTCAAAGCAGTTAAGCCCTGTCAAAGTAGTTTGAAAGCTTGTCAGTGTCAAGAACTCACCTGCCAGCCTTTGTCAGCAGTCCTGTAATACGGATAATGCTTGGTAATGTGGGCATAAATCCCACTTAGTGTTAATTGCCTGTCCTGTGCTGAAGATATAGCCTGCACAATTAGCTGAGCATAAGAATAGGGTGGCTTGGACTCATCCTAAGGGGAAAAAAACCAAACAAATTTAGCCACTAGCAAAGAATTCCTACACTGAAGTTTACCAACAACCCAAACAAAAAAAGCACATCAGGCTGCAGTTTCCACAGATTCTGAGAGAGCAAAGGGCAACTAAGGGCAGCATCCCCCTCTTCCCTTTCACTCCTATTTTATACCGCCACTTCCCAGTTTAGCACAAGCATTTGTGTGCAAACAGGACTAAAGGCATGAGCCAGATTAAAGTATCTCCTTCCCTCTCCCCACGAATACACACACTAAAAGGCTAACTTTAATCTAGTTCCATTTCCCACTGAATTACCACACATGCTTACACCAGCACAACAAACAGGATCAGGACAAGCAATTGGAAACAAAGTTAACAGTTGCAGGGTACCTCCACTGCTTTCAGCATTCATGAAACTAAAGCCTTCAATTCTGCCCAGCTACAACTGAACTTTCTTAGCAAGGTTTCATGCAAGTAGACTACCAGCTCTCCCCAACAACAAGCCCAACAGTAAACTTGATCCTCTCCAGCAGGATTTGTTTCATTCTAGGAACTTTAATTTGTTTGCCAGATCTCATATTCCCAGCTCTTCATATTACTCCATCAAGAACAGCCCTTCTCGTCTCAAGGGAGAATTCCATCTACAAAAAGCCATCTAGTATTGCACTTCTCCACCCAGTCCCAAATCAGGTGGTTCTGGATCTAGACCTTTAACTTTGATCTGAAGATCAGCTCCCCAAAATTAAGTTTTATCATTATAATTAAGTTTTTTTAATCTAAATTCCACTTGCTGCTCTCCTCATTTAACACTTGTTTGACAGGCCTTCATGTTTGTTTTTAAAGTCAGGTTACAGAATTCTCATGGCAAGCATCTAGTTTCTTCCCCTTTCTCCAACTGTGTCTTGCAAAACACCATTAATTAAAAGGAGAAAACAAGACTGAACTTTAATGCACCTGTTATTCATGGGGTCTTGATTTATCAAAATAGCAGAAAAATTCTTCTCGCTTAACCTTTTTAGTGAATGACTTGAATACATTTTGGGCAGCTAAGCAAACAGACTCAACAACTAATAAGACACTGGTTTGAAGACATGGTCTCAAAACCCTGGAGGATACTGTATACAACACTGTTACGGCCAGGGTATTCTTACAACCCTCTTAACTATATCCAGCACCGCCAATAAACTGCCAGGTCTTCATAAGCCTCCCAATCAGCGCTGCTAGGTAAGGAACGTTTCTTTGAACCTTTGGGCTGTCTCCGCCAGATGCATCTGCCTGCTGTTCTGATGCTGCTTTTGCTGCATACTCTGCTGCCAGCTGCAGATCCGAGGTAATGTTGTGAACAAAACGATATCCTGAGGATCCAGCACCACGTGGACTGGCCGGGCAAGAGTTGGGAACACTGGAGAGGCAAAAAAGGAAATAAAATTATCTGTTGCGTTATTTATTAACACAACACAAAGTTCTTACTCTCTAAGGTACAGTAAAGCTCCCAGGTCACTGAGAAGCAGATATGTGCTGGACTTCTTTTTGCCCTGTGTCTTATCCACAGGAACATTTGAGGGAAAAAATCATCAGAGATAAAATTGGAATTTCTACAAAACCCTGACATGCCCCACCCCCTTTCCGCAATCCCAAGACAGCAGAATCTCAAAGCATTTAACAATACCTCTGTGTTCAGAGAAGCACTCAAAACAATATACACTGTATCAAGGATGAATACTTAAACAAATAGCTTGCCATCATAACTTGTGAATGAACAACACGCCACTCTCCTTATAACACAGGTAATATTTAATCAACTTTTTTTTAACAGATACAGGCTGTGTTCTTTTACAGGATCATAGTTAAAGCACTCAGGGCAGGCATCTGCCACGAGGGTCCTTGTCTAACACAAAACATGAGCTTGAGCAGATCATACCCTCACGAGCTTCACACAGTTAGAGGCAGGGATTTCCTTGATTCACCAGCACACGAATGCAGCTAACCAAAGGGAGCTGCAGTCACTAGTACACAACACAGAAGGTAGCTCACTCCTCAGCTTTGGCTAGCATGGAGAAGACACGTTTAGAATCCCAGGGCCACCACGAGATGGCATTACAGGAACAACTACTGAGCAGGAAAGCCCTTCTAAAACTGATAGAAAAAGCTGCAAACAAATAAAAGGTTGCTATAATTTGCAGCACCACTCAGACATGCAGAAGTGAGTGCTACAAGATGAGAACTAATCAGAAAGGCTTGTCTAGGGATCACACATCCTTGATTTGCGGGGCTGGAAGGACGGGAGGAGAGAGATGAGCCTGGGAATCTGAAGTTCTCTGTCTCTCCTCTGTTCTGTGCTGTCCAGCATCGAGGGGTGCAATGCCAGAGCAGCATGGCGCATAGTCAAATCCCAGGATTACATATGTCTTCTACATAAGAGCAGATAAACAGTGAACAAGAAAGCAAAACAACACACAGAAGATTTACATAGCAAAACAAGCAGTTCAAATTGTATGAAAAGATGCAAAACTGAAGCCCACAGCTAGGAACTAGAATTCAGTAAAACTGGCACAAACAATCCTCCTCTTAGTCAAATGCCCAACAGCAGTGCTAATGTGGACACAAATAAATGCAGTAACTGACACTCACTGCAGCAGTGGCTAACTGCTGCACAAAAAACCACAGAACGTGGTCCCTTCCTCAAAAAGGTGACTGTCTAAACAGCTTCCCCCACATGCACGTACACACGTGGAGGAGCGGAAACAGTGAGACAACCCTTGTTTGCTCAATGGGCAGTACCTGCGCTGCATAAGCAACGTGACAGCGTAAGGAATGATCATTTCCTACCGCAGTCCAGCCTGTAAACTGAGAAGTGCTGCTTCTCCTTGTGGCCTCTTTGCAAATGGCTGCAGTGCTGAGCTCAGCACAACCGAGACTGGTTTCTTTTAAAAGTGAATTCTAGGACTGGGGGGACCTGGGGAGAGGGAAAAAACAACTGATATATCCAGCCACAACAAATCCTTGCAACTGGAAACCCAAGCTCACCCATCTCCCATGCACTAGCCATGCGACGTGTTGCACAGTGTTCGGTAACCCCTGCAGCACCCACCGAGTCCTTTGCATTAATGGGTTTACAATGAAGATGAGCCCATATGTATAAATCTCTCTTTGCCAGAGATAAAGGCATTTCTTACCCAGCCTTTCAGCAGCAGAGACCCGTTTGTGCAGGAAAATGAATCAAAGTTCGCTATTCCACACTTTGAGCCTGTTTTGGAAGTGGATAATGCTAAACCACAGAAAACACTCTTGATGCCTTAGTACTCACATGAGGAGCTGGTGTGAATTTAATTATTCCGCTGTCATTTTTCAATAGCTTCTCCACATATATACTTCTTATAATGTGTAGATAATTACATATGAAAGCCATTTTCATACATGAAACAATCACAAACTAAGAACACAGCAATTCTTTCTATCTTTATGTTTGGCACCCAAGCAATTACTGTAACACAAGGACTGGGAATGGAATAGGATGAAACAGTTTTCCGATTTTGTTGTCGGCAGAAATACATGAACAGCAAACCACGGAGACAGCAGCCAAAACTCAGGTCAACGACATGGAGAAGAGAAAAGTTCTTAAGTAAATGCATGCGCTGCACAGAGATGTTCTTCGCTTTTTTTTTTTTTTTTTTCAAATAAAACTAGTATGGCTTCGAAGATCATCCCATGCAGTTCAGACAAGAATTGGTTTGATTCTTCAAGATCAGCAGAGCAAGTAGCCCAGATTTTGCTGTTCAGATTTTAGCTTCTGAAGCTGATAATGAGTTTTAAGTACGATTTCTTGCCTTTTTTTTTTTTTTTAATACAGAAGGAGAAACCCTTACCCTGCAGGGCTGTGATTCTCCTGAGTCTTGACAAAGCCCCTCCAACCTCAAGTATTGTTAACTTTTAGAAAAGCCAGTCTCTCCCAGCAGATAGTCACTGAAGAACCTGAAAGTCCACTAAAGCAGCAGCTGCCCAGTGGGACAGCCCAGTCATAGCCGAAGATTTGGAAGAGGTATTATTCTTTTACCAGAACAGAGCACTTCTACCCAGATAGACCTGCTTCCTCTCAGCCTGGATCAATCATCAAATCAAGAGACATGGGTACAGAACAAACACCACGAACTTTCAGCGACTCCATGCAGAGAGACAGGGTAACACATGCTGCTAAGTGCTCAAGCTCTCAGTCCATCATCAGAGAGCTCTTCAGAGGAAGGGAGAAAGAGCTGACTACTGGAAAAAACAAGGAGGCACAATCTGTTGTTGCCTCCCCCTGCCATGGGACAGAAGGGGTGAAGAAACAGTTTTACTAAAAATACCTCTCTGAGGGTTAAGTTAAAATTATACATCGGTGCAGTCAGAAGAAAACAAGCAAACACAATGCAGTGACATCAGTTTCCTGGAGTTCCTGGAATTCTCCTAGCTACCCAGGGCCAGAGCTGGCCAGGGACACTTGTGTGCACCCTTTAAAAATACTACAGAACAAAGAAACTTCTCCCAACAAACACCTGTTCATGCTACAAAACAAAAGTTAAGCATGCGGACAGTGATTATGATTTGTTGGATACTAATATTGCATCAATACTTGGAGATAACTTGATCCATTTTGATACTATAACTTTCACTGAGAAAAGCACAGCTAGGTTTGCAATTTCACCCAGCTCTCAGACATCCCAACTTACTGCTGTGATCCATGCTTACTGTCCATGCAGGCAGTCTTAGCTTACAAGCAATCCAAGCTAATTTGGGTTGAGCTTGTCTGTTACGGACGAGGGCATTCTGAAGAGCAAGCAAGCGTTCTATACCACTGAAAGATACACAAAGCATGTGAGCAAACCAGCTGCAGTTAGCCACAGTCTTAATCCCATGGCACCACAGTTAATGCCCCAAGTCCCAGAGATCTTTCGTATCCACGGAGGATTCAGCATCTCAACTTCAAACACTGACTGCAGGCAGCCATTGAGCTGCAGTTCCCCAAATATCACACTGAGACTCAGCTTTAGAATCAGACTACAGCCACGTGCTGAATCACGTCGGTCCTATGCAGCATTTTCCATTTAACATTTAACACTTCTTTGGCTGGAAGGCCAGAAAGATGAGGGTTGAACACAGCATCTGCAATCCATTCATTCATGTAACAGGCAGAATGCCTTTTGAACACCGGGCTTAACTTCTGGCTATTAAGAACATAACAGGTCTCGCAGCATCATGATTCACTTTCAACCCCTGCCAACAAGAACCCAGCCTCTTAAGTTCACAGCACTTTCTAGCAACAATTAAGTCTTTAAACACCAGCTGTTGGAGAAGATGTACAACTTACTGCATTGCTGCTGGCACGTCCAATATCAGTTTGCTTTGGCTCAACAATCAAGAGTGCAAAAATAGGATTTACTACTGTGTGCATGATGTGTCCACACCCAGGGCACTGTGTGTTGTTTTGTCTCTTCTCATTTAGGAAAACAAAAAAAACACGGAGGATACAGCAGATCCAGAGAAGGTACTAACAGGGATAACTGGGATGATCAGAGATAGGGAACGAATTCCATACAGGAAACAGTTTAAGACAGAAGCTGAGGTGCAAGGTGACAGAGCCTATAAAGAACACAGCCAAGGAGAGGTGTTCAGCTCCTGGCCTCTTCCAACAGAAGATCTAGTGAACACAAACCCAAACTCAGCAGCATGGCCAAAACAACAGAGTGCTTTATGCTTGGTGTTACACTGCAGAACAACAAGATGTAAGACAGGGCTGATGCAAAAAGCTTACGTGAATGCGAAAGGCCATTATCCAAGTTCTTGGGGAAAAGAGGAAGACTGAATCCATCAGGGGCTTTATCAGACAGATGATCTGGAAGTCCCTGCCCCGAGGCATTCCCTGATCCAAGAAAATGGTGGGGGCAGACCGCACCTAAGTTAGCATTACTCTGTTTTCTGTGTTCTTACATTACCCCAAAGATACCTTTCTGAGGCAGAATACTGGGCCAGAGGGATCTGTTGCCTGAGCACATACAGCGATTCTTACGCAAAGATCTCCAGACTCTCAATACTAGCCACATTTTACAGGCTGAGGGAAAAAAAAAAAAAAGATGAAGCAACAAGTGGTTAAATGATTTATTTATGGCCACATTACAAGTCTATGAACAAGCTGGGAACAGAAACACTCCCAAACCCCAGTGCCAATTTCCCCAGAAGGAGAGGCAGTACAAGAATGCAGGAAAGCTGCCCTATTACTTAGTTTCATTCCTTTCTGCAAGAAAGGTATCTGTCGGGATCAAGCTATAGAGGCTTACTGTAAGCTAGGTATATGGATAAAGTACTTTTGCTCTCTGTGACAAAGCAGAAATATTACCTAGGATCCCACACAAAAATGTTCACCTAACTTGTAATCTGCATTGCTAAAGAGGAAAAAAAAACCATCTCTTCGACGGGTTTAGGATATGGTACACACATGGGCAATGCCTTTAAAAAAATGCTTTAGTGCACATTTGTGAAGCAGGTACAAGAGACATTGCAGTGCTAAGCGTTACAACCTCGACAATGCTGCCAATATACAGATTCCTGTCTGAATAGTGAAATTTTGTTAAGCCCCTACTGAGTACAAAAGAGGAACCCGTTTCTTAAAATCTTCTCCAGTCTCCTCCTCAAAAGCAAATTGGAGGCATGTTGCCCTACACACAAGGACTATGGTTGAGAAATGCCACAAACCTCAGACTACCTCTATATTCATTTCATGAGCCTGCAAAAAGGGGCACCAAAAGATACATGGACACTTCTTACGTGCAATAAGCAAGAATCAGGTCAAAGTACAGCACTTTGGCTTGCGAAATGAACATTTCCATGATACACCAATCAGCAATAATGGGTGAGAATCCTCTGCTGCTCTCTCCTTCCCCGGCCTAGCCCCAAAAACATAAATCAGAAAGGCAAGTCCTTGCATGCTGCATGTTTCAGGTTTCAGAAACAATCACAAGTGGTGAGACTGCCAAACCAAGCTGGATTTTGATGCGAAAGGAGAAATCTGCAAGCTACTGCTTAACACTGAAGAAAAACAAAGCTGTCGAACAAGCCGCAGCGAAAGTTAGCTATCCACAGAAGTTGAAATTCTTATTACTTGTCCATGCTCCAGCAGTTCCCCTCTTTGAAAGGAAGTGAGCTCACTCCGACCGCGGCTTCAGCAAACATTTTACACTGATCAGGGGAAGAGGAAGTGCTTGTGTAGCCGGCGACCTCTGCAGCCTTTCCTCCAGCACATGGCTTGGCACATCTCCTCTAGCACATGGTCCATTATCTGAAATAAACATGCGTAGGAACTCCCAAGCCTGTTAGAGATTGTTGCTTTTCTTACGTGATGTATATGCATCACATGAGTTGGCTTGTGGTTTGGAGACAAGGGTGATTAAAAATAATCACCGGTCTGTCCAATTGTGGGAGTTACCTGAGCTGTATATTCTGCCTGAATGCAGGAAGTAATGGATAACCAAGACAATGCAAAAGAGCCTGCAAAAAACGTGCCTTGGAGCTCTTCACTGGCTTTTCAGTTAAATGGCTAATAGTGCTATAGGAAGAAGGAAAGCCTGAATGAAACGGAGCAGACAATATTTATGCATCCTGTTCCAGTGAGTGAACGCGTCCACTGAAGTCAGGGTTCATTCAGCTTCTCACTACATACCTTGAGAGGAAATGTGCAAGTTCAGCTTAAATCTCAAGTATTCTGAAACAGTGTTGAACGGCTGTCCTAGAGCCTACTGAAAAGCACCCCCTTTTCCAAGCAGAGTCTCAATCAAAGCATAGCCAGCATTTGCACATCTGCTATAACACAGTTCACACACACAAAGACTCTTCTGTCATTCTTTACGGAATAAAAGCTCAATACATAAATTATCTATTATACACTACACATGCATAAAAATCAGACAATGAATTTAAGTGACCTGTTAAAGGCCACAAAACAAGGTGGTGCCTAAGCCAAGGTAATTTCAGTTCCTGCAGTGCAGGCCTCCAAGTAATCCACTATCAGAGCATGCAACATGTTACTGAACTAATTTTGCCTAGTGACAATAAGGAAAAAAGGAACAAGGTTTAAAAAAAATATAGCTTCTGAAACCATGGCAATTCAGTTTACATCTTCTGGTTTACTAATTGACCTTATAAAACAAAGATGCAGAAGGATACCAGCTGATCTTTCATTATTCACACCATTAATTTCATTGTAAACTAGGTATTGACCCTTCTCGCAATGGCCAAACATGGGCAGGCTTGTTAAGTACTAACAATTCTTTAAAATACAAATTTGAGTCCACACAGAAATATGTACCAGTTTAGATTAGCACAGAACCTCACCAGACACTTTTCTAGCAGTGGTTCTCACAGGGCTCTAAGGGCTCTTCCTCCTACAGGTCAAAGAATTATTATTATTTTTTTTTTTCCTGATAAAGACTGTGTATGTAACCTAACTATCCATGCCCTTTCAATGAAAAAACAAACAAGTATAAGACAAAGTGTTCAAGCCCACAGCCATTCTGGTGCAGAGATAAGCCAGAAGTAACAGCTGTAAAATAATGAATAACAATACTGACCTCCACAGTACAGCACTTAGTATTTCTTTATTGTAACTTTTTTTAAAAAAGTATATCAGTGAGATCATAATTGCTATTTAGAATAGGGAAGAGTGTACAGAGAAATAATTTCATTTTCATAAATACTAAAGAACCCAACCCTGAGGGGCAGTGCTGGAGAGAGATGCTATTTGGAAAACAGTTAAGTTACTACTAGAGGGTCATTAACACCAATTGGAAGACAATAAAAGGAAAACTAAACACTGTAAATCTAAACTGCAACTCAGCATGACTCCGAGACCAGGAATAGGCTCCTACATCACACCTTGTCTCTGTGGATCTGTTTATAACCCAAGCACAAGCCACTCTTGGGGACTGGACTATAACACGTATTTGGAGGCACATTCATGTCGATATCATGGACTTACAGCAAAACCAGGCAAAGCTAAGACTTTGTAGCACAGGTGAGGAACTTCACATCACCCACCAGCAAGGGTGTCACCCGAAGAGGATCCTCTAAGCACAAGCTGCAGAACATTAAGAGCACACGCCCAAAGACTGTCCCTTACCTCCTGCAATTGTGAATCAGTTCTATCTCAACAGACAGAGCTGAATTTAACCAAACTACACGTGGTTTTCACACAGCTTTTCAGAATCTTGAATCTTCTGAAAAGATATTTGGTGCTGCTCTGCCCTTTCTCACATTGTGTAAAACGGACAGGCTGCTTCTACCAACTCCTTACAACCACAGTGGCCTTTTCTTTTTTGGAACATCCAAGTCTGACTTTTTTTAAAAGGAATTTTGAACTCAAAGCAGGAAGAAATAAGCCATGCCTCTGTGTAAGCCTCACAGCATGCTGCCAACCAACATTTTCCCTTAAAGCTGTACAACAGCATTCAAAACAATCTACCAAACGGCCCCTCCTGGAGATAAAACACCTAGCTAAGAAAACAGCAGACACATTTCTCCCTAGGAGGAAGCAGGAATCTTGCTTTGCAAAGCTGCTGAGGGTGGCAGGTTTGGTTTTGTTTAACTAAAGCTCATTCCCTCTCTAGGCGGTGCACTTTGCAGAGGGAAAATAAACAGGCTGGAAAAAACCCAGCAGCTTGCAGGGGGGAGCCTGCAGGGAAGCAAGACGCAGTGTAAACAGGGAGGCAGAGCAGGGCTGGGGTCAGGAGGGCAGGGCTGGGCCTGGCGCTGGGAGCCCAGGTACAGCCCCTGCCCCGCAACCACGGCTCAGGCAGGAAAAGGGGGCCAGGAGCCGCCTTCCAAAAAGGAAATTTCACCCTGCCCAGGATTTCCAAACTGCAATAATTTTCCATGGGCCAATCAGGGAGGAGCGAGGCAAACGCACCAAATTAGGAAAGTAAATACTGGAAGGGGGAGAGGGAGGAGGAGGAGGAGAGCCCAGCTCATGCAACCACCTCCCAAAGGCAGCGATGGGCCAGGGGTGCAGGTCCCACGCTGAGCCCCCGCCAGCCCTGCCTTTGGGAAGGGGCAGAGGACACTGTGCCAGCCGCACCCACTGCTGGGAAGCCACCTAGATTGCAGAGCTGCCCTGATAGCCGGATGGCCAGAACGCATAGCTCCACGCTCCCCAAAGACCATTCCCTTTCTCAGGCAGAAACACCCAAATCGCTTCCTAAAGCGCGGCCCGGAGGGTACGAGAGCTGCAAGACCCTGCCAGGGGCGAGGGGAAGGTGGAAGGGGCTGAGCAGGGATGTTTACAGACGCATCAGCCCCTCCTCTGTAAGAGGAACTCGGAAACGAAAGGGGTTTGGCAAGTGAAACCTCAGATGTCTTTTGAGGTTTTCTGAAGACTTGGCTGGATTAGCTTCTGCTCAAGACAAACGGATGCAATCATTAATCATCCTTAGTAAACACCCCGTTAGGGGCTGAGTACAATTCAACACTACTATTTCCACTTTCTCCTTATGCAAAAGAAACATTCTCGGGGAGTCAAATATCAGTTGCAGGCATATGCCAGAGTCAAAAGATACAGCCTCCGTTAGTAACACAAACCACACTGTGCTGCTTTGCGCAAGATGACTGAATGGAAACTAACTACCATATGTTGGCAAAGAAACCATCCCCCTCCCCTCCCAGCAACAAGCTTCATCTAAAAAGAGAAGGTTAAATATAAACTAAAAGCAGTGTCTGAACAGAGGACTAAAACCACAGCTACCTCCAGCCTCCTCTTTCTAGAATATCTGCACTGCACATCTGCACAGCTCTGCAGGACCAGGGGAAAAACCCAAACAAGCAAGCGCCTCCGATCTATGCAAAACCAAAAACTGGCTTCATTGTGACACTGAAGTCGTTTTCAGACATGTAAATTTGAATACTACTCACTGTATTAGTGCTAACTGTCAGAAGATGTTTGTGTGTTATACCGTTTTACAAATGTACAGACGAGAAAACAAACCAAAGGTTATTACTATTACCAGGTACACTCTTGCTATTCTGAGGTCTACATGTTTTAAAACTCTAATATATCATCATACACGATGTGTCTACTTTATAAAATTTATTACACTTCAAGTAACAGCTTTAATGTTAAAGGGGACAACACACAATTCTGTAACAGCAACTCCTCGCTGAGAAAGAAAGAAAATCTTCCAGACAGTAACTTGATGTTCAGGTTATTGCTACTGCACATTCATCCATCAGGTAGTTTACAAAACAGGATACTCACACAGATACACATTCAGATTGCTCCAGCCCCTCGGCACATGGTCAGTATCCTACCCCCATTTCCTTCTATTCCCAGGAAACCACATGCCAATGGCCACCCCTGTCCCTGACTTCAGCTAACATCACCCACCAATAACAGAATATTATTGAAATAAAATAGGCAGTCCTAACAGAAAATATTTGCCTGTTTTCTTTTGTCCATGCATATAGGTAGCTCCTGACAGATCCAATTCCACTGCCAAAGATAGACCAGTAACTCTATAGTGCAAAACTAACACTAAAGTTCCTCCCCCCCATTCCTTTGAGCTCTTAAACAAAACACTTGTGCCCTAGTTTCAGCCACCACACCACAGTTTTTAGCAGTCTTCAATCGTTTTGGACATCAGATATTTAGCCAGTTATTTTTAATAGGGCATTTCATGCAGTAAGTATACCACACAAAACAGGGCTGACAGACTGGTGCTCGAGAACACAGATGGAGTTTCCAGAAAGCACACTTTGGATAGCGAACATCTTACCTGATAGTGCCTGTGGGGGACGGGAGGGGACTGACCACGCTCCGGAGATCCGGCTCCGGGATGTGGATCTTCAGAGGCGATATTTGAGGGTAAAGTGGCCGAAGGGGAGGTGATGAGGCTTCCTCTTTTGCTTCCTCTTTATGGTATAAAGATGTGAACTGGATCTTTATAACCGTGCTAGGGAAGCGGAAAGTACATCTGTAAGGGAAAGAAAGGGAAAAGTAAGTTTCACACATGATACTAAACATATTTAAATGTTTTTGTATGCAATTGCCAAATCATTAATTCATTCAAAGCACAGAAGTCCATCATTCTCTACACCATCTTTCTGCGCAGAGTCCTGGGCAGAATTACTGATCATTCACAAATATCTGTGTATGTATCATAGTGTATCACGTATTATCTAGTGATTAGATGCAAGCTGAAGGTTTGGGTAAGCTAAGTGATTTCCCCAAGGCTTTGTATTCAATCAATGACTAAGCAAGATGCAGAACTACAACGACATACTCTTGAGTTCCTACTATATCAAGGACTAGGATTTACCTTTTATTAGCTCCTCATACATAACTCAGGAAGGTACAAGGAAAGTATTAAACCACCAGCAACATGGAACAAGAGAGTCATAAGGTCCAGACAGAGCAACAAACAGCCTCCAGGTAAGACCAGACAGCACTATTTAAAGACGGGCCTCTACATATTGTATAACTAATACCCATTTATATCTCTACACATGATGCTAAAGGATCATCTAGCAGGTTTCAGATTCAAATACATTCACTTAGAAGTGCCTCCCTTCAGACAGCATGGGTTATAACTAACAGGGTATGAACAGGGCCCCTGCAAGACTACAGGGTCTTATTTCTTCTCCAAATAATACTTCTTCCCAATTGTTATTTAGGGGAAAAAAATAATAATCTCGTATCTACAAGTGTAGACTTCAGGAGATGCTGGGAAATTCTAAAGGAAATAGCACTGACATTTTCCACATCTGAACAGAAAGCTTTCTAATTTATAGTGTCTACAATAGGCACAAGGCTGTAAGAGCGAGTGTTCTGCAATCCTTCTTATTGATTGCACGTTATTGTCTAATTAAAGCTCAATACAAGCTTTCCAGGGATCACTTCACCGATACTAAGGTTAAAGAAGCAGGAAATAAAAACCAGGTTTCACCGTGCGAAAGGCCAGCAGCACAGCACAGCAATGGCGCTGGCTTCCAGCATCTTGCCTATAGGAGGAAATGAAGGGACTCAGGCAGTGTAATTCCAGTACTGCAAGTGCTGGTATTGCCTCAACACAATTCTTTTAACCGGTGCATTATTGAATCCTGCCAGGTAACAGCACAAAGTGGCAGGCAAGTAAATGCAGATTTGTGACTGCCTTGTCTTAATGCTGCTATCGATAGAAATGCAGAGAAACAGCCTATTACAGCTCTAAAAACAGTCTCTTGCTCTTGGTTCTTCCACACAAGCTAGTTCTGCTGTAAGGTAATGTTCAGAAACCTGCCGTGAAGCGTGCAAAATTATCATTCAGGCATGGGAAGCTCATTCCCATCTCCCACCTCATCTCTTAAATGAGCTGGCTCAGCATTCAGCAGTTGGGACTCGCAATGGCTCTCCTACAGACAGCAGGAGTTTGCATTGCGTATAATTCACTTCAGAGGTCCTGCCACCTGCACTCATTAATGCATTAAATAAGAACATCATTGCTGGCGATGCAGCCTAATCGTGTTTATCTAACCCTTCCAAACACGGCTCCCTGCAGACGCAATACAAACGCACAATTCAAAACAGCAGTGTCCGTGCCTTCCAATGTCTGCCAGCAGCAGGCACACAGCTTACCCAGACGAACCTGAAACAATGCTGCTGAACCTTACTCTGGATTGTAAGCTTTCGTACTACTACATGGATTTCCTTATGGAAAAAAGCAGAGAATACATAACTTTGCAATGAGCATCACGTGGACTAAGGCTCAATACCAGTATGAGCAAAGCTTCATTATTTCTCAAGCCCTTACTGGGGAAAAGCTGAGCTTTCTTTCACAGAACAATGGAATTCTCTGCTGTAATGCCAGGTGCTCAGCATTTTTCAACATCTGAGTCAAGGAAAAAAA
>Ga0181612_125209_pt1 | contig 16275 bp, 7 predicted proteins | sample HoacroProtozoa21_FD_119630 | JGI IMG/M metagenome (GOLD analysis project Ga0181612, IMG submission 119630) | Hoatzin crop microbial communities from Cojedes, Venezuel. Combined Assembly of Gp0051906, Gp0051904, Gp0051908
CCGCAACCTGTGGGGATTTGTGATGCAGGTCTTGCTGGGCCATCACTGTGACTCGCAGCCGCTCTGACAGCAGAACAGATTTCCAGAGAAACTTACTTGTACAAATGCGTTCTTGTCCTAAATGGGAAATGATGTTTTGGGGGTTAGAGGTGGAGAGGAGAAAGAAAAGAAGGAAAAAATAAAAAAAAAAAGATAAAGAAAGCAAAAAAAGAGAGGAGGAAAAGAAAACCTGAGAGAGACACAAAGAAAGCATGAAACAGCTTTCTGCTGCCCAGAATAGGGCTTGAAAACTTAATGTTTTAAATATGTCAGCAAGTGTAGCATTCGTGTTACCTCTGACCTTGCACACTGCAAGGTGTGACTACGGGCAGCAGGCATTTGCCCAGATTTAGGGTTGCTTCACCTTATTCCTGAAAGCAATAAAGGTCTTCCTGATAACTTGAACAGAAGTTGCACCTTGCACGTTTATCCATGTTAGACCAGACACACTGTACTTTCAACACTGCAATCCTTAAAAAATGTGTTGGATACTGTAATAAAACATCACACTATTACACGTCGCAATGTTATGTAACGAAAACAGCAACTTCTTTTGCATACTTGATAACCTAATTTCTATTGGGTATGCTACTTAACCTATGCATGGCAATATCAACTTACGAAATAGCAGACTAAGCATATTACAAAACTGAAATGGCATGTCAGCAAATATTGTTACTTCCATTTGTAATTTATTGTTAAGCTGTATGTTAAAAAACTACTATTTTCTCTTTGCAAAATAAAATGCCTTTGAAAATGTTGTGAAAACATTTTATTTAGGCTTGGAGGTATTTGCCATTCAGAAATACCTGGAAAGCAAATGAGATCAGGTATGCTGACTTTTATACAGCAGTTCCTTTTGAGATATAGCTATAGATAGATATAGCAAGAACTATGAAATCTGAAATACAAATATTGCTTATTTACACCTATGGTGATGTGCAGTGCATTATGGACACTCTCAACAAATACAAGGAACCAACTCCAAGAAGCGTTAAACTGCGAACTGCCTGACTTTGCATTTTGATCTCCAGTTAACACCCATAACGGTAGTGCATCTATTTACTGACCACACTGCCACATATAATGGCAGATGTTTTGCACTAACAAAGTTTTCCCTTACAAAACTTATATCCTTGATGATACAACTGAAATCTGGGAAGCTCCAGTCTTTGGGGGTGACATTTAAAACTCATTATACAACAGATTTGGAAATTCAGTTTAACACTCACTACATGCATTTGGAAACTAACGAGATAACATAAGCATCTAATGAGATTTCATACCCTGCTGACAACCATAGCATTTTTAGTCAGGCTGAGCAACCTTCACTGATCGTCATACCTCAGAAAGGTAAAGAAGTCTTTTCTGAAATAGGCTGCACTGACTTTTCAAAAGTAAAATGATAATAAAACCAGCACGCTGATTCAACCGAACAAGGTTATTTACGGGAGGTTTTCCGTGAGATCAGCCATTTTATAATCTGAAAATGAATGCGAGTGTTCATAAAAATGGAGACAACTGCTTTCATTCCATAGTCACACGTGTATGTTAGCATAAAAATCACCTCACAAAATCATGTCATATGTAATCTGAGTACACTTTAAAAACAGCCACAACATAAAAATTTATGTTCTTTACTGACTGAAGTTCGAAGCCCCGTTACCCTCCCCACCTCTCTCTCAGTCTGTAGGGGGTTGTGGCTTCACAATATTGGACAAAAACAGACGAGGAAACACCAAAGACAGACTTCTCTAGATCCAGTTAGCAACTTCTACCCTCGAAGAGGAAAACATTAAAATAATGTTAGGCTTTGAAATCAAGGAACATTTTCTGTCCTATTGATGGAGGAAGCATTCTCTAGGAGTAATGAGTTAGATATCCATGCATAGTTGAAATAGTATTTCTTCTCTTTCTCTAGATCTCCTTGCGCATGATCTGAAGGAGATTGGCTAAATGAACGAATAAAGTTGGGTTAACAGTGTCGTGTTGAGGTAATGTGACATTACCCCAGGTCAAGATAAGAACTTAGTAAGTTAACTTTTTTCTTTAATCCTCTAGGAAAGTGTTAGAAGTCCTTGAAAGTATAAAACTATCACAGGTTGCTTTATAATATTATGACCATAATTTAGGATGAAAGCTCTAGAAGACTTACTAAAAAAGGCAAGTGCCTCCCCACCATTTGTAGGTTGCCACAAATTTTTGGTGCTTCAGTAAAATACTCTAAACAGACTTCTTTACGAATGACATTGCTGGCTGTTATAGCACACAACACAGTTTGCAAGCATGTATTTTATTTGTGAGTAAATAAGAATTCAGTGTTTTGATACGTGACATACACCACATGAGTGTGAATCATTATTACATTTGCACATCTCAACCAGTTCTTATAAGCAAGCCTAAACTTCTTCACTGTACAACAGTCCTTGTAGGGTTAATCAGTTCTGCATTCCACACCACACGAACATACAAGCAATTGAAAACACAAACTATGATAACATACTGACAGGTATAAAATACTTTGACCAAAAAAGAGAAAACCCAAACCACTGTAACCATGTATAATAAAATAAGTCAAATGTAATTAACTGAAACTGTTTACATTGGTAATAAATGAGAATCCAAAAACTGATATTCACAGGCTTACAAGAAACAGCTCTCTATATGCTCTCCATAGTTGATGAAATCAACTAGTTAAATTATCTCCAATATTCAGCTAATATTTTTAAGCTTTTGCCTTTTTTTTCCTGCTCCCCATCCTCCGCTGAGCTGCACTGGATGGTCTCGAAATGATATCCGTTCTTTATGAGATGAACCCAAACTTGATTTTTCTGGAGTAGATATATTCTTTTCTAAACAATAAACAGACATGTGAAATTAAAAACCAACCAACCAAAACTCCCTAAATTTCAATGCATCTTTTATTTTTAAGATCATAATATACACTAATTTGTCTAATTTGATAGCACACAACTTTTATAATGAGGTATTGCTCACTGTTTTAAAAGTACTACAAGTATTTTCACAAGGTAGTACTTTTTTAAAAACAAAATCCTTATCAAAATAGACAGTAAAATTGCTACAAAAACCTATCATATATTTAAAAGTGCCACTATGTCCATTTTGAACATATTTTAAACACATACAGATGTAAGTAATGCTTTTGACATAGAAACTCGTGATGTTATTCATCCTTCAAGTGGATGAAGAACTAGTTCAGAAGATATATCCAATTAACAAGTTATTATTTTGCTATATTAGATCAAAAGAGATTTCATTTTTTTCTAAAGCCCAGGAATACTTAAACTTTGATGCTGAATGGGGCCACAGCAAGTTTAAGCACATATAGAAATATGTGAAATAACAACTTTCATTGTCATGCATGCAGACACTTGAGTAATTTGGACAATAGTTTCTACAAAATACTTAAGACAATTATTTAAATAAGATGACCAGTAGACCTAATAAAAGGTATATTTATTTTACACAAACCAGCACTTTACAGATGGAAATATGTTTCTTAGACATCTGTAAAGAAGAAAGCATCTGTGGAAGACAACTCAAACTGCAAGAGAATGAGATGATGCTCACAGTATAGCAGGCTTTTTTATACATATATATAAAATTAACACGCTATTTTAGCTTATCAAATAAAACTTTTACAAACATCTTTTTGCCACCTATCAAATGAAAACATTATTAACTACATATTGTAGTCAATATTTTTGATGTTTTAATTTTTTTGTACTCTTTGGTAGAAAATTGAACTTCTCACAATAAATAGCCCCCTATAATTAAAACAAAGGTTAAATCATACAGCTGAATATAATTCTATCTACTAAGAGATAAAACATAGCTATAATTAATTTCAGACAGTAAGAACTTCATTTTCTCATGGATGCTTTTCTGTATTCTGCTAGATCTAAATGTCAGGAGCTTTTTCCAGTCTACAGTTCCCTTTTTTATGAAGTTTTAAATTATTGCAAATGGATCTTACTAAATAGTTCTCTCTTTCTGCAGCCAAAGGCTTTCGAGTATTTTTAACATGATCTGCATTCATTTTCTTACGGCTCTACAGATGTAGTCAACTGTTTTTGTTCCTAAAATATGTAACCTACTCTAGGTCTACCTGATAGATGTCTTGCCTTTACAGCATTCCAAGTTTCCTTGGTTTTGGATCTTTTTATGTAACACCTCAAATGGCAGCAGATATCTCTAGTGCAGAAATGTTTTTGTTAAAATGCAAAGAATAAAGTTATTTAATCAAGCAGTAAACTTTCCATTAATTCTTTTGACTGAGAACCATAACTTTTTCACTGAAGGCTGAAACCCTCAAATTAGTAAATTAAGTGGTTAATTTAGTGTAACTTCAAACCAAATCTAACGTGATAAGAATATTAAAAAAAATGATCCCTTCTTTAATTTAAAGAGCTGTTCCCTGGAGTTGCAAACATTGTTAAACAGCAAAAAGAATTAAGACTGGAACACATTGTTTATTAAAAAAAAAAAAAAAAAGATAGCTATTGCATGTTTAGACTTGAAAAGAAGTTTGTGCCTGAGACTGAATTTCATATGCACTCATCCTGAAGGCTGTATCAATGATAAAGGTAGACTAGACACACCAGTTATTTATTTCTACATTTTGCAAAGATTTTTCATTGCCTTATTTTTAAGACAGAATAAATACAAGTGCCAGAACAAAAACATCAATAATAAATTTGAAAATTAGTTTAAAAGCGATAGAGTCAATGCAGCAAAAGAGGAAGTCAATCACATCCTAATTGCCTAATCTGAATTATTTCTGGACTAACAACTTCACTTGTTTATAAACCTGTCTGTACTGCTAAATATTATTTTTATGGTGGACTTCAGAAATCTGTAAATGTATGCTTTCTGGCTTTCCACTTCTAACTAGATGTAATTGATTGGAAGGGATATATTACCCTTCCATTACTATGAAAATTATATTATTATTCCATAAAACAATCCCCAAAGACTTGCTGTAATTTGCTACAAGAAACTTGTGATAAGTCTTCAGAAATTACTGATATATCCTTTTATTTTGGCAGAATAACAGCTGTATCTGTCATAGCATGAATTGTGCTTGTCTAAACTTCAGAGTCAAAAGTTCACAAATTTATTTCTTTTATTTTTTATTGTAATTAATTCATGCGTTGTTTAGAGGGTAGCGCAAATATTTTGTGAGTAAAATGTAATAACTTACTAATCTTGAGTGCATATAAGGCGTCTGACAAAACAATGTTTTAGATGTCTGTGAGAATCATATTTCAGGATTTGTAGACCCTCAGTAATAGAGCAGGAGAACTTCCTCAGTCTGAAGGTATTTTCGCAGAATCCCAGATACTCTAAAGGCGTAAACTCTCTGCTTCCCTGAATGCAGGTTTAACAAATCAAAGGCTATCCCAAAATCTGACAATTGCAGCTCTTTATCTAGCCTGAAGGGCTGGTTAGATTTCCTAGGGTCTGCTTTAAACTTTACTATACAGTAGTGACCTAGACAAACTGAGTCAAAGCATAGACGACTCTGTATTCTTTCTTTTCATCCTTCACAAATCTCAGCACTTTCAGCCAAATAAAATAAAACCATTGAAGGGAATGATCAACTAATTTAGAAAGAAATATTGATAAGACAACCAGATAGATTTGTTGTAAATCACTGCAAATCACTCCCTTTAAATTTCCCATCTTCCTGTCTTTGAAATGGGCATAATTATGCTTGCTCTTCTGATAAAGCACTTCTGATAGCTACTAACTAGTACTAAGAGATGGGTATTATTGCCAGCACTGCTGTTCCAGTTATCGGCCTAAGTGGAGTGATGAAAGACAGAACCAGCATAGAGATCCAACCGTCTATTCCCTGAAGCAGAATTCTCAGACACAGACATGAGTCAGGCCAGCATATAAGCAAAGTGAAATTTTCTTACTCCTATTCATATTATACATAATTCTCAGACATTATACTCACAGACTGCTAGTGGCTTAAATGTTAATTATGATTAAAAAATTGTGTCATAAAGCAAAGAAACACCTCATATACAGTGAAGATATCAGTCAAATATGAGAAATATTTTTATTGCAGTTCTTTCTCCTAGAGCTTAACGCAAGAACAAACAGAAAGAAAAATTAATATGTAGGGATGGCATTGCAAACATAGGACTTACCTGATTAATCATACATGTGCCCACAAATTACTATGCTTATTATTAATTCATGTCTTTTTCTATTTCAGTGAAAATCTAGGTATGAACACTCTTGTGGTGAAGTAAGAGCAGCTTTGTACTCAAGTATAAAGTACGCATGTAGGTAGAGTCTTGCAAGAATTAAAAATATTATATCTAGATAAAAATTAAAACAGCTATTTTATTGTCAATACCTGTGTTTATGACAGTTTTTTTGATCGTACATTATTCAGACAGGCAATTTTTTCCTTCAGAAATATTCAGTAAAGACAGCTCCATTAGCAAATGGTTAGAATTTTGTCTAGATCAATGGGATGAGGGGAAGACAAGAGAATCTGGTAAGGGATGATAATGCCACTTTGAACTAAGAGACTAAACCTAGAAATGTTCCTTAAAAATACAATCTTGTACTTACTTCTCCTTGAATGTAAATACATTTATACCTGCTCAGAGGAAGTTGTGCAATTTTACTGCTTTATGAGATTTTTCTTTTAAGGAAAGGGGAAAAAATAATAAAAAGTGGGGAGGATACTTTGTTCAATGTACAGAAAAATAAAGATTCACCAAAACCCAATGATTTACAGCAAATGAAAATATGTTGCATTTTTAAAAATGTTCTACCAAGCACACACCTGAAGTGCTGCAAGGTCAGACATTCACATATTTTTAAAATATTAAAAATCTCAGTGAGATTGTTTAACTGTTCTTCAGGGTGTACTTTATTTGAAAGTTTTACTTCACATCTCAGTATTTTATTTTTTTTTTTATATTTTTCTCTTACTGCTTTACTAATGTTGTGAAAAGTTTTTACAGCGAGCTTGGACTTGCAATACTTCTATTTTTCCCTAAACTGCAATGTGCCTTACAAATGAACAGTTCACTTATTCGCATATTTGACTGAATAAAATTACTGTTATCAAAACTTTTTGACCAGTAAAATAAAAGGTAACATTTACAGTCATATATTGCTATCAATACAATAAAAGGTGCATATTTAATTAATATGCATACATACACACATAGGTATGCACGCATGTATTTGTGATTTACAAACAGTTGTAAGCATGATCATAATACTTTCTTTTCACGTTATGTTCTACAAGTGTATTTGTAGTGGGCCTTACCCAAAGGCAACAACAGAAACATTCACATTGTTTCAAGCTCATATATAAGTATCTTTGCTAAAAATAAATTAGAACTCTTACAATGGTTTACTCTATAAAATATTGATATTTTTGACAACCATAACAGTAATCATAACAATAATAATATTTATTATTATTTTTACCATTACTGGTACTGGAATTGAATAGAACCTGGCAAGTGTATTAAGTACAATTTAACATGATATACAGTTATTCTAATATGCATTCATATGGGAACAAAATCTTTGCCAAGAAAAGCAATTTAATTTCTCTTATCCCATACCAGGCTTTGGAAGACAGGCTGTAACAGTTATTTACTGTACTTTCATTTAATTGTAATATTTGACTATATGAAGCTCCATTATAGTCTAAGAGATTTTCAGGTGCCTGTATATATCAAATAACCATTTCTTTTGAGTATGTGCTGAAAGCTTGTCTTGGGTTAAGTTAACATGCTTCTATTTCTAAGCCATCACTTTTCTGTTTAATCTGTTTTCTGCTATTGATTTGTTCTGGTCTTTTTTGGTTAAAGCCTGGGTCTTTTAACAAATGTCAAGGTTTACATATCCTCTGTTTTGATAAGTAATGCAATATGTAAAATGCTTTGAATGAAATTCTTGGTGTCCGAGAAGAAAAGCTTTGTTAAACAGGTTATGATAGAAATTTTATGATGTATAGTAGACGTCATAGGGCATTTATCGACCCACCTAACATTGTGTGTCTGGAGATACAATTTATTTCAAAGTCCTTACCATATTGTATTACTTAAAAGCAAATGCAGCATAAGAAGGCATGGAAAAAAAACTTCAACATTTTAATGAAAGTGACCAGAACGAATCCCTAGTAGCAAAGCGTTTACATCCATTTAAGCTCTGGAAAGAAGCTAGGTTCAGCAAATCTGTGAAAAACATAAATGCTACAATCTCAGAAAAGTTACTTTTTAATAATATTACTTCTGGCTATATTGAAGTTGGATCAAAACCACATTTTTAGTTGCATCGTTTACATCAAAACAAAAATATATTTATTGTATTGCAGTTTTACGTTAAATTTTTGTATTTCACAGGTATTTGAAAAACACTAAGAAACCTCAGGAGCATCTTATACAAAATCTCATATAATATGTAAAGATGTATCTCCTTTCCGTATGGAGATTTGAAGATAAAACATACTCCTGATTAATTTTTTTTTTAAGGCAAATAATTAATTTTGTTTGTAAACCTTCTTGACTTCATGTTGGTAGGACTAGACACTAATCTTAAAATTTTATAGAAACAAACAACTTAAATACCTTTGCTCATCAAACATTAATGCTGTTCCAACTAGATCATGCTGACAATTACATACTTGAATAATATGGACTCTAAAATGTGGCTCAGTCACATGAAGGAATTCACACAGATAGGCATTTACAAGAATAATTTATAAACATCTATTAATTGTCATTCTACACACTTTAAATAAATAACATAATAAACATAATGCTCCAGAAATGTTCCTGTAAAATATAACATTTTCCTAACTACAAACAGACTTTAAGAACCATTAGCTATTATAGCCCAAAAAGTCTTTTGTTTTTTAGTTCCTTAACTATTTCCCCAATTCTGACCATTTAGGCTGAAATTTTACATACTGGGTATCTGTCTCTGACCAAAGTTTTCTGAAAGGTCAGTCACTTCTAAGAAAATATGTGAAATATTTATGTTGCCCTTTTCAGAGGGGACTTGAAGTCGGCCAAGTCACAGAGCCTTGCTTTTAGAATCTGTCCAAATTTGGATCAAGTATATACAAATCTAAGTTTCCACAAGATCTGGGGAGATGTTCTTGATTTTTTTGGCTATATTCCCTAAAACATCAGTCGGCATGGAAACGTGCTTTACCATGATGTTATACGGAGTTAACAAAGACTATTCCTAAAAATAATGTTGAAGATCATGCTAGGTCAGGGAACTTATGAGCCTGCTTCTTTTATGCTCTCTGTGGCAGATGGAACCTAGCTACAAGAACCATGGAGAGGATGAGAACTAAAGCTCCTACAGGAAGGAGACTGAGAGAAGAGGCAGAGGGTTCGAGTTAAAACCTGAGAGAGAAATGAGGCTGACTTGGAATTAAGGTGAGAGAAACTAAGGTTAACTTGGCATACAATACCCTGACATAGCGGACACAAGAGACTAGAGTGACTTGACAAATAGACTGACACCGAGAGCAGAGAGAAAATGTGGGGCAGAAGAAAGTTGTGACTTGGCCAAAGGGAACTGGGTAAGAATAAAGAAGGTGGATTATGGGGTGTTAGATGGGCCCTAACTCTGAGAACTTACATAATCAAAAGAAGTGAAAGTACAGGTGATGATAAGAAAGGATACAGAGCATAAGTAGATTAAGAGTCTGGACTGAAGATCTGCCTAAATGGTACACTAAATCAGGCCAAATTTGGAGGAGATATAAACTAGCAGATGATGAATCTGAGGAATACCGACAAGGAATAGCTGGATGCAAAAGGGAATAGAGAGAGAGAGGAAAAAGGAATCAGACAAGGATCTGTGGAAACAAACACAAGACTCAATAGCAACTGTGGAAAGGAAGCCTGAGAATAGATGAGCAAGGGAACATGCAGGAATAAGAAGTTGGAGGAGCATAAACAAGAATTGTTTGTAGTAAAAGAAAGGATTAGGGAACACAAGTGTGGAAAAGTCATCAATGAAAAAGAGAAAACTTAGAAAGAAAAAAAACAAGGAAAGAAAGATTATCTTGGGAAAAAAATCTACAGACAGGTCTTTGCCATTCAATGCAACAGCTCTGGAGCAGCCCAACATTCATTACTCAGTCTTTCTGTTCAATGACTTGAGAAATATTTTTGAAGCTATTTGACAAATATCCCACAGCAAAGAAAACCCAAAATTGTTATTATTTACTCATATCATATGACAGAAATCCTTGTGGTAGGTGTAATGGTTCCAAGTTGGCAGCTAAGTTACGTGTAAGTCAGTGTCTCAGAATGGATTTTATATTTTTTTTTAACCTGATTTCTCTTTAAAAAAGACAAACAAGCCCTCCACAAGAACTCCCAAACCCCACTAAAAGACTATCGGGCTGTAAAATTAAGCACTTAACATTTAGGAAATACCCCTGTGTATCCGTTATACATAGTTCTTGAATTATTTTCATAATTCAAAACATAGATGATGAAATTACATGAGTTAATGTATCATTTTTCTCCCTAGTCTGCTAAATTTAATGAAAGCAAGTTCTAAGTGCCCTTTAAAATCTGCATTTAGGTCATTTTTTAAATATGTAACCTCAAAGTGAATTAAGCAGTATCTTGTAAATTATCATCCTGTAGTCTGTTGAAAAAGATTAGGTATGTGCTGTTTTATGGTTAACTAATACATAGAAAAATATATATACATCTCCATATCATTTCAAATGGTTAGGAAAGCAGCATTTTTCAGTTGTGTTTAACAAATAGAAGAAAATTCTGATCCTGCAGAATATGTCAAATTTGCATGCATGAGTATTCTCATTATGGAAAATTATACACAAGTACTTTCCTGGTCCAGATTTTTTTCTTCTTAATCACACTTACCACTAGTCGATTTTTTAAAACATTTGCGCACGGAAATCAATGGAATTACACTGATGAGTGTGGCCTACATGTGTATTTCCTTACATGTAAAAAAAGCCAACAAGTTATTAAGACTGCAAACTGCAAGAACAGGGAAATACTCAGATATTACACCTGTGGACAGAAAAATGAAACTCCAAAAATCAGAAGTTTTAGCACTGTGTATTAGACGCACGGATCATACTGAAATCTGGCTTACCGGCTTTGACTAAGCCAGGATTTCACCTCACAAGTTGACTTCTGTCTTCATGATTTTATGTTCATTTTTGAGAGAAGCCTTCTTCACAAGCAGATAACATTAACATAAATAGCTCTCTGCACACATAAATGGTGACACCTATGCTGATTTACCTCACTTCCAAACACAGGATTTATATCTATATTGGAAAGAAATTCATAGTACATACCTGATTTTTCCTAGTTTCATCATTATAAAATGTTAACTGAATTTTTAATAATGTTTCTTGAAGAACTACCAAACTTCTATTGTTACTCAATACAACATCTTCCCAGTTAAAAAAAAAATCAATTAGTGAATTTAAGAAAATCTGAAAGAATGGGAGTTAGACCTACATTGTCACCAACTATCTTGATTTTGTGAATTAGTCACCTCACCATTTGACATATCCCTTGATTTTGTCACCATACTGTAACTAGTTTGGCAATTACGTGGCTGTACCTGTGTATAACCATCTGTAACACTACTCCTTTGTTGACATGGCTGCTTCCAAATAGTTTGTCCAGTTCACAGATGAGCAGCAGGCCCCTTCCCTTTCCTAACAGTTAAACATAATGATGTTATCGTCTTTTCACCACCAGATGCATGAACATTACACAAGGATGGTGTATATCATGATTATTATTTCTGCAGATAGGAAAACGGATATACATAGATTCAAAATGACATTCCTAATATCAGCTAACAGGCTTGTGATAGAACTGGGAAAAAAAGGCCAAAGCTCTTGAGTCTGCAATCAAATACTTTCTCTCAGGTGGATAAAATGTATCCTATCAGCACCATACACAGAAAAGTAGGTTTTAGTGTCTAAGCCTGCACATGAACGAGTTCCACTGCACTGTGTATTTTCACCTATGGGACATAAAGTATAGTTCTGTATACTGAAGAATATTGAAAATATAGTGAAGAGTATTGTACTGTTTATTCATTTCTAACACAGTAATTTTCCACATTGATTATCTAAAAGAAAGCATCAATGTCAGATGAAAAATTTGGATGTGACACAGTACTAGGATTATGAGCTTTATTTACCTGCACCTTAAGTTTGCAGGATACAAGTGAGCTCTTGTTTGGAAGTCATTAAAGAACTTCAAATGCATATAGAGTTGTGCCACTGCTAAATTATCCCATCTCTCTGCACGGCATTTTGCCTAGGTACCATTCTATTCTAACATGCCTTACGGTTTCCAGACTGAGGTTATTCTGCATTATTTCAGCCTATACTATAGGTTTGATTAGTTTCTAACTGTTTTCATCTGACCGCGTAAATATATGCTATGTATTAACGTATGGTGGATCGACAGCTTTATTTCTGTGGCGTATTTTATATTCTGGTAAGATGTACAGAGGTATCTGTGTGTAAAAAAATATTAAGTTGAAAGGATGTTCAAAACAGCATTCATGTTTTTCTACCGTATCAAAGCCTGGTAAATTTTAATTACTTCAGAACTGTAGAACCCTTTCTCATCCATTTTATGCACTCATTTTCTGAGAATAAAGATATCAATAGTACAGATTCATGTCACTATCTTTTACTGGACAAAATGCTTGTCCACTAACATTCATGTGGTTATATAACCAGATGTGGCTTACAGAAGAGAGAGCTTTATTCCTAAAATTGTGGCAGAAGTTGTGATTCCTAAGGTAAATTGGGTTCAGCATTTTGCTGATAACAAGTAATTTGTACTGTAAATATCCTTTATAAATTTACAGCACTTCTACACATTCCTAAGGCGAAAGCATAAATTTTACCCCTACCTTGTAGGAAGCCTACTAAGCAGGTAAATGCCAAGAAATTGAAAAGACTACTAAATAAGTAGCTCCATATGTGATCCCATGTTTCTAAGATGTTTCTTACTCAGTTTCCATAACATGGAAAACTTCTAATTCAGATTGCATAAAAAAAAAAAAAAAAAAAAAAAGAAGGGAAAAAAAAAAAAAGACCACCAAAACTCCCTTGGTAAATATGAGTAGGGGCATGAAGAGAGTACTTAAAAAAGAGATGTTTACTGCACACAGGGAGTTTACAAATCCTAAATGAAAGACAGCAGTTATAGAACTACAATATATTGACAACAATTATGCTAAGGAGGAAGGAGCAGGAAAGCAGGAACTTTTTAAAGAAGTGAAGCTTCTGCTTAAAACACAGTTGAAGACTTTCTAAGGACTCTCATTATCAATAGAAGGGAAGCCAAAAAAATCAAGGTGGGGGTTCCATCAAGAGGAAAAATAAGAATTGAGAGAAAGGTGTAAAAAGGAAAGTGAAATAAATGTTACTGTATTTTGTCTTTTTTGATTTGAGTTTGAAGCTTTTCCACTGTAAGAAAGACTTTGTTAAACTTCATTCATTTAATTTCACTGACTAACAGAATGGTAAAGTTTTAATTTTTCTGAGAAACTAAATTGATAAATATTTTGGAGTGATTAAGAAATGACAAGATTCAGGTCCATTTTTTTTTTTCCTGATAACAGTATTTTACTGATATCAGAGACTCCCTGAAAGACTAGAATTCAGGAAAGAGAAGAAATAAGAATTCTGGGCACTATTTTAAATAACAACTCAGGCACAGCTCCCATTGCATTCTGTTTTCAAATTCTGGTGCTTCTGGAAATTGCTGTCAAAAGACTGCAGTTCACAAGACAAGAAGTACAATGAAAATAAAGAGGCATAGAGAAAACAAAACCACAGATTCAGATGACAGGTAGATAATGTAAATATACAGCAGACTCATCTAAAAGTCCAACATTGGTTGGCCAGAACAAGATTAGGATGACAGAATGGAGTTGATGATTGTCATGGCCTACTCACAAACTGGATATTAGTACAAAAAATATCATCTTTTCTAGCTAGGAATAAAAAAATTATGACTTAATTCTTGCAAAATTTTTCTATGCCCATCTTGCAACTTAGTGCTGACTACACTACCAGTGTTCAGGAAAGTATTAAATATAACAGTGTTTTACACCAATGTTTACGGAGTTAATAAAAATATCAATGAGTGTAGGACTGATATCTGAATCTTGCATAACTCTGACTCTAAGACACTAACCATCATGGTTCATGTATGTGTACTACAGAGAAATTATACATCAGTGAAAAAGAACTTTCTTTTCTGTATTTTTTTACAAAAGCAAGGTAAATTTATGTGAAACTAAAAGGCAAAAATCATGATCAGAAAAAGGTCATTCTAACACACTTACTTTTGCAATTTATTGGCACAAGGTACCACAGAGATTAAGATCTTAGCACTGGTCAGCAAAGAATGGACAAAAAAAACAAAAAAAACCACCCACACAAACAAATCACCTCAAGAAATAGAAAAAAAAAATTAGTCCCCAGAGAGCATAAAGAAATAAGTATCATTTCTGGAAGGAATATAAAGTAGAATGCTTATGAACATAACGTATTGGCCATCACGAGAGGCAAGGTCCTAAATTAGATGGGTAACTAATTAGTCTAATTGAACAACTGCTACTCTTTCTTTGGGCTATATATTTAAAATTTTTTTTTCTTTTTTTTAATGTTGAGTGAATTTAACAGTCAATTTTCCCTTTGAACACAGAACATGGAACCACATCAAATACTTTAAGTACACAAATGCTTTCCTTAAACTGAGATATACTATGTCCACAGCATTTCCTTTATTCTATAATTTATTTTGTCAGGAAACAGAATTAGGTTAGTTTAGGATTAATCTACCCTATCCAAGTTTTTCAGAAAAATACAGTAAATTTGGGTGATAAAAACCTTAAAATTCTTTAACTAGGAATTCTAAGAACCTACCCTTGGAAAATAAGATCTACAAAAATTACATCAAAGTTGGGCAGTTCCTCAAAATGCTTCTGAAAATCTTGACTTCGTCTTTCTAAAAAGCCCCTCTGAACTAAAGGATAATAACTTTGAAGGATTGCATATTTTGTCTTTACAAAAACATGATCATTCATGTACAGTCATGTCCTCTCAGTATATAAACAGCATTTTATTTCAATATCATATACATTTCAGGGTTTTTTGAATAAATATACCTAAAAATCATTTGTCCTGCATTTTTAGACCAGCCCAGAGGATCTCAACAATTTATTGATACAATTACTAAATTACAAATTATATATAAGAAACCTATGATATGCCCAACTAATACCTCTGATATATAGTAATATTTCTCAGTTGTATGGCAGTTTGCTGAAGACTTTCTACCAATAATTAAAAAGAATTCTGAGCAAAAATCAGGATTATGGATGTTGCAAAGTGAATTTAGTAACACTTTATTTATTAAAGCTTGTCGAATCATTGAGGTTGAATTCTCCTGAAAAAATGAAGCAAGAACTTGATTTAATAATTAATTCAAATGGCACCTCTAAGGTCACAGCATTTTTTCTAAGCTCTTCTGTAGTACAAGTGCAAGCTAACTCGAATGGAATATGCCTACTAAACCACTAAAATAGTTTCTAGGCTTCTCCATTAAACATTGTGGAAAGCAAAACCAAGAGAGATAATAAATCAGGAGAGTATTTTCTAATGAATAAATTACAAATAAAAGCAAATTTGTACTATTTCCAGATTCAGGAGACCGCATGGCTAATAATTAATTTTTGATCACTGAAAAGCAACAGCCTTTGGCAAACACAACTAATAAAGTTTTTAATATACTGCATATAAATTGTACAATGATAATAGTAATGTTTGGTTTTATATATATTATGCATTACAATTTAGTGTATCATCACTGTTTAATTTCTCAGATCCACGATGAAGCAATTTATATAGATGCACACACAGAAACATACATAGAAAGACATAAGACCTGAGCCTTATTTTCCTTAGTTCTTGAACTACTGAAAAGAGCATTAATCACAGAATGGTAGGGGTAGAAAGGGACCTCTGTGGGTCATCTAGTCCAACCCTCTTGCCGAAGCAGGGTCACCTACAGCAGGCTGCACAGGACCTTGTCCAGGTGGGTCTTGAATATCTCCAGAGAAGGAGACTCCACAGCCTCCCTGGGCAGCCTGTTCCAGTGCTCCGTCACCCTC
>Ga0181612_168170_pt1 | contig 16275 bp, 9 predicted proteins | sample HoacroProtozoa21_FD_119630 | JGI IMG/M metagenome (GOLD analysis project Ga0181612, IMG submission 119630) | Hoatzin crop microbial communities from Cojedes, Venezuel. Combined Assembly of Gp0051906, Gp0051904, Gp0051908
GCCACCGGGCCATAAAAGTCCATGATGGTGATGGTCTGACTTACTGCTCCCACCTGCTGACGTTCCCAAGTTTCCCTTCCTCAAGGCAGGGAAGAGTCCCTAAATCAACCTTGGCCTCCCTGTGACTCTCAGGGAGCGCACCAGCCCGTCTTGGACACAGCTTTTCTGAGAAGTGCATTGCTGTGTCCTTCACTGATGGCTTCCCAAGCACCTCTCACCAAGGGAAGTCTTGCTTTTCTTCTCCCCTTCTCCATGGTCTCACGTGGCATTTAGGGTGTACCTTACATGCAGGGCACCTCTACAGTGATTTTTGAGGCAAAAAAGTAGTACGAGTAAACAAAGCAGCACAGTGAAACGCTTCAGAAACTCCTTAATTTGGGGGGTGGATGTCTTGCACACTCTGTCATCCTGGTTTGAGGAGGAGGATCTTTCAGAGGGACACCACTGAGAAGGACCACGACATTCTGGGAATAGCAGTTTCAGGAAGAGCCTTAGGCAGTCGTCCCAGAGGAGTTTGCATGGATCAGTCAGGTGCGTTATTGGTGCTAAAACACAAATGGCCCTTACAGAGCAAGAAGCTGTATCGGCCACAGTTCAGTAACATAGCCTAGAGCAATTAATAATAGTAATTTCTTGCCATGACAAGATCATGATTAGTATTTCCATTAAGAACTTTTTTATTGCTTATGCAAAGGACATGACACAGAAACACTACCTCACAAAATTTGCTTCACCAGTTGTCCATAAAGCCCACAGATGCAAGTCCTTCCCCCTCTCCCACCAATATCTTAAAACACCTATTTTCAAGTTATTTTTTAGTCTTTCAGTAGCTCCAAAACAGCTGGATGGATTTCTCTTGATGCTCTTCTCTGAACATTTCCACTTCAGGACCACAGACCCGAATTTGAAGCCAGAATTCATGTCTTCCAGCTCAGCTATATCCTGAGCCTCAGTCTGCTGGAGCTTGGGAAAATATCCCAGTGGTGGGTGACAATACCCTTGCCCTGATCTCATCTAAGCATCTACTGATGGCCACCATCAGAGACAGAACCCTGGGCTGTTTGCTTCTGACCCTCTATGGTTAATCCTGTGCTCTCCTCTACCCCTAACACCAGTTGTCCGGTAGTAACGGTGACTTTTTTTGGCAAACCAGACGTTGCAGGCACTCACCAGTTTGGCATAACCTCGATGATCCAGAATGAGGTTTTCTGGCTTGAGGTCCCTATAAATGATCCCTTTGGAATGCAAATAGGCAAATGCTTCGACCACGCATGCTGTGTAAAACCTGGTCGTTGAATCCTCAAATGAACCTCTACATAAAACAAGAGAGGGAAAGGGGATAAAGCGATTAGATCTCTTCCCTTACTAGACTTCACCCTACTATTAAAATACTTATACACTACAGTAGAATCACTCTAATAAATAATCTTTCTAATAGAAAGTGGCAGTTGCTAAACTCACCTTTATATATAAATTTAATTGCATTTCCACTGTTGAAGATAGCATCTTTGCCTTCAATCCACTTTCATAACAAACTTTCAAATCTAAAACATTCTTATTTATTTAACATAAAAATATTTAGTTTTATTTTAAAATTACATCTTGTAGAAGTAAAATTTACAAATATCTTCTAAGTAAAAGGTGATTTTTTATTATAGTATTTCACTTCTGTGTGATAAAGCTATTTTGAGCTGTGGAGATCAAGAACTCCTGTACTAATGTTCAGAACTAAGACAAAAAGGAGAAAAATTACAGTTGCTGGGACTTCAAGTGTTAATTGCAAATTCAGCATAAACTGCACTTTTGGATCCTCATTTCAGCACCCAGTTTGCAAAGTTTTCCGAAGCAAACCATATCCCCCTGCCCGCTGGGAGCTGGCTGAACTCAGAAGTGTGTCTAAGCTAGGTGGCAGCAGAACCACAATTTAAAGCTGAGACAATTACAGATGAAATTATCAGCCTCTGACAAAAACGATGAAAAATACAACCTGGCACCTGCTAACTTTGCTACAGTTCTCATTTTAATGGTCTGGAGAAGGCACGCTGTCAGGAAAAGCAAGGAATACAAAAAAAAACGTGTTCTAGGTAATTAAAATAGAATTTAATCTTTGCTTTCCGATTAATCTTTCTAATGCATTTATTTTGCTTTCCAAATTTAACCAAATCATATTCCAGTTATGAGCCTATTATATAGTTATATGTGATTCATTGCATCTTTTCCTGCCCCGTGGGTGTATCGCATACACGTCCCACGTACACCAGCACAACCCACCTACCACCTACCTCCCCACAACCAAAACCAGCTGCTGCAAGGTCAATCCCTCCCAAGGCAGGAAATACCAGGACCACATTTCCTTGTGCATTACAGTGCCATATGTAATTATATGCTTTCCTATTTTTTTCCACAGCACTTCTGCGTCCTGTCCGCATAGTGCTCTTTGCAGGGTGTGCATTTGATGCATGATCCTGCTTCCCGCTTCGATGAGTGGCCGTTGTTTAATACATGATATCTGGACTAAAAGACCATGCAGGACTATTGATTTCCTCCTGCTCATCGCTACCATACATGACTGCGTCACAAATATTAAGAAATGTTAATACATATTGTTTATCATAGTGATTCCGTGATAGAGGTGGATGTTGCTATTCACAGTTACAGAGGGCAGGCAGAGGAGCAAACACTGAGATGAAAACAGATCTTTCTCTGGGATGGGAAAGTGTGATTTTTCAGAAGACTTCACAGAAGTCTGCATTTTTTACCTTGATAATGCACTTTCCCGTGGATTATGTTCGCAACTGTGAACTCTCTCTAACACCACTGCCATCTTAGGGCCTTGGTTTATAAGTCAAGAGTCTAAGACAGCCACGGCAGAAATGCCTGAAGGTGCCATCTCCACTGGAAGGACCCTATCTCTAGAGCGTGGAAGACTGCAGCGAGACTGGCCTTGACATTTCATCTCCTGCAATGCCTGGCCACACCCTGCAGCGTCATTCTCTGCCATCACACGTGGTGTCCAAAGTCTTTGTCACCCTTAGCACAATCCCAGATTTCCCCACCAGGTGCCTGAGCCTCCAGCGAGGCTCTGAAACATGAGAAACAGTAGCATGGGCAGCGAGGACACAGCCCTAACTTTCGTGGTTGTAAAAGGCTATTGTTCTACGTAATTAAAATTTATTAATTAATTAGATTAAAATTAAAATATGCCACCAGCTATTTAGGGGTACCATTCAGAAATGAAGATACAGGAAAATGTCAGTCAAAGACTTACTGTACTTATTGCATGACTACCATCGCTACCATCACTACTTTCCGTATTTTTTCAGAGAGGCCATGAGAAAGTAGCTCTGGTTAAGTCTCCACTTATATAAAGCCTTGTACATGTTGGACGCAACCTAAATCAGTCTTTATTCTCAGTTATGACTAGATTCACTTTGTGTCTAGGCAACTGCGTAGGAACAAAAATATCTCCTCACCTTTCTGGGATCTTAAATCAAACAGTGTGATAAGATCCAGATTTTGCCCATGAAAGATGAAGACCTCTGGTTATCTGAAGGCATATGAGAATATATTCCACTTTTTAAGACAATAGTTTCTTAAAACTCACCTGTCCCTGAGAATTGTCCAGAGCTCTCCACCTAGACAAGCTTCCATCAGCATGTACAGGTACTTGCTGTCCTTGAACGTCCTGTAGAGCCTGTTGTGGGCAAACAAGAAAATCGTAAATAAATCCACCAGCAAAGGCACCAAGCTTTCCCACTTCTCATGGACCGTGGACTTCATCCTAGGAAGCACCACAAGACTAAGTGTATCTTTTAGAGCTAGTGCTACGTTTAAGGAGATAATTTCCATGTCTCTTCTTAGATGGGAAATATTTCAGCAGAAAAGGGTGGGTATCTTTGTGGTGAAGTGTATTGTGGACCTCAGAAGAAGACAGCACCACTGCTCTGGGTGCTACATATGAAATCTGCCATTTCTAACGGCATAACCTGACACTTGGCTTTCCAGATGTGCTTGAAAGAGAAGTTTTCCTACCATTTTTCATAGCATCATATCATCTTATTCTTCACGCTACAGAGTCTGGCTGCAGATTGGCAGTCTTCTTTCCATGTGGTCATTTCAAAGGAGCACCACCCAATTTGTGATTCATGGCAGAACTTAAAGCCACTGATCTGGTAAATTTTAAAGGGAACCCACTGACATGCAGGTATCTAAAAGTGCTCTTCCTCTTCTTCCCAGGGACTGAATGTGGAGGAAAAATTGCCTAAAGGTGTAGACGGGACAGGCTTTATGAACTCGACCTCCTGCTCAAGTGCAAACTAAATTGTGTGGCAAAATCCATCCTCTGTGTTTAAAATGATATATTAAAAAATTGGAACCATACAACTACGGAAATAAAAATAGGGAATTCAGTATTAGCTGGTTTGTTTAATTTTAATGTTGAGCTATTTTTGTACTTCTATTTACATATGTGGGTACATCGGTTCAGAGTGCCTGCAGGAACGAGCCCTCTGTATGTGGATACTTGAAAGATTTCTTCGCAGCTGCACTGTTTAGAAATAAATTTTAAAAATCCGAGCTCCACAGCAGAAGGGGATGCTGAAGGATATTCTGTTATGGTGTATTTGTTCCATTCATGGGAATTTCCAAGAGTTAAAAATTAAATGGGCTGATGCAACGTGACGTAAATTCAAACAGGTGGTTTTGCAGATTGTCTCTTCCCAGCAAGTGAAAAATTCAGTTATTAATATCTTTTATGGAGCTGTGTGATGGACCAGGGGAAAAACAAAGCAGGATTTGGTTCCTTTCAAAGGCATTCAGTTAAACATTGACTTAAGGTACGTAGAAAAACATCCTGGCAGCTACAGCTTGGCTCTGATACGCTTTCACATCACGATGCGAGACAACATTTGTCTTCTGTCTGTGTTTGCGTAGCGTCCAGCAGACAGCTTAGTAGCAGTTACCCACTACATTTTTGGCACGTTTAACACAAAAAGATCCCAGCAGGTGTGGCTGTGATGCAGGCAGGAGTTTGAGTACTGAATATGCTCAGTGCTGATCTACCTGGGTAAATATTCTGTAGCTAGAAGGTACTATTTGCAGCCACAACAAAATTTAAAGGCAAAAAAATGAACAAACTTACTGACCATTTCATATGGTTAAAATTTATGAGTTCAATAAAAAAACCCCTACTTCTTGCTAGTTGGACAAAATATGATTTATCTTAATAAACATTGCATCTACATTAAGGTTCACAGAAAGCCTACATATTCAAGAATCCAAAATTTGAGTAACTAAATATTTTCAATTGCTCAGTAATTTAAATACTACCGAAATAAGGCATAACTTTCTCTAGTTACAGTAGTCCTGCTGAAAAATTGCTTTCCAGAAAATTTTATGGGCAATAAATCTGGCCTAAAATGTACAGAAAAAAAAAAAAATCAAATATTGTTTAGCAACTGTAATGGAAGCATAAAGTTTATACATGATGAAACTGCAGTATTTCAGTAGATCAAGCAGTTGTAAGTTTGAAATGTCACAATATTTGAATTCATTTTTTATTCATTTTCTTATTCATCTAAATATTTGCAAATCCAGTGCAGACATCCACAGCTTAACACTTGTTTGGCCCTTTACCAAACGCACACAGAGCATTTTGTTCTGTGAAATTCTTAGCTTATCTATGAGTAAGTTTTATTTAGTGGTATTTGGCCTCTTCTGCTTCTTTTGCCCAGTTAATGCATTTTAATAATCAAATTGAACTATTCTTCAAACATTTTGAATGAATAGTTTCATGATGAATTAAGAAAATAATCGGGGGGTTCTTCAGGAAATTTGTCCTTCCCATTCTGATATCCCATAGGTTTTGTCCTTGCTTCAAGATTATTTTAAACCCACCTTTCACACACAATTCATCTATCAAAGTGCTAAGATTTCTACCCATAGCGCACAAAAGAATATCCCAGCTGGCCCAAGAAAGGGTATAAACAGGTTACGAATAATTTCTGTATAGAAGCTGTAACAACGTCAAATCCCTGTGGATATGCAAAAGAAGTGAAAGGGAAATGAAGACTCAGAGTTTGAAAAACCAGAGAGGATTTTCTAGTTGCGGCACATATGATAGCCAAAGGTTCCACTTTATGACTTAGAAAGTCCCTTCCTAGTGCAGGATTTCCACAGGGTATTAAAAATAGTTAAGGGAGGCTTGTTACTGTAAAGGATGGGAATCATTGCATGACATGGAAGGAAAATACCTACAGCTAATGCATCCTTTAATCACCTGCCTACTGAAAGAATAAAAAAGTGGGAATGAAGAAGTATTTATTTTATGAGCTATGAGTATCAGTTAAGAAACATTTGCAGGCTCGGGCTTTTTATTTAGGATGGGGTATTTCTGGATATGGTGTCAAAATGTCCCTCTGTTTGGCTGGTCCTGCACTTCACTTCCCTTTACATTCTCATCCCGAGACAGCTCAGGCTTCAGAAAATAAATCTATAGGCTGAAATAGCCTGCAAGGTATATTTGGCTCTAGCCTAGGTAATGGGGGCACAATTAGAGTGTGAAGGAAACTGCAGCTGGGTAGGGTGTCAGGCTGCAGTTTTCACCCATGAATCGGAGGCGAGGCCGTGGGCTCTGGGGGAATCCCCAGGATCAGCCCGGGAAGGAAACACCCCCTTAACGGCTGATGGGTGGCCGTCCCAGCCACATGCTTGCCTTTGCACTTATCACAGAGGTTTGGTTTCACGTTTGGTTTGGGTTAGTATGTCTCTCTGGAGCAATTTTTGGGCGTGGGGTTGATCTCCTCCAGCAAAAGGCAAGTGCTTCAGGCATCTCTTTGAGGGTGGGACACAGGACCCTTGGCTTAGACAAGAGGCTGCCCTTTTAGATACCTCCAGTTTGGTGAAATGCATTGCCCTGCTAGAGGTCCTCACCACCCACCACTCTTGTCCTGACTTTAACCATGTAAAGAACCATCTCTGCTTCCTGCTGACACATACTCACAATACTTGAAGAGTTAGACAACTCTGCTATGCCTGGCACCTGATTTTATTCACTGAAGAATTGCATCTGCTTAGGTTTGGAGGAGGGATATGGTTTTAGTGCATTTGCCCATGATGAGTTAAGGGACACTGAACTGGACTTATCTAATTCACCCCAAAGAGAATTGCTGAATGCAACTCTTTATTCACATGGCGCATGATCTCAAAAGATTAAACCCTGCCTTCCAGCTTCCCTTTGTGGGAAGGAAAATTCAGATTTTCAGAAAAAAGAGGAATATTAACCTTGAGCAGGGGTGATGCTGAGTCACGCTGTGTATATCTACATGAAGCATTGCCTGCCAACGTTGGCAAGCTCTGCCCAGGCTGTGGGTGTGCTTGCTCCAGTAGCCACAAAGCCATGTGAGCACAGCATGGGGACAAAGCAAACTAGTTAAGACATGAGTTTAGGCTTGTGCAGACGTCCCCCATGGGCAGAGTAATCTCACATTGGCCTGGAGAAGACCTTATTCCTATTCCTTGCACTGTATCTGCAGTCCCTTGCAGGAAAGCTATGGCTAAAGTATTTTTCTAGTGAAGGATGTATTATTACTGCGTGGTTTTATGAAATGCCAAGATTAGCTGTGCTTTGCCCCCCAATGGCAGCATGTAGGGCAGAGGGACGATACCTCACAATGAAGTCTGAGTGTGCACTCTGCATGATCTGCTTCTCTGAGCGGATGTGCTCCTGCTGCCTTGTGTCCACGATATGACGTTTCTTCAATATTTTCATGGCAAACGTTTTTGATTCTTCGCTTTTCAACTGGACCTTGGGTAGAGCAGGTAAACACAATAGTTAGAAGCAGGACACACCCCACCCGCCAAGCTGTGACAGTCCAACTGCGTGGGTACCCACTAATCCCACCACTTGACCTTCAAATAAGTCCTCTCACCTCTTCAGTCATCAGCTTCAATTCAGCATCATCTAGATTTCTAAATATTTGGCCTATTGCCAAATTGAAAAGCCATTTCTAAAACTCAATGTGTTTTAGTGAAAATGCAACCGTCATCATTACTCTCAGGTCAGAAGATGTTGCTATCTAACGTACAACTTTCACAAAGCCTTTTTCTACAGCTAGTAACAAATGCACCAGCTCTGGCAGGGAAATGCAGTCCTTGGATGTTTGTAGAGGATGAGCAGAGCTGGCTTTTCAATGGCACTTCTTGGTCACGTCTTTACTTTTAACCTTAAGCCTCAGCAACCTATTTTTAGGCTGATTTCCCAAGAGGAAGTTGAAGGGAGTTGTTTGCTTGCTCGCCGGCGTAACCCTGGTAACTTCTGAACCCTGAGCCATCTCCGGCCTGCTCTGAGGGACCCGTACCCATCCCAAAGACAGCTGGAAGGCAGCCATCCATTTCATCTTGGCCATCCCCTCCTAGTCACCACCAAATGAGAAAGGAACCTCACCATTGATCTACTAGGCCTCTTAGTTTGCTAAATTCCCACAGCAGCTGCTCACAGTAATATTGCCAGTTAAATGTTTTTCCCCCTTTATAGTACGAGGTGCCATTTGGCGGCTTCTAATTTGGTTTTCTTGTAGGAATTTGGCTTCAGCCAGCAGATGAGTGGCTTGTCTGTAACCAAGCTCCATCAGAAATCCAGCTTGGCTTTTAGATTAGGAGACAACATACATGAAATCACAATTTATTTAATATAATATCTATTTTCTTGGTAACAAAAAAACAGGCTGATATGAGACATGGCACCTTCCACACTCTTCTCACGCTTCATACCGTGACCTGGAACAGTTTCCTCTGAATTTGCTTTGTTCATGTAATGGTTCAGGTTTCAGGGAAAATGCAACAAGGGATGGTATCCTCAGCATTTCCTCTTGGTCAGAAATCAAACTGGTACTCAGATATCCACAAAGACACATATAGCTTAAGGAAATCAAACCCTAAAGGCTGATTCACAGCTGGCAAAGAGACTTCCAACACCACCACAAATGATGCAGAAATAAACCCTAATTAACGAGAGTCCACCCATCTATGGCCAAAGTTTTCATCATAAGTTCTTCAATACGTATATGAGCACACACGTATTTCTCTAGCTGTTTTAAAACCACTTGGGATTTCGGTCCCTAGACTCATGGCTTCTTATTTTCCGCACAGATGCAAGCATTTCCAAGCCCACATGAAACTTTTCTTTTTCCAAAGGCGCTATTCTGCATTTCACACTAAGACTTGTAATTATTAGCTTTGCATGAAGCCTGTGTTTGCTGTTTAATCTTCAGGGAGACAGGGTACAAAGACCTAAGCAATCCACATAAAATAAAGAAAAACATTTTTCCTCACCTATGCAGTAGAGCTGCCCAGTTATTTATTGAACTGGTGCTACATGGCGCTGCATTGGCTATGTGGTTTGACTACAGCTCAAAGAAGAAAGAAATTCTACATTTATGGCAGACTGAAAGTGATAAAAACATTTTTGGTTTGGGGTTAGGGTTTAGTGGGGGTGTTTTTGTTTCATTTTGAATAAATGGCATATGGACTTTAGTTCAACTGTTTGAAGTAAAGTATTTGATATTATCCAATCTAAATTGAACCAGGCTGTTTCAGGGGAACAGGGAGAGAAGTGAGGTGACACACAGAGGATGAAGACATGATGAAAGTTAAGGTAAAATCTGGGCTGGACAGAATTTACTAAAACTTGCAAAACAAAAAAAATAATTAAGGTTTAGTATGACCAAGTATATACTTCTGGAGAAATCATCCCTCTTGCTTTTCATGGTAATTCAGATTGCATGGTTTCCCATCAGACCTGTCCATCTGGTGACGGACAAGTGCAATCAGCTGCCACACAAATTATTTCAAACAAAAGTCTGTGCAAATCCCTATTAGATATTACAGATCAGATTAGCTTGCTTTCAGCCTGTATTTTTAAGGTTAGGCTGTCCACAGACAAATAACAATGAACAGTGGAATGAAGAAAGTAGCTCCAGTAGCAAATTTGAACACTTCTTGGTCAATTTGGACGTGAAACATTTCTTTAAAAAAAAAAAGTATTTAGCACTCTAAACTTAATTGAAACATAAATTCCTATATTCCTAATGTTAATTTGTACTAGACATCAGTGTTAAAAACAAACAAAAACAACCTGGTGGAGGCTCAGATGAATAAATACCAGTATTTTATAATAAAATTCCGTATGAATAAATTGCAGTATGTCCTGTTCTGGTATTATCATTTTAATATCATGGATTCTAATTTTTGTGTCTTTCATTAAAGAATCTATTTCTTTAATTAATTACTGTTTTTTCAGAGGTGCCTGAGTACATGATGGAGAGTCTGGGGAAGTAATCTGCTTTCCTATACATACTTGCACAGCTTCAAAATATATACAGGAAAAAAATTACTATGAGGAAGCAAAAGGCAGCAGTTTTATTTGCTGTTTGATGACGTTATCATTGCCACAAACGTTGAAATATAGACCAATCAGGCGGCTACAATTAGCTAATACAAGAATTTGACCTAATGCCACAGAAGAATTCAGATCCATTTTCCATTCCCCCTCCTGTTGTGCTTCATAATGCAGAGGATTTGCAAGAGTTTGAGAGCTCAGGGGGATTAATTTGCATTAAATGTGCTCATGCATCAAAACAAGCTTCCAAGGTACAAAATCTAAGGCTTACATTTTGGATCACCTGGTTGTCCACCTGGAAAATGAATCCTGCAAACTTCTCCTCCTTCCTCAACATGCCTGAGTCCTCCCCTTGCTTTGGTGTTCCTGCCAAATGTGGTAACTGTGAGGACTGTTTTTATGATGTAAAGCTGGGGTCGTTTCTATTATTCTTGCAAACAGTTATTTATAATATTAAGCTCATGCCCACTAATAGGAAAAAAACCATGTCTAATCCAAATTTTATTTCAAAAGCAGAAAAAAATATCCATGAGTCAAGAAGATGAGAATGGGCTGCTGAGAAAACCTGTTCTCCAGTTATAATGAGAAAAATAGCACAGGGAGCCACAGAAGCCACAAGGATTTTGACTCTCAGCTCAGAAGGAGGGGGTTATGTTGGACAGGAAGCCCAACATCCTGAAGAAACCCACCACAAAAATCAGAAAAGGGAAAAAAGTGTGCAGTTTTCCAAGGAAGGCAGTTTGCAAAGGAGTCACCCTTGCTACACAGCTCACAAGATCAGCTTTCACTCATTTGGAAGCAACATCTCATATTTCAAAGGTCCCGGGACTACTGATTCAGTGTAGACCTGCCGGAGCCTTGGGTTTCAATCGCTCTTCTCCAAAAGCAGCCAACCAGTAAGAGGATCAACACAGGGTAACCACCAACATTCATCTGTCTCATACTTTTTTTTGCAAGTTAAAAGAATTTCTGGTCCTTTCCCTCCTGCTTTTTTCACTCTTCTCCTCACATCGACCTTATCCAGTCATTGCTCTTTCACCAGCACAAAAATCTCTGAAATGATCTCTCTTGGAGATTCAGTGCACTAATGGTAAAAGTAAACATCAAGGCCACTGTAAATGTCCACACTCAATAATATTGAAGTTGCGTACCTGCTGAAAGGCCCAGTAGCAGGAAAAAACTAGAAATAAAATTTATAGCACTGAGTATACTCCTTCCCTTTCTCTCCAACTTCATACACATGTTTCAGCTTTCCATTTTATGTCCATCTCATCACTAAGCCCCGGCACATGGTCCATATCTGCAATTCTGTGTCCAACTTGCATGGACATAATCACAAAACTCAAAGCAGGCTGAACAGCTAACCTCCACCGAGAACAGATCCGTACCATCTTTTCTACTGCGATAAATCCCAAAACAGTGAATCCTTGTAACGCTGTAGTTACTACACCTCCTGGTGAACCTGCCTGAGCTCTGGCCTTCTCTGGTAGAAATGAACCTCTGGAGGAGAATATAAGCTCTTTCAGTCGTGGAACAGGAATACATTTTCTCCCCTAAAGACAAGAAAATGCAATAGGGAGTGTAGTTAAATAAAGCCCAAACACCACCTTAAGAGGTGATATACAAAACGAGAGTGAGAAGAGGTAAAATTAATTGTAGTAGATTGTTTTGCAGGATTCTTATCCAGGAAATGAACTGCATCCCAGTGACAAAAATAACAGCAGAAATGTTTATAACTAAACAAACACATTGTAGAGGAAATAACAGAATAAGAAATAGCTGCTTTTATTTTGCATATATATGTATTTTGCATATATATTTTTGCATATGTATATTCAAAAATATAAGCATATAACTATAGAAAAATCTATATAGCATATATATTTATATGCATATATAATACACATATAAAAATACATATACATATATACCTTGCAAAATATTCTGGTCCAAGCACTGTGGTGATGGGATATCACACTCAGATTTGGAGCTGCATGTGCATCTTCAACCAGCAGATATTAACTGGACAGGGCTACACGGGACAAGTCAGGCTCCTCCCTCTTTTTGTCCCATCCCATTTCACGAGCTCACAGTGACTGCCAACTTCATGAAGAGGCAGGTATTCCTGTTCTCCATGTGACACCTTTCCAGAACTCTGAAGCAAAGCAGCCCCACAACACTGGAGTGGACAGGAGTTGAAGCAAGCAGTTTGCTTCTGTGTCAGCCCCAAAGCTGCCCTCTCCCTACATGTCTTGCAATTCCATGTCACTTGGGGACTGCTGTCCACCTGGTGCCATAGACTCATCATTTCCTCTTTTGCTGTGCTTCCGCGTGATGCCCCATTCCCATGTCACCAGGTGGTTTTTTTGCAGTCTGAGTCATCATGACAAAGCTACCCCTGAGCAAACCCAAAAGGATGGGTCACCATCTGAAAATATGTTCAACCAGAAGTTATCTTGAAGAGGACATGAAGCCACGGCAGGGAAATGGACTTCATTTTGCTCCCAGTAAGTTGAATTCACAGGACTACCTTTAACTTCTCAGCATTGAGAAAATAATGCTGCTTCACTAAAGAAACTTTAAAAAGTTCAATATGAAGGGGATGAAGATGTCTTGGTAGTGAGTTGAGTAGAAGAGGAACAAGACAAGACACAAGCGCAGAGGAGAAGAGGAAGAGAAAAGAAGAGGAGAAGGAGAGATGGAGATGAGAAGAAGCAGAAGGACAAGACAAAGAGAAGAGATCCAACCTCTCCTGCTTTTCTAAGTCCTTGTTTCATTAGACCTCAGCCGCCTTCTCCTGGGCTTCCCGTGCTTATATGAAAATGTTGGAACCGCTCCAAAAGCATTGTTTTGCTTTACAGTGTATAAACTTCTGCAACTTTCAAAACACACAGTGTGCTTGAGGCTTGATTTTCTTTTTAACACAGCTATAATTCATGATCAAATAAATATGGTTTTATACCTTAGTGCTTTTTCAGACTTTCTGTGAAAATGGATATAGATGAAACAAAATCCAGGCCTTGATGGAAAAAAAGAGTAAATGGGTGTATCTGTATGTTTCTTATCTTTCCTCTCTCTCTGTCTGTCTTTACTATACATCACATATGTGTATTATATATAGTCGGCAATGTGAGCAATTTCTGTGCAACTCCAGTGAGAGCTGAACTGATACAATGCAAGCTGACCTTGAGAATCTGTAAACATTAATAAATATTTACCAGGATGTAGAACAATCCCAAATGAAGAATTTATTTTCAGTGAAGACTATTGAGGTGCCCGAACCTTGCCATACCGAGCCTGAGGATATGCTATTTTAACTGCACATATTCATATTTGGTCTTCTATTCCTCCATGATCTTCTAGGAGAAGACAAAGAACCTCTCCCAAGTTTCTGAATTCCTATTTACCACAGTCGTTGTGCCTCTGGCTTACAGCTCTTGCATGGCTGTGGGTTTTCCAAGAAGCCCTGTAATTATGTTTTTTTCTCCAGGCAAATGCTATAGATATTTGCCACTATGGTACCCTGTGCAGACCCTTGAAGCCATAAAAGATCCACAGACCAAAGGGCATGAAAGCAGAGCTGAACACATATTTATATTTAAAGTTTATCCTTGCTTCATTTTGGCAGCTTCATAAAGGTTACAACTGGAATAGTGTTTGCCACTTAAAAATTCCCAGATTTCTTCTCGTTGATATAACGGAGGTCTTTGAACATGAACTTTTACAGCGTCTGGACATTGTGCTTACAGAAACCTTGCTCATGAGCTTTTTCTGCTGATCTTCAAGGGTGCTGGCTGGGCTCCCAGGTAAATGGGAACACCCACAGGGAGCAGAGTTTGTGCAAGTAAAAAATATTTCATTTACTCTGTAGATGTGGCTTTTTCCTAAACATGCAGTAATGGTGAGCTTTTAGGAGTGGGACAGAAGCTTTTCTTGAACTCTTTTGTACATGACTCACAGACAAGTTTCTTGTTGCTCACATCTCCTGTTGAACTCCCCATGTGGGCATTGCAGTACCTCTATAATGACAAAAGATGCTTTTCCAAAGGGCTTTTGCTAGCTGTGCATTTTGCTATATGTGTAGTATTCAGATATAATGGTGTCACAAGTCAGTGCTATCATGAAATGCGAATATCTTCGTATCATGTTAAATACTAACTGACTCAACTGCAGTGCTCGGGAACTGAAGTGCAAGTGCTTTTGCTTGCTGGGTATGTCCAAGGTCCTTTATTTTCCACTGTTTCCCAGCTAGATGCATTCAAACCAACAAACATAGCAGCAGCTGTTGCTGAGCGCAGCACTTGCAAGCTGAGCTCTGCTAATCCCAACAGCTGAACTGCTGCACGAACGAAGTGTCGACTTCTCTCCCCCCAGCAAAATAGTACAGCATGCTTTTGGTACTGAATATATTTGTGTTCTTCCAGGATGAAACAGATTTCTCCATCATAATACTCTGCCTTACCACTTGCCTTCTTCCCAGCATTTCTTGTTACTAGGCAAGTGAGGTAACATCCTGCTCATATTTATGCCTCAAAGCCTACTGTGGTGCTCAGTATTGAAGATCATTCCATTAGGGTTTTGAAGGTAGTTTGCACATGTCCATAAGGCCAGATTCAGCCGCTCTCCTGACCTGAGGCTTAGAGAGAAATTGTAGTTTGTGTATCCAAATTATAAGCAGTCTACTTGGTGCTTCTCACTATTTCCTTTCCACTTCGTGCTCAACATCACATTAGTCTGGGTTAGTGGCATGCTGTGTGCGAACAGGCATGGTGATTGGACTGGGTTAGACTGCAAAATAGGTCAAGACTGAACAAAAAAAGACCTAAGATGGAAAGAAAAATAATGGAGTAAAAATTAAGTCTTTAGGATATACTGCAGGCTGAAATTTTGAAGGATAAATCAAGAATTAATTACAAATGGGCAGCAGGGTGGAAACTGTCCATGACAGTGACCTTATTTTCTTTAAAAAAGTCTAGATTCAACTGGTTGGGAAAGCACTAAGTATTGTATCACAATCTGAGTGCTATGGGACTCTACAGGAAAACAGATTGCAAAATTACACTCTATGAATACACCTAAGTATACATTAAAAAATGCACAGTCTTTAGAAAACCTCAGCTATTTAACAAGTTGCTTAATCAAAACTGAACTGTGCTAAAAACCTGTAATTCTATGTTTTGATCTCTGTACTAAAAATTGATATTCAATGCTTGACAACATGTACAACCAAGTTTTTTTCTAAGCAAGGGCATTGGGAAATGTATTAAAATTTGTGTCTTTCTATAAAGCCTAGAGGTAAATATTTTCCAAAAAGGTCTAGAAGGAAAAGGATAAAAAGCAGTGAGAAATGTGAACTGTTTCATGCACAAAATCATTCCAATAAAAATTAAATAGCAGAAGGAGGGTTATATAGCTAAAATATGCTAAACCAAAAGGAAAATCTCACTACTATGATTTCTTGAAAATATGAGATGGACCCAAACTCTCCAACACCATACATGATCCAGTTCCGCTCCTGCGTTTGGATTTGTCTGCAATGTAGCACCTATTTTTATGTCTTATTCCTGCCTCCAACTGGAGCGCAAGCCTCCAGCTTGACAGCTAATATCCTGATCCGGCCTCTGACAATATTTGATGGGCTACAAACAGTGTCTCATCTTTCCAGACCTTGACAATAAGCCTTTCCACTAACAGACAAGCCCTTAGAATATGTTTCCATCTACAAAGGATGTATTTAGTTCCATTAGGAATTAAAAATCAAAGGTAAAATAAAAAAAAGCTTTGCAGTGATCCAGCCCCATCTGATGGTATCATTAAAATTAAGCATCCTGCATATAGTTATGAACAGAAGGGAAAAAAAAGGACCAAATGTTTATAAC
>Ga0181612_107182_pt1 | contig 16274 bp, 8 predicted proteins | sample HoacroProtozoa21_FD_119630 | JGI IMG/M metagenome (GOLD analysis project Ga0181612, IMG submission 119630) | Hoatzin crop microbial communities from Cojedes, Venezuel. Combined Assembly of Gp0051906, Gp0051904, Gp0051908
ATCACTTGACATCAGAAAGAAGAGTGACCTGCCCATTGATGGAAACCCTCTCCTTGCTACTGAGAAGTGGTTCAAGAAGTCACTGAACTTCATCTTGGCATTTCAAACACATTTACCTTTGCTCAAACGGTCGGGCCGGGGGGGGGGAGGGAGGGCGGTTGCCACAAACCATCACACAATGCCGAATCTAACATGTTTGAAGGGGTTGGTAAGGTTTTGTTCTTTGGGCAAGGAAGAAGAAGACTCCTTTGGCAGCAGAGGATTTGAGGCTGGACAGTCTTATGAACAGCTTACCGGGGCACAAGGTAGGATCAAAATAAAGTGACTTCAGGGGCTTGAGCACAGACATTGTTCTCCTGAAGTGAGACTGTTTGCCACTGACAGCCCCTGCTGCCTGCTGATGCTGCTGGGCCTCAGGCAAGCAGTGTATTCATAAAAGAATGGAAATTGGATCTCTCAGTATATTCAAGTATTTAACTCACTGCCCGCGTTGGTCAAAGTCACAGGCTTGGGCAAGAACTACTAAGAACTGCTGCTTGAAAACACTTTCATATAAAAACATCGTAGTAAGAGATTGCTCTTGTTGAGGACTTGAGTCTTGACTACGTGTTTGGTTTGCGTGGATCTATTCAGAATAAGGACTGGCCTTGAGCAGCCTTCCAGGGGCAAGGTATCCAAGCTGGAGTCAAGTTTTAAGTGAGCTAGACAGTGTTATTAGTGAATAGAAGCTGTTTTAAGCTGTTTTAAGGAGTTATGAGGAGTTCAAGGAAGGGTTAAGCTGTTTGCATACACATAGCTAGAGACAGGATTATGTAGTTCGTGAATGACTGGTTTGATCAGCAATGCTTTACTCTCCTGTTCTTTTGCTTGTCTTTTCAGAGAACAGAACAAAATGCATTATAAATATTTGCTTAATATTTCTTGCAACATTTTTAATTTGGCCTTTTTTAGTATTTGAACTAAAAAACCAAGCACGCTGAACTATAATTTGGTTATAAACTTCACTGTATCACTTACCTACGATGAGAAAATACTCCCCACACATGAATGCCAATTAGTCCACGGCTGTTTATAAAGTGCATAATGGCTGGAGTAGGTTAATACATTTAATAAATAAACGAACCACAAGGCAACCTGGCAAATATGGGATAAAGAAAATATGACAGTTTAGATTCTTTATAGAGGAATAAATCCCTACTCCCGCCAAGATAATCATAAATAATAAACTTCTCATTTTAATAAAAATGTGGTTTTACAGAGATAAGAAAATATATGAATTTATGTTAATGCTGCTTGTAGCAGACATCACTATGAATATTAAGAAAGTACAGCTTATAGTTTAATCACAGTTGTAATTTACATTCACAAAGTGTTTTGTTCCCTATGGTCAATTAGAAGGGTAAAGATTTTACTTTAATTTTTCTAAGCAAATAACTGAAATGAAATGTGTTTGTAAAATGCTATGCTGTTGATCTTCCTCTAGAAAGTATTACCATTTTCAGGTGATTTGCAGGTTCTTGTCTGGAATGGTTATTTAGACACTCTGACATTCCTCCTCTGTCTGGCCGTGCCTTAGTATCAGGGGAATATTTTAGATTACGACTATCCAGGTGCCCTGCTGCAAGGCAGTATCTCTCAGTCAAATTTTTCTTTCTAAAAGAACATTCTTGCTTCATAAAGGGTGGCAGGGAGGTGGTGAAAACCTTATAAAACCTGATCTCTGAATCTTCACTGTATCCGCACAGAAATTTTTCTTGACAGACAGTTTCTTGGCATTGGCTGGCTGTCAGCGGGAGCAGTGTATCTCCTGAAAATGTGAGAGTCCAGCTCCTCACATGGAGTGAAGGAGGCTGTACGCAGACTTCTTGCGTGACATTTTATACAAATAGGTATGAATTCATTCTAAACCTGTTTTTAGTCTAAACATGCTTAGCATTGTAACGGGATGAGCACAAAGGTCCAGCTCAATCAAGTATGAGGCAATACGTGAAGTCTGTTCAGCCCTTGCTGATCAAATAGTCATTCATTCTTGCAAGTAAATCCCAGCAAAGTTGGTTACTGGTCCAGAAGATGAAAGCCTGTGCTGTCCTTAGCTTCATGCCTACGACTCTAGAATCCTAGTTTGATTTTTACTTAGGAGAAAAAAAAGATAACTGCCAATCTACTGTGTATTGTATCTTTTTAGGTTCACTTCGTCTTCTCCGATGTTTCTGATCCACTAAAACGAACCAAAATGAACATGCCAAGAATTACAAAATGTTGAGCTGCAGACAAGAAGAACGTGCACACCACAGTTTTTGACTGTAGAGCCTGTATGATTTAAACATGTGCTTAAGGACTTTGCTGAATTTTGGCTTAATATTTAGTCATACAGTAATTGAAATAATTTTAAGAAATGAATACTTTAATCACTGTACTGTAGGACCATTCTCTGCCCAGGCTAAACAATATGTTGTTGTTTTGTATTATGATGGATTAAGATTTTGCCTTGTCCTATTTGAATGTCCCCTCGACAGGCTGTTAAGAGGAAGGAGATATGGATATTTAATTACTGTTTTAAAGGAAAAAGGAATCTTGTTTCTGGGTATTTTGTGAAAGAAACTTAAATTTATAACAGTATTCCGACAATTCCTGCTGCAGGCCTAGGTTTCGCCCGGTGAACTCGGCAGGGACCTGCTTCTTGGGACTTGTGATATGTCTGGCATATGAAATGAATGGTTCTTGTGGTGTCTGGAAGCAGATTTAGGAGTTGAGGACAATAACATGCCAGACTTATGGGATAGGTCCCCAAAGGCACTAGGATTCTTGATGCTCAGTGTTGCACTACTTAAAGTTACATCCTTAACTCTGGGAATAGAGTTCAAAAGCAAAAGGCAGTGCTTGAGTTTTCTGCATACGGGCTAGAGAGAGTTAAAACAACAAACATGGGAATGAGAGGGAACGTAAGCTAGGCAATATGCAGTGCCACTGGAAACATCCAAACCCTGTCCCTTTTGTATTTAGAGAGTTCTTTGAGGTGTGCAGTCAGTGAACTCTGTGAACAAGGATCCAAAGATGGTAATACTTCCTACATTTAAAATGCACAAGGGGCGTGGGAGGGAACAGGACAGAGCAGCAAAAGGCTTGTGATGAGAATGTTCTCAGAAAGAGGGAATTTAGGTTAAACTTTGCTCCAGCTGAGGAGATTCAAACATGCACCTCCAACCTGCAATGAGAATATTCTTCCTGTCAGAAAATTGGCTATTTTACAGTGGTAGAAAGGGATACCTTCTACATCTCCAGTTGAAAGTGGGCCAGTGTAAAACCAATTACGCAAGAGTCATGGGGACAGAGAGAGAGCAACCAAGAGGAAGTCTATGACCTAACGGTCATAGAAACAGGAATGCAAGGACAAGATTAGTGTTTGAAAGGGTGTCCACAGACATACAACTCGTTTGCCACTTGACATGTAGATGCCCGGAGCTTTGCATTGGTATAATCAAAGAAAATTCAAAAAGTATCAGGATATGAGGATGCAATAAATGAAGTCATCCAGGCGTAGTAGAGTTATATTATTATAGTGATTATTTTTCTGGACATCAAAAGAGACAACAGTGGAGCATAACAAAGGGGACTTTATTAACACAAATCTGCAAACATCTCCATGGGAGGACTATGCTCCAGAGTTCTCAACAACCCTAAATATGTACCAAATAAGTCAAACCTATGCTTTCTGTGTGCCAAGGGAAGTCCAAAAGTTCCTGACCTCATTGCTGGAAGCAAGAACAAATAGGCACTGATTAGACTCAAGTTAAGTGTATTTCACCTGAGGGCTCATTAACTATAAGAGAAAGGGAACTGGGATTCCTCTTGAATGTAATAAAACATAGTGCTTGTACTGTGAAAAAATACTGCCTTGATGGCAAAAAATGTATATAATGAGTTTTGTGCTAAAATTATAAAGATACTGTTTAAGAAACAAATTTCCAACAAATAACAAGTAACAACTACAAGAGTTAATGTCAAGAAAGTTCACAATTACTAATATGGATACCAGAAAATAAAGCACAAAGCAAAAATGTAGCATAGTTCCAACGTATAGTTTAGAGTTATGCTATAATTGGGTATGATGTTGAAGATAATCAGAAGAAGTCTGATTAGCAGATATGGAGATACAGAAACATCCTCCCCCCTCCCCCCAAGGATAAGGGGTAGATATAACTAATTAAAGATAAAGCTTAGTACTGATATTAAGCATGGAAAAAGTAAAAAAAGAAATTGGCACACCAGATTTTAAATCTGGAGCAACAGCAAGCTATTAAAATATGCCCTTTATTAAAAAAAAACAACACAACAAAGGAGACGAAACCACAAATCAAAAAACAATAAAAAAGGGAAAGGTGGCTAGTGATTCATCAGGAAACTCACCTGAGGAAAAAAATTAATGACACCAAAAGGCCATGGGGAGCTCTCTATAGAAGGAGCATTTTGCTCCTCTTAAAAACTGTGTGCTTCTTAATGCCCACCCAAGTACTGCAGGACTGTAAACGATCAAGTCAGATCCAGAAGGAAGATGACTTTGTCAGTGATGTTTACTCATACAAAACTTTTACTGAAATGAGGAGGATCTTGGCACTTTTAGTGTTTGATTAGTGCTTGCAGCAGCCCTGGATTCACTGATAATAGTTGACTCGTCGGCCCAATACGAGTTGCATAAACAAGTATCCCAGAAGCTTAACTGAAAAAGCTTAAGTGTTGGAATCAGTTTATAAAACCCAGAGTTGACGGAAGTTAGAAGATTTATACATTTTAAGGGAATATATTTTATTTATTTCTCTGAATCTACCAACACACATACGCCAGGTGACTGAATTTTGATATCAAGTCTATTATGTGGAATTCTCAGTTTTAGAATTAGAACAGCAATATCTCTGACTAGGTACTGGTATTCATAAGAATAAAGTCCATATCGGAAGAAAAGATGGAGATTAAGTAGCACTGAAAGAAAGCGTGAACAAAACAGAAAATCACACAACAATCATATGCTGGACAATCCCTTACAGAATTTAACTTCAGAATCCTAGGAGGGAGGCCTTTAAAGCAATTATAAAGGGATATATATACTAGCTTGCACGGTGGGTTTAAGAAAAACATGGCATAGACACAGACGTGTAGACTTAGAGAAGTTTGCACTTCGCAGGAGCAATAATGAGATAGACTTTCATGAGAGAAAAAAAGCAAAATGTCCATTCTCAGATACAGCCACTACTGACAAAAATCAAGAGCTGAAACACAGAAAGATCTTCTGTTTGTGAACAACTGGTCTTTGGCATTTTTTTATTTCCCAGTGGGGAAGAAATCAGACTTGTTTTTAATAGATGATCTGAGATAGCCATAAGAATAAGAAGGAGTGCTCAGGAAGAAGGTCGAGCAAAATAAAGGGATTCATAAAATGTGTCATATCTCTGCAAAAATGCATATTAATAAATACACAAACATGGACGGTCTGCTGATACACTTCATGGTTTCAAAATATCTGACTGTGTAATGGAGGTACACAGTTTGGTGACACAGGCATAGAAATAATAATTTTATCATTAAAACTAGGAAAAAGTCATGCACTCTCTAGATGCCTCTCTGAAATGTTTGGGACCCAAGTATCTTCCTTCTTCAGGAGGGCTCTTCTCTGGCTGGAAACTGAATACCTAGCAGACAACTTCCCACACTTACAAATGGTTTTGAAACTCCTTCCAGATAAGGGCAAACCAAATCAGTCTTGCTCCTGAGTTAATAGAAAGCAGTATTTTCCACGAAATCCTGGTGGAGTTAGAGACAAGAAAGCTCAAGCTGATGCAAACCAAACTGTGTTTTAGAAAGAGAAGACCCTTAAGTAAGTACAAGAAAATTCCTCTGTGACATTTAGCACATCACAGAGTCTAAAAAAAGAGGCTTGTTCTGGCTTATTCTCAATGTATAGGTACAGAGCAAGTGTTTTTCTTGGTAGAATCCCTGTGTTTAATTGGAATGCTGGAGAAATATGAAAGATATTTTCAGAATTGAATTAGCACATGAAACAACTTTCCTCCTGCATTGGGTTCAAGTGCTTCAAAAACAAGGAACAAGACAAGACTGTTTATTATAATTTGTTTAGTTATTGAATCATGAGTGCCAAAGATTAGGGACACCGAAGATTTAGTAAATAAATGTACTGGGAATAGACATTATATGCTGATTACTTCACGCTGGCTATACAAAATACCAATTTAATGTAATGGAATCTTGCATTTGGGAACCAGTTTACAGACAGTGTCTAAGTTTCAAGAGGGGATAACTGCCTACTGAAAGCAACGTCGAAAGGATTGGATATGTAGGTATAAATACCAAAATAGAAGAGCTGTATAAGTTATCATATTAGGTTGATGTTATTAAATTTATCTGTAGTGATGTAAACAGATGGATGTTACCATAGGTAGAATTAATATATTTTGCCTTAATACCTGCATTCTTTTTCAGTGATTCCAGCCTTTTTTTCCCAAGAAAACTACGATGTTAATAAGTACTTTTTTTCTGTGATCAGCATGAAAAACAATAGGGACATTGGAACTGCATAGATCATTCATAGATCAGTCTAGAGCTATAATATATTTCATGATAGAACTGTGTATCAGGCTGTATTCCAAAATTATGGTCCCAAGCAAGTGCGTTTAATAATTAGTCCTTCATGAGGTATAATGAAAAAAGAATCTTTGGTTGGAAAAAGAACACTTAGACTACTAAAATAAATAGAAAGGCCTCTTCAGGGATGAATGATGCTGAAAATAAGGTATATTACATTAAAATGTGTACACAATAAGTTAATACAGATTACTCGCTTAATTGAAACACTTCTGGAAGAAAATAGCAACAGTAACTCCATAAAAGCATTTCAGACATGGGATAATATTTTGGTAATTAAGATTATGTCTAGACGATCTAGTTACTACTGTTTTTTTCAGAGAGGTAAACCACATTAAGCTATTTAGTTATGAAGTGCAGATTGTAAATATGAAACAACAAGGAAAGAATAAAATGTAAAGAATGAAATGAGCAGAAGTAGGTGATAAATATTGTCTTTGTTACTAATAAGGTAGTATAAGCTCTGTGCTGCCTGGTTCACAGAATATTTTTCTCTCTGTATAATAAAGTACATTTTGTTGTGTTGGATGTCTGTCTAAAATGCCAAACAAACTGTCTTTCAGAAAAATTATATGGCACTGTTGCATTTCAATGTGTACTGGAAATCTGACAGGAATAATAAAAAACCCCATAAGACAGGGAACTCAGCTAGGTCTTAAAGGTATGCAGAAGGAATTGGAGTGCTAACAAGGTCTCAGTTGCCCTTTGTATATAAACTCTTTTAAGTCTGAACCTGTGCCCTTTATCAGTATTTTTTACAAGCCACTTAGAAAAAATAGTAAAATATCTAATAAGAAGGACTTCTAATTGTTTGGGTGTTATAAAGAAGAGTAAAAGTAGTAATACATCTTGCCTACGAAAACAAGGCATCAACAAAAGAAGAAATTAAGAAGGTGCTATGATCTGGTACTTAGAAGAAAAATAGTAGGAAGAAATGCAATTGTAAAGGAAGGTCATTTAAATGTCCATCTTTAGTTGTCCGTACTTGTCCTGTCTCAAATGTCCTACTCCCTGCCTTGCTGAAAATGTTCAACTTTTTCTTGAAATCTAAGTTCTCATGATAAAGGTGAAAGAATAACTGTATAATTAAGCCATATGTTTTAATTTATAAAAAAGTTTAGGGCTTTTCTGTGACAGTATAAGATCAACATATAACATTTTTCTGTACAAGTCCCAGTCACAGGAGGCTACATTATAGTTTGTTTTCAAGATACAGTGCCAGAGATGATCTAAACTTGCCAACGCAAGGAAAGGATGGGGTAAACAAAAGTTTCATGGAAGCAAGCATTCACTCAGTCCATGCATATACTAATTCTGGGGAGGTCAAAATTTGACTTCTGCCTACATTGGCAGTATCTTTTTAATATCCAGCTGCACGCGTCTTTTCAGCTCTAAAATTATTTTTAATGTAATTTTTCCTACCCTGGATGAAAATAGTTTTTATAATCTAAAGTGGGACTTGAGCCCAGTATCCCAATATATAAAGCCATTACATTAACCAGCTGAGATGCTCCATCATAAAAAGATAACTACCTTTACATAAATAACTCCTGACTATGCAAGCAGGGCTTGCCTTTGAAGGTGAGAGAGAACATTGTAGTTTATTGTATTATATGAATGATAAAAATGATATTTATAGACAAGACTACAATGACCCCAGTGATGAAGACGAAGTGATTAACACTTTAAGGGGAAAAAAACTTTTTAAGAACTTACATCATCATCAAACAATTTGTGTTTCTCAGTGAATCCACGAGCTGAGCCTGGTGTTTTAATGACTAGAAATCATGAATATTAAACTGGAGAAAAGTTGACAGTATTTAAATGAGCATCATTAAGAGACACATAAATTAACAGGATTTTTAGTTCTTGTGGAACCGCCGTTTCAATGTTAATTAAACAACTGGAGTGCTCTTGTGCATTCCCCGCAAACTGTCCCTAATGTGTTCTACTGAATATCATTATGGGTGGCTGCCTTGCTGTTTAATTATTTTCAAGCTGATTTTTTTTCCTGTTGCTGCAGTGGTTTTATGCTTGTCTTGCATTCAGAAGGTGATGGGGCTTAATCCCAAAGGAGTCTGTCAGTTTGATCTACGTGTGGCGCTTATACTGAAATACCTATTTTTGTAACTAATAAAACATGCACATATAGTGTTGCTGCCTAACCCTGCTGAAAAAGCCCCACTATTGACTGCATTATCTTTGTATGTAACAACCATTTGATGACTTACTGGGATTCTAGCAGTAGTTCTCTATCACAGTGGTAATCATTATTTATTCCATTCTGCACACGCAGGTGGTAAAGAATATGAATTTAGATATAGAGAAGGGAAGCAAAATAAGCATGAGATCTAGTTATTTTTTAAATGTGAAGGGAAACGCTACACAGAGCACTGTGTGCTGTATCCGTTTAGCAAATTCACTGCTCAGCTGTTCCTTTACTTCTATCTGCATTAGGTATGTGTATATCAGGAATTAAAGTAGGATTTCTTTTCCATCTTGGACATTCACCTACCCCTCTCAGTACCAGGACTGGAGGGAGAGCAGATTCTGTCTTGTTCTCCTTTAACAGACCTTGCCTTGCCAATCTCCTGTAACTGGCTTTGCATCCTTCCCTTCCCACTCCTTGCAGGAGTCCCACACCGTGTTTGAAGGACACACTCCCACAGGCCTTCATGTTTATTCAGACTCCATGTTAGGCCGCCTGCTCTCCCAGAGGCCTGCCATGAGGCTGTACGGACTCCTGGGATCCAAGACGATCTCTGCCGCCTAGGTGTTTCTCCACGTTACCTCTTCTCTCACCAGGTGAGAGGCCCATACTGTCTGCTTGCTCCAAGCCCAGGCAGATTTCTACATTTAGCACATACAGGTGAACATCTCTGCTAAGCTTATCAGGGATATTACAGTGTGCACTCTAATCATGGTGCTAATACAATGCCAGGTGTCTACGTGAGCTTCATATAAAGGAGCCGCTGAGGATTGCTCCAGCTCCAGCCTACGTGGTGCAGAGGATGTGGCTAGTTTCTGCCCTTTCTGGGCTGCCTATGCAGAGCAGAGCCAAGATTCTAGATACTGAGCAAATGCCTGTTAAGTCATTTGCTATTGCCCTGCTTCCTTCCCTGCTATCCAGCAGCACCATTAGGAGCAGAGGACAGTACCTTGCAGTTAAGGCTACGTATTACTGAAATCCGTTAAATCTAAATCTTTCCTTAAAGGCTGTTAATGCATTCCTATACCCTTTAACCTCAGTTGACCGACAGCCTGGCCTGCAGAATAGAAACTAGGATGGAAAACTGACAAATTGCTGGCTGGCCAGCTTGAGTATCAGAAAAGGTCTCTTTAAACTTGTGAGTTGAGGGAAGAAAAAAAAATCCTAGTTTTCTGTCTGGGAGTAGTCAGGCTTGGCAGTTGGTGATATTCCATGCTTGGTACTATTACTCTGTAACTAAGAAAGACCAAGAAGCATAGGTGTTAAAAAAGCTCTACCATCCTACACGTCTGTGATGCCTGTAACTGTGTATACACACCTCTTACTAGCAGCGACAGTGGCTTTCTCTGTGGAGTTCAGCAGTCCATAGAGATAATATACCTCGTGTTACTGTGCTGAAGTTACGAGCAATAAAGTAGATGGAAATTAAAAGTCTGATACAAGAAATAAAGTAGATGGAAGTTAAAAGTCTGATACGATCCTCAGGTTTAGGATTATCTATCACTCTGAAAAAAGCTTTTTAACCAGTTTTCTGGGAAATATGACTGAACATTTGTTGATAGGGGAAAAGTATTTTGCATCCAGACCTCAATTTAATTAACTAAAAGTTGTTTCTGAATGTTTTTCCTACCTACCTACTTACTCACAGTTGCCTGTATTAATAGAAACAGTTGATAGATGTCTTCAGGGGAACTTCCTATCTAATTAGTAGATTTTTTTATACTGCATCTTGCCAATAAAAACAAAATTAAAATAACCAAACAAAGCTAATTATGTGGTGCTTTGAAATGCCTGTCACATAGTTGAATATACATTTCCTCCTCCCCTTATTGTACATCACATCAGTTAATAGGTATTTACACACATTGCTTTTCACTTTTTGATGGAATGCTGTTGTGATGTGTTTATTTAGGAGGTTTTATCTAGGTCCTTTCTGAACTGTTCCTGACCGGAGCAACAAGAAATGAGGTAGGTTTAGTTCACAGAGTAAGCAATCATGTCATGCAAACAAGTTCTTGGCTTTGTTTGTTTAGACTCGTATCCCTGGATATCCTCCTCCAGCCCCAAATCTCCAAATAGCTGGTGACTAGAGATAGGAGTATTGACTGTAGATCTGAAATAGCACAGAGCTCTGGGTGTCTGGATGTGAGATCTAATCTGGGTTAGATTTGGTGCATGACTTAACCTTACTTTGGTTTGAGACAATGAGAAATGATACTGTCCACATGCCATCTCTTGAAAGGTGTAAAATAGTCCTTGGTTCAAGACTTCAGTACATATTTAATACAATATATTCCCTATATTGTCTCCAGATTGTTCCAGACTTAACAAAAATTTAACGCAATGTGATATTGTTTCAGTTTGTCTCAAGTTAATAACAGAGTTTATTTGGAGGTAGACCAGCTCTTCTATGAGTCACCTACTTCATTAACTTTTACCGACTTTGACCATGCACTTAGGATTTCCTGTCTACAGGGAGGTGGTCGGCAGCAGAGGCATGTGCAGTTAGATTCTATATTGCGTTGGGTAATATGAAGCTCATTGAATACATCCTGGATGTAGCTGCCAGAGCTAGCAATTACGTTTAAGCAATCTGCATTGTTTCAGATTATATACTACAGGAAGCTGGCAGAGTTGCAAACAGTACTGTGTTTGATTATTTTTAAAAGACTTGTCTAAGGAGGGGGATGTGTGTCAATTCCTATGGCTTTTTACACCAGTAGGAAGCTGTAAATGCCAGCAGCAAATGCAGAGAGGTGCATGGTGCCGCTAGTGCAAAGGCAAACAGAACTGTACTGGATGAAAATCTTGGCTGCGGGTTTCAGGAAGGAGAATGACAAACCTAACCAGAAACAAAAACTCCCATCAAGTTAGCCAGCCAGCAACACCCACGATAATTTAGTAATCAAAGTAGGAGGCAGGCTTTCCTTTACACAGAAATTCGTAGGCGGAACATTTCAAAGTCCATAAGCTGAAAACAGTATGTCCAGGGTCATGCCACATGCAAAATCCTACCACTGTTGAAGGCTGCAACATACTTATATTGAAGGGCAATGATCTTCCTCATTTACATATGTTACAATGGTCACACTGATATGATTCTGATTTATTAAACCAACTTTTACCTTTGCCTCATTTGAATTTCTTGGAAATATCTAGTACAGTCTATAAATTCCTGCCCTTTTGTACGAAAGAAAAATATAAACCTTCAAAAATGCATTTCATAATGAAAAATACTGTGTCATCTTATTCTTCCTCACTGACTCCCTGGTAAGTACCATAGAGCATGAACTATTCTTCCTGAACACAAGGCTGTATGCAAAACAGTTATTTAATTTTGCTGGGCTGGTAGCCTGGGATAAAGTATTGTCATTTAGGTGCTAAGTGTTTTACAGAGATTTTCAGAGTGTTTCTGTGTCATTTAAGTATTGCAGATTGCACCCATTTTCTTGTCAATAAGGCATTATACAGGTGAATGACTTTGTAAAAGTCATCACAGTAACGAAAACATTTACATGCCTATGTCTCCCTACTTTGGATTTTCTCCCTTGCTGTCTTTGAAGCTTTAATTTACCACCTGCACCTGAAGATTGTTCTGAAGATGCCTGCAGGTTTTCCAGTAGAATCCCATAACCTAATTCTGCAAAACTAAGCCCATGTGCATTTCTACTTCTTTCCCTTCAGTCAATAATATCTTTGCCAACTGTAATCTTTAGGCATTAAAAAGTATGGACACATTCTAAATGTATTTTCATTGTGGGTTGATACTTACACTACTTAGCTTTTTGGCTTTATGACTAAAATAGCAGTGTAATGAGTCCTGTGATCAAAGTCTTGAGTGCTATTGCACGCAGGAGTCTGGTATGTGTTCACTAGATGAATCCTTCTCTGGGTAGCTCTGAAGACTGGCTTGCTTGCGTGAACCAGCTGCTGATACAAGTTTCGGTTATCAAACAGGGACAGTCTGGGTTAGATTGTCAGCTCTGCAGTGTATGAGTTTATTTCCATCCATATAAATTCTGATTCTATGTCGTATTTTACACTCTCCATACAGGTGTCAGTGTTGTAACAAGGTGTTGGAAACCTGGCCTAAACTCACCATCTTCTTTTTTTGCCTTCCCCAGCAGACTTTAACAAGACAATAAAACTGGGGTTTGGTACCCTTGCTCCTCTGAAATCATCTGGGGTAGTGTTCCATAGGCTAACTGGTCCCTGGCCATCACCAGTGGCAGCTCTGTGCAGCTCACCGTGCACAGGTACAAGCTCTGCATGCTGACGGTCTCCGGCACACGAGTCAAGCCACATCAAGTTTTCCTCAGTGCGTAGGAGGAAAGGAGAAGGCTGCAGTTCCATTACTTAGAAAGTCATTGCAAGCCTATAGTGCGGTGAGACGGAAAGCAGGGAGTGCACAAAGGAGAAAAGCCAGCAAAGCTTTGCTTTAACAACCATCAACCCTTGCTTGAGTGCCTGGTTTTGCTGATCTCTGCCTCTGGACACGAAAACCCTGGAACTAAACGCAAGCTCAGCTAAACTAAATGCGTGCCCAGATCAAACCCGTTTGAGGCCTTTCCCGTTGGTATCGCACCTCTCAACCCCTCGTGCTGACGTGCCGAGGCCCTTCCTCACGAGCCTGTGCCAGGCGGGTGCACTTCTGCAGGGAGCTGCCCGGCCGAGCCCGCAGCCTCTCCGGGGCCGTGCCGGGTGCCTGGCCGCGCTGGGCGCTGCGCTTCCAGCAGAGCTCGCCGTATTCGTGGGAGGTTTGTAATTACAGCGTTTGGAGACAAAAGGCTCCTGAGCGGGAGTGTGTAGCCGGCTCTCCATCAATTGAAATTCAGGTTTTCAACCAGCAGTAATCTGATACTCTCTGCTTCTGCGATTCCGAACTACTCCGGCACACACATCAGAGCCATACACACAAAATCAGATATAAAACAGCTTTTCAAAAATCTTTCTTTGTTCAGAGCTTTTAATGTTTATTTTTCTTGTACACAATGACGATTCCAGTTAAAATAACATCGCATCATTTGGCTCAGGTTACTAGATAATTGGGGAGTCTTTAAAGCGGATTTTCAAGTTGGGAGTAATGGAGACAATTTATAGTAGAACAGATGGTTGGCCTTCATTTGCCTGTTGACAGGTAGCGTGTTGTCAGCACTTCAGGTTGTTATCATACAGCGAACAGCAGTTCAGAATCTTAATTGGGACCCAAAAGGATATACTCTACAGCTTTTTCTGGGCATTTACAGGCACAGGAAGATGTAAAAAAGAAAACGGAGGGGAGGAAAGAAAGCTGATGTATAAACACAATTCAAATGCAAAAATGTTGGGCTTGTGCATGATGATTTCAGCATCCAAATCTTTTGATGACAAGAATACAAAAATTGAGAGGATGAAAGAGGTCAGAAGAGTACTTCTTCCCATGCAGGAGGTATTGCTGGGGCATTCGTGTCCTCACACGAGTGCTTTCTGTTGTAGCAACAACAAACAGTTTGTTACAGCAGGCAGAGTAAACTGTGTGAGCTGCTATGCAGGGCACCTGGAAGAATTCTAAGAAAATGGAGAGATTTCTGATTGAAATTTTTTCCACTGTGATTCGGATGTTGGCTGTATCGAGCATGAAGAAGCTGAAATTGTGTTCTCTGAGGCAGCAACATTGTGATTACTTATAATGTACTTGTCCTAGCAGGAAGAGCTGTAGCACTTGTTAAATACCGAGGTTTGCATTAAGTGTTACAAATCAATCTCTGGCTTTGTTATCCTCATAGTTTATTTTATTATGTTTAATTACTTTATTTTGTTTGGTGTGCTAAACTCCTCCTGGGAGGTTGTGTTTTCAAAGTCAATGTTTCCAAAGGATTTGAAGAAGAAATACTTGTTTGGATAATGGCTGTGAAACTGAAGTATGTGCTGGCAGCAAGAAATCTGGTGGTGTGGTCCACAGGGGACAAATTCCTCTCATGTATGCTGCTTAAAGAGATTCCCCTGAAATAATGCCATTATCCCCAAGAATACTGTCAACTTTTGCTCTTCAAATATTCTTTACCTCACACATCCAGTTATGAACTTCTTTCACATCTAATTTTTATTATTGAGGGCTAGCACTGTGCTTGGCCTGAGTCAGTAACACGTAATTCCTGCCTAAAGGGCTAACAAACTATGGTGGACTGGTCTCCTTCAGAAATGAAATCAAAGTTTAGAAGCAGGTCACATCCCAGCTGTGATATTCTCCCAAGGAAAGCAGCTCAGTTAAGCACACAGCCAAAGCGTGATCTCCATCTGATAGGCACATGGTGCTCTATTATTTAGGAGTGGAGTATTTTAAAAAAACGAAATCAATCTCTAGCAGGTGCCTCTTCAAATCTTGAAACAAAAAGCAAAGAAAGCAAACACTTCTAACACAACTTTGTTTTTAAGAGTAATGAGACATCAGAGGAGACACTATTATAAAACTGTTTGAGATTCCGTACAGCAGTACAACAAACACCTATTGCCACAGAAATTTTAGGAACATGTGGGAGATGCACGCAAGCTGGATTAGAAACAGAATGTCCTCTAGTAAGCTTCAGGTTTTTTTTGCAACAAGCCACAAATGTTACTTTCATCCAGAAAAAGGGGCAGAGAGCTTTACGTTGGCTGAGAAGCATGAGAATTTCACACCACCGCACCTTGCCTTGCAGATAAATAGCTGACCTCTGCTTTCAGCAAGCACTGCTTCCTCAGCTGGGCAAAACGACTGGACTTGTTTGCATATTCACTATACAGCCAGGTTTGGACACTCACTGTTTCACCCTTGCAAAAGATTGTTTTGGCCAAATCATGATTAAAAGGATATTTTTAGCTGGCTTCTACAGACAAAATGTCAGAGGAGTTGTTTCTGAGTCAGAGCTACAGCTTCTGTTCAGACTGTTTCTGGAGCACTTCTGAGTCGCTGCAGTATTACAGTGCAGTGTCACTGAGTTTACTACTCTGTGCAGAATCAAGAGGGTGCTAAATATTGGACTGAGAGCCATGGCATCCATGCATGGGATCAGTGTCACTCAGCTTTAGGCGGATGAGATGTACCATGAAATTAGCAGGCTTACTCATGCTGAAAGCCGTGCATGCTTTGGTGCCTTGAAAGATTGGAACCACAGTTGTGTTTTGATGCACAGTACAGGGGTAATACACATAACAACATTAACAACTGCTCTGCTCCTCCCCACTGCTGCATTCATGTGTGCACCTGGAAGGTCACGAGTAGGATAAAAGCACCATTTATTTACTCTCTTTGCTCATTCAGATCTTGGACGCCTTGCTGCACCTGAACTACAGAAATTAGCTAAGCTCAGGTGATACAAACACGTTCTCAGCAGGAAGCAAACGAAAGCCTCCTGACCATGTCTGTGAAAAATTAGGTTGAGATGAATTTCAA
>Ga0181612_145667_pt1 | contig 16274 bp, 5 predicted proteins | sample HoacroProtozoa21_FD_119630 | JGI IMG/M metagenome (GOLD analysis project Ga0181612, IMG submission 119630) | Hoatzin crop microbial communities from Cojedes, Venezuel. Combined Assembly of Gp0051906, Gp0051904, Gp0051908
GCCTAAGGCTTCAGTGAAGCTGGCCGCTAATGGAGTGATATGAGGCAAGTAAGGGTAGAAATAGCTGCTTGAAGGTTCTCCCTGGATACTGGGATGAAAAGCAAGCAGAGCTTTCCTTTCTCTGTTGTCTGCTTTGTGCACTCATGAGGGCTCGGATGAACTTCCTTGTCTTCACCCAGCCTAAAATGTATACTCCAAGGATGGCTCTTGGATTGACCTTTTGAGAATATTTTGCATTGACCTTTAACTATATCTTTTTATTTATTTATTTGCAGACCTGTAAGTGCGTGGCTGAAAGTGGGGGAAGTTTTCTGGCAGCTTCCTGCTCATGGTTTTCACTTACTACTTTGTCCATACCTACACCACTAAATTCTACTGAACTTTTCTGATCCTTTTTCTGAGACTGTAGTGTTGTCTTGAATGTAATTTGGAGAAGAGTAGTGAATTTAATGGAAGTCTATATAATTGTTTTGAACAAAGTTAGAAGTTAAATAGTTAAATAACAATGGAAAACAGAGTCAAATGAGACAATCCGACAATTTTTTTTTGAAGTACTTATTTAATCAATTCACAGAATTTGCTTAGTTTTTACCATGTAATTTCTGGGACTTTCAGTAAGATCTGATGCTTAAACAGGTTGAGAGTGTATTTATGGATAACACAAAATAATACATGATATGTTTTTATTGAAACTGTCTTGCTATAAATTTTTGTTCGACAACATATTTGTTACAGAATCTCCACTCAATAAAGTCAGTAAAACACAATCCAACTGGGACTCCAGTTTCACTCAAAATTTATTCTGAAGGCTGACTTCAGTTTTCAGGGTGTGTAGTATCTGCATGCCCAAGTGAGTAACATACCCATCAGCCTTAATGAGATTAATAAACCCTCTTTAAAGCACAGAATGGTTGAAACCTTAATGAAATAACAGGGATAACTGTTTTACTGGTCTACAAGTTGTTTAATCTGTTCAATATTTCATAAGAAACTGTGATTTTAGATATTTTTTCCCTTTCTGGATTTGTTTTGAAACAAGGGGATGCACAATATTGAAATTTCGTGTCCCTCATCGCAAACTCTCATGTTCTGCTCCTTTTATAGCAAGCAAATTCTCAATTTACCCATTAAATTCTTCATAGGAGCTTTTGAGCTGAGCACTTGAGTATTTGAACTAGCATAAAGAAAAGAAGAATAGTGCTAGTAACCCTTCAGTTTATTGTTCAGGGCTAAATAGAAGTGTGGTGGTAATAAATGGTAACTTGATATTAGTGTATGAAAACTTTTATTATGAACTGTGAATCTTGTCTAGAAGAATTTGCCTCATAATATTTCCTCAATTACTGAAGACATACCTGAAGGGAAGATATATAATGAAAAGAAAAAAAAATGTTTATTGTTTAAAAAAAAGGAGAGGCTGTCATATTGTGACCTGTTGTGTCTCTGTAGATCACTCTTAATTCGTATCAATAGTCTGAGGAGTAGTGGATTAGGCGTCACAGTGTAAATTGTATCTAATTTGGGAGAAAATATTACAACATAGCAAACTATTCTCCAAAGGGCATTAACAATGCAGTATTGAAACTATTCAAAAGCACTTCAAATTCTGACAGAGCAAATTGGTTTCAGCTTGTGATCAATGATATTGTGGAGAGTGGGGCTGACAACTATATCGTCGCTTTGTGACCTGACGCAGATTTCTGCCACTTTAGGTTACAGGTCAGGGTTTGCAGAATCAGGTTAGTGTGTTCAGTATTTTGACAGACTTGGGGATAAGTATTCTAGATTCTTTTTTTTTTTTTTCCATGCTGTCATTTTAAAGGAGAAAATCCTAGTGCTCTTCTGGATACTTGATAGAGCTTTCACCGTTGTTAGGTAAGTTTCAAATATATACACACATACAGATTTTTCTTAACTGCAGAGTTACGGTGTGACATTCAGGTTAAGCTTCTGTAGTAAGGAAATATTTTAGAAATCAGTATGCTTCAAAGCTAACCTCCTACTGTCATTATTTGATTTGGAAGGACGGAATAAAGTCATAAAGGATTAAGGCATGAAGGACATTATTATAAAAAAGAGGGTGGGGTAGGAAGGCTATATCTAATATACATGCAGTGAAATCCTGACTGACAGAAGGAGAGAGTCAGATCAGGAATGGTTAGTTCCAATAGTGTCATTGCCAAGCTTTCATTCTGACCTGCAAGTTGGTAGACAGAAATCAACTGCAATATATATTTGGAGAACAGTATCACTACTTACAGTCTTCCCTCATTTCTGCATTTTGTGCAGCAGATAACTGCTACTTGTCACTCATTTTACCTGTAGAGTATTGTAGTATTTCTTGGAAATGTTGACGAGAAGGGATCTCAGAGGACATCTTGTCTGACCTCCCTCTCAAAGTGGGCCTATGGCCACCACTAGGTCACGCCAGGCAAGACTTTGTCTAGCCAAATCCTGAAAACCTCCAGTGACCATGATCCTGCAGCTTCTGTGCATAGTCTGTTACAGCACTGCACTTCCTTGCCAGTAGAGAAAGTAGAGCTCTTCTCCTAATGTCCAAGACAAACCTTGTAAGCCAGAATAGTCATTGCCCTTTGTAACACTGTGCCATACTACCAAGAGATGTTTTGTGATGTCATTTTTCTAACCCTCCTTCAATTAGCTTATTATTAAACCACCTTCTTTACCACAAAAAAACAAACAAACAACAACAACAAACAAGCCCAGGTCTTTCAAACTCCCTTTATGTAATGTGAACTGTTAGCTCCTGACCATATTAAAAGCCCTTCCCTCAACTATCTCCATTTTCTCAATATCCTTGTTGAACTGGGGTTGGGTGAAACTGGACACAGTGTTCCAGGTGTGCCCCTAATTGGTGCTCCAAAGAGAGAGATAGTACCTTTCCTTGATCTTCTGATATCTTCTCTTAATGTAGCTCAGCATGTGGTTTGTCTTGCTTGCAAGAAGAGCACCCTGTTTGCAAGCTCTTCATCACAACTTCTAGGCCTTTTTCCACAGCTGTTTCCCAGTCTGTACTAAGGCATGGGGTTACTCTGCCCCAGATGCAGAACTTTTCACTTCTTCATTTTAAACTTCATGAAGTTTATTCTACCTTGACTCACAAGTTTCTCAAGGTCCCTGTGGATTGAAGCTCTACTCTTTAGAGTCATCCAAAGATTTGATGAAAGTGCATTCCGTAGCATCATCCAAGTTATTGATGAAGATGCCAAGCAACATGAGCCCCATTATTGACCCCTGGATTATTCAGCTGATCAATAGCTGATAATCAAGTTATTGTTTCCTCTTCTTTGAGCCCTGCGGTCTAGCCGGTTTTCAGCCCATATAACCACCCCGCCTATACAGTATCAGCTTCCAAATGAGAATGATGTGGGAGAGAGTCAAAAGCCTTAGTAGTGTCAGAATATATTACATTGTCTGCTCTCTCCTCATTCACCCAGCTACTCATTCCATCATGGAAGGCAATCAGATTGATCAGGCATGGTTTCCATCTGGCAAACCCATGCTGACAGTTCCCAATTACCTTTTTGTCCTTTATATTTTTTTAGAAATGGATTCCATGAGGACCTTCTCCATGATCTTTCCAGGTAGTAAAATGAGGCTAATTGATTGATAGTTTCCCAAAATCTTACTTTTTAAATTCTTTGAAGGTGGGCTTAACCTTAGCTCTGTTCTAGAGACCAGCAACCTTGCTCAATTGTCACAAGATTTGGTAGAAAAGAGACAGCAACTTCATTATCACTATCTTTCAGCACACTTCAGTAAGCCTCACCTGGTCCTGTGAATTTTGAGGTACTCACCTTCTCTAAGTAGTTCTAAAGCATTAATTCTCCTACTTTTGGGTGTTCCTTTCCTTTGCAATTCACGCCAGAACTTCATGTGGAAATCTGGAAGCGAGGTTTGGCTGTGAAAACTGAGACAAAAATAAGTAATGAGTACTTTAGCTTTTTATGTAACATTCATCACAGATTACTTCAAGAATTCTGTCTTAGACCTTCCTGCTATCATGCCTAAGTGTCCAGATAATGTTATTAGGGTTCCTCTTTGTGGTCTGTCCACATTTCCACTTTCTTTGTGCTTACTTTCTGCACTTTAGTTCATTAGATAGATAGCTCAAGTAACTGATGTTTGCAGTTCTTTTAAATGTGATAAGAGGGAGACTTTTTGAGAGAGGTTAAGATCAACTCTTGCAGCTAAAGTCATCTATTTATATGCAAAATGAGTGGATCATATTTTTCAGAAGAAATTAGAATACATTCAAGGAGCAGTCCCAAGGAATTTGCAAAATTTTGTTATGTATTAAACAGGGGTCATTTAAACCTGGTGCTGTCATACAATGAGGTGGGTCATTAGAGATAAGCTTATCTGTTGCATCGTTTCCTCAGGAATTGGTATCCTGAAATCCATGCAGCGGTAAAATGAATGACGAAAAGCAGTTAACTTCTTACTTTTAAAAAAATTTACTGGAATAAAAAGAACATGCACATTTCAAACAGAAAGGCCTCATTTTTGTTTTCCTTTTGTTCCCCCTGCTTTTTCATGGAGCTTACAATTGAAAGCATACAATTCCTTCTTACTTCAGTGTCACCTAGATCCAAAGTGTATTTTCAAGGCTCAAGTAAGATTTTTGAATCCCTGACAGATTCTTCAATAGTGCTAAGCACACAAACACTGTTTCCAAATTCAGCTCAGGGTTCCACTGGGAGGATTCTGTGTATTGTGTCTTGTTCTCTCTTGCCCTGCAAATTGTATTGCCACTTGTATGAGCACAAGCTGAGGACAAAGAAGAGATGAACTGTCAGTTATCCTGGTTTTATGTCTGGTTTCCATCCGCTCAGGTCAGGTGCATGAAGACCAATTGGGTAAAGGAGTGCTAGGTACTGCATACATACAGAGTATATATGATACTTTTCTGATTGGCTACTTTTGGCTATGTCAGGTTTTGACACATTAAGGCAACTGTAAGATCTGTGTCCCTTTTAGTTGTCCCATCCTAGGTTTATATATGACTACTGTAACACTTCTCTGAGTCACTCCGTCCAGAAGTTGTTTAACATGAACAAAGTACCTCTGCAAACAGGATATGCACAGTTTAAATTTCAAAGCCATTATTTAATGGCTAAATCAGAGAATAGGTCGTTAGAGCTAATGATCTCTTGTATTAATCGTTAATATTAAAGATGAACCATTGCTGTCCAAGCAACCATCAGAGTGATGGGAAGGGTCAGATTCCACTACTCCTTGTAATGGGCTCATTCTCAGTGTTGCTGAATTGCCGTCTTATGACTCCCTGTTTTTTCCTTAGGATTTTATACCTTTTCATGTCAATGCTTTTCCTCTCGAATCCTTGTGCAGTTAACTATTGCTGTCTCAACAGTCTTACCTCTTTATGCAGTCTTACCTTTCTTGTTTGGGTATATCTGATCTGTAGACTTCACAACTCTTTCTCACAACTTAACATTTCCTCAGAGGGCTGAGCCAAACTTACCTAGCTATGCTGTATCAAAACCAGAACTTAGCTCAAATACAGTTGAACCTGTAGGATGAATTGCACCACTGGTTCCTGAAGAGCCTGTAAAAAAAAAAAAACACACTTGCTTCCCCAGGAAGGAGAAATGTTATTTTAGATGTGCTAATGGCTTTTAATATGTGATCTCAGGCACCCATACATTGGTGTTACACAGAATATGACACCAGAATTCCTGCAGTCTTGCACCCACAAACTGAGGTTTGTCTGTGCTGCCACCCATCCATTTCTCAGCCTCTTACTTGCACCGTCTTTCCTTAAGAGGTCAGGGAGAAAATAATATAACTTAATGCAGCTCAAATCATCAGTAACTTATGAAGCCAACGCCAAAACAGCCTCATATAAGAAGACAGATAATCTCACTTGCCTTAGGTCATACTCCAAGCTCCCTTCCAGGAACTCCTCCTCCCACACATATATGCTCTGCCAAATAGAGGGGTTAATGGGGGCTATGCCGTGGCAGAGGACCTTTACTGAGTGTATAAATGCAGTTGGCTTTTAAAACCATAAAGGAATGTATTCTGTCTGTCCCAGGGAGTCACTTTTCCTTGATAACATAGCACAGTTCTGCATGAATTCTACTTATCTTTCGCTCCCTGCACAGAGCAAGCAAGCAGAGCAAATGAACCATAGAAACTCAGCCAGTTTGGGGAATTTTAAAAATTCTTTTTGAGATGAAGATTTCAGTGCCCACAGCTTCATGTACTAGTAAAGAAGCTTTACTAGAAAATGAGCACTGAAGCATGACCTGCATGTCCCTTTTAGGTCATCAGAGCCAGAATGATCTCAACCCATTTAGCTTTCAGGTTATGCATTGGTCAAGTGAATACTTACTTTGAAGTAATTTCAGCTGAGAAGGTTAAGGGCTGACATTTGCAGTTATGACTTTTTCGTCCCAGCTTTACGATCCTACCAGTATCATAAAGTCAGTTTTCAAGTTTTCACCATAAGCAATTGAACACAGATCTAAAAGTTTGGAAATTATTCTTATTAATGTATTCTTACTCTTCCATCTCATTTTTTTTCCCTTTATTTTTGATCTTCCTTTGTTTTAGTGCTTTTAAACTGATTATGAAATTTTTTTGTAAATAAATAATGATAATGTATTTTAATTTTACCCATTTTAGGGTGATATATCTATTTCCAGCTAAAAGATGCATATACTTTTCAGCTGGTTTTCATATATCTGTAGAAATCCTGTTCTAGTGAAACCTTACCGTTATCAAAATCAGCTTTTTTCTATGCGACAGTTAAGAAAACCAGCTAATAAAACAAAAAGTCTTTCTTCCAATCCCCTTTATCAATTATGTGCTCACATAAAGATCATTCAGACTACTTGGGACCAGTGTGGTGGTAAATGACAAAGGAAATTTTATTGCAGTTTTTCACTGGTGCATGTTAAACAGACTAATACAGAAGCAGTAATATTCTCTGTTGCATTACAGTTAATTCACTGCCAACTCTTTTAGTAAGCATTTTTTTTTTAAATTCAGACAAGATGAATTACTCACTCTTTATTGAAGGAATAAAAAACATTACAGTCATTGACAAACTATGATACTTTTTATGTTTATTCCTTTCTTTGCAACTCATAAAAAAGTTATTTAATTTACTTTTCAAATTAGGGAAGTATTTTTTCGGGCTGAGATGTGGGTAGTTCTGTAATTTCAGATTCCTGAAATATTTTTATACATACTATATATGTTTCAGGAAATTTATAACTTCCTTAAATGAAGCACTAACAAAGCTCTGTTCATGTACCTTAGAATAAACAATAAGAAGAGATTACAAAAAAAGTAGTAAAGTATAGTAGAGTATTATGTTTGGTGAGAAATAAAAAAATACTTAAACATAACAAAAACCACTTAACAGGATTTTATATTGTTACTTGACACTTGAGACAAAGCAAAGACTGGAAGAGCCTTCTAGCTGTCTCCCATTTGTCTTCGAAATTCATAAAAAAGAAAGAAAAATCCTAAGCATTTTCCTTAGGCCTCTGTCTACTCAATTTGTGTGTACATTTGCCTCTGTGTGTGTGTACAAAATAGTGTATAAACACTTTGACTTGACTGACTTTTCCAGAAAGAGAAATAATTTTTGGAATACTGGATAGATATTTACAGGAAACATTGTGTAGCTATTTATTATTGCTATAGAATAAGCAATTTTCTTTCAAATTTTGAAAGTTAAAAGATGAAAGCCAGGAAGCCAGATTACCAGCTATCCCTCTGCTGCTGAAGAGTGTGATGGGAGGTAAGATCTACTTGCCTCCAGGTCATTAAGTTTGAATATAGGTTGTACTGGTGATGATCTATGCCATGCTGCTGGTGTTTTTCATCAGACAACCAAAAAATGGTTTATTTCAAAATCAGGAACTGTACCTGTGAGCATACACTTGAAGCTTAAATGGACATGAGTCCAGCTATCCTTTAATTTTGGAAGCTTGTCCTTCCAGGTTAGGTTTTGAGGTACGTTGACTTTGTGGACATGGCTTTACACTAATTATTACCTATGTTTGCAATTACTTTTTTTCTTTCTGTTTTTCTCCCCTAATGAAAAAAGAGGGACAGCTAAATGTTTTTTTTTCCACCCTCCGTCTTCTTATTAGCTTTCTTTTCCTCCTCTGCCCCAGTATAGCAGCAAAATTCTCTAAAAAAGATGATGACCTCTGTTCAAACATAATGACCAGTTACTCTACACCAGAAAATTAGTATTACTGATGGTATTACCTCTGACTTGCTCTGCAGAACTCTTTGTAAAGAGGTTTGCTTCAATATCTGACTATGTTTTCACTCCTATATCTCAGCTAAGGACCGTTAACAGAGCAGTGTCAGGAGGTTTGCACTTCGAATAATCATACATATCTTCATGTTCTGTTACCTTTATAGAAACCATCCAACTGGATGCAATCCAGTGGGAGCAACGTTTGAACTTCCAGGAAAGTTTAAAAGCCATGTGGTTTATGTTGCTAAGCTACTTTAAGTCAATCCTTGTTTGTTGTCCTTTGTTGCTCTCTGTCAAATATTTCTATGCCTTAGGACTGGAGTACAACTTGATTATGCCCCCCTCTTCATAATGGACTGTAGAAAAAAAATTCAGGAATTTGTATTGGATGCTACTAATATACAAGTTCTACCTGACACATGCAAATGCTAATTCAACCAGCCATATGTCATTCCAAAACAACAAAGTGTGATTTTATTCAGAACTCATAAAACTTCACGTCCTAAGGGTGCAGAAAAATAAATGCAAATAAACAGGTGGAAAAAAAGCATCCCTGACTGTAAACAAAAGTCTGATCATGTTTTCTGCAGCAGAACATGAACACAGATTAATCTAGTGCACCTATGCTGTTAATTAACATTCTTTTGTGAAGATGAGTAGTCCTAAAGACTTTCTGTAGTGGAGCAAAATTAACTCTTGGCAGACAGTATCAGGTCACACATAGTAAATGGAATGGTGATGAGGCACTGTAATGAAAGAAGAGGAGAATCATCTTTATCACCACTGTTGACAGCCGATCTATACACATTTTTAACAGATGTGAAGTTATAATCACCATATAGGTGACTGAAGATTTTACCTCAGTAACATTTTCATATTCTGAAACAGTTACAATGCCTGTTTTATTGTGCTTGGTTTTGTTTTTTTCTGCATCTTCATCTCATATTCATTAACTCAGATTAGCACTGGCCTTTAGCTTGTTCAGGGATGGGGGGTGACTGCTTCAGGAAACTGGCCATTTAAAGCTAGAGTTGGAAGAACGGTTTTCATCTTAGATGTGCAACTCAATTTTGAAATAGACTTTGCTAAGATAGGGAACAAAGAATTGCCCAAACCTCTTGGAGTCCTGCACAAAAGTCAGCAATGATTTATATGATACTCAACATCTGCAGTTACAATTACTTAGTATAATATTCAAGACAGCTACCTTATTCTGGAGGACTACCTATAGAAAAAGTGTACAAAAAGTACAATGGATGCCACCTCTGACTACTGTAATATTTCTAGTTTAGAATGACTGAAAACATTTCTTTCTCCAGCCAATCCTAAAATTTAGAAATCTTGTGTTTTGTTATTCCAAAAAAAGTTTGGTTTTTTTCTAAAATTTTAGATATGCAGCATGAGGCAATTATCCAGTGTACCTTTTGTCACTGACACAGGATTTTCCCTGTCATCTTTTAAGGTGTGGCTTTGGAAGATTTCTGTTCCTAACCCCATTGAAAAAGAGCAGAACTAGGGAGTCCAACACCAGCAGGTAGTCTTACATCGGTTAATGCAACGTGGGAGCCCAGGCATGGCAACTTTTGATTGTTACACAGCTTGAATAGACTGGGTACAAGGCTACTTGTGGATGTACTTATAGAAGGCGACTTTTTTTTTAAACATTTTAAAGCTAGATCAGGTCTGTTAAACAGGACCTGAAGTAGGAATCAGTGTAAAACTGTACCAATCTAAGCTTGTGAGAGAGAAACAATATTTCAAGGAAACGTAAACTGAAGGAAACTAAATCTTCAATAGCAAGCAGTTTGCCATGGCAGTCGCCTCTGAAGAAATCATCAGGGATATTATGTTTACCTATGTGCTCCATGGGGAGAAATCCTTTAATCAGATAATATATACTTCCACTCTTAGCTCTGTGGCTTCCAGACCACTAGCAGTGCAATGTGACTGTGTTCAGAGGACATTCTTGATTGCCAGTTTTGTTTTACAGAAAATGGTCACTGCTGTGATGGAGGAATGCGAATTTATTTCTAAAATACTCTGAAGCATAGAAGACTTTTCTTAGAAATATTTTTTTTTTCTTCCTAGAGGTGATGTGTAATGTCCAGCACACAAGTATTCAAGCTCAGCTCTGGGAAATACCAACGCAATAGCCTCTTCGTGAAACAACAGAAGCAGAATTCTGTTTTACAGTTGACTAAATTCCCAGATGTCACAATGAAAATATACAGGCCCAGAAAGCATAACGTGCATTTTATTTCAGGTAAGTCTTGTACAAAGTGTGACATTTATGAAGAAGTAGCTGTGATACATTTTACTGTTCATAAAATCTTGCAAACTACATTACAATGTCAGAAACTTGTAATTTTAATATTTTAACCTTACTGAAAAATAATGTGCAAAGTACCTTTCAAAGACTAGCAGCAAATCTATGAGAGTATTACTTATGTAAACAAAGAGACTGACCCAAAACACACTCAAATTAATGGGTGTCTTTTGGTTAACTTTATTGGGTTTTTGATCAGGCCTGTACTGTTAGAGATATAAATAATTTTTACTTCAATGTTAGTTCACAAAGCTGTGTTGTTAGTGCACAGAAACTAGTTTTGCTCCATGAGCAACTCTACTTTACCTCAGACTGTTGATTTTCATTCTACGTTTATTATATTTGTTGTTCTAGAAGATGTTTATGCAAGTGTCTGTATATAAAACTGCTAGCTTTTTTGTTTTTCATACGGGTGAAACCATATAACAAAGAACTTCCTCCTGGAAAATAAGAATGATTTGCATCATTGTGGATCTTGGATTCGAGCTACATTCATGTTCTTATTATTAACATTGTAAGGGTTACTGTGTCTGTAATAGGTCAGAATACATCAAAAAATTGTGTTCTCAGTGTTCAAGATCTGCACTGGAGATTTTCACTTTTATTTGTTATCTGCCCCTGAGTGCTAATAATGAAGAAACTAGGGCAATATTCAAGACGTTGAATCAAGGCCAAAAGTTTGGATACATGCCATCACAGTAATGCATAAATTTAATATATCTACTGTTTCTCAGAGATGTTAGTACAGACCAAAAGTCTATATGTACATCATATTTGTGTTTTTCTTGCAAGAAAAAGCAATAAAAAAAAGGCTGAAGCCAGGTCTGTTCTTGATTTTCTGCCTGTAAGTGACCTTACAACATTCCTTCTCTCTCTGTCTTGATGGTACTTCAGATTTGCTTTGATTCTACCTGAGCAAATTATTTTTCTGGTTCCTGAACTCTTCGTGTGTTGGCTTTATTTTGAAGACAAAGTATTTGAGTCAGGGATCAAATTTTACTGTGTGTACATACTTAGTACATTAGAGTATCTCTAATAGCAAGTTTCTTCCACGCCCTTTTTGTATAAAGAAAAATACAAGTGTAAGGAACCAGAAGGTGCTTGTTACTTAGGTTTCAGTTTCCATCAGAGACTGAAAGACTTCCTTGCACAATGCACATTTCCAGAGTGTATCTTAGCCCTCCTTTCTTTTGACCATGGTGTGGCAGCCTTTTTTGTACCATAGCTAAGGTACTATGACGTGAACATATGCAGGCAATCTGGCAAAATAATAATAATAAATTTTTCTTTAAGCTTTAAACTAAACAAACACATATAGTTCGCATTTTTACCCATATCTATCATACATGTAATGTAGGAAAATATGTGAGGAAGACAGAAGATACACAAGTTGATTCCTCAAGGAAACCTTAAGCAGGAATTTCTAAACCAGCTGAAGATGACACAACTGAGAAATCTCAGCAAAAATCCTATTTGAAGAAATCTGTGACTGCTAGAGAGTGGCATGGATTGTTTATATAAAGGTCATGTAGTTTCCTAACTCGAAAGCATTTCTCTAAATGCTTTGCAGTCTTAGTTGCTTTAGTTCAAACTGAAAAAGACTTTACGATTTCATGCTTTTTGGTTGAAGATAGTCTGCAGAACAGCTTAACAAATGATGTTAAGAGTTTTTAGAAACAGTACTGCTGTCAATAAAATTTGGTTGAACATGGTTAGGCCATTGATGTGTAGCATAATTCAAAGACTCAACCTCTGTCAGTAAGGAAGGAAGGCGAACATGAGTCTGTTTTATTTTAAAGAGTATATCTATCAAAATCTTAGACAAAAAGTAATACAGTAGTAATAGTACAAAAGAGCTGTTCTCTATTTTTCAAGATTAGAACTGAACAGATATAATTGAGCAGATCTAGGTTGGGAGAAATTTAAGAAATTTTTGCATAGATAGTAAGGTATTTTGAAGGCTTGTGAAATGCTGTTGGCCTTCTAGTTTGTGATCATAACAAAAACTGAGATCCCTCTCAGTCTGAGGAATGCTGAACATCCCATTTGTAAAGTTCTTTCGGTATTTGCTTGGAGAAGGCATTATGTGAAGAAAACATAAGGGAAATTTTCCTTGTGCTTGTCTAATTCTCCACTGAATTCCACTTAGGATGTCAAATACATTGGGATTTTTGAAGGAGCTTATATTATTATTTTATTTTATAGTATTAATTTTTAATCTTCTGCTTCAGTCTCGAGGTAAAAATGTCAGCATTGATCTGTGTTAGATTCTTGTCCTAATAGAAATCACCAAATATTTCAAAGTCAGCAATGAATCTGAATATATCAACTTGCAGAAATTATAAGGCAAATGATTTTTCTGTAAAATAAATTTTCTGTAGCCCTAAATTCATCACAGATATGGAATAAAATACTGAATAATACTTCTGGAGAAAACATTTCTTCTCTGTGTTTTGGTCTTTGCAACAAACTTAGAATTCTGGGCCATTCCTTCGTCTCTACTCAAAGACTTAGAAACTTATCACCTCTCTTCAGGGCACCTGAGCCCGTGGCTCCCGATTTCTAGGGAAAGTGCGCTAAACACATACAACAAGGTATTCTGGATGAGGTATTGTATTCATGCCTGTTGATGTTCTCTGTTTGGAATGAATTGTTATTGCATCACAATCTGGAATTGAAATATCCTATCTTCAAACTACTGTCCTAATTCTGAGGCTATGATTCTCTATCCTTATCTCACCTGTATGGAAGTACTTTAGGTAATATAACATAGCTCCAGCAGAAGAGGCTGATGGAGACTCTGTTCTGAATACTCAAAGTATGCTAAGATACTCTTGTGGAATTATTGCCTCCTGATCTGGGAAGAAAATTAATCTGAAAAGTTCTTACGGTTAATAGAAGATATGTCATTGTTTTCAGTCAGGAAAACAAACAAATAAGTAAACAGAAGAGTGAAACTGAATTTGTTTATGTTTAATATCATTTTGACTATTTTTGGATGTAGCAGCTAGATCCCAAAAAAACAATTATTTAAATAATTTTGAAAAATAGTAGTTCTTTTTCTGTAGCTCTGTTTACAGTTGTATGTTTTTGTTTTCCATTGCAGTCTTTCTCCCATGATGCCTGATTTCTCCTCGATAATGTATTTTGCTGTTAAATGCACATAATTATTTTCATTCTTTCTTAAGGGTGAATTAGATTTGTCAGAAGTGTCAGACGTGTAAAAATAGTCATTGACTCCTTCATTGTTCCTGAGAACTACCTAAACCAATTCTCACTAAGCTCAGAATCTGAAGTGTGAAATACCACATCCTTTTACACATTATTCATTTTCTTTTCTAACCTTGTATTTTACTCTCTGTGTGGAAATATTGGTTTATTATGCAGTAATGCAGAGAATCATATGCATATAATACTAGACAAATAGGATCATGAATGGAGCTTTTTTCGCTGTAGCACCTCCTTATCATAAAAAGCCCTCTTGAACTGCATTATAACAGGATCATAAACCATTTTAGGACCCAGATAACCTATTCCATTACATGTTGTTGTGAAAAAAAACCGCTGAAATTCTTCAGGTGAAGTAACATTCTAACAGAAAGTGGAAACTCTCAGGCATTTCAGGTAATGACCACTCATGCATAAGCCTTAGGAGGTGGTCAGAAAGATGACAAAATCCTTCACCCTTTAGACAAAAGCTTATCAACACTATGGTTTTGACCACGTCTCTCAAATCTGTTAAATGAAATAAATAAAAAGACTTGTCATCTACCAGTATGCACAGAACTCAGTATGCCACACTGTCTGATTCAATATCAGGAGGGTTTTGATGCGATTCCAGGGGACGAGACTGAAACACAAGTGAGGTCAAATGCTGTACAACCCTGCAAGCTTTATTCCAACAAACTATAAACTGAAGATGGGACAAGGAGATAACAGAGAGAGGACAGAAGGAGGAAGTGAGAGAGAGAGAAGAAAAGGAAAAGGGAAAAGAAAAATGGAGTCAGATAACCTGAATCAGCGAGGAACGGGGGCGGGGTATAGGGAACTACCAGCTACCACCGCAAGTCCTGTGAGGTTGAGTAGATGGAGTCCTTCTTCCTCGATGTTGAGACGTCGTGCGGGTGAGTTCCAGCAGGCGCGCAGGAGGGAAGAAAAGCCGCTTTTGAAAAGCACACGCAATCCCTTTTATACTGGCCCACGCCCATGTGCAGTGAGCCCGTGTGTAGGTACAGTCCATGATGTCCTCAGGCAGGCTCCCCCTACCTTTTCACACCTCGGTCCCTGCGCAGGCACACCGGGATAGCTGTCTGCAGCTCGGTGTGGTAGCTTCTCCAGAGACAGGATATCCAAGTCAGGAAGTGATGGCTGTGGTAAAACGGCAGTGTCGAGACAAGTCTAATGTCATAACGGTCTGCTACACGAACACAAGACAAACTGAGTTTGACATTAGGAAAAATTGAGTGTGACAGCTGCAGCGGTTACGTCTTGTAGAAGGATATGTGTGCTTGCAAAGACTTTACATCAGGTCCTGGTTGGGAGGTGGCATTTTCAAAGGTCATGAAGCTCCTTAGCACTGTTCAATTACTGCATAAAGGGTACAACTGACAGTTTTAACACGGTGGTTAAATTAGCTGGGCACTAGCTGAGACAATCAAACTTTTGACAGGAATGGTTGGATAATATCTGTATACCACAAAAAATTTCAAATATCATATCCACGTTACCCTGCCTCCATCCACCCATCTTTATGTTGAAAGGCAAGAAAAATACCAGAGAACCATTTTGTTGTCTTGTATTTTGTGAAGGCATTAACACTCTCAGCCTGACAATTTTTATCATCACTTTGCACAAATACAGATATTGTATGAGGTATAAGGCAAAATCTTTGGTGTTAACTAGTTTTGATTTGTTCTTTATTTTAGATGTTTTCTTCTGCATGAGTAATTTGAATCAGTACCGTACTGTTCAAACTGTATTAACATAGTCATACTTCTCAAAACACAGAAGAACCAACATTGTTCTACTGTTTACAAATGCACCTAGTTTCTTGTGGCTTGTCCTGCAAAGAGTTTAGATGAAATTAGAAGAATAGAAGAATAGAATCATAGAATCGTTTAGGTTGGAAAAGACCCTTGAGATCGTTAAGTCCAACTGTTAACCTAACGCTGCTAAGTTCACTGCTAAACCATGTCCTCAAGCATCACATCTACATGTCTTTTACATATCTCCAGGTATGGTGCCTCAACCACTTCTCCAGGCAGCCTGTTCCGATGGTTGACAACCTTTTCCATGAAGAAATTTTCCCTAATCCCTAATCTAAACCTCCTCTGGTGCAACTTGAAGCTATTTCCTCTTGTCCTATCACTTGCTACTGGGGAAAAGGGACTGACACCCACCTCACTACAACCTCCTTTCAGGTAGTTATAGTGAGCAAGAAGGCCCCCCCTCAGCCTCCTTTTCTCCAGACTAAACAATCCCAGTTCCCTCAGCCCCTCATAAGACTTGTTCTCTAGACCCCTCACCAGCCTCGTTGCCCTTCTCTAGACACGCTCCAGCACCTCAATGTCCTTCTTGTAGTGAGGGGCCCAAAACTGAACACAGTACTCCAGGTGCGGCCTCACCAGTGACGAGTACAGGGGCACAATCCTGCTCCTGCTGGCCACACCATTCCTGATA
>Ga0181612_178339_pt1 | contig 16273 bp, 13 predicted proteins | sample HoacroProtozoa21_FD_119630 | JGI IMG/M metagenome (GOLD analysis project Ga0181612, IMG submission 119630) | Hoatzin crop microbial communities from Cojedes, Venezuel. Combined Assembly of Gp0051906, Gp0051904, Gp0051908
CACCAGCGATTGCTCTCCCCCAGTAAATTTGGGGTATTTCCCTTCAGACGCATTCGGACCGGGGGCCCTGCCCTGCTGCATCCCACCCTTCTTCATAGCACAGCCGCAGGGCAGCTCTGTGGCAGGGCCGAGCCTGTCTGAGCCCAACACGCAGCATCATCTACGTGACTTCTCTGGTCTTCACGGGCCACAGCCAGGGTGTTTGGCTCTGTTTTGCCTGCCGGTTAATGCAAAAATGACAGCTCCTTTGCTTTGCAAAACGCTCAGAGCACCAGCAGGAAGAAGGAAACCAGTTTCATCTGCATGGAGCGAGGGGGAAAGGGAGAAAATGAAAGGATCCATCACTGCCAATCTGTGAGCTGGGTTGGTTTCAGTGATCAAAGGTGACATTAGAGTGTTGCTGTGAGAGGAGCCGCTTTAAATAAGTGGGTTTCATCTTAATTGCATCTCTCTAAAGGCAGCGTAGCTGTTGTGCGAGGAAACCTTTCTGAGCCAGAGCCTGACTGACAGGATGGAGCAAAAGAGGAAAGGGAAGGGGGAGAAGATGGCCGCGTCCCCAGCCTTCAGCGAGGCTGGAGGAGGCTTCCACTTGCCAGGATGTGGTGGTGCATGTGTCCCTGGCATTCTGCTGTGCAGGGGTCTCAGTTTTGAGACCTCCTTGGGCTGTCAGGATGATGGACCCAAAGGGAAGAGCAGTGGCTTCTGCAGGGAGTCCCCAGGGACAGCAGGCAGCCCAGGGGATTTCTGTCCCATGTCACAGCTGGGAAGGAGGAGGGGTGAGACCAGTGGTGACTCTTCTGCCTGCCCAGGGCCTGGCTCTTGGAGCTGCCATGTCCACAGGGACACGGACAGGAGTTGGAGCCTCCTCTAGCTCCAGCACTGAAGGTCCCTGCTCCCTCCAGCCGAGGGGTGTGGTCTCTCCAAGTGCCCATCCCCAGTCATCTTGCAGACCTCCTGTGCAAACAGAGGTAGCCTGCCCCATCGCTGGCAGCAGCAAGTGTCTGGGTCCCCACATTGCAACCAAGCTTTGCGGTGCACCAGGCAAGTCACCTGTGTCACCGTCCCCCCGTGTCCCCCAGCCCTGCTGAGATCTCTGCTCTCCCCAGGCTCTGTTCTGCTGTTTGAGCTGGTAACACACAGGTGCTCTGTGCACGCATGTGCAGAAATACCCCTCTGCCTTCTCCTGAGGTATGAAAGCAGCTGATGGAGCACTGGTTAATTATCTTGTGTGAATTAGCAGGGGCTGGCAGGATGTGGGGGTGTGAGGATAAGGGGAAGGATGGCACCTGCAGAGCCTAGTCCTCTGGCTCAGCCTTCTGAGGGGATAGGGTTTCAATGCTATAAATACCCTCTCCTGGCTCCCCTCCTTGTGGTTAGACTGTTAGATCTGGGGATGGAACATTCTGGAGTGGCTTTATCTCCATCACAGGCCTGGGAAGTCTAGTGGTGGGAGAGGCAAGGTGGTGGCCATGGGGACCAGCCTCCAAAGGGCTGTTTAAGCTAAGCTGCTGTGAAGGTAGGTGGGGTTGGTTTCCAAGTGGCTGTGACTGATCTGAGGATAGAGATGGGAGCGGATATGAGATAGGAGTACAATGTAAAGGTCTGAACCAGGAAAGGAGGTGGGAAATGGGGGCTACATGGAGACCTGAAGGGACTTTTTGGACAGATTATGAAGTATATTTGCTGGCTTTTGATTTTTGCCAGCTGGCACAACTCCCCCTTTCCAAAAATATTGGTTTGCAGTAGCTGCAGTGTGGCTTGAGGGCTGGACCCAAAGCTGCCAAGAAAGCAATGGTGCTCATGCTGCTCTCCTATAATCAGCTGGCTTTCCTGTTGGCTGTTTTCAGGGTTAGAGCTACTGGCTCTGTGGCCATCTACTGTTCACTAGAGGTTGGGTGGGGAGTTCTCTGTGGTGGCTGTGCTGGTGGGTAAACGAAGTGGCTCTTACAGATCTCTCTCTGCCTCACTATGCTGAGATCTGTAGCACCTCTTGCTTGGCTCTTGGCCCTCGGTGGCAGTTGGCTGTCCCCTGGAAGCCTCTCAGAGCCTGAAACTCCCTAGCTGAGACCCAGGGGCACAGCGCTGTGCTGATCCATCCACAGTCTAAAAGAGGGCTCAGATCTGCTGGGAGGAGGTATGCTTGCCAGACCTCCATGGTGCCCTGGAGAGCTCTTCTCCATCTGTGGGTGAAACCAGGTGGGGATAGCAACAGAGCTGAGGAGCTTCAACATCCCCTGGTGACAGAAGTGGCTGTACACCATGGGGCTGGTGTATGATCAGCTGAAGCCAAGTAACACTAATGAGAAGTTGATTAGTATAATCACAGCTTCACCCCTTCATCAGGGGATTGGGTCATTTCCTAATCAGCTACAGGAGAGGCCCTGGAGAGTGGTCCAAGGTCGAAGAATTGGAGAAATAACTCGGCAGGCAGGAAGGGGACACTGGGCTTTGCATGAGTTGGGCACAGTAACAGTTGCTCCACTTCCTTATTTTTGTTTAGGCACCCTGATAACTTTGCTGTAAAGTTATTCCCTGTCCCAGGAACCAAGCGTCTACGAGAGCCAGCAGAAAGCATGGTGAGACTGCAGAGGAATGAGGGCTCTTTCGTAGGTTTGTGGTGTTCACTGGGTTGTTGATGGTGTGTGAATTTTGAACTCGGAGCCAGAGATAATCCATAGATGACCAAGAACGTGGTGTTGGTACTTTAGGTTTGTTAGTAGCCCAGCAGCATTTGGTCAGGGAGAACTTCTGCTTCTCTGTAGCATATTTTTGCTCAAGATGTGGCTGTAATCTGAAATGGGAGATGCTTTGCCCGCTGCAGGAATGCAGCTGCCCCAGGGAGCAGCACCACATTTCACGTCACTAAGAATGCTCAATAATTGCCTTAGGATTGAGGCTGCGGCGCAGGCTGTGCAGTTTCCCCGTGCCGCAGTTTCCCCACTGGGTTTGATTGCTCCTAGAAGCTGCCCAGAACTGGCCCTTCAGTTGAAATCATCAGACCTCCCATCCCCAGTAGCTGCTGCTCTGGGGGACCCTAAACTCTGCTCTGCCAAAGCTCACCTGGCAGGGAAGGGCTGAGCTTTTTCCCCCAGGAGCAGCTTCCGATGCCTTCACCCTCAGACAGAGGTATCTGCTTTGCCCTTTGTTTTTAGCTGCCTTTGGCTTTCCAGCCTGCTCTGCAGCCCTGCAGCGTGCCTCCTGCCAGCCCGGTTCTGCCCGGCGGAGGGGCACGGGGATGGTTGCATAAGCCACACGCCATCCTCCAGCCTGCTCCCGCATCGGCATTCATACTGCACAGCCCCTATTATTGGGCTTGCAAATGACACTAATTTCCCTTCCCAAGGCCTCCCTATAATTTAGCAGCAATGTCCTGTACTCAGATATTATTAGCTGTGTCTTACGTGAATAGTTGCCCTCTTTCTGTTGGCGGGGGGAGATAATGAATTTGATAGGGGCAGCAGACCTGGACCGAGAGCCTTCATCTTTATTTTTTTAATTGACCGGGCTGGCTGGGGTTGGAATGGCATTAAACAGGCTCTGCCTCAGTCAGTCTCATTCCTCCTTAGTTGCCACTGTCAGCTCAGAGGGGATCCCCAGACCTCTGTACTACAGGAGCAGGGTGTCTTAGGCAGCAACCTGCGAAAGCAATAGCAGCAGGTAGCTGTGATCTATTCTAAGACCCATCACTCTTTGAGGGGCTCGGAGCCCCTTGGCTCTTTTGTTACACCCCATTCCTTTAAGGTTTTATTGTGCTGGGCTGAATACAAGGTCACCTTGAACCTGACACACTACACATACACCTGCGCATGCTTTGTCAAGAGCAGAGAGGAAAAACTGGGAAAAGCTAAGCTCCAGATACACTGACCTGCCACAGCCCATGGCTGTCCATGCTGTGAGCTCAGCCCATGCTGTGCTGCCTTCCTGTCCTTCCCTGCCCATGCTTCACCTTCCAGCCAGTGCACCATTTCCAGCCCAGTACAGGATGCTATATGGGGAATTTCTGGTGGCTCCACAACCATGTAACAAGACTTGGCTTGGCCTCCAGATCCTCCTGCTCCTCCATCATAGATCAAACATATACAAACAGCCAAACACAGACATTGTCCCCACTTTCTAACTGGCTTCTGACCACACTTGGAGATGGTTCTGCACTTGATGCCATTACTGGTTTTCTGAAGATCTCCTGCCTTAGCAAGTTCACTGGCTATGGGCAGACTCTGCTGCTGGGTATGGACAAGGGCAAGGCTCAAACCCTGGGGATGCAGGGAAGGAGCAGCCCAGGAGCAGATCAGGAAAGAAGGACAGCCAGAAGAGAGAGTGAAGCAGTGATGTGCTGGACAGGATCTCTTGGTTAAGAGTTGGAGAACGCTGCTGGAAACCCAGCTTCGTCTCCTCGGATACTGGAGATGGGACATTTTCATTCCTCTCACAGGGTCACCAGGAGTCACTGGCGATAGATGAGGCATTGATGCTCCAGATTTGTTCATTTTCAGCGTGCTCTTGTACTCAGCAGTGCCATGAGTTTGTGAAAAGGATTTGCATCTGGCTAAGTAAACATATTAGTCTATAGAGGAAGACTTAGAAGATCATCTTCTGTTGACCCCTCTCTTCCTGATTACCAGCCTTCCCTTGAGCAGATGCTCGGCTCCATAGCAGGGATCACAGATGCAGGCTTTCTCTCAGCTCAGTTTCTGCAAGAATGTAATATTCCTGCTGATAATTAAAGATAAAATCCAGGGCTTTGCTACAGGCCATCTCTGTTGGTGACCCAGAAACATAATCTGAAGCTTAGCAAAGGTTTTGCTAATTTAAAACCAGGAAGGGCCATTGGGCTGGGCTCAGTAACAAAGGGAGGGAGAAAACCCTAGCCAGAGTGAGTCGGATCAGCTTGTCCTGTCATTTCTTCTGGCTTTGATTCAGTCCTTCTGGGAAGACACCCAGCTGGGCCCTGCTCCTTCTCCATGTCACCTGAGGTTGTTCCATCAGCTGGCTTCAAAGCTTCGGTGTTCACAGAAATCTTTGAAATATCCTGCATTCGCCTGAGACCACAAAAAAATAAAAGGAAGAGGAAGAAGAAAGCAAGGAGAAGAACTCCATGGGCTTTTTGAAATGTGTGGTGGACGTGCCCCCTCCCAGCTCTGTACAAAACCTGGGGGCTTTGGGAAGAGCCACCGACCTGCCCTTGAAAGGATTCAGGCTGAGAGGAGAGGGCAGAAGAGTGGAGAGGAAAGCACCATTGCCACCAGAGCCTGACTAGGACCTGCCAGTCCCTGGGGGGCTCCTGGCACTCGGCTGAGGTGGGGGGACAGGGCTCAGCTCCCATGCAGGGGAGAGGAGGTGGGTCCAGCCATGGGAGGGGGAGCAGAGCTTTCTCCAGCTAGCTCTGAAAATAAGTCTCTTCCATCGCTCCCAACCCGTTCCTACCTTGGGCAGCTCTGTGCTATTCCTCCCAGGGGTAATTCACAGCTTGATTAAGGCTTCCCCTTCCTAGCTCCAGTCTTTGATGTGATGGCGACAAAACTTCTGCCTAGTCCAAATGAAAAGATCCAACCAAATGAATCCAGAGGCCTTGAAAAAGAAACAAGAGCCACGAGAGACAATGATGACATACTCCCTGGTCATGAAGGAAATACTCAGGATGTACCCTGCAAGGCCTTTCCCTCCTCCCCACCTTCATGCTCAGAAAAGTACCCAGTTCAGCAGAATTTCTCAGCAATAATCTTAATGCTGCAGTTGCCAAGGTGCTGATGAGATCCCAGCAAGGATCATGCCAAGTGTCAGAGCCTTTTAGTGACTGTGCTGATCTCTTAATGATGCCACATGGGTATTTAGCCTGGAGCAGCTGGTTGTGAAGCCACTCTTCTCTGTGGTTTCTCTTTCAAGCCCTCTCCCATCCAGGGCTGGTCTTTAGCAGTGGAAGGGTCTGGGGATGTAAGGCCTCATCCCTGTCCTGGAATGTGAGCAGAGGCTCAAAGATGGAGAGGGCTTCATGCGGGTCGGCCAGGTTAAGGTATTGCTCTGGGCAAGCTGGAGCAGTCAAGAGCCAGAGATGCCCAAACCCAGCATACTCACCTGAAACCCAGTGCAGGATTTCTCAGCAGTCCCTGGGACACCCCCAGCTGGGGACCTCCCAGCATCTCCCAGTAACAAGGTAGACTTTCCTCTGACACTTTCACTGGTCCACACTAGTGGTGCACCAGGAACTGTGGGGGGAACGACTACAGCAGAAGAGCCCTTCCCATGGTGGAGCTGAGACTTGCATGGCAGCATAGCCAGCTAAGCTCCTGTTGGCTCTGAGTAGGTCCCATCCTGCTTGGGCACTGGCCTCCTGGTGAAAGCAGGTGACAAGAATACAAGGCTGGAGAGATTGTCTGAGCAGGAGGTTTCATCTCCCCCACTTTGTACTGAGTCTGGTTATTTGAATCCAGTTAAAAGGTCCCTCACTTTAAAAATAAAAGCATTTGCCTGTGATTTGAAGCCACCAAAAACTGGAGACCCCACTGTTCTCCTGGGCAGGTTGCTCCAGTGGTTGATCTGTACTAGGGAAAAAACCCCAATATTCTGGTCACATTTACATGTTTCTGACTTCAAATGTGATCTCTGTACCCCCTTCCTCTGATGGACTCCATGGCACTGAGAAGCTATTTGTACGGGACACGTGGATCACTCCATTTCGCTCTGTGGAGGGTGACCGTTTGGTTACAGGGAGCCGAACGAGGACCACAACAGCAGGCAGGAGCAGGCAGGAGACTCTGATGCCGGGAGAGGCTGTTGGGAGTTTCCCTGCAGTATCAAGGCTGCTGATCTCTCTAGTGTCTGTCTGGAAGGCTGTTGTGGTGGTGGTGACAGCTCCTCTTTCCTGGTGATGATGTTGCTGGTGGGTGGATTAGCACTAGTTTCACTGGCTCTTGGTATATTAAGAAACCTCGAAAATAAACAAGTGAGCAAGCGGAGGAGGTGAGTTCATGTCGGTGATTCTCCCCACTCTGATCAGAGACACTCTGTAATTGCATCATCTTTGCTGGAGATAATAAGGTGATCTTTATCACTGCTGAAATCAGCTGGGGCGATCCGCGGTGGAGGAGAAGGGCTGGGCAAACCCTGTTGCCTCCATTGTGTCTTACCCGCCAGCCAGCAAAAGCAATCGGCCCATGGAGTGCACGGTGTCCAGAGGTGCTGCGCATGCCTGCTCCCGGTACCTCCCTCCTCCTGGCAGCAGGGCTTTGTCTGCCAAGTCCACCCTGCCTGGTAACCTGCGTTTTCCACCAGCGTGGTGATTACTGATGCCTCCTGTCTCCTGGGGGCAGAGCTGGATATGATTTCTCTAAAAGCTTTGGAGAGGGGATATTAGACATGCTGCCATCAGATGTGCATAGGGTGGAGCAGTGTCCTGCTAAAGGGCAGGAGATGTTGTAGGCATCTGTTGCAGGTTCCTAGGTTTTGCAGTTTGATGTCAGGACTAGGTAAACCAGTAGGCAAATCGCCCTGACTCCAACTCTTTCCAGCTGGGGGTGAGAGAAAAAGAAGGTCCCCCCAGGCTGGGGCTGGTGGGACAGAGCTCTGGAGCAGCAGGTGGATGAAGGCTCTCCCCGGCTTCTGCTTGCTCCTTCACTCAGCCCAGTGGCAAGGTGCTTCCCCCTTGAGGAAGGCTGCTTAGAGAACGAATCCCAAAGGCAGGGACGTAGAGAGACAGCTGCAGGGAGTAGTGAGTGCAGAAAAATTAATCCTAGTGCCCCAGAGAAGTGGATTTACACACTGAGGACATGCCAGGAAAGCACACCAGGGAAGGGTGGTTAGGTGATCTCTCGGGATGCCTTCCCCTCTTGCTTTCTTCAGTGTGCTGACACAAAGATCCTTAACTGATCTCCTAATGACCAATGCAATCATTATCAACTATTAAAAAAAATAAACTGATGACCTGAATTTTTTCAACAGCTATAAACAGGTTTTAATTTACCTCCAGACATTTACACCAGAGTCTGGCCTTTTGTACCCGGAGTGAAAAAAAAAAGAAAAAACCAAAAGGTCCAAGATTGCAAATATCACTTTTTCTCTTTCCTTCAACTGGAGGAGAACAACTCCTCTAAAGGCAACCAGTGCCTTTCTCCTGCCAAAAGACTCACAGCAGTGTATGGGTCTTGCATGCTGTCTTCTGATCCTCTGGTCCCGATGACTAAGCAAATATTTGGAGAGTGAAAAATACGGAGAAGCTAACAGCACTGAACTGTAGGGGTGAGGTGTGTGGAAAGGGACCACTGTGCTGATTCCCAGACCCTGACATCCCATGTGACTGCCAAGATTTCCTGCAGTCTGGCAGCAGATCGCACCCAGGAATATTGCTAATGAAACAGCTTTGAGAAGTGTGGAAGGATGGGAGCTGCTACAGCAGCTCTGGGGGGTCCTGGCCTTCTGGAGATTACAGAAGCTGAGGTTCTAAAATGTCAGGAGGGAATTTCTGCCCAGGAGCTTGGAACTGGATCTCAGCCCTGCTCCATGGCCCTGGGGAGTCGCACATGTTTGCAGTGCACTCTTGTGACCTCTCCTGTTGCTGCAAGAAGTTATTAGGAAAGGATAAAACAAGAGAGCAGTGAATGTCTCTGACCCATGTATAAATTCATGAACATGAATCTGGAAGATTGAGTTTCATCCTCACCCTCAAAGTCCTTCATCTCCAAAGGCATGGCAGAACTGGGAGAGGCAGCAAGGATGGGCACTGCTGTGCAATGTCTCTGGACAAAGAACAAGGGGTTTAGGACTGTTTGGCTTGGACCGACTTTGCTGCATGCAGTGGTAGCACCTTGGCTGACCCTGTGTCCACCGTTCTCAACAGATGTGCGGTGTCCATAGCGTTAGAATTGGAGACGAGCAGAAATTTGTCATCCCAGAGCTGTTGAGGGTAGAAATGGCCACCAGGCAAACGACACTGGCAGGCAAGGTATTATCATGGATGTGATTTCAGAGAACAAAAATTCCAGCTGGAGAGGAGAAGAGCTCCAAGCATGGCAGCCTTTGCAAGCACGTGCTTCTCTGCCGACAGAAACACGCTTTAACACCTGCTGCACTCAACCTGTGATCTTTTCTCTTTTTTGGTAAGGAAATCAGTTTCTCTCTGACACGCTCCTAATCTAAAATCAAACGTGTCTTGTGTGCTAGATGGAGCATAACAAGAAGAAATGTAAAGTGCATGGCACGGGGCTGATGATAGGAAATCTCTCTCTTGCTCTGTCCCAGGGGCTTACTTCCCCAACCTTGGAAGGCAGCTCCTCCGGAGAGGTGGTAGATGGTCTCTGCACCAGCCAGACAGGGAGTCCTCAATGCCAGGACACAGGTGCCATGTAAACAGCCCCGTAGTGTCTCTGAGTTTGTTCCACTTGGGAGGAGGTGTCTGCTCCCTCAATCTGCAGTCAGAGCGTTTCAGGTGATGGAGGCCAATTACCTCACACGCCAAGCAATTTGGGAGTGATTTCACGCTTCCAGAGCGTACCAAAGCCGTGCCTGGAGAACCCGTCCTTTTGGAGCACGGATGCTACACATCAAACAGGACCTGAAGTTTCCAGTGTTTAATTTCCCATTTAGCCAAGGCAATTAAAAGCATCACTATGTAACGCGGCTGATTTTCTCCTGCATTTTTATTTGCCTGTGTCCTTAAAGAGAGTGGTTCAGAGGCATTCATATCCATCCCACAGCAGTGTCCTACTGCAGCATGAACAAGCGCGTCTGCTTGCCCTGTCAAGGGCATCTGAATGTCTCCTCCATAATTTCGCAGCCCTGAAAGCCTGGGCTCTAAGAGGATGCCCTAACCCACGTGGAGAACCACTGTGCAGGCACATCTCCATACAAGATGGCTGTTCTGATGCTGGTGTAGTCAGCAAGGCAGCGAGGGTAGAAGAATGAAAATTAATTCTGAGGTCAGTGCCACTGACTGGGATTGGAGTCTTCCTGAGAAGATGGAGCCAGACTCTTCTCAGAGATGCCTGGTGAAAGGAAGAGAACAATGGATGCAAATTATGACAAGTGAGATTCCAATTAGACATTATGAAAAAAATTCACCCTCAGGATGGTCACAGACTGGCACAGGGGCTGAGAAACGAGGAATCTCAGTCCTCAGAGATATTCAAGACTTGGCTGGACAAAGCCCTGGGTAACCTGATCTAAGTTGACTCTGCTTTGAGTAGTGTTGGTTCAGAGACTTCCAGAGAGGTTCCTTCCAACCTGAATTATTCTCTGGCCCTATGAACAAGCCATATCTGGGCATGACACCAGCAAGACTGATGAATAGAGCCCTGGCATTACTGGTCAGTTGGAGGACATCTGGGAATACCTGCCCCAGCATCACACTGGTGGATATGTATTACTAGAGAGAGGGTCAGAGTTTTCACATTCCTCCCTGGAAATCCCATGTAGCACTAAACTTCAGATGACTTCCGAGCTGCGACTGAATCTGCTTGGCTGAGGCCATGGGATGCCTGTAGCCTCCCTTGCCGGTACCAGAGGTGTGATGAGTGCTGGGTGACTTTCTCTGAGCTTTGCTGCCTGGGCTGTAGGAAACGCTGTCTGCTCTCTGGTCTGGAAGAGGAGCAGGTTGCACAGCAGCACCAGGCAGGGTTACAGGGACAAATGCCTGAAGACAGTGGAACTCCTTCTTCAGGCCAGGCACAGTAGGAGTGTCTCAAGGCATCAGCTTCTCTCCAAAACATGGGGAACAGCACAGACGACTCTAAAACAGGTGAGAGGTACCTGAATGGCATGCTAAATGCAGCCAGAGTAGGTCCTCCTGAGAGCAGAATAAGCATAACCCAGCTCTACACCAGCGTGTGAAGCTTGCTCCCAATGCAGGTCATCCCTCTGGCTGGACATTCCCACGTCCCTGACCGTTCCTCAGTCCATATCCAGGTATTTACTGTCAGTGCTGGCTCTCAGGGGACTTTGAAGTGTGTTTCCTTCCATTCAGTTATCTCTGGGAGCTGTAAAGTGCAGCTTCAGAGGTGGCTGTATCATTCTATTTGTTCCCTGGCAGCCAACAGGTTTTTAACGAAGTAATTAAGGGTTGGTTTCGCTTGTACCTGAGAATCAACCAGTGAGGCAGAGATAAGGTAATAGCAACGCAGCAGGTACTCCGCTATTCTTTCTGGCTATGAATTAATCACAGACACTACAGCTCTGCGAATAAGTGCATTGATCATTTGCTACAACAATACGAATTTCAACCAGTTATGCTCTTTTCCTCTCTATAAATACTTTGGAGACTGCAGACTTAATGAGTACAAGTCTAGGCTCTTCCCAGAACACTAATAGCATCCATTTGAAAAAATATCCAGCCCTTTATTTTGTGCTTTCTGAAAAGCCTTTCGCTGTTAGCTGCCCATGTCTGGGGTCTGCCGAGGGAGACTGAACTCTCCAATTCACAGGAGGATCCAAGCTGTTCCCTGAGAGAGTCTGGGAAAGATTAAAAGCAGCTGGAAGCAAACCACGCTGGCTTGGTGAATGGCGTTTGTCTGCTGTCATGTCGTGGCTGCTGGCACTGTCTTCCTTGAGAGCTGCAGCACGAGTCTCATGAAAACCAGTGCTTCAGATAAAGCCTCGGGGAGTCACAGGGTGAGCTGAGAATCCCACTTTGCCTTTCTACTTTGGTTTTTACACTTCCACAGTGACAGGAGATGAAGCCCCAAACTGGGAAATGAGGTCAGATGTCCCTGAAAGGCTTGGAGAAAAAAAAACATTGAAGCAAAGTGGATTATTACCTTTTAAACCAGCCATGTGTTTTTTGAACCTTTGAAATTCACCCTCTGCGGTGAATAAAGGGAGGAAACTCAAGACTGGTCATTCCCTTACGCAGAGCAGGACAAGCCTGTATTCTGGGGGCTTTAACACATATGTTGTTTATTTAATCATCCTGTCGCTGCCCACAGGGATGGCCACCATCCCACGGTGGGGATGGGATGACATGAATCCCTACAAAGCCAGGCTTCGCCACCCCTGCTTTCCAGAAGAGCAGCGCTGATGGTGCTGAGCCAACAGCCCCATGTGCATTCCAACGGGCGCAACTCTGACCTGTGCTCAGGACCCCAAGCCGCCCCCGCCGCACAGCTGGGATGGGCGGCACCGCTCTGTGCGTGAGTGGGAACGGGGACAGTCCAGCTGGAGCAGGATCATCTCCAGACGGGTGCTGTCGTGCTTACATCCCTGCGTGGCTTCCAGGGGATAAGAGCGATTCAGCACAGCTCTGGAGGAGCCACCTTTAACAGTGAGTTTCCCTCACCCCTAAGTAGGTACTTCAGGAAAAAGTACGTGATGTTAAGTGATGTTTTGGGCAAGTTTTTTCCCATCTGGAGGAAGGCTGATCTACTCAAAGGTAGAAATGTATTCAGGAAATCAAAGTTCTGTGCAGACTCTCTAGACCTTACTGAAATAATTAAATTCCATTTTTTAAGGCTCTGGTCTTTATTATGCACTCTGTAAAACAGGACTAACAATCTGTGTATTTACACTGCAAACTCTTCCACGTCAAGAGTATCTCCTAGCTTGTCCAGCTGGGAAGTGGTGGTCTAATTTTCAGATGGAAACTCGGCACATGCTGTTTTGTAACAAACAGTAAAGAAAATTCCCGTACGTCCCTAATGACTTGAATAGACAGGATTATTCACTCCAGCTTCCACCCAAGCAAATACAGGAAACAGCTGTCACAACCGCCATACCTTTCACGAGTTGAAAAATCTTTCTGAGCATGGCTGGATTGGAAAGCTTAACGTTGACTTTCACTGCACTCCCAAACTACTTAACTCTCAGCATGGGTCAAGTGGTATGTTTCCTTTAGATACTCTGATATGCTTTATTTTCTTTTTAGCTAGTTAACCTTTATTTGAACTTACATTTTATAAATTAAATTAATTAAATTTAAAAGATTAATCATTTAAAAAAAAAGCTGAGGTACAAAACTGAATTTTTTTATTTTCAGAGACATAAAAAAACTCAGACTGAATCAAAGTGCTTTTTCTTTTCTTTTTTTTTTTATTTCAGATGAAATAGCTGCTTTAAGCACGCTCTAGTAAATATTTGGCAGGGTGACCTGCTTTTGGCCCGCTTTTCCCACCTGTGGATGGACCCTCATTATGACAGCTCACGGAGTGAAGGAGAAGAAAGATGGGTACAGTCATGGTAGGATGTACCTACTCACTAGTAAACCCATTACTGATACGAATTTATTTCTAAGACTTAACCAGGACTTTAACTCAATGCTGAATAAACTGCCTCATTTGCCAGACAGCAAAACACAGGAAATTCCTTCACATTCAAGTGGTAAATATTTGAATACTGGTTTCACCAGCAAATAGCCCCTGGGCCAAAAAGAGCTTGCTTCGTTTATTTGTGAAAAGTTTTACTTTATTGAACACAGCTGTACAGAGAAAAAGGAGAAAACATGGCAATAAAAAAGAGGCAGCTGCCCAGACATTGCTGGAGGTTCCAGATTTAGAAACCCTCTCTTATCATCAAACAGGAGGCATTCAGATGAGAAACACAGGAATTAGTGCTGGGAAGTTCTTTTGCTTGAGCTTAGTGTCTGTTCTCCCAGCAATGCCCAGAGATGCTGGGGTTAGAAATAGGGCAAATTAAAAATAAAAAATAAGAATTTTCCTGGCTAACCCAAGATAAGCCATATTTTCTGGCATAAAGTTTATACATAGTCTCCTCACCCTTTGCAATCCAAGTCCGGATGATGTGTCCCTTTCGGGCCTCTGGTGCAGAACAAGACCTTGGAGGGCTCGCTGTGACACATCTACTGATGGGGTGGATATGCCACTGACCACAGGAGGGGACTTACTCCATTGGGATACCTCGCCCTAAATATCACAGGAGGTGGGACAGAAGCCTGAATGAACTCGAATAGTACAAAGAAAGGGCCATTAGCAAGTATATAGTACTCCGCACGTCAAAAAAATGGGGCACCAGTGAGCGGATCAGAGGATTTGAAACAAGCAAAAGGATGTACTTTTTCACACATTGTGTTATTAAATCATGAATGTTATCGCTCCAGGCAAAAGTGTAATAGATCCAAAAGCAGCCTGAGAATTTCATGACAGAAGCATCCTTCAGGGCCTGTTAATAGCTGTGTGTCAACCTCCAGCCACAAATTGCTGGAAACAAGGAAGAAATTCCAGAGAAGGATCACTCCAGACTTGTGTTTTTTCTCTTAAACCCCTGCTAGAGTCCCCTGCTAGTGCCAGACACAGGTTCATGATGAGATGGATTTCTGACACATCTTTTTTTGTTTTATGCTCTTAACTGGCAACGCTTTAATTCGTACCCATGGGAGAGCTTTTCCTTCCACTAGGCTGGAATTTCTCACCAGGATGTGGCCGGTCCACTGCCAGGAGGAACACCAAACAGGCTCAGACCACCAAGCCTTCGGAAGCCCAGGCCCCCAGGATACAGTTTTGCCTTAGAAACCATGAACACTGAGCTGAGCCCTTTCTGGTGACCGAACCAGGTTTTGCCCAAAGCCTGTGCTCAAACATTTTTCTGCCCCCACAGGAGCAAGGAACTGGGATTTTCTTGCTATTAAGAGACAAAGACATGCCAGACCACTTTATACATACACCCATGTACCGCAGGCTCCTCAGCGCACCCTGGAACCAACCCAGCCCCTCTCTGGCTTAGGTCTGTTATCCAGCTCCCAGCTGAAGGCACCCAGAGATACCAAGTGCCATTCTCCTTGAGTTTGCTCTTCCCATCCATCTCCCTCTCTGCTAAAGATATGCTCCCTATGTCTTCTTCGCATTTGTCTGGCTTCATCTCTCGCCATTGGCTCTTGTTCCGGCTTTCTCTGATAGATTAAAAAGCTCTTTAGAAAATGGTGTTTTCTTCTGCTGACGGCACTTACGCACTGTAACCAAATCACCTCTTGACCTGCTTTCTGATAAGCTAAATAGACTCTTTCAAAGTCTTGTTGAAATTTTTTCTCTTGCTCTCAGATTATTTGCAGTCTCTCTCCTGCAGCACTCAGCCTGTACGCAGTGCTCCCGGTCTCCTCCTGGGATGGGGAGGGGGGTGAAAATGGGTGTTTTAAAGAAATGGGAAAAATTGTTTCATGGCTGAGGCTTTGGCTTAGGGTCTGGCCTCACTGCAAGGGCATCTACCTGGTCCAAAGCCTACCTGGTACCCATGGCACGCTCTCCCTCCATCTCCACACGCCAAAGCTCACCCTTCATAAAATCAGTCACGCTTTGCCCTCTCATTTAGGGCACAAATGGTCTCAGCACAGGGCAGCCCTCTCTCCCAGGCAGGAATGCTCCCCCTCAGACAACGCACCAAGACCGGTGCACACCCACCAAACAGAAGTGACCTGCTGAAGTGTCTCTCGTGGACTTGGGACAGAGCTGTGCTCCAACACATCTGGTGCTTGCTGCTCCTCTCTTTGGCTGTTCCCGTCAAAAGCACATCTTCTTCCTTTCTTCTCCTCCACCCTTCAGTACTTCACCCCGTTTACAGACCTGCAGCCTTTCTTCTTGGGACAAAACAGCAGCATCCTCGCCTTGCGTATATCCCTTGCAGAGGGGTCTCCCCTCCCTCAGAGCCCTTCCTTTGACGCGGGATGACCAAGCATCTTCTCTGCAGTGTTATAAGAACTGCCAGGATGTGGAAGATCCTCCTTGCGACAGCCAGATGTTGTCAGGCTTTAGTTTCTAGCGCTGTCTTTATTAGAGATCCTCCAATGCTCCCACAGCGCCTATATTTTTTCAGCAACGAAGCGAGGAGCCCTGGATTTGAAGACGTCCCTCAGCGTGTCAGACTTGGAATGACTCCATCGTCTTTTCCTACTGCTCAGAGGCATTCAAAAGGTATTTAATTAAACCCACATCAGAGAGCTGTTAGCAAGCTTTCTCCAATTAGCAAGGCGGAGAGGACTGCATGTCATGGGGGGAAATGAGCGGACATGAAATGGTTTTGTTGCCTATGCCTTCCTCAGTGTCAGATTAATTGGCACTTTTCTTCCAATTTAAGGCAGAGCTCTGGGCACAGGCAGGTCACAGCATCGCAGTGCAATCCCATCCTGGTTTCAAGTTTCCTCTCTCCCTCTCTCTTTAAATTTGATTGAAAATTTCCTTAGACACCTGAATCATGTTGGGCTCTGTCTGCCAGGCCAAAAAAGGAAAATTAGTATCAGTCAGACTGCTCCTAGATGTCCTAGATGTAGGGTTCTTTCAGTATCTCCACTCTCCTCTCCCTTCCCCGTTTGGGGTGCGGCGGTGCTGGTTGGCTTTTTTTGTGGTTTTAC
>Ga0181612_138155_pt1 | contig 16272 bp, 7 predicted proteins | sample HoacroProtozoa21_FD_119630 | JGI IMG/M metagenome (GOLD analysis project Ga0181612, IMG submission 119630) | Hoatzin crop microbial communities from Cojedes, Venezuel. Combined Assembly of Gp0051906, Gp0051904, Gp0051908
AAAAAGCGGTGAGAGATGTGCTTTGTCAAACATTTTGCACACATCAAGTAAAATATAAATGTAATACACCATTATTTCAAATGCAACTTCCTATGCTTTCTTTGTGGTTATATATAAATACCTCTCCCGGGCTCTTTATAAATGTTTAATATTATTATTTGCTTGTACAAGCCGGGAATTTGAGATGAGGTGTTCACTCAGTTCAGACTTAATTGATACGGTATCTGTGTACTGCATTTTCTACCTGTTCAGCTTATACTCATACTGTTTCGTAAGTGCAGAGCCTCTAACTGGAACTTATCCCCAAATCCCACTCCCTGGTCCCAGACTGCTGGGCACCACATGTAAGGTATAGTATAACCATGACAAAAAAGCCCACTGCATAGGTATATAGCAAAACAGTATGAGAAATTGTAGGTTTGCTGGGTTTTTTAATTGCTGCAAGAATAAATAATTAAAGTCTTTCATGCAGCTACCCCCTCTGCCAGCTTGTCTATGTAATGAGAAACTTCAAGAAAGTGGAAAAAGAACAAGAATTTCACCACTTCCCAATAAAGGCACAGTTTCTCCATTTGTTTTGGCTTCCCAGGCACAGGCTGGAAGTGAACTCCAGGGACAGTATTCTGATCCTTCTCCTACAGTACTCAAGAGCGAACACCAAAGAAACTGCTCCCTACCCCTTATTCCCACCACCACCGTTACATACCTCAAGATGGGCAGAAACGTAACTTCACCATTGCAAATGTATCATGGACTTCATGAGCTGCATAGAGATGCTTTTTGTTTTATTCCTTCCCAAGAACTCCTACTATTGTTTGCTGTTCTGACTGCACAGGGGTGACAATTCCACGCAACAGCCTAAGATTCTAGTTTCCACTGACTGATAAAAAGACCTTTCCTCACTTTTTCTGATACCTACCATATTGCTAGATTTTTATCACTAAAAGGAGTGAGGTGAGATAAAAGATGCAGAGAAGATAAATGGATTCCTCTCAGTGCAAATATTGAGCATAGTACAGGCTGAGTACACTCAGCTATCGTCTCCTGAACAGCTGTAGTCAGACAGTATAGCAGCACTCACTATACCAACGGTACACACAGTTCAATGGGGAAGGAAAGACCACGACCTCATTTCTTCAGTACCGTTTTTCCCCCACCATGCCAACTTCCATCACCATCCCCCTTTCCTACCACCCATTTCCTTACCAGGAGGAAGAAGTTTCAACCAAAGAATGAACTTGGGAAAATATTAGAATGAAGATGCAGTTAATATTTTTTAAAAAAATAATATAGAATTGATGCAAAAAAGAGTTCTTATTTGTCCTGAGGATCCCTCTGTAACTTAAGCAGTGTTCCAACTGGAAAGAAAATGGTAAAAACCACATTACAGACCAAGGTGCCCAAATATAGCACACGCCAAATATTGTTCAACACCTCAGACATCTAGTCGTTATCCCAGGCTGAATTTCCAAAGAAACAAGTTAAGGTAGGACATTTGTTATAATTCCACTTTTTCTAATATTTCAGATAGGTATCTAAACACAATACTGGTAATTATAATAAAAAATCCTTTATGTATTTCTCCTGTCTTTTAATTAATTTTCCCATGAAATATTATAAGTAGTTTCAGCAACTGATACTCTGCAACTTTTTGCATGCTGTTTGCATTGTGCTTTATTTAAGGGGCCAAGCAGCCTTTGTATTTAAACAAGTGAGAGAGAAAAACAATTGTAAACACTAGTCAAAGTTGATTCTCAAGTATAAGTCTATAAGTCTGCGAATTTGAGCCATCAATGCTTTCCAGACATACTCTTTACCCACAGTGCTTACAAAGGGGAGCCTGTGCATCTGCAGCGAAAGTCATGGGCAGGCAGAGGTGGGGAATGATCACGGGTGCCTGTTGTAAAGCAACCGCCCACCCCACAGGTTGAAACTAAAGTTAATGCTGACCTTGAACTCTACAGGAAGAAATTAACTGTATTCCCTTCCTCAAACTGATGAATTCCAAAATAGACATTTGAAAGCTTCAAACAAATCAAGTAGCAGCAAACATGAGAAGACAGCACAAATGCCAACACTACATGGTTGTATCTATGGAATGGCTGATGTGTTTAGTGACAAGGCATTGTTTGCTGCTTCAGATCATTACAGAATCCACCTGTTGGCAAGGCTGAGCCCAAAGACGGAGAATAAAGCAACAACGTTTGGTTTCAAAGGCAAGAAAAATATCTTCCGTTAGAATGAAAGAGGTGATTCTGACTCTCTTACCTGCTGAACGTATCTGTCTGTAGTTTTCCACATATAGTAATATTCTATTATGCTTGTTAAGGACTTCCACGGGAGCTAGGGACATAAAGGAAAAGCAGCAGTCACTGCAAGGAGCTGGCACAGAGCCTCACTGAAATCACAGGATTCCTTTGACAGTTCATAGCAGAATTTTGCAATTACTAACCCTACTAACAAAAAAAAGACAGTCAGTGACTGAATCTCCTAAAGGCATTAGATGCACAGGGGACCCATGTTAAATTAAATGCCCTTTAAAAAAATAGTGCTTTCAGTGTAGAAGTAGAGCAGGTTACAGGTAAACCTTCATGTCGCATTGGCTCCACAGTAAACCATTCAAGAGAGGCACAATGTGGAAGCCCACCGGCTCAGACTCTCTTCTGCTTGAGCAGCAAAGACTCAAGCAAGAGCCTCAACTACAGCATCACAGTTCTGATTTGCTTGGCTTCTATGGAGCTGTCCCATTAAAAAAAAAAAGTAATAACTACTAACAGAATTGTGCCCTATCAGCTCTGTTCTCTGTGAGAGAAGCACGAGGATTTCAGCAGGACCATAGAGAGTGTTGTGCTGTTTCCAAGTCCCTCTGTCTAAAAGATTAGAGCAGGGAACAAGCAACACTGAAACTACTTGTTTTGTTCCAGGACTCGAAGAGCAAGACACTGAAACTTGGCTCTCTTTACAGTGCTCCATTCAATCTGCAGGCTGAGCACCTAGGGTGGAGCTTTGGCCAAACTACAGGACACTTCCCTTGGATGCCCAAGACTCCTTTTAAAACTTTCAAAAGGCCCTTTCTGAAATCGCACTATAAAACTGACTAAATTTTCATGTTTCAGAAAGCCCAGTACTTATTCTCATTCAAACACAAATTAATCTACAGCAGCTAGGTTGTCACAACACTTTCGTAAATCCTCCCTCAGCTGCAGTGGAGCAGATTATTTTAAACTAACATCTCTACAGGAAAAGCTATCATCTGTGATTTGAAATTCTGACTGTACAATAGGCTGACTCCAGTATGAGGTCTGCTTTTCTCCAACTTACAGCAAGGCATACGCTCCAGTTCAAAGTCCTCTTCAACACAAAGAAAACCACCACACTCTAGACGAGCTGCACATCAGCTCTGGCACTGATCAGAACAGGTCAGTATGTGGGGTCCATTCTTGCATACTTACAAAATCTTGCTGAATGTCAGTGAAATCTTTTCCGTATTTTTCTAGTGCTTCCTCAAAGAGGTTTGCCTCTGAAGCAGACCACTCCTCCATCTCATCTCTGCACAGGACTGGCCCACCTTGTGGCACAAGTGCAGAGATTGCCTTGGAAATGTCATAGACATTTTTGTGCAAAGTGTCCATAGCATGGAACTACATGGTCGTAAAAGAGAAAGATAAATGTAAGGACAAGCATCTAGGGGGAAAAAAACGTTTAACAGTGAAACAGCAACAGCAAAAATTCTGCACCAAGACTTGAGGTGCAGTATTCTATACTTCACACAGTCAGTAAAAACTTGTTCCACCCTCAGACTTGCTGCAGTTGTCAGCGTACAAGCCTCATGTTCGCTAACCCTAGTGGGGTTTGTGGAACACGAGCCCTTGCACATCAGTAATTCCTACTTAGCTACTCACCAGCACCTCCACTGTAGCACTGCTGTTAAGAAAATGCAAGGATAGTGTCCCACTCACCCCAGGACTGAGAAGCCCTGTTAGGTACCATCCACAGATGGGGCATGAAGGCTGAGGCCTGAAGGCATATTTTCTAATAAACTTAGCCATGCACTTTCTTTGGCAAACAATCCATAAAAATTGCATTTAAGACAAATATTTAAGAAGAGTAGCACATGCATACAGTCCCCCCAAAGGCCAGAAATCCCCAAAAAGATTCAAGTCAACTCACACATCATAGCTGAATAGGAAAGAATTACTCCCAGGAGCAATTACTCCTCAGAAAGCTGAGCTATTACTGTCTGCAACTTGTGATCTACAAAGGGCTGGGCTAAGAGTATGTTGCCAGGGAAGAACTGGTATTAGTAAATGAAAGCTTGGCTTGATTTCCTGATTTCTGTAGTTTTAATCAGGAGGTTATTTGCCTTTCATCATATCAGTTTTCACACGTGCATAGTTAATCTACAGTGTTCCATCCTAGAATTTGCTCTATATATGATTTCACATTATTACAGTTATGAGGTGTGGCTTTGATAACAGTTCTCTGGAGACTTCATAAACTTTATTCAAATTTTCATTAAACTTTCCCTAGCATTGAAGTTCAAGTTTCCCCTTTCCTCTGTCTACTCAGAACCCTTTAAGATAATAAAATATTAACAACATCACCACTCCTCAGGTACTCTATAATGGAGCTTGTCAAAGAGAAGAATGGAATCAACTGAAACTTCTTATCTGACCACAAAGCTTTTGCCGCAGACGATCTTGCCCCAGGATGCCAGTGGCAGTCTGGCATTGGGGAAGTGATGAGCAGTGCCATTCTGGCATTGTAACACTGCAGACAGGCAGATCATAATTTGCATTCTTCTCGAGCCAGCTATTAAGCCCATGCAAAAGAGAGGCTGTGAACCATGTCATCAAAACATTTTAATAAAACAAAAAAATAAATTATCTCATAGAAATATCCATGATGGATTCTAGGAGGCACAAGGCCAGAAAAAGTTACTCCATATGTAAATAAAGGGTTTCTTTACAATGACAGGACCTGCTTCACAGCAGGCCACAATTACGATCCATCTGCCCCTCTCTCTTTCCCAATTATTATTGCTGAGGTGAATTATTTTTCATGTCTCAAAAACTTAAGGTCCTCTTAAACATCTTACCAGCGTGATGTCCCTGGAGGCTGCTGCAGCACTCATGTGCAAACTTGGCTGTCTGACAGAACTACTGCAATCTAGCGCTCGGGCAAACGTACCAACAGACCTGAAAGAAATTAAATAGAGCATTAGCTTTGCACGCAAAACAAGTGTAAATATAAACACGCAGCCAACACTTTTTAAGATCAGCAGATTCCGTTTTCCAGTAACAAGATTACATGGTTTGGTGCTAGATCTGAGCCAAAGACCATTCTCTTCAGGTGTGATCTGTTATTATAAAGGCTTTACTCTACTTAGTTCATATGACAAAAGAGGCTTAGGCACAGGAGTTTAAACAGTGACAGACTCAAGGATCACAAACGAGTTTTGGACTACTCTTATCCCTTATCTCTCAACAGACACAAGCTGTAACAGAAATTGAGCACAAGTTTTATGAATGGCAAAGGTCTCTTCCACAATGGAAACAGCAGTGCTGCATTGTCCAGAAGTACACAAACAGATGCCACGACCAGACAGAAAAAATGCAGTAATGCAAGCATTTTTCTAAAAGTTTCCATGAAATTAAAAACAATCTCTACTTTATAACATAATATAGTATACGTATTATATAGTCTGCATAAGAATACAACAATTCTCAAATACTTCCCAATGCCAGCCATGCCTGCTTGTGAGACAACAATCCTCATGCTGCTTACTTTGTCCCCGAAGAAACCTTTAACAGGAACATTGCTTCCAGCAACTCCTACTCCCCTCTCTGCTTGCTACACCACATGGGTGAAACGCTTGTGCGAAGTGAACTGGAGCCAAACTCCTCTAAGCAATTACAACAACAAAAAAAGGTGGGTTTGTTTGTTTTTTTTTTCCACTTCACTCAGATCACTTCCCCAATCTAGCTGAGTGCACAGAAGAACAAACCAGTGCCAAGCAGTGCAGGAGTAGGAAATGCAAATGCTTAAGCAGTATTTGTCATCAAGTATCTAATTTTGGCCAAAATCCAAAACAGCCTCCCGCACCCAAGTTTCTGTGGCGATTCACACTGCCCTCTCCCCAGCCTCCCAGTTGCTATCCCCATCCCTGCTTCCCCTGTCCCCAGCTTTAGCCGAGCTGATACTTCTGCGCTTGTGGCATCTAATTATAAACTGGATCACTTTTCCAATTCTGGACAGAAGCAATTTTTATCTTGATCTCTTCAGCAATTCTCACTACCACCATCACCTTCAAGTAGCTGTATCAGCAAACCCAGTGGGCAGCAGCAAACAGCCAGAAAGCATTACTAAAACCAGCTTCGCCACCAAAAGCCCACACCAGGTGGAAATCCCCATCACAAAGCAGCTCTACAGTTGCTCCAAACCAAGCCACGTGCAAACACCCACCCATCGGGGCACTTCTACCCTCTGACTTCCTGCTGGGTCTTCCTGACACCAGAGCACTGTGTGGCTGAGTGGCAAATTTGAGTCAATCCTGCTGAATATTAATCCAGAAAACAAAGTTCTTGGCTTTTCGGTGATGTCCTGTACTTCACTTCATTAGAAGCAACTGCGAAACTGCAGCCCTGTCAAGAAGGGTCCCTTAAGAAGCAAGAATACCCTTTGCTGGAGATATCCCAGCTCTCCCCATTACTCTTTCATGTTTGTTCTGCATCACTAGTGGAGATTATCCTCTCCCCATTTCCATCCATTTCCCTACGTCCATCTCATCAAGCAGAAATAATCTGTTGCACATAAACCACTTGGTTCAGCTGGCTTGACTTTACTGTCGACACAGTTGAAGTGAAACAGCAATGCATCACGCAAGCAGCACAGTGAAACTTCCACAAGCCTGAATTTTATGGGAATTCTTTAGCATAGCCAGAACACTGTGAACTTTATAAACCTTAAAAAAGTCTATACAACAAAAAGCACGTGTTTAACCAAAGGCAAAAATATATTCATGGATTCTGAACTGTCTTCAATCTGGAGGGCAGTTAACATTTTTAATTTTAATCAACCTAGTTTCAACTCTTGGCTCCCTGTTACTGGACTCACACACAAGACCCAAGCAGACATGTAAAGGTTTTTAAGTGCTGCAATTCAGATTAGCAATTTTAAAAATTTTGGCTAAAGTTCTTAATAATGGCAAGTTTTGTCTTCAAAGTACACAGAAAATTCGATTTGGGTGTTTACTTCTGAGTATACACACTTCTCATCTTGAGTACTTAAAACATTGCATTTCACCATCTCCCTCATTTTCCTCAATCGCCCCCCCAGTTATTTCCCTGAGCTTGAATCACTCCACATGTTGAATGGCGTATGCACTCTCCTTGCACCATCCAAGAGCTTCAATTCAGAACCAGAAGGCCCTGTCCAGGCCAATTCTTACACACCAGCTCTAGGGCTGCCTCTCTGGGGAGCATCCCATGAACCTACCTCACAACAGGCACAGCAATGCCACACATGGGGAAGTTCGGGGGAGACTCAAAGCATGATAACTCCAGTGGGGAAAAAAATCAAGAATCTAAAGGCTGACAGAACCAGGGCCCAACTCAGAGCGTCTGAAACACAGGCACAACTCAGTTTTCCAGGGCTAAAGCCCTTGGCTGACACAGGCAGCCCTCCGAGTCAAGGTCCACATCTATCAGATACCACTCTCAAGACTAGCAAACCAGATACTACTAGCAGCTTCTAACTTTACGCGCTCCTTTCCTAACCATATCCAATGATAGCTTGCTCCACTGACTGAAAACACCACAAGGTCCAACTATCCATCTACTCACACCACTCTCCTCCCACACAGTCCTACAAACTTACCTAAAAAGCACAGAATTTGGAGAGTTATTTTTTCTTTTTTTTTTTTTCCAAATTATTCAGTCCCCAGTTGCTATGAAAGCCTAAAATTTAGTATAGGCTTCTTTAATTGGTGTGCATTTATATGGACTTTTGAAAAATGAAAAGTTGATCAACAAAGATTGCTTTGGGCTTAAATGAAAGCATGATTTCACCATCTGTACAGATTTGCAGGGTTTTACTTTATTGTGCCCACCTACTGGAATCTATGCATTAGAAAGCATCCACACTCCATCAAAAACATTTTACCAGACTTCTTAGCAAACTATTAATGGATGCTAAAATGTCACTGGATTTGTAAATGGGAGAAAATGCACAGAGTAATGAACTGTCAAGAATTTAGTTTGCTAAGCCTTCTGCATGCTGGCCAAAGAACTTGAAAAACCTCAGCAATTACAGGATACTTATTACATGCCATTTGCTTTTCTTTTATGAAAGTGATTAACTGTAAGTTATAAATCTGAGTAGCTGTTCCTAAAGTCATGCAATTCCATGGAAGGCATGTAAAATGTGCATCATTTCAAAATGGAGCAGATGAATCAAGCAACCAAATACCAGTAAAGCAAAAAGAACATAAAAAGTACTCGGAAAAGAAGAGTTATTAAAATTTACTCTTACCGTGCTACCACCAGGAACTGGTCTATCTGCTTGTCTACTAGCGGGTTAAAGGCTTCCCAAACTTTTGTTTCAAGTTTTGACTGATCTCTTCCATCATCCTCACCTGGTTGGAAAACAAATTAGAAATGCTCAGTACGGCCATGTTAAAATAAACAAACTTCTAGATTTTTTTATCTCACAATAATTTAACTGCTAACCCATCTCAGTTACTCTTTCTAACAGGCGACTGTGAAAAATTCATTCACTCATTTGTCTGTAACTATTTCAGCTTGACAGACACAGCAACACAGCTCATCTGAATCCAGCAATCAGGTTTTGAAGAACTGGTTTTACAGGACATGTAATGGGAAACAAGAGTACATGCTTCTCCGAACTAGCCAATCTCTCTTCAGCCCCTCTCCCCAGCTTCTCTCTCTTTCTCCTTTATCTTGCAGCCCTTTCAGGAAAACAGGCATACTTCCAGCTGCTCTGAGCAGGCAAAGAGTAGCCAGTTCAACTTGCATTGGCTGCTTTCTAAGGGGGAAATCATGGCATCAGACTCTCTTGCTTTTATTTACCTGATTCTACACAACAAGTCAAAATACCCTGGAAAAAATACAGAGGCAACTGAGACTTTTTCTTCTTTTTTTTGCTTTTTTCTGCTCCCTTTAAAACATCTGGAGATTATCCTTATCTGAAGCCCTGTTTTGGCCCACTGAGGGGAGAGAATGCCTTTCAAATTAGTTCATCTTCCTTAGGAGGCTTGCCCAGCTGCTGAATAAATACCAGCTTCATAGACAAATTAAACAAAAGTCCCGACCAACTTACTTGCCTCTTCCAACATGAGGCTAATAGCATCAGCAAAGCTCCTAAACAAAGACAGAAGCGTCTCCTTGCTTTCACATCTCTGCCCACACCGTCTGCAGAAGGTCCTTCCAACATGGGTCACAACCCCTGCTCTCTTAGGAGAAGCATACCAACAGACCTTTCCCCATGCATTACACGGGTCTCAGAAAGGAGCAATTAGATGCCAATATTCTCCATTCCTCTCAGTTTTTCCACTCACTTTAGGATCTATAGTGCAGTGCAATGACAAACCTTAAGTTAGTTACTATTTGGTAACTAGTATCGGTTACTGCTACTACTCCCTCTTGCTCAGGCTGGGGTCCTCATTGTCCTGCTGCTGCATGACATGGCAGGGGCAGGCTGAGGTCTCACCACACCTTCAGGCCAGAAAAATTATCCTCCTGCCTGTTCTGCAGGTGAGAAGTCTAGGCTGGCAGCCAGCACTTGGGATGGGGAGAGGGCTCCGAGGAAAAGACACCCAGCAATAATGGGCAAATTTATGAGAGGAGAGAGCATTTAATTGGCAGTAATTGGGGAGGGGCTCTTAAAGGGAAGTGAGGCTTGATTAAAAACACAAAAAGCTTTACAGAAGCAATGGAAATTTGTGTTTCCCATGGAAATTCTGAAATCTCTTAATAAATAGAGTACAAGCTCTGAGAGAGCAAATTAATTCAATTTGTCTCAACAACTTTTATGATTTGGACAAATGCCCACTCAAAGACTGGTTTGAGACATAACTAATTGCGTTCAGTGGGCAACAGCTTCAGTCACCAACCAACCAGGCCACTGTTGTGCCCATGTCCTGGCAGTGGAAATCTCCACCTCCCACGCTTACACAGGCCGCACACATAAAAGCAGCCACATCAGACATGGCCTCTTGAAAATTTAAATAATTTATGGAAATTACCCTCTTTTAGTAAGTCTGTTATATCTGCCTGGTATCTGTTTCCAACTCGAATCTCTCCTTTATCAGCGAGTAGAGTCTTTTGCTGAGGATCATATACTAGTGAATAGAAGAAGAAATCCTAAAAATAAAAGAGCAGCAAAAAAGTGAACAGTATTATTAGCTTTTACTTCCAGTTTTACGTACATACTAGCAAGCTTTTACATTTTAAGTTTGGTTTTATTACCTATATATAGGACTTCAAAATTGGGTGAATAAACAATAAATGAACCACCAGTTTTAAAACCCTACGTCAAATGCTGCCACTTTCCTCTATCTTATAAGAGTAACAGCTCTGCTCAAAAGCAGCCATTCCTTTAATATACAGTCTTTGAAGTTGAACTGAACAAAGCTCCTCTTGCACAAACGAGGCTCAGAAGGGCCAGGAGATAATTTTTAGTAGCATCAGCTGTTTCAGAACACAAAATTGCACTTTCCCATATACCAAAATAGCAGTACTAGACACTAGTGAGTTATCTGCATAGAAATACTGGTGCAAAGGAAAGCGTAACTTGAGCGTTACAGCTATACCAATGAAACACCCCATGGAGACACGAAGCCCCGGACAATCTCTGTGGCCTCTGCTGGACTTGCTCCAGTGCATCAATGTCTCTCTTGCACTGGGAGGCCCAAAGCTGGACACAGCACTCCAGAAGTGGTCACACAAGCGATGAGCTGAGGGGATGAATCCCTTCCCTCCACCTGCTCACTACACTCCTGCTAATATAGACCACCATGTGCTTGGCTTTCCTTGTCACAGGGATGCCACACTTCCTTCTGCTTATTAGTGGGAGAGGGGTGGCAGCAGCAGTAATTAGCTGCAGGTGACAATACATTAATTTGTTGCTTTTGTGCAAGCAGATGAGAAAAAGGCTAACAGAGCTGCTTGGCTTCTGCTACCTGGGTATGTAAAATTAAGGCAAGAAGTCACACCAGAAAGAGAATGTCCTGCCAGGGTGGAGAAAGCAAACAGCCAAAACTTGAACTACTGCACTGTATAAGTAATTAAACTTTCCCCATATTTCTGTGTCAATAGCAGGCACCCTGTTTAAATACATCTCATTTCACGCTCACCTCATTTTCCCTTTCCCTATATTTGTATGTGTCAACAGAATTCAACAAAAATTAGGACAAAACCAGCATCAGTTTCAAGCCCTGTTCATCTTCATGAAGAGGTGGCAAGGGAAAAGAGACTCTCCCAATCTGTCATACCGAGCCCAAAAAAGGAAGAATCACTGTTTCTCCAGTAACATGCCAAAAATTCTGTGTGCTAGGCCTTCAAAGGTACACACTCGTTCTGTTCCTCAGCCCTGTGCATTACACACGTTAATCTAATTATGATGTGATAGAGGTAAGGTCTCCCGTGTTTTCTTTATATGTATAATGCATCCAGCATCCAATTACACAAGTAAAAGAGCGTTAAACATGGCAGGTCTCTATTTTCTGGTCCGATTTTAGAAAAAAATCAGCATCTTCTGGGAAGAGATAAACTTCTACGGAAGGGAGGAAAAAAGCCAGAAAAGAGCCAAGTAAGCCAGCCAAACCTGCTTTCCTCTCTGACAAAGCTACTGCACAAACAAGTATCACCTATGCAGCACAGCCCAAGAGGCAAGTCAGGAATTCATATCTATCTCCTCCAGCAAAAAACCAGCCATTTCCCCACCATGAATGCACGAACTCCAAGGGCAGGAACAATCACACACTATGTCACAATAACAGGATAGAAGTGATAGCTAACACTTGGCAAAATGGTCCTCTGACACCCAGCCAAGGCAACCAGAAGGGCTGTCTGTGGTTGGGTTTGGGTTGGGGGGATTTGGTTGCATCCTAAACAAATGACATTTTTGACAGAATTGATTCCTACTCCCACAGGCACAAGGGTCAATTTACATCAACCTACTGATAGCAGAGAGCTTCAGAGTAGATGAAAACTCATTTATATTATAGCTGTGTAAAGAAATCTGTGTCTCTTGCTCCCTGACATACACAAAGTTTAAGATATTACAATATTTTGAGGATTTATTGTTGCATGAATAAAATGTAGGAAAGGTTTTTGTCTCACAAGCTTCCATGTTATAAATATAGTGAGTGTTTTATTTGTTCCAGCTCCAAAATACCTAACTGTAGGACTAAGTATATGCAGTGCAGCATTAATGCTTTTCAGGCACATTGCCCAGCAAACCAAACACTGTAGTATAGTAACACAGTGGGCCCCAAGGAAGGTCAATTCTACAGACGATTTCTTAACACAGTCTTTCTTGGCCAAGGAAAGTCACTGATTGTGGAGAGGTTTTCTCCCATGGTCTCTGACCGTTAGAAGCCTTCACTGCTTCTCCTTCATTGATTATCGCTATGAATTTTCTCTACAGAATAAAACCCATCCTTCTCTACCAGTCTCAGGTCAACCTTTTATATCTCATCCACTTTTGTCCCGAATCAAGCAGGTTTAGCGAAAGAATTAAAAACCTCCGGCCTCTTCTCCCCAACTAGAGTCTCCTAAACAGACGAAAGATGGAAGTTTAGGGGCTCAAGTGTGAATACAAGACAGACTGTAATCGCCAGAGGTAATGCAATACCGCCACCACCTTCTCCCACAGAAGCATGAAATTCAGCTCATGCAAATGGAGTAGGATTTCTGGAAACATTAATAAATGTCATATTAGTGCCAATGCAAACTATTGTGTAAGGAACAAAGCAGATCCTTGTAGACTCTAAAGCACATGTGAACTCTTGACCACCACTACTCGATAAGAACAATTTTTCAGCAGGGTTTCAAAACAAGAGTGATGGTCACAACAAAGTAACATGGCTCTTCAAAACCCTCCATGCTCATTTTAGCGGTCAAAACTCTGTATGCTGAGTTTGCAGCACTGAAGAAAAAAGAAGGGTTTTCTCTTTTAATTTCAGATCACAGAAAACACCCAACATGTTTGGAAAAATTAAAATGACCTGCCAAGAGTTAAAATTAAACCATGACTTTGTACTTCTCCAAAGTGTTATACAGACACATATGCTCAGAGCTTCCCTTCCCAAGCCCCTAAGTTACCTATAGCCAAGATTCAAAGCCACTAAGAAACTGCAGAAGAACTGGAAAAAAAAACAGGCTCAAAGTGAAAGTACAGTACAGAAATAGTGGTTTGTTCATTACAGCTTGCAAACTTACTTTCATGAAGTCAGTTCGGGTGAAGGGGAGGAATATGTTTTAACTATATAGCATTTTATTTTTAGTGAGGTACCAAAAGGTACCAAAATGCTAGACATCTACCCAGCATGCAAAAGTCACACAAGCCTCTGGATCTATCCTAGCAGAGCAGTAAAATTGATGGTACACATAAAATAGTTTCCTGCAAAACAGGGAAATATTATGTTTTTGCCATAACCGGCTTTGTCCTTCTCTTGATCTCCCTGGAAATAGAGTATCTACAGGAAATTCAGGTTTTCCGGTTGCTTTTTTTCTTTTTCCTCCTGTTCCTCACTCCTGCTACAAACCCAATTCTGCCAGGCACAGTGAAAGAGTCAGTGCTGATCCCCCTTCAGCCTGCTCTTCAAATGTAATACAGCAGTCTTCCTGAGGAAGATGAGAGAGAGAGAGGGTGGAAGCAGGAAAACAGAGACAACACAAATGTAATTTTGCTATGCTTACTACCCCCCTAAAAATTTCTGTTTGCATGTTTAACCTCCTTCGAGGTAGACAGCCTTGGGCTGAAAACCTACTTTTAGTGGTCATAACATACAAAAAAATCAAACTACAAAATCCCTAGAACTGCTTAGGCCTTATTGACAGAAGCCATGTTAAAAAAAAAACAACAAAAACACTCAACACAACAACAAAAAAAACCCCAAACATTTTGTAAGCAAAGAACAGTTTAAAAGCAGGGAGGGAAGAAGAAACAGTTCAAAACAATACCACCCAGTGCTCGGAATTCACCAGGCAACATCTATCTCCTTTTCTTAATCTCTTTACCCTCCACCCAAGCACATTTGTGTTCCTGAGCTTTTAATTTCTTTACCATCTGTCCAAGTTAGCTTGCACCACAGCAAAATACTGTGCTAAGTGACAGGACACATTCAGGGAACTCTCATTCTGTGAAATCTCTAAGTGCCTGCTCAGTTTCAAAAATAACCCACATCACTCATCTTGCATTTTGAGAGTTCAAAAGGATGAAAAAAAGAAATCTCTTTCTATTCCTATATCTGTAACAGAGCAGTTGCATGATTAGAGCAAGCCAGCTCCCTTCTCTGTGTCAAGGTACTCACCTGTAACATTAGTGGTAATAAAAATGCGTTTGGAGCAATAACGAACAAATACTACTTAAAAGTTGGGTACTAGTAAATCTAAAATATTTTCAGTTCGATTAAATTCTGCTTTCAAATTGGCATATCCAAGACTGCTAGCTGGTAACAGGCATTTCTGAATGCAACGGCCCTTGTTTGATGCGCTGCCACTTGGCAGCCCTGAGCAGACTCGACATGTTTTTGGTTTCACATTCCAAAGAGAAACCCGACTATTTAATTCCTGTGCTTTGTTTAAAATTCTCTTAAACTAGAGTATCAGATTAAGATTAATCTTATGCTTAAATAAATACTAAAGAAAGCTAACAAAGCATTTAAAAAGAAAGCTCAACTATGACACAGACTACAGCATGCTCCTTGCAGAAAACTGACCTGTTTTCTCCTTGTTTCTTAAAGGCTGGTAATGACCGTTACCCTACAGGTTTCAATTACAAGATTTCCTCTCTTGTATAATACATTTTAATGTTCTCAAAGGTAATGCCTGCACATGTATTCAAATAACATACTGAAATTGTTTGCTAATCTCCCAAAGTAAAGGTCCCAGATTGTCAAATTCCAAGATTGTCTAACCCAGCTGGCAGCCAGAGGTCTAGCCACAATTAAAGGTTATATAAATACATTTAAAAGAACTACAATTGTAATTTTCACAATCCCAAAATACCTGAAAAAGTAAAACCCAAGATTTATATTCTGAATATTGATTAACAATGCAACACAACTCCATTTCAAGTGTTCAGTCTGAAGTACCTTTAAATAGCCAGATTTCTGCAGGGCTTGGAATTAACTGACAAGTATTTTTTCAGGGACCTAAGTGTCTGTGGTGCCATATGAAGACTACAGGCAAACAACAGTGAACTCAAAAGACAGAGAACTAAGCTCCTCAGAAATCTGAGGCAAGATTGAGCTTAAACAATATTAACATAAATCTGTAAGATTTCAGGGTAAAGCAAATACATAGAAATACAGCATGCTGGCTTGCTGCCTCTTCACATTGATGCCATCTCCCACCCTGGCTTGTGTGGGGCACAAGTCTCCAGGTTTGAACTTTCAGACTGCCAGGCTGACAAGCAAACAGGGCTCTCTTCACTGAAGAAAAGGCAGCTTACTGTCACAAGGATGTAGACAACAGGTCTGGCCTCTAGATCCACAAAGTTTTACACCAGAATGTAAACTGTATTGAGCCTACAGCCTCCCACTGTCAATGCCCATACGGTGTACGTAGAAATGAAAGAACCACCTTCTTTTTAGAAAACCTGTGAAAAGCCACCAATCCTAAAATGTGCCAGAATAAACTGTTCAAGCTTGGTAATTCACAAAATGGGTTCATACCTCCCGTTCCAGATATGATTTAAGGGATTCTGTCTCATTTAACAGAGTAACGCTGCATTTGCCTCTAAAAAAAAGAGAAACACATTTTATGAAAAAACATTTTAAATGTTCATGTGATTCACAAGATGGTATTACTGAAGCTGTACACAGAATTTAAAATTACATTGAAGAATACTTGAATGATAATAATGCCATTTGGTTTTTGAATAAAAAGGACTGGAAGAAAATAGTCATTACCTAATGTGTGTGGCTGGCAGAGATTCCAGCTGTCGTGACAGAAACAACTCACGATGTCTTAGCTGATGCTTCTGTTTCTCTGGTAAATCAACCATTTCTGGATTTTCCATCTC
>Ga0181612_144980_pt1 | contig 16272 bp, 8 predicted proteins | sample HoacroProtozoa21_FD_119630 | JGI IMG/M metagenome (GOLD analysis project Ga0181612, IMG submission 119630) | Hoatzin crop microbial communities from Cojedes, Venezuel. Combined Assembly of Gp0051906, Gp0051904, Gp0051908
CACTCACAGCAGACTGGTGACCTTACATGGTGGGACCGAGCCAGGTTGTGACAGATGGTGTCCCTGGATCTGAGACTGAGTCCTAGCTCTTACTGGTTAGTTAATTAATTGGGAGGAACATACAAATTAACTTCGTAAACTGTGAATACAGTATAAAACCCTCTGGTTTTGCAGACAGCTTGAATCCTATGCTAGAGTAAAATGACAGGTATAACCTAAGTTACTGGCAGATTTTAGTATTTTTTCTCCTAGCCATTGTCAATTACAGAAGTAATTGTGGAAGGAAGACCTATAAGCTGTTGAGGTTTATTGGATAGGCAGGACTGATGGGATAACGACATTCCTGGCAGTAACATGTACCTCCTATGTAGGGTTTAGCTCCAGCAAGTCCTCGTAGTAAAACTGACTTGGTGGAGTGTCTTTTTCCGCAGGAAACATAATCACTGAAGTGACATATCTTCTGTCAGTTAGGCTGGAACTCTGATTTCTGAGGCTGCGGCTTGAGATGTTTTACACAGTCAAGAAAGAAAGAGAGACAGAAACACCCATGCTCCACTGACACTGGTGGACATCCTTGTAGCAGTGGGAGAAATGAATAGATTGGGTTCATTGCTATCCTTTGGGGTGCAGGCTCCCACTTGGGGAAGGGCTGTGAAGGTCAGATGCAAAACAGCGTTCTGTGGATCCACAGTGTCTTGGCGAACCAGAGACAGTGGGGCAAGGGTGAGCATTGGCCATGAAGCCTTTTCTTGCAGGCACACCCTCCACACTGGCAGCTCACCGGGAGTCAATTGTCCCAGCTAAACTTCCAGAGGAACGTCCTCCTCTTTAGTGAGCTTCCAGATAATACACACACATTAAAGCATTTTTCCATCCTCGCGGTGCAACAAAAGGAGCAGCCAGTCTCAGGGCAAGAGCCCCGTCCTCTTCAGTCGGTTCTTTTGAGATGTGGGTGATGCCTCTCTGCCAAGATAGTCCGTTTACCTCCATGGTGGCTTTTTCCAGCAGGTTTCCAGGAATGAGCAGAACAGCTGGAGAAACTGAATGTTATGCTTCATTGGTGAGGGGAAATTCTCTGTACTGCAATATTAGTACTCACTGCCTGTTGTGGTCACCAAGCACTGTCATCGAGGTGGTTTCAAGGGGCTGGTGAGGAAGTGGGATGTGCTGAAGCTCTCACGCTTGAGCAATACAAGTCCAGAAGGGTAATGCAGGGAGTATGTTTATCATGTAAACAGTGAACTGTCTGTAAAAAGGGAAGTTTTATGCAGCGATGGGGATTTGGGAAATGAGAAACCACAAATTAATGAGAAACCCTACTGAGGTTAAAGTAATTTACTGATTAATTTTGATTTCACTTGGTTTGGTCAGAGTGGAAGGGGGAGAAGACACAACATTGCATGATAAATCTTTTATTGGCACAGCTCAAGATTATTCATAAGTGAGACTAACCCACCTCAGTACCAATAGCTTGTGCTGTGCCATTCTACCAGGTATTTTGGATGTGCCACCTGGACAGCTTTTTCAGGCAAATTTTTTGAAACCTTACTGGAAATCATCTCTTCTCTGTTTACCTGTAAAGCTCCAGTAGAGTTCTCTGGTATTTATTCTTTAGGGGGATTTTTGAGAAGTAAATAAGTCACTAAAAATACCACTCTAGTGATATTGTGACTAGAAGCAACCCAACTTTCCAGCCTGATTTCTCGGGACCTTCCAAGTATAGTTACAGGGTTGTGTAGAAAAAAAGGAATCTCCCCTTTCTATTCTGCCCACGCCTAGCTCTCAAGGTCATGCAGAAAACTACTTCCCTCCAATATCAGGATTTAATATCATTGCTCCTTTTTGCCAAGGCAATATTTTTGGGGGCTTGGGATTTTCAATTTGAGGAAAGGCTGACAATGGTGGGAAGGTAGATAACTTCATTTTTAGGAATAGAGATGAGGCAGGATTCTTAAAGGTTGGTGTTTTTTTTTTTTAGTGAACCTTCTGGAAATGCACAGTTGATGCCGTTTATGACAAATTATCCATCACTGATTATAGAGATAGCAGAGTAACAACTTGTAGCCCAGAACAGTGCCAGTTGAGATGAGTGAGAGTTTTTTTATCAGGATTGGGACAAAGGTAGAATCTAAAAGGAGAAACAGGAACGTGCAAAAACCAGCAACAGTCTCAACTCTTCCAGTCTTCCGTAGATGAAGAGAATAACAACCACCGTACTATTGTATAAGAAGTGTAGAGTCACAGTGACAGAGCACAGTTTGTCACCAGATTTGGCATGCCATGGGCCAGTTTAGGGCCTGCTGACTGCACTGTGTTTTATTCAGCATGAATATGATGCTAGAGTATCTATGCTAAGTTGAAAGTTAATCTGCTTGTTTCATCTTCTGAAGGAAATTTCTTTGTTTAAATGCCTGGCCTTCAAGATGAAAGCAAAGCTGAATCTTCATATGTGCAGATACACTTATTTGCTCTTTTTACTCTTAAAGGTGGGTGGCCATGAAGAAATCAGGGCATATTTAGCTCACGCATAATTGCCACGCATCCATTGCTTCTAGTGTGCAGCTGGCTTGCATTTGACCAGCTCAGCTCATGGGAAAAATAAAAGTTGTTTGTTGCATCTGTCCCTTCGGACTTGGCTGAGTTGCTTTTGCTTATTGCAGTGTAAGGTAATTTATGCAGTATTACTGTAAAAGCAAGATTGAAGGAAATAAGAAAACTTGGGGTTGCTTCAGGAATGTTGTTCCTGTAGTGTGGTCATTTGCATTTGTACTTTCTGACAAAATTGTTAATTCTTGAAGTTACGATATCACTATGATCTGAATGTACAAAGTTAATTTATTAACAAGGTAAAAGCATGTGAGAAAGAGACAATATTCCCCTCCAGATTGTATCATATGAGAAAAAAAATAGCCATTTGGGAAATAATTGTCTCCTACACACAAGAAGTAACAGAGGGGAATTTTAAAAATGAAGTATCTGAACAGACTGAAAGCAAAACTTTTGAAACTATTCAGAACTCTAACGGATGAGACATGCCTACAATGTTGACAACTCCTATCAAACTCATCTTCCAAATATTTTTAACTTTCCAGGTGACACAGATGCATGGCTCTGTTTGAGAGCATCAGAGTTCACAGTGTTTCATGTCCAGCAGTACAGTTCTGACTTTGTGTGTATAAACCATGAGGATAATTTCTGGATGTAAATCCAACTTAGGTCAAGGTCAGGTCTGAGTTCAAAGAAGTCTGAAGTTTCAGTTCAGATTTGTTCACTGTGAGATCTTGCCAGACCTCTGTTGTCCGTCATGTCCTTTATGATCTTTCAACACAACAGTTCAGTGATGGTGGTTAATTCACAGGAGCCCACAAGGAGCCTGTTGATCGCATTTTACCACCTAATTGAAAATAAAGTTGAGAGACTTTTTAACTTCTCATCATGCTGATGGAGCAGTGGTATCCCTGGAACTCATAAAAATGTTCCTATCTGTACCACATTTTATAACAATAAAGCTTCTGATGGAGAAAACCCATCTCCACATTCCAGCTCCTCCCTGCTAATGATGCCTATTGTGCAATGCTGTCATTATACTGACTGGGTCTTACTAACCTAAGAGCTCTGATAATCCCTGCATCTAGACTAAGAAAGAGCTAGATACTTCTTGAGATTTTTGAAAATAAGTTCAGAAGACCCAAGTGAAACATTTGGATCCATGAAAATATATAACCATTTTTTCATAAGGCAGGTCTTTTGTAGGCTCCTTGATAAATGACTGGGCAGGTCAGCAATATAATGGCTACAACACTAAAGCCACGCTTCTAGTGATATTTCTACCATCAGGTCAAAGCATCTCAATATTTCACCTGATATCAAAGAGGAAGCAGACTCCATTTTCATGAAGGGCTGTCTCAGAACTGAAAATTTACAGTGCCTGAATCCAACATCCCCACTCACCTCCGGGATTTTGTGTGTGATTCCCTCCTACAGAATGCTCATGGGTTTTGATCCATTTGTCCCCTTTGAGACCCCCTCTGTAGAAGTACACTGAGTGGTGCGGTATGGGTGGAGGTATCTTCAATAGTACCATTCAGACGGTAGTTCTCAGCCTGAGTAATCTGTCAGAGTGAGGGGCTTTCACTCTAGTTCAAACGTTCCTAAAATCCGGAGGGGGTTTGATTTCATGGGCTTAGTAGAGGTTTCTCACAAAAATAGGGGTATTTTCAAGACATCCAGAACCACAAATCCAGCCCCCATTGAATTTCAGTTTCCCTTACAGGTCATTATTATTTTCACCACTTTATGGTAGTACTGGCCAAAATCAATCTTTTACAACTGCACTTCCTACTCATACTAAAAGAAAAAGGTTGGGGCATTTAATTAGAGCTATTTATATTTTCAAAATGAGGAAGACATTCTGAAAAAGAAATTGTTTTTGCAGCCAATTTGGGGACCTTCTGTCTACAAAATCTGCACTAGACACTTTCCCACCACAACTTTCTTTCCATTATTAGGGACTTACACCACATTGTATTTGGCTTGGTATTTTGCCAAAAAATGTTCTTTAGGTCTCTATAGTACAAAATCTGACAGAAAGCATAACACAGGGAAAAAAAGGTATTTTTAAGTCCCTACTTTTTTCCATTTTCCCATCAGAAAAATTTTAAAAAAATATATTAGTAATATAAATCCATCTCTGTTCCAGTTTTTGCTCTGGTTATTTATACCCTTTAAATATGATCCATGCAAAGAAGTCCAAAGTTATTAAATCCGTTCAGATAGTCCTTCAATCTATTCAGGAGCTGAGTGTACCTGGCACAGGCACCAAATATTTCCTTTTGGTTTCTGAGCTAGAAGTAAGCCTTGAAGTAAATGATTTTCTGCTATGATGATGATGATACTACCAGACGTCCTAAGTGGAAAAGGCCAGGGAGGTTCCGATCCTGACTCACGTTCTGATATTGTTTCTTTCTTTTTTACCCTAGGAAAACTCAGCTCAGATTCCGTCTGTGGTTTTCAGTAAGAATAGTGCTTTTCCCTTCTTCCCGCACAATTTTCCAGCCAGATTGACTGAACTACAGAAAGGTCAAAAGACTTCCTCGGAGGATAAGCCATGAGTCAGTAGCACAGCTAGCACTGAATCAAATCCTTTCCTGTCTTCCAGTCCAACCACTAGACAACACACAATCGCTTTCATTGACCAGAGAGCTTTAATGAGGTCAGCATTAGCTGTGGTATATGCTAGCATGAGTCTCTGAACACGGTTAGTATACACTAGTATGAGTCTGTGAAAATCAGTCACCTTCCACCAGCATTTCATTTGGTACGTGGCAGACAGCAGACCTTGGGTCCCTCTCTTTTCATACCTCATGTCCTATCTGTGCATTTCACTATCTGCACACTGAAGTCAATGCAGCTGTGCTACCTGGGAGGTGGTGTGTACAGTTCTGCTCAGGGGCTGAACTACAGCCTTCCTTCTCAATCTTTGGGTCCTGAGACCTCCAACAAGATTTCAGCTGCCCTTCCTTTACAGTCAAGAAGAGGGAAAAGGGCCCATTATTCTGTTCTGTAGTAGTATGAAATTGCGGTTTGGAAAATGTTCAAAAATAATAACAAGATAAACTCAACAATCTATTTTGACATTAGACTCTACCGATGTTTGGCTTTAGCTGACCTATATGCATCTGCACATATTTTGGCAGATAGATGTCTGGAAATTATGCAGAGAGACTGATGGAAGATACTTTAAAAGACAAAAAATACGGTTGAAAAGGAGCTTGAGCAGGCATCTAATCTATCCTCATCCAAAGCAGGATGGGCTTTATCTACACCATATCCAGCAAGTGACTCAACTTCTGTCCTCTGGCTCCCCAGGCAATCTGTGCTATCACTTCACAACTCATATTATTAGGTTAGACATTAAGGGAACCTTTACTGCCCTCCTTCATTGAAATGAGAGTCTGTCACTCATGTATATGATGTAAAGCAATCGAAAAATAGAGCTCATGCAATAAGGAATCGTATGTATTACACAGTCAATGGTACAGAAGTAAACGTGCAAGAATTCCCTTTTTCTTATGGTACCTTTTGCAGTACAAAGAGCCTTTTTTCCCCTCTTTTTTTACTGAATAATGCCTGGTTCTGCCTTTCTCCTTATAAGGCTCTATTTACAAAGATTTTCTAAATGTTGTTCTACACAACTGCCTATGTATGTGAAGAAAAGGTAATAGGAAAAAGAAATAGTTTTCAAATGACATTGAAGATTTGACTTCTCAGCTTTTTGCAGCCAGGAAATTAATATTGAGTCATCTGACTGAATTTGCTGTGCTGCGATGTTTTAGCTCATACAGCGCACAAGATAACCACTGTTCAGAGACCCTGCAGTAACTCAGCAAAACAGGGTGAATGGAGGATGACGTTTCCGCTATAAATCATCAGATCTATTGTGTATATATGTAATAGACAGGACTTGGGAAGTAGGGAAATATGGGACTCTTACGGAGTACCAGAAGGATCTTTTTAGCATGTTTCTTTTACTCATGACTGGGTGGTAGCTCAAAAACCCCCCTCTTCTAATATAAAGTCACCGTATAAATTAGAAATGGAAAGAGCTACTATTAGATCATCTTTTCCATCCTCCTGTCACTGTGGAATTGTTCCCTACAGTGTGTTCTTGAGTGTTTTGTCCAGTCTTCTCTGAAATAACTTAAGCAACAGGGTTTCCATTGCTTCTCCTTGGAATTCTACCCCACACTGTAGTAGATCTCATTAATAGGAAATGTTACTTTAAAGCATAAATTTTCCTGCTCTCAGTTTCATCTCATTAATTCCACTTATACTCCCTTCTCTGATCCTAATCAATTCCTTTGCCTCTTAAGTGTTTATATCCTCCAAAAACTTACGGGGAATTATCATACCCCAATTAGATATCATTCAGCCAAGATATGTGCGAAGCCCATTCCCTTCATTTTCCTTCAGCCCACATCTAAGCCTTGGATCATTTTTTCCCCTCTCTGAAGTCCCTTCAGTTTGTCATCGAGTCACCCTCAATTTAAGTTGAAGAGAGTTCTGGTCCCTCCACTGCAGCCGGAGACACGGCGATCGGGTTTCCAGAACACCAGCAATCCCCAACTCACCACAAACTCAGATGGAGAAGAGTGGCCACGGAGACCACTCAGGAAGATGAAGGAAATAAATGAGAGTGGCATTTTGCAGGGAAGAGCGATGTAAAATGCTAGCAAAACAGCATAAGGAGTGGCCCTGGGAGGAGAGGAGCCACAGCAAACTGTTGCAGGAGTGCTGGGAGCTGCGCTGCCCTGTGGCAGTGGGGTATGGCACCAGCTTCTTACACCCTGGCTGGCATCCACAAGTAGTGCCAGTGGAGTAGAAATGCCCCCAAATCTCCCCACGCCCACCCTGCGGCAGGCGCGCCAGGCTGGGACGGCGTCTCTGCTTTGCCGGCATTGCTAACCGTGGTCCCGCACCATGACCTCATGAGCGGCAGCAACCTGGGAGAGCGTGTGTTTTGCATATGGACAAAGCCCACTCTGTGTACACGTTTTTTCCTTGTGGCTGTAAAATTAAGGAGTGGGAGAGAAACCTGGGCTGTATCATAGTCTCCTGGTGGTCCACCCCTTCGTCCAGCCCTGCAGACCATCCAAAACGTTGTCATTTTACCCCAGAAGCCAAGCAGGCCTGGGGTAGATCCAGAACGGATTACAACATAATCCAATATACAGGGAGGGGTATTTTTTTTTTTTTTCTGGCTGGCTGCCAAAAATAAATAAATGCTGTAAGTATAATGTAATGTTTTTAGAGGGCATGGTGATGGAAAGAGAAGGCTCATTTCCATATCCATGTTAGAGAGCAGGAGGGGGTAATTTGATTTTTGTAGTGGTGTGCAAAGCAGTCTGAGGATATATAAGGTATAAATGCTGGTATTTCACACTGGAATTTCAAACACAGTGTTAGCCTGAAGAAAGTAGTGCTTCATTTCTGATCAGAACAATGTACTAAGGGTGTTTGGTCTGTATTTGAGCATCAAAAAGCCTTCGCCTGAACCTTTTGTGACCTTCAGCGAGTTTTGCATAATTAGGTTGATTAAAGACACAGCACAATTTTAGCACCAGGGACTGAAAAACACAAAATACTGAGGATCACATGTTTTGCAAAATAATACCATTCATGTGATTATTTGTTTTGCTCTAATCATTTTTATAATATTACTCCATTGCTTCAACTTGAATTGCTGTTTGTAACCGATAGCTAGTTCCCAAATAAAATGGAAGTCCCTACAAAAACGTTTCCATTGCATGAGAAACTGTTATTGGTTTTCTCTAATGTCATAGGGCTGAGTTTGATGTTGGTATTAGGGAAAGGACTGAAAAAGGCCCACAGTACAAATACTTCTCAGCTATGTATACTGTTATTTCACTGGGCCTTCCTCAGACTTTGCTTTTACCATTTTGATTTTAGCGTGTTAATCTCAAAGTTTCAGTGTGGCAAAGCCAATAAAAATCAGACCCAGAATGCACGATAATACATAGCTGGACTTTCGCATGCAGGGAGCATCAAGTCACCTTACAGAGAGCAGTCTGGGGACTGATTTCATCAAAGGATCCACAGGATAAATGTGGGGACTTGTAACAGACGGAAGTACTGTCCTCTTTGGACCATGCAGGGTAGAAATTGAGCACACAGAGCATCCCCAAAGCATTGCCAGAATGGAGATACCTGTCCACTGATACAAATTAAAAGGCACCCCTTTGGCAAGGCGACCCACCTACCTCCTGCATGCTAAAATGGAGACTGCCTAGTTGTTTTCTCTCCACTCACACAAGAGGTAGTAATTTCACGTTGCCTGAGGGTGGTGGAAAGAAAAATGCTCAGAATGTCCCAAGTGTCCCAGGCCCAGATGGAGAGGTTTTTTATAGGATCCTCATCCTCTGCCAAACACCATTTTTCCGCACCGCTTTGGTACGGAGTGGCTGTGGATCCCCGCCCATCTGCTTGCCTTTTCTGACAGGTTTCCTGACACACTCCCTGTTCCTCAAACAATGAAAAAAATGAATCAGGCAAGTGCAGCTGGATTCACATACTCTGTGTTCATGTGCCTAGGTAGCTGTGTAAGGCCAAGCTTACCTCTTGCTTCTCTGGCTTCCAGACTGAAGAAAATGGTCAGCTACATTATGGAGCTTGCAAGCTATTTAAAGTAACTCTGCCCTCATCCACACTGTACCTACCGCCCTCATGGTCCGCTGGCCTGCTGCACAGATTTATGCAACCCTCTGGTGTTAGCATGCCCTCACTGCTGCAAAAGATCTCAGCTCAGGACCTTCATGTGTTAAAAGAAATTAAGGAAGTTGCAAAATCTGTTGGTACAATAATAACAGTGGGTGTTCTTACAGAAACCAGTATAAGCTGGTTGAGTGGCACATCTGGGATGGTTTTAAGATGAAACTTGATTAATACCACAGATGACTGCTATTTAAAGCCACTCATTTTGATGCATAGTTTGAGGGAGGTTCAATTTACCCCCATGGAAAAAGCAGGAGTTAATACAGACAGTAAGTGTACGTGCTCCACTGGGCGGTATTGATCGCTGGCAATTTAGATTTGATATTTTAGAAGTGAGGAACTTGATTAGAATAAATATAAGGAATTTCCAGTGGGACAAAAAGTGCAAGGAAACCAGCAGCAAATCCCTCTCCCCCAGATATAGAGATTTAACCTGAAGATCAGGTGAGACGATCTCATTTGGAAAGTAAAGTGAAGGAGAAATAAAAGGTCAGTTATGATGTGTGGTTAAAGAGGAATCTGTTGCAGCTCACCCTACAAGACTAACAAACAAGCCATTTCACCCACGGAAGATGAGGTTTAAAGGGGAAATAAAGTGAGCCACGACAGCAGATAAAGATAGGAGAGGACGTGAGGGTAATTCCACAATGATTATGCTGCTAGTTGGATACTACGTGTAACGGTTGAGTGCCAGCGAAGGAGGGTTTTGGAGCAGATAAATGCATTTGTGTGTTGGTCCTTGGTTGTTCAGAGATACCTGTTTTCAACACTCCACTTGCAGGGATGTAAGGTATGACCAGGGTTGACGACTCTCGGTTTGGAGGAACTCAGAAGAAACTCATCTTCAGTAAAGTAATGCAATACCAGAGTACTCTTCCAAAAGAACTGATATGTGAAATAATAAGTGGGATACTAGATACATATTTAGAACAGATACATGCTCTAAGTAGTGAGATATAGCTATTATTAACCAGCACTAGAGAGTCCACACAGTGATTATTTGTAATAGATCAGAGGAAGAAGCTGGAAACTTTTTACTTCAAAGGGCTAAGCTTCACGTGAACCTTCTGGAAAGTGAGGAGTGAGTTAGCAATAGAGTGAGGGACCGTATTTGCAGTGTACGGTTTACAAAGGGCCAAGGCCACATAGACTCTACTAAAGAAATTCAGCTCCGCTCTTCGCCAGAGAGCCTGATCTGAGTATCTGTGTTCAGAAGTAGAAGAGAATGAGTGGTGAATCCTCCATAACGCACTGGAACCTTTAAACAGCCCTGTGACAATGTCTGTGTCTTTGCGGGTCAAGCAGGAGGTCCTTCTCTTGGTATAAGACAGGCTAAGATTAATGCAGCTTTTGGGATTCGCAGATTTTAGGCAGCGCTCAGTTCAGCATACGGGCTAGTCGCAGCACCATATGGAAGGTGAGGATATTATAGCAATAGATGTAATGGATCGGATAGTGATCTGGCTTGCACCAGTTCTCGGCAGATGCAACTCCTTCAGCTTAAATGGACTGATCTCAGCTTCACACCAAATGAAGTGAAACGAGTTTTGCATACGATATATCTACATTAAGCAGTGAAAGACTTGTGATTGGTGTGACATCTTTTTTAATTTCTCTGGGGTTTTTTGTTATTTTTTTTCTTTAACTAAGGCGCTAACATGTTGTGTGGGGAGATGTATTTTATTCTTGTTAACAGTTGCCATTCTGTTTGTTGTAAGCTGTGTGCGGGTTCCTGGGCAAGACAAAGGCATGGCACTGCTCTGGCTGGGGAGCTTTCTGCCGGCTCTTCACTGAGGAACTTCACAGCAGTTTTGGACATGGCTTTCTTCATTGGGAGTGAAGGAAACAGAGCATGTGTGCACAGCAAAGGCAAACTTTCCAAACCTGGTTAATCTCACTGTACCCTTTCTGTGCAGACCCCAGCTGCTGTAAATTAAATGGAGCCAGAGGATGCAAAAACACAAGGAATATAAGAAAGGAAAAAAAGGAGAGAAGTAATGGAGAATATGGGGAGGTAGCAAGCTAGGGAGAGAGGAGCACCGATCAGCAGGCAGGCTGTGATAGCAGCACTGTTCTTAGAAGAGAAGCAAGCAGAGGGAAATATTTCTGTAGAGATAAAAACGACCTAGAGATTTCGAGCTGTGCTGCCTTGCCTCTGTGTGAGAATTTGCTTCATGACAATCCGTTTCCCACCACTAGTCATCAACTTTTCCTGAGAATGGGGGGCTGAAGTCAATGGGCAAATACTCTTGTAAGCTCCCAGCTTGGTTTAACATGTATATGCAATTCCTCCTCAGCTCTGTTTAAAATGTATACACAATTCCTCCTCAGCTCCAGATCAGCACTCGGCTCTTCCTATAGCTGCATAAATTGATACTGAGCAGCAAGTCGCTTGCCCCTGGTGAGCAGCCCTGTGTTGGGAATGACAGGGAGGAATATGGAGGAAGGTGAGCAAGGTAGGGATGATGGGAAGCAGCAGAGAAGGCCAGGGCTGAAGAAAATAGCAGGAAACGTATTCCATGGCCCTCCTCCTCTCCTAGCCTCCTGCCTGGCTGTGGCTGGTGCACATCTGATGTGTAGGCAGCACTCAGGGCCCAGGAATTTGTATGACCTTGGCGTTCACAGGAATATGCCTTCCACAGTTGTTGGAGATGCTTTTGTCTTGTCAACGTAGGAAATGGCCTGGTTAAGTCTAGGCCTGGGATACGGTCATAGATTAGGGAAATTGTCTTTGGAGTTGTCTGTATGGGCCAATGTAAATTTGGAAAGGACAGTATGCTATTGTTTTACTTTTTTTGGCCACAGCTAAATAAAGAAAATATATTGCGAATAGAAGAGGTATCTCCTTTCAGCTTTGCAGGCTTAAAAAGACTGATGATCTGGATAGTAATCAAAGTTTGAGATTTCATTTTCCTATAGGCTGCTTTGATGAAACATGAAGAAAGATTGCATTTTAAATGTTGTCGTTTTTGCAGAAAGACATTGCTGATTCTTTCAGCTGAGCCACTCCCTTTGCAATTGCTAGCTGGCTGTCAATTAGAAGTCAATAGAAGGTTGCACCGCGACAGCGTGGCGGAGGGGCTGGAAAGGCAGCCCACAGGATGACACTATGTGATACCCACCTACCTCCACAGCAACTCTCCATGCCACGGTAGGGGTACAGAGCGAGACTGAAGTACACTGGTGTAAGAGCAGGGCTTCAGCTGCACGGATGAGAAGTTTGAGGAGAGGCACGATGTGACCACAGACAGCAGAGCGAGATGCACCATGAGAGCAGCTCCTCCGCCACTCAGTCTCTTCCTCTTGGCACGCACAGTCATTCTGCCCAAGTACGCTGAGCCAGACTCAGCCCAGCCAGCAGCAATGGCCCTGCGTCATTTCTCTTTCATACGTATCTGTTGGACAACATGACTTGTGAGGAAAGGCAGAAAAAGTGAAACGCGTTGACAGCGCACCAAAGGGGAAAATGATAGTTGAACCAGTGAAGTCCCCATGGGGCTTGGGAAACTGATGAGGTGGAATTGCAGCACGAGGCACATCATGTGAGAGCGTTAGCCATACTTGCAGTCATTTGGGTTGCCACAGCAGCTGTGTAATGCCAAGGGCCAGGGTACATGCCTCTGCAGAGTTGCAGAAGGGAAAATACAGCATTTGTTCTGCTCTTAACTATAGTTGGTGTCACCTGACCCATGTGAAAGGACAAGTATTTTTGTTTTGTTTTTTTCTAGTGTTTTCATCTGTTCCATAGTCCTATCACCAATAACCTGCCTTTGAATGTAGCAACAGTTGGCATTACACTTACCCCAGAGCAATCCTTAATAATATAATTTTTTCTAATATGTCAAATATTGCTAGGAAGCTACTCCTCAGCAAGGACTAGCTGTGTGGAAGGTTTCAGCTCTTGGAGTTCAGCTGTTCTTAATTACCCACACAGATAAGTGTAGCCATTTATTTTCTTTGAACTGGAAAAGGTTGCTTGTCTATTTTTAACCCCTGAAGATGGCTGACTAATTCAAATGAAAGTCCAGGAATAACCTTTTTTTTTCTCTTCACCCTATGAGGACCAAACCCAGTTTCTCATGAGCCAAGCTTTAACCCATACCTACTCAGTTCACTTTGATTATATTCAGGTCAGGTTTTCATAGCTTGGTAATAACCGTAGTATCTGAGACTCGTCCAGCAGGGCACTGAGCAACATGGCTTGCATTTGTCTTCTAAGAGAGAGTCCCTCTGCAGCAATGCTCACACAGAGAGGCACTGCTTAGTAGGATTCTTCATTGAGTAAGATGCTACTCAACATGTATAAGGGTGACAAGATCCAGTCCAAAACAAACATGTATGACCAATTTTTCGAAAGAGCTCAGCATGTTGCCATTAATGTCACAATGGGGAGAGACTGCGTGCTAAGCACTTACAAAAATCTGGCCCTCGTTTGGACGTGAATGGGGGCTTGAGCTCTTTAGAAAATCTGGCTGCAATTGTGGGTGCTGAGTACTTAGGAAGCGGTGGTGGTCTTGAACCAGGGCTGCCATTACTCGCTGATTTACACCCTTGTCAGCCATTGATTTTCAGCAGAGTTACGCCCTTCTGGAATTGGAGCAGCACAGTCAGGCTGCCATCATTTATAAATCAGAGCACATATAGATATCTTAATTTATTTATTTTATTTTATTTTTTAAGAAAATGTTTTTGAAATATTACCCTATTGCCTGAATCTGGGCTGCTCCTGACCGCCTGCCAGCTCTCAGATTAAATGTAAGTCATTACGGAATGTTTTCCTCACATGGGAAAGACTGGAGTGGCTCGGTGTTAGTTTTGCCCTCCAACATTAATTCTAATTACCTCAAAATGCAAACATGTTTGAGTTTCCAGCAGATGACATTATTTTCTCTTTGACATCAGACATCAAAGGAAGAAAAATAAACATGGGACAGTGACAGCATTAGGCCTCTAGTCATTTTTCAGAAGGTTTTTCATGTTCTGTTCCAGACTGGTTCTTCTTTAAGTCTTGTCTCGGATATTAGGGAGGGGCAAGGTTTACAGACTCAGAGACTGATGGAGTCTTTTCCCTTCCAGTTCTCTTTAAATAAGAGGAGGGTGGGGGAAGGAGAGAAACAGTCTGGTTTAGATCAGGGTTGGAGTCTTGGTTTTGAGAGACGCGTACACACCCCTCAATACTCCGGTTATTTTCTTAAAATTTATTTTTAGCTTTTCTTCTGAATGTTCATGGATGATACCGATGCATTTAAAAATTGCAGTAATCCAAAGAGAACAGAATTTTGACAAATATGGAACATTTTGCCTGTGCCTAGTAAAGAGAAGAGCAGAAGCTCAGAAGTTTTGCAGATTTAGTACTTTTGAGACATCATTGTTCAGTCAGGTGTCACTGCTGCTGAACGTTGATGTTGCCAGATACTCCCTCTACAGAGCACTGACCTTTCAGACATTTCAAGTCAATGAGATTTGAAAATGGACCAACCAAGGGTGCTGCCTCTCCTTCTACTTGTCAGGGTTTGGGATGTGCTAGCCTTTCACCCCCGTGGCTTTTGGGAAGCCGTGGTGCTGACAGCTCCAGGTCAACCTTCATGCACCCTGACACAGTGGCAGGATCCGCCCGCCTGCAGCCCTGCCTGCGCTCAGAGCCCACCTCTTCCCAGTTTTGTCCAGGCTCCTGCGGTGACCCTCGAGCTTGCGCTGAGCCTCTATCTGCATCTGAAAAATGGAAATAATGCCACTGTTCAATCTGACAGACATCATAGAGAGAAGTAAAGGCTCAATGATTAGAGCCCCTGACTGCTTTGGTGAGGCAGGCGATAGAAAAGGCTGTACAAGAAATCAAATCATGGGAAAAATTACAGAAGTCTCTTCCCAGGGACGGGTATAACGAGGTTATTGCAGGACATGGCTAAGATGCACTGTGCGGGCAAACCGGTGCAGGGAAGCTCAGGCAACACATCTGTGCTACTTGCTCCTCACTTTCTTGAGCATGAACACTGACTCCCAAGTTGTAAAACAGGTCAGCTGGTGATGGACGCAGCCTGCAGGACCTGGTGCCGGGGCTGTGCAGTGCCCCCGTTCAGCATGCTGCTTTCTTCTTCCAGTGGAAAAATAGCTCTTTCCACTGCACGGGGAAAGGAGTAGTTTTTTATAACACACACACACATTTTAAAAGTGTAGAAACAGATTCATTTTCAGTTAATTAATAACAATAAATAAATAAATAAGCACTGCACTCTGCAGTTGCTGCCTGCGGTGTGAGCTCTGCTGTTTTGAAGTGTTCTCGCTGCGACACCACAAATGTTTGTAATAAAGCTGACTGGCAAAATCTTGGGCTGGAGCCTCTGGGCTGCTCAGGCAGCTTCACACCCATCCTCCCAACCCATTTTCCCTTGCTGCATGCCCAGGGCAGGCGGCAGATCCCCAGGGGCCCTGCAAGGGCTGTGGGCTGGGGTGGCTGGGCTGGCGGGCATCATGAGATCTAGTTATTTTCACATGTCCATTATAGCCGATTCTCTGCTAAGGCCATCTCAGGGCTTCAGAGGAAACCTGGATCAGGTTTTATTTTGTCCAACCTGTTTCACCCATCTCTAATTTAAAAGAAAAGGGAGCTGTATCCTCTGGTAAAATGACATTCACAACTTCACGTTTATGATGTGAGAGATCCTCTTGCTTCAGAAATGCACAGTCCTTCCTTTCCAGTTAGCAGAGAGTCTGTTAGCTGCTCGAAACATCGGGCCAATGAAGAGTGGGTGAATTGTTCTCACCTATTCTGGATGCTGAGTGACAGAGAATAGTCAGACTTCTGTGCACATGTTTAGAGTCAGCCTGGTGCTTCACCCAAGGTCATAGAATGAGACCAACGCTACTGGAACAGGATTACATCTTCTGTGAAGTCTGAACCAGACACTGCTGGGACTCCACCACAGCAACAAGCCTTACCCAGATCAGTTTGCACTCAAGCCATTGCTATAAATCAGCTGC
>Ga0181612_149492_pt1 | contig 16270 bp, 10 predicted proteins | sample HoacroProtozoa21_FD_119630 | JGI IMG/M metagenome (GOLD analysis project Ga0181612, IMG submission 119630) | Hoatzin crop microbial communities from Cojedes, Venezuel. Combined Assembly of Gp0051906, Gp0051904, Gp0051908
CGTGCAGACAGCTCTCCAGATGAAGACCGACGACGGACTATACATAAACATCCACGAGGCCGCCTGCGTTGACTATTCCACAATGCACCTCAATCTCGACGACCAGTCGATGACCTTCACATCGTGGCTCACCCCCGACGCCACAGGCAACAAGGGATATATGCAGACGCCCTGCCAGTCGCCGTGGCGAACAGTCCTCGTGAGCGACGACGCCCGCGATATGCTCTCGTGCAAACTGACGCTCAACCTCAACGAACCATGCAAGATAGAAGACACGTCGTGGATACATCCCACGAAATACTGCGGCGTGTGGTGGGAGATGATTGTGGGGCGCAACTCATGGAACTACACCGACGACTATCCCTCGATACGCCTCGACCAGATAGACTGGAGCAAGGCAAAACCCAACGGACGACACGGAGCAAACAACGAGGAAGTGAAGCGATACATCGACTTCGCCGCCAAGAACAAACTCGACCAAGTGCTCGTCGAGGGCTGGAACGTAGGATGGGAAGACTGGGCAAATATGTGGAAATGGGATGTCTTCGACTTTACCACCCCCTACCCCGACTTCGACATTAAGATGCTCAACGACTACGCCCACTCAAAGGGTGTGCGGCTGATGATGCATCACGAGACCTCGTCGAGCGTTACCAACTACGAGCGACACATGGAGGCTGCGTTCCAACTGATGAACAAATACGGCTACGACGCAGTGAAGACCGGCTACGTGGGCGACATCATACCGCGGGGCGACCACCACTACAGTCAGGCAATGAACAATCACTACCTATATAATATAAAGGAAGCAGCGCGCCACCACATCATGGTGAACGCCCATGAAGCCACACGCCCAACGGGGCTCTGTCGCACGTGGCCCAACCTCGTTGGCAACGAGAGTGCCCGTGGGACCGAATACGAAGCATTCGGCGGTAGCAATCCCAACCATACTTGCATACTACCTTTCACCCGCCTACAAGGAGGACCGATGGACTATACGCCAGGCATCTTAGAGACACAGCTAAAGACTTGGAGCGACAATCCCAACTACGTGCACACCACTCTCGCCGGACAGCTCGCGCTCTATCTCGTGATGTATTCGCCCTTGCAGATGGCTGCCGACCTGCCAGAGAACTACGAGAAGTTCGACGACGCATTCCAATTCATCCGCGACGTTCCGTGCGACTGGGACGACTCGCGCTACATCGAAGCAGAGCCCGCACGATATATCACCGTGGCGCGAAAAGGCAAGGGCACCGACAACTGGTTCGTCGGAGGCAAATGCGACGAGCACGGCCACCGCGCAGTAGTCAAGCTCGACTTCCTCGACAAGGGACGCGCATACGCCTGCACCATCTATCAAGACGCGGCAAAAGCCGACTACGAGGGCAATCCAAAGGCATACAAAATCACCAAAAAGACGGTGAAGCAGGGCGACGTGCTGCGCATCGACGAGGCACGCGGCGGGGGCTTTGCCGTATCACTCTTCGCTAAATAAATGAATAGAACCATCATCATGTCGCTATTGTCGCTTCTGATTTCGGGCAACGCCGCAGCTCAACACCACTTCAGCGTCGTGGCCAGCAAGCGACCGACACTGCGAATCTACGCCGAAGCCACGGGGGGCAAGCCCATAAAGACCGTCAAGATGAAACGGACGGGCGACAACCAATGGGCGACAACCATAAAAGCCGACCTCGACGAAAAGTTCTACACCTTCGACTGCGGACTCGGAGAGACGCCCGGACCGTGGGCCAAGGCCGTGGGAGTGAACGGACAGCGCGCGGCAATAATAGACATGGATGCCACCGACCCCGAAGGGTGGGACGGCGACAGAAGCATTCCCACGCCGAAGCCCGAAGACCTTGTCATCTACGAACTTCATCATCGCGACTTCTCAATCGACCCATCGTCGGCCATAGAGCATCGCGGCAAGTTCCTCGCTCTGACCGAACAGCGAGCCATAGACCACCTGACGCGGCTCGGCGTGAACGCGGTTCACATCCTGCCTTCGTTCGACTTCGCATCGATAGACGAGACACGAGACGGGCAATACAACTGGGGATACGACCCGCTAAACTACAACGTCCCAGAGGGGTCGTACTCAACAAACGCCTACGACCCTGCCACACGCATCCGCGAATTTAAGCAGATGGTAATGGCACTCCACCGCGCAGGCATCCGCGTGATTCTCGACGTGGTATATAATCACACGTTCGACATCCGAGGGAGCGCCTTCCAGCGGACCATGCCCGACTATTACTACCGCAAGCGCAAGGACGGCACTTTCTCCGACGGCTCTGGCTGCGGCAACGAGACTGCGAGCGAACAGCCACTGATGAGACAGTTCATCGTTGAGAGCACGAAATACTGGGCCGACGAGTATCACATCGACGGATTCCGCTTCGACCTCATGGGAATCCACGACATAGAGACGATGCGCGAGGTGCGTCAGACGCTGCCCACATTATTTATATATGGCGAAGGATGGAGCGCGGGAGAATGCGCCTACCCCACCGAGAAACTGGCCATGAAAGCGAACATCGCCCAGTTGCCGGGCATAGCAGCCTTTGGCGACGAGATGCGCGACGCACTGCGAGGCCCGTTCAACGACGACGCTAAGGGGGCGTTTCTCGCCGGCATCCCAGGATTGGAGGAGAGCCTGAAGTTTGGCATTGCCGGAGCCATCAGTCATCCACAGGTTGACATGACGCAAGTGAACTACTCTAAACAGGCGTGGGCCGCCGAGCCTACGCAGCACATCAGCTACGTCAGTTGCCACGACGACATGTGTCTCACCGACCGACTTCGCGCGAGCATCACGGGAATAGACACCGCCGAAGTGGTGCGCCTCGACCTGCTCGCCCAGACAGCCGTCTTCACCTCGCAGGGTGTGCCCTTCATGCTCTGCGGAGAGGAGATGCTTCGCGACAAGCAGGGAGTGCACAACAGCTATAAGTCGCCCGACGACGTAAACCGACTCGACTGGACGCGCCTCGAACGCTATCCGCAAGTGTTCACCTATTATCAAGGACTCATATCGCTGCGCCGCCACCACGAAGCCTTCCGTCTTGGCACTGCCGACCGCGTGAGAAAGCACCTCTCATTCCTGCCGACTCAACCTTGCGTCGTGGGATATAGGCTTAGCGGAGTGCCGGGCGACTGGCAAGACATCATAGTGGTGCTGAACGGCAACCGCGAGTCGGCAACAGTGGATATACCGCAAGGCGAGTGGACCATCGTGGCCTGCGACGGCACCATCAGCGAGCAAGGCCTCGGCACCATCGCGGGCGGAACGATAGCCATCGACGCTCAGTCGGCACTCATACTGCGAAAGTGATGTGGTGGTTTAAGCTGAATCACGACGTGGTTTAGCTTAAATCAGACTCTGATTTAGCCTAAATCACAATTTAAAACGGCGAAAGCTCGAAACAGCATCGACCATCCGAAAGAGAAGGAATCGCGACAGAACAGACAACCATTCGTTTAGAAACAAGATAAGATGAAGAAAGCAACGGCTGCATTAGCGGCAATCATAATGAGCATCGCAACGATGAACGGACAAGTGAAGTTAGAACCGACCGACTGGTTCGTGGGGATGAAAAACCCGAAACTGCAACTGATGATAACGGGGAAGGACGTGGGCAAGGCCGACGCCTCGGTGGACTATGCCGGCGTTACGGTGGACAGCGTGGTGAGGCTCGACTCGCCAAACTATCTGCTGCTCTACCTCGACCTCAGCGGCGCCAAGGCGGGAGAGATGACCGTCAAGGTGGGGAAGAAAAAGATAAAATACCAACTGAAGGAGCGCGCCATGGCAGGCGACAAGCGCATGGGCTTTACGAATGCCGACGTGCTATACATGCTGATGCCAGACCGCTTCGCAAAAGGAAACATCAAGGCCGATTTGAAGGGACTGAAACAGTACAAGGAAGACCGAAGCGAGCCGAGCCTTCGTCATGGCGGCAACCTTGAGGGCATACGCCAACACTTGGACTACTTCAAGGAGTTGGGCGTAACGGCGCTATGGTTCACGCCCGTCTTGGAAAACAATTCGGCGGACGACGGCAAATTCTCCACCTACCACGGCTATGCCACCACCGATTACTATCGCGTTGACCCACGCTTCGGCACCAACGACGACTACCGCCGACTGGTGAGCGAGGCGCACGCGAAGGGGCTGAAAGTGGTGATGGACATGATTTTCAACCACTGCGGAAAAGACCACCCGTGGCTGTCGGACCTGCCCTCGAAGGACTGGCTCAATGCGCCCGACTACGAGAACCACTATCTGCAAACGAGCTACAAGCTGACGCCGGTGCTCGACCCATACGCCTCGAAGGTGGATATGCGCGAGACCGTGGAGGGATGGTTCGTTCCGACGATGCCCGACCTGAACCAGAAGAATCCGCACGTGATGACCTATCTCACGCAGAACAGCATCTGGTGGATTGAGACTGTTGGCATCGACGGAATACGAATGGACACCTATCCCTACGCCGACCGCCACGCCATGGCAACGTGGATGAAGCGCATAGACGAGGAATATCCTAACTTCAACACCGTGGGTGAGACGTGGGTAACAGAGCCGGCCTACACCGCAGCTTGGCAGAAAGGCTCGACGATGGCCGGCGAAGACAGCTATCTGAAGACGGTGATGGACTTCAGCTTCTTCGACAAACTGAATCAGGCGAAACGCGAGGAGACAGACGACTGGTGGAAGGGATACAACCGCATCTACAATAGTTTCGTCTATGACTATCTATACCCGAACCCATCGAGCGTCATGGCGTTCATAGAGAACCACGACACTGACCGCTTCCTCGGAAACAAGCAGCCAGTGAAACGACTGAAGCAAGCTCTGGCCTTGCTGCTTACCATCAATCGCATCCCACAACTGTACTACGGAACGGAAGTGCTGATGAACGGCACGAAGGAGGTAACTGACGGCAACGTTCGCAAGGACTTCCCAGGCGGTTTTCCGGGCGACGAGCACAACTGCTTCACTAAGGAGGGTCGCTCCGAAAAGCAGCAGAAGATGTTTGAATGGCTGAGCCGTCTGCTTCACTGGCGGCAAGGGAACGAGGTGATAACGCGGGGCTCGCAGACGCAATTCATACCGTTTAAGGGCGTTTACGTGGTTGCGCGACAATACGAAGGCAAGAGCGTGATGACAATTCTCAACGGAACGACGAAGCCCGCCGCTATGCCGATTGACCGCTATCGCGAGATAGTAGGCAATGCCAAGAGCGCGAAAGACATCTTGACCGGCAAGCAGGTTGACCTTTCGTCGGACTCGCTGCAACTGCCCGCCCGCGCAACAATGATTCTCGAACTATGATTTTCTATTTTTCCGGCACTGGCAACACGCTCTGGGCCGCACGACAGATAGCCGAGGCTACGGGCGAGAGGCTCGTAAGCATCGCCGAAGCACTTGCCGACAAGCAAGCATACGAGTTGCAGCCCAACGAGAGAATAGGATTTTGTTTCCCCGTTCACGGTTGGCGCCCGCCGTTCATCGTCCGCGACTTCATTAGGGGGCTTCAACTTAAATTCCAAGGAACTCAAAAACAAAAATCGGAAACAAAAGAAGATAGTTCGGAAGCAAAAGAACTAAAGAACTTAAAAACTAAAGAACTCAAAAACTCAAAACCTTACACTTACGCCTTCGCAACGTGTGGCGACGACGTAGGTGAGACGTTTGAACTGCTTGACTCCGACCTCGCAGAAATCGGACTGAAAACGGATAGCCAATACTCTATCATCATGCCCGAAAGCTACGTGGGCATGCCGCTCATCGACTTTGTTGACAAGCCCCAGCGCCGCGACGAGAAACTGCTTCGGGCGAAGGCAGCGATGGCCGAGGTGGTGCCGATGATAGTGGAACGGCGGTGCGGTGTTCGCAGAGTGAACGAGAGTCGTTGGCCGCGCATCAATAGCCGCGTGATAGGAGCATACTTCCTGAAGAAAATGGTCACCGACGAGCCGTTTGTCGTCAGTGCTGACGCATGCACGCGATGCGGACTGTGCGCCAAGGTGTGTCCCGTGGGCAACATAAAAGGTGGTGCCAGCCTTGCACCCGAATGGGCACACAATGGCCTTTGCACCACCTGTTTCAGTTGCTATCACCACTGCCCTCAACACGCCATAGAGTGGGGACGACGCACAGTGGGCCGCGGTCAGTATTATTTCCAAAGACTGCCGTAGATGTCGTCGCGCATCGTTTCGAGGATGCTCTGCACTCGGTCGCAATAGTCAAGGTCGGAGGTGTGATTCCTATACCAGTACTTGTTGTAGCTGATGAAATAGGTACGCAAGCTCACAGCCTCGCGCGGCATCTGCTTCTTCACGAATAGTCGGTTCATCTCTGGCAGCGTGCCGGCAAAGTGGAAGTCCTGCATTTCCTCGCCTATGGCATAGGTGAGGAAAGTTTTATGCTCGGCAATGCACTTCTGCAGCGACGATATTGAGAGCAGCTTTCCATCGGTGGAAACGCAGAACACCTTTAGCTCGGCGAAGAGTTGGCTCAGCAGGCAGAAGGCATGGAAGCCGTAGGGCAGATGCTCGCGTTCGCGCAGTTGGTCGAACACCCCGTCGTGCTCCGTCAGGCTGTCGTTGTGGAGGAAGGCGTAGTGCTCCCATAGCGATGCGTGTCTGAAAGTATCGAACGAACGGTCGTAGAGGAACGTTCGTCCAGTCACTTGAGCGCGGACGTTGTTTTCTTTCATCGTGAATTCCTCGGCGAGCCTATCCATTGTTACGGGATAGGAACCGTCGATTCCGACGGCTTTTGCGAAGAGCTGAGCGTTGCGCACGTAGGAATGCTGCAACACTCTCCCTATGAGGAAGAACATAGGCAGTTGCCCATGTTCGTCGAAGAATTTGCTGGCAAATGTCTTCTCATCAGCAAGCAACTCCGGATGCTCCGTCAGTATCTGCCGGAGCACGTCGCCCTTATTTTGTATTATGTTGCTTGTCATATTTTGCTTTAACGGTTAGAACTCTGCATTCTTTGGGGTACGCGGGAACGGAATGACGTCGCGAATGTTTTGCATTCCCGTAACAAAGAGGATGAGTCGCTCGAAGCCGAGACCGAAGCCTCCGTGGGGGCAAGTGCCATACTTTCGTGTGTCGAGATACCACCACATATCCTTCATTGGGATATGGCGGCTCTCTATCTCGCCCATCAGCTTATCGTAGCTCTCCTCGCGCACCGAGCCACCAATGATTTCGCCTATCTGTGGGAAGAGCACGTCAGTGCCCTGCACGGTCTTTCCGTCCTCGTTAATCTTCATATAGAAAGCCTTGATTTCCTTCGGATAGTCGGTCATGATGACGGGCTTCTTGAAGTGTTCCTCCACGAGGTAACGCTCGTGCTCGCTTGCGAGGTCCATGCCCCACGAGACGGGGAACTCAAACTTCTTTCCGTTTTTCTCGGCCTCCTGCAGAATGTTGATGCCCTCGGTGTAAGGCAGCCGCACGAATGTCTCTGCCACCACACCTTCGAGACGCTCGATAAGCGTCTTGTCAATCATCTTGTTGAGGAACTCTAAGTCGTCCTTGCAATTCTCAAGCGCCCAACGAACGCAGTGCTTGATGAAGTCTTCCTCCAAGTCCATAAGGTCTTCCAAATCGATGAAGGCAACCTCAGGCTCTATCATCCAAAACTCTGCCAAGTGTCGTGGCGTGTTCGAGTTTTCGGCGCGGAAGGTCGGGCCGAAGGTGTAAATCTGTCCGAGCGCCGTGGCTCCGAGCTCTCCTTCCAGCTGCCCGGATACGGTGAGCGAGGTGAGTTTTCCGAAGAAGTCATCGTCGTAGATGATGTTTCCATTCTCGTCTTTTTTCAGGTCGTACAGGTTTTTTGTCGTCACCTGAAACATCTGGCCAGCTCCTTCTGCGTCGCTTCCTGTGATTAGCGGTGTATGGAAGTAGAAGAAGCCATGCTCGTGGAAATATTGATGAATGGCTATTGCCATGTTATGACGAATGCGCATCACGGCTCCGAAAGTGTTGGTGCGAAGACGCAGGTGCGCGTTTTTGCGCATGGTCTCAAAGCTCTGGCCTTTCTTTTGCATCGGGTAGTCGTTGGGACAGAGTCCGTATATCTCGATGCTCTCACACTGAATCTCGGATGTCTGTCCCGCGCCAACGCTCTCTACGAGCTTTCCTGTGGCGCAGATGCAAGCACCGGTGGTCACTTGTCGCAGCACGTCGGCGTCTATCTTTGCAGGGTCAACCACGAGCTGAATGTTCTTGATGGTCGAACCGTCGTTTAGTGCTATGAAGTCAACGGCCTTGCTGCTTCTGTGGGTGCGCACCCAACCTTTCACGCAGATGTCGCTCCCGAAGTCGATGCTGTTGAGGGCGTCAACCACTTTTGTTCTTTTCATTTTATCCATTTCTCTTTACCGTTGTATATGTTTTAGTTCGTGGGCCTTCTGCCGTCCGACGGTTGCCGAATCAGGCATCGGCCCAGGAACTGTGGAAATCTAAAAAGCTGTTTACTCGTAGGCTCCCATGCGAAGACGGTCAACCTCTTCCTCTGTGAGATAGCGCCAATCGCCGCGGCGAACGTTCTTCTTGGTGAGTCCGGCGAACTGCACGCGGTCGAGCTTCACCACTTTGTAGCCGAGCGACTCGAAGATGCGGCGCACTATGCGATTCTTTCCGCTGTGAATCTCTATTCCCACTTGCTTCTTGTCAACGGGGTCGGCATACTGCACGTCGTCGGCCTTTATCTCGCCGTCTTCGAGAGTGATGCCGTCAACAATCTGCTGCATGTCGTGTGCCGTCACGTTATGATCGAGGAAGACGTGATAGATTTTCTTCTTGAGGAACTTCGGGTGCGTCAGTTTGCTGGCGAGGTCGCCGTCGTTGGTCAAGAGGAGCACGCCCGTGGTGTTGCGGTCGAGTCGGCCTACGGGATAGATGCGCTCTGGGCAGGCATTCTTCACGAGGTCCATCACAGTCTTGCGCTGCTGCGGATCGTCGCTCGTCGTAACGTAATCCTTAGGCTTATTGAGCAATACATAGACCTTCTTCTCAATGCTGACGGGCTGATCGTGGAACATGACAACGTCGCTGCGCTTCACCTTAGTTCCGAGCTCGGTAACTACCTGCCCATTGACAGTTACCACGCCAGCAGCGATGAACTCGTCGGCCTCGCGACGACTGCACACGCCGGCGTTTGCCAAGTATTTGTTCAGGCGGATTGGCTCGTTGGGATCGGTGTGTTGTTCTTTATATTCGATGCGCTTCTTCATCGAATACTTTGCGTTGGGATCGTAAGCGCCGCGCTTCTTGTTGAATCCGCCCTGACGCTGCGGCTTTCCGTAGCCTCCCTGACGATATCCACCTTGCTGACCATAGCCCTGCTGGTAGCCTTGCTGACCATAACCTTGCTGGCGGGGCTGATAGCCTCCCTGCTGACGAGGTTGATAGCCTCCCTGACGGGGCTGATAGCCACCTTGCTGGCGAGGCTGATAACCCTGCTGACGTGGCTGATAACCCTGCTGCTGACCATCTTCGCCATTGCCGTAGCGCGACTGATAGCCCTGCTGACGAGGCTGATAACCCTGCTGTTGGCGAGGCTGATAGCCACCCTGCTGGCGCGACTGATAGCCTCCGCCTTGCTGCTGATATTTCGGACGATAAGGACGCTGACCACCCTGCTGCGACTGCAGACCGGCGCCAAATCCTTCTGGGCGGAAGCCTCCGCCATCGTTATCACTTCTGCGGTAGTTGGGACGTTCCTGCTGATAAGGACGACCATCATTGTTGTACGGACGTTGAACATGGATGCGCGGCCTCTGCGGTCTCGGCGATCGGCCTGGCGCCGGCTGGTAGTTCTCCGACTTGTTTTCTGCTGATGACTGGTAGCCGTCACGGTCGCCGCCATTCTGTTCGGTTGACATAGTGTCTTTTCTCTCTTCTGAATCCATTTCTCTTTTTCTTTTGTAATGATAATAATAAATAATGTGTATAAAATCTCTGTTCAGCCTCTCGGCTGAGTCTTTCCTATCCTGTTTGCACGATGCCACGCCACTGACAAGCTATGCGCGGCACGCTGGTGGCACGCTTCAGATGCCGGTATAGTTGCTCGGCGTGATGGCGCGCAACTCCTCTTTCACCCGTTCCTCCACGTCGAGACCGTCGATGAACTGGGCTATGCTCTCGCGTGTGATGTGCTGGTTGGTGCGAGTGAGCGCCTTCAGTGCCTCGTAGGGATGCGGATAGCCCTCCCGTCGGAGTATGGTCTGAATGGCCTCGGCCACCACTGCCCACGTCTGTTCGAGGTCGCTCCGCAGCTTGTCTTCGTTCAGAATCAGCTTGCGCAAGCCCTTCAACGTGCTCTGAAGTGCGATGAGCGCATGACCCATCGGTACGCCAATGTTCCTAAGGACAGTGGAGTCGGTAAGGTCGCGCTGCAGTCGGCTGACGGGCAGTTTCTGCGCGAGGAACTGCAGTATGGCGTTGGCCAAACCGAGGTTGCCTTCCGAGTTCTCGAAGTCTATTGGGTTCACCTTATGCGGCATGGCACTCGACCCCACCTCGCCAGCCTTTATCTTCTGCTTGAAATACTCCATCGAGATATACAACCAGAAGTCGCGGTCGAGGTCGATGATGATGGTGTTTATCCGTCGCATGGCATCGAACGCAGCGCCCATCTCGTCGTAGTTGCTTATCTGAGTGGTCCATTGCTCTCGCCGAAGTCCGAGCTTCTCGCCGACGAAGCGGTTGCCAAAGTCGCGCCAGTCGATGTCGGGGTACGCCACGTGGTGGGCGTTGAAGTTGCCCGTGGCACCGCCGAACTTAGCCGTCAGCGGCACGCGCTTCAGCTCGTCGAGCTGAGTCTGCAGGCGATAGACGAACACCATCACCTCCTTGCCCAGTCGCGTCGGCGACGCTGGCTGCCCGTGAGTCTTGGCGAGCATAGGAACGTCGGCCCAAGCGTCGGCATAGTCGCGCAGCTGACTTATCAACTCCTCGACGAGGGGATAATAAGTCTCTTCCAGCGCTTCCTTCAGCGAAAGTGGCACGCTGGTGTTGTTGATGTCCTGCGAAGTCAGTCCGAAGTGTATAAACTCCTTATACTGTTCATAGCCGCCGAGTCGGTCGAGTTGTTCCTTGATGAAATATTCCACCGCCTTTACGTCGTGGTTCGTAGTCTTCTCGATTTCCTTGACTCTCGCCGCGTCTTGCTCGTCGAACGAGCGATATATCTGCCTCAGCTCGTCGAACCGACCATGGTCGAATCCCTCCAGCTGCGGCAGCGGAAGCTCGCAGAGCGCGATGAAATATTCTATCTCCACTCGCACTCGATAGCGTATCAAAGCATACTCAGAGAAGTAGTTCGCCAGAGCTTCGGTCTTCCCGTGGTAGCGTCCGTCTATTGGCGAAACGGCTGTCAAAGCGTCCAAATTCATCACCTTGCTTATTTTTAGAGTGCAAAATTACGCATTTTTTTCGATTTTTCAAGGAAAAAACAAAAAAACTTCGGAAAATATTTGGTGGAATGATTAAAATAGCGTAATTTTGCACCCGCAAACCAAAGAAAGGGCGATTAGCGCAGTTGGTTTAGAGCATCTGCCTTACAAGCAGAGGGTCGGGGGTTCGAATCCCTCATCGCCCACTCCTCCTTTCACCGGCCCCGTGGCATCAGAGCAATCTGTGTCGCGGGGTTTTTCTTTTGCTGCCGCCCCCGCTTTGCCGCAGGTTCACCCTCTTATCGACCGCAGACTTTCTCTTTTTCGACCGCCAATTACCTTTTTATCAACCACGGATGGGCACAGATTAGCACAGAAGGGGGGATTATTAGGATTTTTTCGGGAGAGGAGAGATTTTGTGGAGGACAATAGGAATATTTTGCATTGCAAGTTTTTTTACAAGTTTATGACGATTGGTTTCCTTTGGAATGGTGATGACGAAAAAGACGCAGAAAGAGCGTTCAGAAATTCCAAAAGCGTAATTTTTGACGTTCTCGGTCGAAATTGAGCATTCAATCGGTTATCTTGCAAACGAAAGATTATCAGCGACATATAGTCCTATCACGGTAGGAGAAAATTCGCAGGATAATAGGCCAAAACTCCCACCACCGTAAGAGTTGACTCCCACCACCGTGGCTTCCGACTTCTACCACCGTGGGAGTCAAGAGCTACGGTGGTGGAAGTTTTTAGCCACCGCGATGCTATCCTGACGCTACCACAATCGCCCACATTTGCGACAATGATTCGCCCCATTTTGCACCGAAATAGTTAGTCGAAAAAATCATACAAAATCGACGACCGTTCCAAAGCCCGTCCTTTTTATCTCCGAAATTATAAATTTTCCCTCTGCCCTACCCTCGACGATTTTCTCCCGATAACTCCCCTTGACTCCAATAGCGAAGCGATAATTCCAGTTAACTTCCAACAGAATCCTCTCCCGATAACTCCCGTTAACTCCAAGAGTGAAACGATAACTCCAGTTAACTCCCATAACAAAAAATCCCCCCTTTCACGTCATAAGTTTAAAGTTTTTATTATCTTTGCAGCCAAAAAGAAGATTGGAAAATAAACGGAAACGCCGAATGACGGCGCTCGTAGCCACCTTGCGCACCGCCGCTGCGACGCTGATGCTGCTTGCCTCGACACAAGAAGCGAGCAGCCAACGCACTGTCGTGGTGGCCGATGCGGACACGGGACTGCCAGTGGCGCACGCGTCGCTTTGGACTAAGAGTTCACGACAGTTCCACTCGGCCACCACCGACGACCAGGGACGGGCTACCATAGGCTTCGCCTTCGACAGACTCACCGTCACCCACCTGAACTATCACCGACGGACACTGAGCGCACTCACCGACACCATACGACTGAAGCCGCGATACAGCAGCGTGCCGGAGGTGACGGTGACGAACAAGGAGCCGGCGTGGATTCGACCGACACTGAAGCGCATAGTGAAACGCAAGGAAGCGCTCGAACAGCAAATCACTGCCACCCCGACGCGCGCCTACCACTACGACACGCAGAGCATCGGCGGACGGACATTCTATAACTTCAAGTCGGATGGGCTGTTGCGACTGAAGGGTAGCGACCAGAAGCTGCACCTGTTCCGACAAGACGACGCCACCATCACAAGCGCCGACTCTACCCGTCTGACCGACTTCGCAACGCTGCGACGAATGCTCTACGAGGACTTCTACGACAACTTCTCCAACGGTTTCATCTCCGACCATCGCTTTCGCGAGACCGACCGCAACACGGGCGACAAGAACGTAGTCGAGCTGTATTTCCGCTCGAAACGGCGCAACGACGACCGCGGGCGTATGGTAATAGACACCGCGCGATGCCTGATACTCTCAGTGCAACGCACCGTGGGCACCGAGAGCAATCGCCACCGTCTGGCATCGCCCATGCTGCTGGCCTTCGCAAGGATGCTCACCGGATATCGCATCCTCAAGTGGGACATCGACTACGCAGCGGAATACGACGGCATGGCGCCCACGAAAGTGAGGTATAAACTGTTTATGAAGACAAAGGAGACGGCGGCGGACAAAGAGCAACAGCAGTTTGAAGACTCCATAGGCGGAGGCTTCGCCAACATGGAAGGGACGCTCACGCTCGAACAGCCGACCAACGCCAAGCCCGACTCGCTCTGGCGACAGCTGCCGCGCTCGTGGTACATAGCTGAGCACACCGACGCCGAACGGCAACAGGAACTGGAACTCTCGCGCATGCCCGCCACCTTCATAATGCTGAGCGACGACGACCAACGCGCCGACGACGCCGAACGAAAATAAGTACATCGAACCACTAAAACCTACAAATATGACGTTTGAAATGCAATATCTCATCGGCCCTGCCGTGGGCGCAGTGATAGGATACATCACCAACGACATCGCCATCAGGATGCTCTTCAGGCCGCATCGCCCGAAATACATCTTCGGCATACACATTCCCTTCACCCCCGGCATCATCCCGAAAGAGCGCGGTCGCATAGCCGAGGCCGTGGGAAAGGCCATCAGCGAAAACCTGATGGACAAGGAGACGCTCGAACGAAACCTGCTCTCGGAAGAGATGATGGCGAAGATTAGCAGCGAGATAGACAAATTCGTGGCCCACCAAAAGCAGAACAGCGAAACGGTGGAGCAGTTTGCCGCCCACTATCTGTCGGCTGAAGAAATAGGCGTGATAAAGAAAGACGTGGGCGAGGAACTGGTGTTGCTCATCGGCGACAAGCTGGAAAACGCACGGCTGGGCGACAAGGTGGCGGAGATGGTGCTAAAGCATGTCGCAGAGAAGATGCGTTCCGGACTGATGGGACTCTTCCACGCCGACCACATCGTTGACTTGGTGGGCTCACCCGTGAGGCAAATGCTGGCAAAGCACATCGACGAACTGCTCAGCCGCAATGCGCGAAACATAATATCCGACCTCATCGGACGCGAGACCGAGGAACTCTCGACCACCCCCGTAAGAAAGCTGCTCGAAGGAAAAGACGACAAGGTGAGCCAAGCCAAGGCTTCGCTGCTATCCGTCTATCGTAGCATCATCAGCGACCACCTGCCGCGCATTCTCTCCACACTCGACATCAGCACCATCATCCGCGACCGCATTAACGAAATGGACATGGACGAGGCCGAAGCCATCATACTCGACGTGATGAAGAAAGAGCTGCGCGCCATAGTCTGGTTAGGCGCACTCCTCGGATTCATCATGGGATTCGTCAATATGTTCGTGCAGATGTGGTGCTGACCACGGCGCTCGCCCACCATCGCCACGACGACCAGCCGAGCCAACAATCAACACAAAAAAAGGAACCGACCTGCATTTGGGTCGGTTCCTTTTTTATTGTGGATTAGAATGATTACTTGATTGCAACCTTCTTTCCGTTGACGATGTAGAGGCCGCTCTTCAGACCCTTCAGCGAGGTAGCGTCCTTGCGAACGAGCTTGCCGTCGAGACTGTAGATGTCGCCGAGAGCGTTGGTAGCGTTCACCTCGTTGATGCCGGTGATTTCGCCATCCTTTTCGCCGTTGTTCATTCTGTAGAGCTTAACATCGCAGAAGCTGCACCAGTTGTACTGGCCATTAGCCTCGGCATAGCAAGTGAAGGTAACTTCGTCGCCGTCGTTCTCAACGTAAACTGGAACGTAACGCCACTCCCAACCGCGGCCTAAGCCGTTGTTAGCGAAGTTATCGTCGTATGGGTTGAAGTTAGGCTCGCCGTTGATGTCGATACCCTTGCCGCTGTCGCCGTTGCTTGGGAATACGTGGGTCGAGTAAGGATACTCGTTGCCACCTACCTCGGCTACGCCGTAAGCGGTAACGCCTGCAGACGCACGTCCAGCAACTACGAGGTTGTAGAGACCAGCGGGCAGGCTGACTGTCTTCGAGTAGCTTATCTTCCAAGCGGAAGCGCCCCAGTTGCCACCACCTTGCTCATAGTAAGCGCGGTTGTCACCACTCCAGTGCTGACCGGTGCTGGTGCCTACGGCCTGGTTGTTGGTCCACTTGTCCCAAGTGCCCATGCCACCGACGAGGTCGGTAACTTCCTCGGCATAGTTGGTCTCGATGTACTTGTACTCATAAACGTTGAGGTCGTCGAGACGATCCTGCAGGTTGCTTGCGTTTCCGAGCGACGGGATGTGAGCGCGGGTCATACCCATAGCCACAGCGTGGCGGATAGCGTCGTCGTACTGCTGATAAGCCTCGTTGGCTGCCTTGAATGCCTTGAGGGCAGCATAGATCTCCTTCGTGGCTGCCTTATACTCGTCGTTCGTAGTGCCCTCTTCCTCGGTGAGGTTCGGGTCGATAGACTCCTCGAGACGGGTGCGCTCGTTGCCGTTTACAGAACTGTAGTTAGCATCGTTGAGAGCCTGAACAGCTGCGTTGTAAGCTGCGAGATAGTCGCCTTCGATAGCGTCTTCAGGAGTGTAGTAGAGTTTGATGGAGCGCCATACTGTCCAGTTGTCGCCGCTGCTCTTCTCGCCCTTGATGCCGATGGTGAGGTCGCCTGCCTCGCTCTTCTCCCAGAAGAGGTCGGTGTCGCCATTGCCATTGTCGAACCAAGTGTTGGCTGCGGTCAGGTTGTTGGCAGTGCTCGACTCTACGTCGGTAAGGTCAACGCCTTCCTCGTCGTCAGCGAAAATCTGCGATGAGCTGCCGCCGGAGCGACGGAATCCTACTACGGTGAGCTTGTAGTAGCCAGCGGGCATGTCGGAGATGGCCTGCGAAGCGCTCATGCTTGCATTCCACGACTCGGCTGCCTCGCCCTGAGTAGCATAGTTACCA
>Ga0181612_161506_pt1 | contig 16269 bp, 7 predicted proteins | sample HoacroProtozoa21_FD_119630 | JGI IMG/M metagenome (GOLD analysis project Ga0181612, IMG submission 119630) | Hoatzin crop microbial communities from Cojedes, Venezuel. Combined Assembly of Gp0051906, Gp0051904, Gp0051908
AAGAGAGCCATGGATTACAGCTACAGATTCCTTTAAATTTACTGATTAGCCAGGAAAGCAGAACAAGCTATGTAGTAAGAACACCTGAAGATCACAACACTAAACATAGTTAGGCATACAAGATACTACCAGAGAGAAACACAGAAGCATTCAGAAGCAGGAAAATACTCCTGACTAAATAACAGCGTCACTCTGCTGTAAAGAAAACCTGTGCATGTCCTTCAAAGAACATGACTGAGCTTGAAGAGGGACTAGAAAACCTTCACATCTTAAACCTATACACATACTTCTATGCTGGAAAATATTCACTATTTATTGTAGTTCTGAGGAAGCTTCATCTGAGGTTTATTTAGGTGCTCAGAACTGAGGAAGAACACAGAAATACCCCAAAGCAAACTGGGACTGCTCAATAGTGATCTCCAAGATATCCAACAGTCTCTCTCGCGGAGATAAGCCAATGAATTCCTATATGCATCTGAAGTTGTATCAGGTTAGCTGCTCTTTCTAAAATTCACATACCAAATCCCAGAATAACCTGTATGCACAGAGAGGATTTAAACAAAAGCATCCCTGCTACGGGTTAGTGTACTACAGCATACAGACCCCAGGGCTTTCCAAAAATGTTGTGAGTGAAGCTTTTCAAAAGCACTTGTGTTTGGATGCAATGCCATCATAAATAAAACTGAAGAGATTGTAGTATCACAGGTCCCTATCTTTATTAAGCTAGTGGCCTAAAAATCCATCCTGACCTTGCAGAAGAGACCTCCTCTCTAACTATTCTGCTAAGTGGAATTTTCCCCCACCTTCTCCCAAGCACTGACAACGGCACCTCTGGCACCATTATTTGAACAGACCACCATTATGCATGCTAAACAATGCAGGAAGCTCTTCAGTGGACCGAGTCTCAAAATTAACAGAGTGAAAACTTAAATAAGTCAGGGAACTTCAGGGTTTGTTTTTTTTTCTCCTGGATCTTGTTTTAACTATTTGTAAGTGCAGTATGTGTGGGGGAATAGTATTAAAAGATAAATTTGTAATGGGGACCAAGCATCAAGCCTTCTTAATCTCTAACTGCTGACACTGACAACCCAGTGAAGAGAGGAAATAATTTGTTTAACCTGCAAAGGATATTCTCGCTAAAGACAGCATTACAGGCACAAGCACCTCTTCTTGCCACTGTTCTTTTACTCTATATGCTTCCTAGTTGGCAAAAAGAACGAGGGTAGAGAATGCACATTTGTCACAGATAGGAACACTTGTTATTTCATTCTTTAAAGTGCTCGTTTGTTTTCTTGTTTTTTGATTACAATTTAACCAGACTAAGTGATACTTTAGAAAGGCAATCTGTTAATTCACCCATATTGGGCAGAACAAATCATGCTGTTCAAGCACAATTTCAATTCATTAACCAGAAATAGCTCTAATATGTCATAGACAAGAAGGGTAGAAAAGGTTTTTACACGCGAAATTAGAAGATACACACTCTACCCTGGTTTCAGCTTGTTATCTGAAGGCCATGCAATAAATCATGAATTTAGGGGAGAAGTAAAGAACCATCTTCATACTTGCTTGAACCTGAAAGACTCATAAAAATTTAATTGTGGCTAATATTTATGAGTCTGGAGGCCTCAGGACACAGTCCAGTGGAAACAATTTGTGAGTCTACAGTCAAATTAATTCCACATTATTGTTTGCAAATAGAGAAGGTAAGTAATTGTGCCAGCTATTCCCTTCTCGGGAAGGTGATCAGAATTAGACAAAGCATGAGCAGGTTGTAACAGGATACAGAAGAACCGAGGATTAATATCTTGGGCACTTCTACAGTGCCAGCCTTAGATGTATTGAATGTTCTTCCCTTCTCCTTCTCTCTTTCCCCCATTCCCCCAGTTAAAACCAGACATTCATGTATTGACCATTTTAGTAGTTGGTACAGATGCAAATGCTGGTCACTGCAATGAATTCTACTCTAGCTACAGCAAGTCCTTAGGGTTGCTTCTACATGAAGAAAGACTTAGTATTGCTGTAAAGTACTGCAAGATTATGTGGTCAATCAGCACTGGCAACTAACACCATCATCTCTTCATTCCCACCACAGTGAAGGCAAGCTACACAAAACGTATTGATATTTTTGAGTTTTGCATGGAAAGCTACAGCTGAGTAATAAACCTAATCGAGAGAGCTTGCCTGAGGACTTGATGCTTCCCCAGATGCAAGTGCACTCTTTTTTGTTGTTGTTTTGGTTTGGTTTTTTTTGTCCCTTGGCATGGAGAACAAGGGCTGAGAGTTTTAAAGTTAGTGGAAAATATCCTGGGAAATAATCACCATTGGCATGATGAGAGAATTATCTCCTGTGGGACAAACGAGTGGGCGGGGAACAAATGTACCACTTAACCCTCCTAGCTTCCCAGCTTCTGCAGTATCTGAAAATTAGTAGAAAAACAGTAGTTCCAGGAAAGGGTGTTGATTTAACAACAGAAAATGCCTGCCTGTAGAAGAGAACCACTGGAAAACTATCTGACTTATTTGAGTTATATCCTTCCACAAGAGAGAGCAGACTAGCAAAATACATCTTAAAGTTTATCTACTTTCTGTAATTTTCTCCTTCAGTCATGCTATGAATTAAATCTCTCCTTCAATTAGCCTGAAGAGGAGAGTTCCAGAGCTTCTGTATCTTGAAATTGGACCTTATTGCCCTTGAAAGCAATATAGGTTTTGCCATCAATATTATTTAGAGAAGATAAGGTCTCATACTGGTGCTACATGAGTTGTGATAAGCCCCAGCAGTCCTGTAAACTTAAAAATTTGAGTAATGACAGAACAACCAGCTACCATACTGGCGGTATCTTTCAGAGTCATTTACTGGCATCCTTTCAGTCATTAGCAAGGCCAGCACCAGCAGACCTTTCATTCACATTACCCATGTACTTGGACACCCTGTAAATCTGGTGATGTTACAGACTTTGGTATGCCTTCAACATATAAAAACCTTTTTCAAACATGTATTGCTCAGCTGATTTGAGAAGCCTGCAGACAGTCCTGGTCAGTTGTACACTAAATCATTACTGCTTTAGTTGCAAGGATAACATACCTTAATGAAAAGCCATGTTTCAAAAATCCTGTATTTATAAAGTGGACTTTAAGATATCCTAGTCACTCACTGCAATTTATTCTGCCTCTCCTTTCCCATTCTCTGACATAAAAGTGCTGTCACAACCTACAGCAGTAAATGCAAGGGGAATCCATTTTTTTTCACTACATCTCATCAGTACAATCGTACAGTTTAGGCATCTCAACAACAGAAGGACATCAATAAAAAAGAAAGGGGAAGAACTTCAAGGAACAGCTAGATGCTTGATATCCCTTTCTCTTTCTTGCTGTCATTTTGCAAAGCACTGGTGAAACTTAACTGGTGCAATTTCTACAATTCTGGTCATCCGCCTTCAAGAAATGGGAACAGAGGAAGACAAGGGCTAGGAGAATGAGGAGACTATTATGGGTCAGCCAAAGCAATTTTTACTGCAAAAATAAACGTTGAGAGGGGACAGCATTTCTTTCTTTTGTACTACATCAGAAACTACAACACAAGAGCACAAACAAAAGCCATTTAAAGCAAAACCCAGTGTTGGTATAAGAACAAAACAAAAAAACTGAGCATGAGTGAAATTAAACTGTAAATTAAAACAGCTTCTCAACCTATGCAACAGTTACTAATCAAAGCATTCAGTATGGTAGCGTAGGTGAACCTCCCTGTCAAACCAAGGTTCAGCTTAACAATGATTGATTTAGTTTAATGTAAATATTTCTACAATGTGGTGTTACAGGTAAGATTTTGAATCTGAAGTTCTTATTACAATTATAATGCATCGGGGAGCATATTATTGTCCCACAGGAGTAAAATCCTCATACTGAGGGAGGAGTTTTTCAAACAGAAATTGTGAGAAAGAGTAAACAATTTCACCATTTTCTACGGCACCAAAGGCATGCAGGAGTTTTTGCTCAAGGATTGACATGATGTAGAGTAGATGAGAGATAAATGCTAAAGAGTAAAACAAATTACTTGGAAAGAAACAACAGTACTGATAAACAGAACACTACAACTTTTGCAGCACCAGCTTGATTTATACTTTTTCCTGGCAGACTTCTCATGAGTTCAAAAAGGTCTTTCTACAAGGCTCGAGCATCATAAAATACATGTTATTTCCTTTACCGAGTACACTAGTGGCTCTACAAAGCGGGCACATCACCCTACTGATTTTGTGAAGCTTAATCTTAAGGCCACATTTAAGAGAAGTGCAAGTCAAGATCAGTGATTTTGTAATGATAATTTGCACTTGTCATATGTACAAAGTGTTGTTCTACTGAAGGTTTACAGATGGCTGTTAAGACTACAGCTACAACACAAGAGCTATACCCTTCAGACCAAGCAAATTTTGCATAAAAATTTTCCAGCTGATAATGGAAACAGAACGCTAATCAAGGATTGCGGCAGAAACTACACAACTGGGGGTGGTGAAGAAGGGTAGATCTCTGTTCTTTTGTTTTGTAAAAAGCAGAGCAAGAGCTAGATTTATCCTTGCAGCTTTCCAATCATACACCTCTATTTTACAAATTAGTATTTTAAAAATAGGCAGCTTGAGAAATTATCAGTCAAAAGACACATGAGCATTTTCTATTAAGTCCTCACATTGTGTACATATGTGTTTGGGGAAACCTGCTGTACTCTGCCCAGTCAGGATTTGGATAATGCTTATTGATTCCACGGTCTGCAACAAGTTCTGTGTTTTGCCTTTTTCTCCATCCTCATGGAAACTCCCCATTGCTTTCCCAAACTACCTCTACTGAAAGGAATGCCCAGCAGTAAATTCAAGAATAAGGCCACAAACGGATGTTCAGCTCAAAGAAGGCTGGACCTCTGCACATGCCCATTCTTCCTTACCAAGGCAAGTTGAGGCCAAGCCAGCATTGGTCATGTGACTTTACAGAAAAGCTGAGAGTAGTCAGGTCTCTGGAAATATTAATTTTTGTTTCTGTACCTTAAGTGTGTAATAATGAACTATTGCGTGGCTAGATTGGCAATTTTCATTCTTAGAAATGAAATCAAGCATGCAATCAAGTCCCTAAGAAATCACAGAAGAATCCAAAGCCACTGTTTGGTCAGAAATCTAGCAGTCATAAGCTGCTACCTGGTGAATTTTGAGGTTTTTTGGCAAATTGATCCGTTACAGTTGAATGATTAAGCTTCCCTTGACTACCAACCCTTGCTGTCCTGTTGCTAACTTTCTCTTTGTCATTAATAAAGCATGCTAGTTGTAGTGACCTCCCAGTCCACAGGTGTGAAAAAGAAGACTAGGGGTAAATTATTGTAATGAGAGAATGAATTAATTCTGCAATAAATCCCCAAGTTTTGGAATAGTTTCTATTTTACGACGAAACATGAAGTGAGAGCTAGGTGGTAAGAGCCCCATAAAAAAAAAAAAAAAAAAAAGAAAAACCCCCAAAAACCAAAAAAAACCCACCAATTTGAACAAATGGAGCTCTGCTTCCATTCTGCAGTACAAATAGGTGTTACTGTTTCCTCTGGAAAAAAGTTCTAATTTGTAGGGATATTAACCTCTTGAAGGCATGTCAATATTTTTACAGCATGCACTGTTTAAAACTTGCTTGTGTATGATGTATAGCATGGACAGTTAATTTTCCTATAAGTCATAATTCACAGGACAAACAATGTGAGGGATATTAATGGAAAGAGATCAACAAGGTTATTTCCTTTTTGTGGCTTTCTGCAGAGTTAAATAAGAAGTGAAACTCATAATTCAGCAAATTAGTTAACTGGAACTATTTTGTCATTGCAGAATTGAATGCTGAAGCTTACCTATTTGTGATACTTGCAGATACTATGCTTGAATGAACTAATGCTGCTTAACTTTATTTCTCCTTTCCACTTATGTGCAATGGATGTAAACACCAACAGTTTTGAAAAGGCAACTGGATCTGACAGATCATGACTACAGAACTTAACAGTTGATATGGATTTTTCCCCTCTTAATTTCAGGACTAGATTCCAGTTTAATGAACTAGTTAATAAAATATTTTGATGAAAAGCATATTCAGTGCTTTACCAGCATTCCCTTGCTCTAGTGATTAATGCAATTATGGAACCGTTTCCTTTTCACTTTCCCAAATTCCACATAGACATGTTTTGAAGACAAATTAACTAAAGGTTACTGCTGCATGAGAACTGCAGCTGTTCTGCAGATGCCGAGTGCCCCAACTTTTCTTTGGCCTCTGCTTACTCTTATTCAGAAATAAAACCTATCAGACGACTTCACAGCTTTCATTAATACATCTCAATTTTCAGGGCTTCTGTCCCAATACACTTATAACACACTTTTCCTTGGTTGGGAAAAAAAAAAAAAAGTATTTCAACAACTTTTGTGTTGCATCTGCTGAAATTAAGAAATTGGAATAATCTGTAATAGCAGATTAGGCTTCCTTCCTATCTGAATACATACATGGTGACTAATGTAGCCAACTCCCCTTTAAAAGGGCTTTGGAAAATGCTGTTGTCCCCATTTTCGAGATAAGAAAGTGGAAGCAGAAGAGTCAAGAATTTAATCAAGCCCTCACACCAGTTGGTGACCTATGTTGGGCAGAGTTAGAACCAGACAGTGTTTGCATGAGGCTATTGAGTCGGGACCCATTACATAAGCAGATGCTAATCCAATTTCCAAAATAAGGCATTTCAATTTAGCTGCAATTGATCTAAGTTGATTTAAATTAAACCAAAACAATCCTAGTGTCAAAAAACCCACAACAGTTTACTGAGATTAATTTACTAGTTGGGGAGGAGTTGAACCATATCTTTGATCTGTTGCAATTGCCCCCGCCCCCCCCGAACAAGGCCTCAAGAACCGGAGCAGCAATCCAGCCGTCTAGTTAATCTTTGCAGATTTTCACCCACCTGTAAAATGCTATAAACTGGAATATTTGGACAGAAACCCCTTGATACTACACAGGAGAAGTAAAAGGGCAAGCTTAGTTTAAAATGCTGCGTTCTCCCCACCCTCATGCTTTCAGTCTATAAGAATAGTTCATTAGGACAAGTCAAAACACAGGTGATCCAAGCTTGACAATGTTGCTTACAGAGGCCTAAATAAGCTTTTCAACTCACTGATTTTCAGCATAAAGTAACATTGTATTATGAAGTGTATTATGCTCTCTCCCATTTATAGCCATATACAAAAACATGCTTCAGATTAAGAAATTTACGGAAAGTGACTTTGTTAGAACACTCTAAAAACTGCTTGGAGTTTGCTTCTTAGTAGCTAGGACCAAAAATCTTACAAAAATGCTTGTGAACCGAAAGCCTGTATTTCGTGCCCAAATCTCAATATGACATTAAAGATCTTGCTTCTCTGAAGACAAACGAGAAGCTGCTGCCAAAGCATGCCAGGAGCATCACACACCTCGCTTCCTGTTTAACCACCCATCTTACAGAGACACAAGTTAAAAAAAAAAAAAGCAGGTCCTGGTAAATCAACTGTTACTTGACTGACAGTTCAGTGAGCTTACACGCGCTAGAATAAAAATCTAAATTTTCCCAACAGCGTCAAATCAATGAAACAAAACTGAAAGTGATGAGACTTGGTGGAGCAGAGTACTAAGTTAGTCAAGTAGACTTTTGAACTACGGAACAAGAGCAAGAGTCACACTGTTGGCTATTAACTCTTTGTGGTAGAACCTTTACTAACTCACCTTGTTAGGCCAAACAAATCACAAAGTTTCCAGGATCAATCAAAAACTTTACACAAGCTCAACCAGGCTAGTCTCTCTCCCTGTATCGGTCCATCAGACAGCGGGAGGAGGCAAGGCAGGCTTCCAATGTCAACATGGACAGGATGCTTTGTATGAATAGCATGGTGACGGGTTTATGTTAAGAGGAGTAACAAGGGGGAAAAACCTGCCACAGGAGCACTATTTGCTTTGAGATTTTTGTTACTATATATTTAGCTTTATCCAGGGCTTAAGGTGAAACAAAATTTTGTTATGTTATTTGCTACAAATGCCTTCAACACTAGTAGAAGCAGAGGTGGCAGCTCTGGACAAATGTTTTCAAATATAGATACAGAGATCTGCCAGAACAGTTAGAGCACGATATGAAGAAGTGCAATCAGTAACTAAGATAAGCGGGCTGGGAAACAGTCCGATTCAGACACTCTCAGACCTGTAATAGCCTAACTTGCCTAGTCTATCTTGTTTCTTCTGCTGGGTGAATGAATTAGACTGGTAATTTGCTAGTAAGAGCTGCCTATACATTAGAACATTTCTTAAACACAGTTGTGTCAGCATACACATAAACCCCATTTCTGCAGGAACTGTGCTACGTCAAAAGCCACAGATACACACCCCACATGTACACTGAAACACATTCTTCTGCTATTTTATTATGTTCAGCATTATACTCCTAAGTACACAGAAGGTGCTTTCTTCCTAAGAGAACTTCAAATCAGTAACTGACAAAAAGCAGAGCAGATACTGCTTCAATAATTCTTCAATAATCTTTTCAGTCCTGTATCACGTTTAGTTCCTGGCCATAAACCGATGGTAAACAAGTCATGACATATCTCCTGTAGAAAGTGTTTTGAATAAGTGAAAAAACAAGTTTAGTCAACTGAAAAAAAAAAAAAAAAAAAAAATTTTTCAATTTTAAGACTCCCAAACTGTGCACACTTCCAGAGCCATAAAGTTTTCCATATACCTGCAGGTCACTCCTAAACATCTAACAAGAGGCAAGCTGAAGGCAAAGAGTAAGGTACAGCATCGACATGTGGTAGGCAATTAACAGACCCTGTGCCCTGCTACTTCAACTGTCGCATCCCTGAGGATGTATGAAAGCCAAACCACTCTGCTGTCGTCTTGTTACTGTTTAAAGGGAAGAGGGATCAGCTGGCAGAAGCACTGTAGTTGATGCCTTCTGTTTGTTACACCCTTCTTCCTAGCCTGGATTTCCTGCAACTGACATCTCTAACTCTACAGGAGGCATCTATTACCTTCTCAGAAGCTGAGACAGAGGAAGCACTTGCACATTGCTAAGTAGAGAATCCTCAAGCCTAAAAGCTGCTTGGCATACAAGATGCTCAGAAAGTCATCAAAACCACATATAAGCTGCAGTTACGTCAAATAAGTGAGACTGTTTTCCTAAGATGCAGAGAACTCAGCTGAAAGCACCTAGTCAATGCCTAGTGTGAAACTACTTTACTGCAGTGTTTCTCTGCTAGGAAACAACAAGCAGCCAGCAGTAAGGACATCTGTCCAAATTACCAACTGTCTAATTGTAGCAGAGCTGAGCAAGCATTCTTAAAACACATGCAAATTAAGCCAAGGCACTCTCAGAGGGTGAACTCTATTTTACTTCTCTTAAATGTAAGATAAAGACACCTATGCTCATTTCATTAATCAAGTTGACAGCTTTAGGACCTTGCAGAGACTACGCAGCAACTTCATAAAAAAGCAGTTATCCTACAGTCACAATCCAGCTAAGATCCTACCTTGGAAATTTAGCATTACTGTAACGAATCATAGATACACAATAAAGTTAGCTACTGGCTTTGCTGCTAAATAGAAGCAACTTCAAAGTTTTTTATTCTTCCTTTCCCTCCTCTTGCCTTCCACCAAAAAAGCCATAAAAAAAACTAAGTCGGAAACATGCCAGTGTTATTTTAAAAGGGAAAATCGATAGTGACACAGGTGGAAAGCTTTCAGAGTGCCCTGATATCAATAAGAAAGAGTGATTTTCTAAGCATAAACTCCAATGCCCTTCAAAAACCCTGTGCCAACAAGGCAAGCACTGATTACAGAACTGCCCTCTGCCATTCTGCAGTCACGTACACACCATTTACACAGGCCTGAAGGTTGAAATACTAACTTAACTGGCAAGTTATCATAGTTCATCTATTTAACTTGATTTTAACACATTTGCATTACAGTCTGTGAAGCTGGTTAGCAGCAACCGTAACAGCTGAGCATGTAGTAGGACAAGAGTTCCAGCCAGATTGCTGTGAGAGAAGCCCTGGGAGAAGTCGGTACCACCAGTGAGTTTGATTGGACCCCTTCTCTTTATACAGCTGCTTGGCTCCAAACATCTCCCCTGTTTCTTTGGTGCCTGGAGGAGACTCATCAGCCTTGCTTCCCTCATAGGCCAGAACAAACATACTTACAGCTGCTGTTTCTCTAGCAAGGGACCACACATGATTCTTGAGCAACTTTCCTCCAAAGCTTTTTTTACTCCTTGGAGTGAGTTGGAAGTAGAAAAGACAAGCAGAAATATGAGCACTTGAAGGGCACACACAGAAGACATCACTGATGAATTTGATACTTTAGTCAAGCCACCAAAAATACTGTATCATGGCTGACTATGTTTTCTACCTCAGGATCTTCACAACTCTGCAGAACTAGTTTCAAGTTCCATTAACTATCACTCATTAGCTGTCATTATCTGACAATCTTATGAACCTGGAGTCCAAATTAACATTAAATAACTAACAACTTTATTGTTCAGAAGGATCAGAGTCCAGAGACCTGTGACAGGTCCAACTGTGACTTTTTTGCACCTGTTGCAACCTCCAAGAGACACACAGGTCCGAGTTTTGTTTGTCACCAGTTGGAACCTGCTTACACAATACTTGTAAGATGCCGGCACAGAACAAAGTCAATTTGCCAGTTTGCTCCATCATGATCCATGTCTACCTTTTCATTAAGGCAGAAATATAGTGCTATAGATGGACTGATCTGTAGCAATTGATCCCACAACAGGGGTTAAATAACAGGTCCATCACAGAAAACACTACAGATACACTTATTGTTAGAAAAGGAACTTGATTTCAGGTTCAACGGAGGCTACGATATACAACCTATTCTTAGTTTCCTACTCCCTTTTCACATTCATGTTTCTTTCTCTTAAGAAAACAGCTTATGAGATTTGAGTTTAAAACCTTTCAGAAGCTACTTTGCAACTAATAGTGCCTTTGATCCACTAGAGCTCACACAACAAAAAAAATTATAACTACCTTACTGATTTGACTGTAAATAGAGCTGATCGGGCAAGGCATGCCTAGGAGGGATCTTTCCTGCCTACAGTTAAAATGTCGATAAATACATAATTAACACAGTAATATCCAAGATCTCTAATATAAAGGCACGATAAGATGGGCGGACACAGAAAACAAACTGCCAGTCTGAAGTTCCCTGCTAAAGAACTTGGTGTTTTAAAGAAAAGATCTAGTAACACTGAACTGGCAGTGCTGTTGAGAAACCTGAATCAGAACGAAGATGGGAAATAAATAAAAACTAAGTTCTGCCTTCAAGCCTAAGCCATCCCTTCAATGAACAGAGCTAGTAAAAATGCAGAGTGCGTATTGCATGCCGTATTTTAGGGGTTCAGTCTGCTTCTAAATGTGGCTCTCCTGAGGATGTCTGTAGCACCACAAAGAGCTTCAGGTGTGACCACAGTGGTAGTTTAATTTAGACGAAGACAACTCTTCCAGTTGTCCCCTGCTACCATGTTTTGTTTCATACTACAGAGCAGACTCTGACCTTGTGAGCCAAGCTCATTTTGGACTAAACAAAACCTAAAGACATACTCCATGAAGTATTTAAGTCCCTTTAACTACTTGCTTGTAGGCATTCAATCCGTAGGATCATAAAAGAGTCAGCACAAAATAAAATCCTACAGGCAGTGTGATTAGCAGGACCATAGCACCAAAGTGCAAAAGCATTCTCGTTTGCTCTCCTGCTAATCAGACTATTGACTGCCACTTGCAATCCAGCTTGTTTCTGGTTTTATGTTACTGTGTTGCCATATACTAGCAGAACCTGCAAGAAATGCGATTGCTCTGAAGGTCAAAAGCATTCAGAGAAAAGCTAAACAATTCACTTTGTTTAATTAGCATTAACAGCAAAAACAATTTGTTTTTAAAAAGGAAATCTGTAGAAAGTCATCACTACACTGTATTTTCACTGGCTACAGAAAGTATCTTGCAATAACCATATATACAGTATGAACCAAAGCAGGGGTTCCAAGATCTTTTAGGACAACACACTGTTGATAACCTGCAATCTTCTTGCATGCCATAGTCTCTAGACCAGAGCTTGGCAGAAAACACACCTAGTAGTAGAAGGTAACACGTCAGGTAAGACAAACATTCTGTTCCGAAGTAACAGAATGACCAAATGCTACAAGCACTCAAGGATGAAGTCCATGGCAGGAAAAAGGAAAAGCCCATAGTGGGAAAATTATAACTTCTGATCAATTGCTATTGCTCCATCAGCAAAGAGAGTTGCAGTGTACGCACTATCAGCTTTGTTTAACTATGTTTCAAGAAAGTTTAAACAATTTAATGGTTAAACAGGGAAAAAGAAAAAAAAAAACCACACAACAGAAAAGCATGCCTGCTTCCATGTGGTTTTGCATGTAGAACCACACAGAGAAGAGCTGTGGAGTAACATAGTACTGCCTGTCTTCAATTTTCCTCTGCTAATGCTGCAGCGCCAATATCCATAACTCATAGTCTGAAATGCCACAGAGCACTGTGGACAGTGGCCCTGCATTTTCTTCTCAGTTCATCCCTGCTGAATTTAGAGTGTGCATAACTAAAGATATACATTTGAAAAATCTAGCTACACCTATTTCTCAGGCATAAGCCTTAATTTGCACAAGTTTTTATACAATAGGCATTAGACGTAGTTGTTAACTTTGCAGTTAAAGATTATCCATTGGCAGTCCATGCGAAAGTCGTAGTCATGAAAGGGACAGCTCACCTGGCATTCCAGCTAAGAAATTCAGTCTCCTATTTGCCTCCCCCACCTTCAATACCTTAGATGGAAGGCATCAGGAAGTTAAAGACCAACCAACCAAACCCCAATAGTCTAGGATCTCATTTATGCACCTGCTGAAGAACACAGGGGAAGGCAAAGATTATGAAAAATATGCCCCTATTACCCTTACATTGGAAAACAAATCACTCTACAAATCATAAGCAAAAGCCATAGTCTCTTTATTGAATGTTGAGCTAATGAAAAGCATTTAAAATCTAGTTCAATTTTTTCAGAAAACTATGGTTTGCAGACACTGTCAAGAGTATTGCATGCAGATTTAAACCCCAAGGTACCAGCTTGGAAGTAATGCATTGTGAAAAACAGTGCTCAGAATCAGAGAATATTTTTAAAGTTTCATAATAAAACTGACAAAATCCAAGAATAAACAAATCCAGAAGCAAACTTCAGCATCCTCAACACAAACCAAAATCCTGCACATGCACCTGTTGGAATTTTTGGGTGGAGAAGACAACCTGGCTTTAAAAAACAGAGGGGAGAAACTATTATTAAGCCACTCAGCTGTTACTTCCTTTAGCATAATCCTTCTGTGTGCCATGTATATCCTAGCAGAAGCTCTCCTTAAAAGTCTTCTAAATGTTTGTTCGCAGCACTGGATTTTAAGTCTAAACATTTAGGTTTCTAAAGTTATCTCTTCAGCCTGTTTAAAGTCTTGTATGCTTTTCAAATAAAGACCTCAATTGTTTGTTCTCATACTCAGTATGTTTGTCTGCCTCTTGCAAATGGAGCCAACAGTTTCTCTTTTCATTTTATTGCTCTGTTTTGAAAGTAATCATTTTCACTCATCTTCACATTCTCCCCTTTCTTTTCACCAGCTTTGATGTTTACCAATGGGAAGCATTTTTTTTTTTCATGATTGCGGTGGGCAAATAAAAAGAGATTTCCCTGTAACTAAGATGTGGCCCAGCAAACCTTTGCTCATGTGAATAGTGACATGAGGGTCAAGAGGGCTCCTCCTTGCATGAATAGCTCCTTTATCATTAAGCTGATATTTCACAATCAGGATGGAGTAATAAAGAGTAAAAGTAAGGAACTGGAGAAGAGGGAAATGACTGAATTGCCTTACATTGGCCTCTGTCTCCAAAATTCATTCCTACTGCAGGGTAGGTGAAGGCTTTATCACTGCCAATTTCAGCCTTCTCCCTCTTCCTAAAGAGTCCCAGCATTCTGGGCCACAGTAGCAAGTGGTGAGGACAAGCCATAGACTTTTATCAACTGACACTACTTTCAAGATTCTGCAATGCCAATAAATATGCCACAGTTCCATCACTATTAAAATTGTTTATTTTTGCAGATACTCCACAATGTTATGAGACATTTATTCCAAGGTAACAGTACATAGCAAGGAGAGATTACACAGTTCCTTGTGTCAATACATGGTTGTGGTTGAGCGTCTTTGGGGGCCTACATAAATTGTCATGTGAAGCATCTCAGCCACATTTTCATTTGAGCAATCAGCTTTACCCAGAAAAGCATGGGCAGGCAGCAACCAGCCCATACACTGTCCAGAGTGAGTCACCTTTAACATCAGGGTCTAAGTAGCATTACTCCAAGAAGAGTTCAAGTACTTGCTTTACACCTTCTAGTTATGATAAGCAATATGGTACTTACAATAATCAAAAGCAAATAGATTCTTCACGTAAGAGAGTTCTAAAAGCTATTTTTAAACAAGTTTGTTTTTAGGTATTTCTCAGTTGGGATTAGGGATAAAGGCTTCCTTTTTAGCATATCCTACAATACTCATCTTGCAAGTTTTCTGAAAGTATGTTAAATACATTTCGATAAACATTTATTGCAGTGTATTTCTACTGTAATGTGTTGTGACATCTTTATTGCAGAATATAAACTTTAGACAGTATTTGACATAATACAGCCCACTTAATAATCACTTCACTGTTGGTACAGAGGTACCAGTCTGTATGTGAATTGAGAACCTATGCTGATAAGCTACTCGTCCTTTTAAGCAGTTAAGATCGCACTAGAGATCAAACTTCTTAGCCATTCCACGCACAGTTTCCGTTGCACTTATAGCTAACATTAGGCTCATATGAACACACAAGCTAACCTGGGTGGGGAACAAGGGCAGCAGAGAGATCGGTCTCTGAATAAGTCAGTCCTTGTCACCTTTCAGGCTGCTTCTGGAAACAAAATTGGTATTGTTAGTTCAACATTTCTTGGCATCCCTGCATTTTACTAGCAACCATTTAAAATTCTATAGTTGGTAATATTTGTTGACGAACCTTATCTAGTGTGTTTTAAATGGGGAGATTAAAATGAATATAGCAAAGATCAACGTGGCTCTGTAGAGTCACATGAGTGTCAGTAGGGACCACAACCAGAGTGAGGGAAAATGCTCTAAGATGAAGACTGAAGGCCATTGAAAAAAGAGACAAGAGCAGAGAAATACATCAAATCACATCAAATCCCAAGAACAAGTTCAGGTAATCCATGGAAGAGGCTAGAGGAAGAGGCTCAGAGGAACAAAACAGAGGTGGGAATGAGATGGGGGAGAGACACAGTGGGGCAGGGAGGGTGGCTGGCAGTGGAGGAAATGCATGTTTTCAAATCAACAACATTCTGGATGTATTGTACCAGAATAAATTTGGAGGTTTAAGATGAAAACAGGATGAGCAGGATTTGCCAAAAGAGAACAGATGTTAGCAGTGTTTTAAAGCTTCAGCAGAACCCAACAGAAGCAGCATGGATAGTGGTTGAGAAAGGACAACTATGAAGAAGACTATTTCTGATATACTTTGCAGCTGAGTCGGGATGAAATCCTGATGTCCTTACACGATTCCCCCCCACCTCAGTTAGCTTCAGCTGGGCTAGGTATCACCCTGCCATCCTCCTCTAAGAAATACCACTTCTTCCCATCACGTCTCACATGAAAGTTGAATAACAACAGGAACAAAACTACAAGTCTGGAAGAAAGCAGGCAGTGAAGTTGCCAGTTACCAGTTAACCTGAGCTTAAAATGACAACCGAGATATCTATGAGGGATCATCAGACCAGCAAGATTGGACATGGAAAGTCAGGTGTGACTGGAAGTAGTACAGAGGCAAAAATGATATCCCGTGAATGTGAGATTATCACCAGGAGCTAACACGCACTGAAGAGGGAAGGCCCTCTACATTGTGCTGTAGAGAGATACTCAAACCAACTATTTTGATTTGGCCATAGTCTGCCTTACACTACTTTTTTTTTCCCCCTCCTCACTGCTTCTGCACCTACCCCCATGCTAGAGTGCTCTGTCATTCAGTCCATTCTAATGAATGGCCCAATAACTTTTTTGTTGTCATTTTGTATTTTAAGAAGAATCTCTCTGACACTTTAGGATTATTTGTGATAAGGATCGGGGGGGGGGGGGGGGACCAGACA
>Ga0181612_120322_pt1 | contig 16267 bp, 5 predicted proteins | sample HoacroProtozoa21_FD_119630 | JGI IMG/M metagenome (GOLD analysis project Ga0181612, IMG submission 119630) | Hoatzin crop microbial communities from Cojedes, Venezuel. Combined Assembly of Gp0051906, Gp0051904, Gp0051908
AGAGGAGAGGAGGGGAGGGGAGGGGAGGGGAGAGGAGAGGAGAGGAGGGAGGAGACTCTTCTGCAGCGTAAGGTTAGCCCACAGCTATGGTCTTAGCCGTAAATTATATGCCTGGGTTTAAAAAGTGTTGATGACTTTTTATTCTATATGTCTGGCCAGTTGCTTTTTGTAACTTCCATACTTTTTCTGCAGTTACATCCAGACATCTTCAAGATCTTATTACCCACTGTGTGAAAGAATTTTGTTTTTTATTTAAACCTGAGTAGTTCTGTTATGGGAAACTCTAAATGATCAGTCCTGATTCACTACACCACTCATGGTGAGAGAACCATGACGGATCTAATTGCTCCTTGCGCAGAAATTGTTTCATGCCTTTTACACATGTTGCTGCCATTCTCTCTGCTCTTGTACTGCAGCAACGCCTTTGCTGAATCCGCTCCATCTGCTCCAGAACTGCTCGTCAGTTTGTAATTCATCTAAAACCCTCATACTGTTTTCTGTTGCACTGGCTTCATTCTTTGCATGATACTGGAATAATTTCAGAAAAACTTATCATGAAGATCACACTCCTGAGCATCTTACTACCCAGTTTATATCTTGCCTCCAAGACTTCCATCCTATCACTTTCCAAGTCGTCAATATCCACAAAAACCACAACTACCACCTTCTTCTAGGGATCTTTACAAAATTTCCTCGGTGCTTTGTAAGATCTACAACTTCTTCTGTGAGCAAATAAGCCACCTTGAAGGTCTCCTCAGCACCACAGGTCCAGCTGTTGAAACCCTTGATAATCACTTTACCTACTGCAGCAGATCATCTCTCGCCACGCAGTTTTCTTCCTCTCTGAGCTCTCAAGAGACAGTATGAAAGTAACTGAGCAGAGCAGTGATGACCAGTTTTCTCCTTCTTGTAAGCTACATGCAAACTATTCTGACAAGTGCAAGTCCATACACAGAGTTTTATCACACGTCAAATACATCTCATAATGTCACCCAGAGGGTAATTTATTTATTCCTGAAATATGGCACAGAGCATAAGGGTGTTGGCCCACTACACATATAAAGTTCTGCAAAAAATCAGGCCCTTAACAGTGAATTTGGGTCTGCGAGTGTAGAACTCAAATGCACACAAACAAAAGAAAGAAATATATTCCATTACATTACAAACAGCTACTCATGACACTACCTTTATACCTGAACAGCCTCACTAAGAGCAACTAATGTGTCAGAATAACTTTGTAAAAATATACATTTGGAACAATATTTTTGTATATTTATCTTTATTTGAATTTCACTTTAATGATCTAAATACAAACAGTAAAATTCAAATTAATGAAAATAACAGGAACAGTCTTCTATAAATCATGCATTTATAAGTCCTCTTGCAATAAATAAAACAATCTTATTTCAGATGAAACCATAAACTTACTTCCATAGTGGCTATCAAAGGCATTATGTTGAAATACAAGCATACACATAGGAAAAAATAACCCAGAGAGCTTGGCAACAGGCACTGGCAAAGCACACAACATTGTACCTGAACTGTTAAGTTGTTGCTGGTGTTTAAGACCTTTCTTTCAGCATCCTGAAACGCTCTCTGTAACCGTTGCTCCATAGTCTGAACAAATTTGCATGACTGGATATTGTCTGTTTGACCCACAAACTGCAGCTCTGGAAAAGGAACAACGTATTTGTATGTGGACAAAACATTCCTGCTTGCGTAATTCCTGTAAAGTCTGAGAGCAAGACGACCAATTTACAAATTAAGCACGTGAAAACAATGCCACATAAGATCAGATCATATATCAGATCACACATGTCATTCAAGCACTGCACTAAACTAGCCTTAATTTAGACAAAATGTAAGAATTAAATTGCATTGCTAGAGCTGATACTCTCCACAAACAAATGGAGATTGTTTCTGCATTGATATAAAAGGTGGTAAGACCAGTTCACTGCACAAACACTTACCCAGAACCAGGCAGTAAGTGAAATCATTCTAAAACACAAATTATACTGTTAATTCTTCGAAGTCATTTGCTTTTGAAAGACATAATCAATCATAATATTAATTCTCATTCTGTTCGTACTGGGAAAAATATACTTGACTGGGTAATTGCAGTAAGTGTGTGTATATAAACATGTAAGGACACACATAAGAAATCTTTTTACAAATGAATATGTTGTTTTACAGTACACTCTGCCCGCTCATAGATTATACTGTTCTGCTGCATTACAACTGCTCTGCACTGATGCTTGCTACTGTACAGAGGGGTTACACAGCGACCCTGGGTCAGTCAGCTGGGACCTAGCTCAAATCCCATGGGTCCAGCCAGAACCATATGTATACACACCATACAGTCATGTTTCTCATCTGATTGACCTCAAAAGAAACACACAGGTTATATCACAACCCGTCAACTAAAGTCCATTTAATCAAACGCCCAGTCTTGGTCAAACACATTGGCGTGACTCCTCCCTAACGCAAGGCCACTTCACTCCCCAGCAGTGACAACAGAGGTGACAGCAGAGTACCGCGCAGGACAGAGATGCACGTGCCGGCTGCCCTGCTTGTGCCAGGAACATCAACATGTGAAACCAAGGCAGAGCTTGTCCTGCTGCTGCACCCAAGAGCAGGGGCTGAGGCAGGACAGCAAAGAGGAGGAGGAGCAGCATCGTCCCCGTCCACAGACCGTTAACACATGCACAATCCCGGTTGCGGGCGGGCAGGACCTCGCTCACCTGTTTTCAGCTGGAAGTGGTACGCAGGAAGAGGCGTCCACGGCAAGGCCAGGGCTGCCACGGACTGCAGATGTGGTACGTGCTGCTTTATGTCTGCTGTGGCATTGCTAACGCCGTACGCAAGAAGCCTTTCAATTACAGCAGCTGGCATAAAAACCAGTCTGCCCCGTGTAACGTAGTAACCAACTGTTACATTATTTGATTGCTCCAGGATTTCAACCTAAAACACACAGGGAAATATTTTTTTATTATTTTGCTTGCAGTTTAGCCACTATTTGATGGGACTTCTTGTCCTGAATATAGCTCCCTTGCAGGGTTTTTATCCTGTAATGCCCTATAAACCCTACAGGATCAGTTAGCGTCAGATCAGACACGGTATTAGCAAAAGCACTCAGGGAGTTTTAGACCCAGTCCATGCAAAACGTGCTCCGAAGCAGTGGAGCATTGCTACCACAGCTCATGTTCCTCGAATTTAGACTGGGGCTTCATTCATGTAGATATGCTGGGACATTTTACTTATGAATGTAAAACTACAGAGAATCCAGAGAACATCCAGCTTCTACTTCACACCTGAAGTACACTGACTTTGTGCATGTGTCTGTCACTGCAGGTTTGGAGACAGGTTTCTGAAAGAAAAAAGTTTCCAATATTTGATTCTTCAACCTCAGCTGTCTTTTCTATACTATTTTTCCTATACTGTCCCAGATGATTAAGGTATCACCTATATGAGTAGAAATGACAAACCACAAGAATGAACACACTGTGAGCCAAAGCATGAGCTGAGTTTTACCTCAATGTTCTGTATTTTCCAAAAAGTTTAAGCCCTGGAACTGGTCCTCCACACTAAGTTTTAGCTCGTTTCCTCCGTTAGAAAAAGACAACTACTGTCGGGTTTACAAGAAGGTGGGAGAATAAGTCTGACAGTTTTCATTGCTGCTACTGAGCCTCAGGAATATACAACTCCCAAACAGACTAACATCACCTAAACTTGCAGCAATAAAGCATGGGGACTTGATGCCCTCTATTTTGAGTAAAATTACTTTTTTCCATCCCAGTGGCTTGGTGAGAATAACTCATAACAGCCTTGGACTCAGCACAAACCCCTGCCTAAGTGCGCAGGAACTTGTGTTGCAGAGAAGAGTGCCCAGCAATCCACCTAAGCCAGCTCTTACACGCAGCAGCGCAGCAGATTTGCAGTTTACCTGCAAAGTGATGAACACGTCTCCCTCATTTATTTTCAATAAACGTGCTTTCTCCCTGCTCAAGATTTTCATCCCTGTGGAATTGCACTTGTCAGGCACTGAGTTTTCAAACCAGGGAGCGGGCTGACAGCAGTGACACCCCATTTACCAGCCCTCCTCCTGCAATTGATCCAGGCTGACCACAGCAGCCCTTGTCTGACCGTGAACCAAAGTCATCTCTGAGTTCAGGGGGAGGAGCAAACTGCTGTCAGTTGTCATTTCCCAAAACATACCAAGAACAAAGTTGCATTTCCCCCTTCAACTTCATCAAATAAAATGGCAAAAGCTTTGGAGTGGTCCTTGTATTTTTAGAGACCAGAGTGGGTGCCACCTGTGCCTGCTTTCCATAGAAAAATCTTGGTGCTCCGCTCCCAGAGACACCACTGGAGCTACAGCCAGCTGGGATTCTCTTGGTGAGATCATGCAGGCAAGCCAAGCATGCTTACCTGAGCACTGACATTTTGGTTGAAAGCTTGTCTCAGCACTTGGTTGAGTCCTTTTCTCACACTCTCCTTGAAGAGATTGCTGATCAGCATCCTCCTCGTGTTCAGAAAAAGGACTGTGGAACAACAAAAGCCACATGCTGGTTTGATATTTCACCATACTACTGTTTACTTATTTTAATTGTATCATGTTGTGCAAGCTGGGTGGAGATCATCAAAGCAGCTAGGATTTGCAGCAGCTCCAACAGGAGCAAGAAATGCAGGGATTCAGCAGCATTCCCGGTTCCCTATTCATCCCATGGCAATAGCCCCTTGTTTCCAGATTGAGGTCTAACAACTGCAATTTCTTTAGCAACAGCAAGTCTTTGCCATGCTGCCCTTCCGAGTGAGGTAGGAATCCACTCAATTGCCTGCAGACAGACTGGTGCAGCACTCCCAGGGGACTGAGCTGGTGCCGCACAGGCAGGCCCACATAAAGGACGTGTGCTTCATACCTTCACAGCCAGAGTTAAATAAACAGAGAAACGTGTTACTCCACTGCTACATTTATATTCCATCTAGGAAGTATCTGTACACCTTCTTTATTAACGTTATCACTAGCTTTTCATTTTTCTCTTATAATTTGCAGACAGATTTTTATAGCTGCACTTAAGTACTTTCAATCATATACTGTATAGAAGCTACTTCTATCTTTAGAAAAAGTTGTTGTACTCATCATACTACTGGTATAGATATTTACCAGCTACTAAACACACATTAGGTCCAAAAGCTGCTTATTTCATTGTCCCCAGCATCATTCAGTTCTATACAAGGTCATAAACCCTTTTATGTAGCTATTCTTCTTTGCTGAGATCTCCAAGATCCACACAGCTTCTGGTGCTGCGCTGTGCTACCATACAAAGTTTCTGTGAAGCCTGGGCAAGGGACCTCTCCAGACCCCTTTAGTTCAGAGTTCTTACAGCTGAGGAAAAGCTGGCTAAAAAAACAGCTAGTGCCAAAAGTGGTACTGTTCACGTAGAAAGTTCAAAAACCCCCCATTTTGAGGTGTACAATTCTAAATACTAAACGTTATTTTATAATAAGTCTGTAATGATAGAATTAGGTACTCATATGCAAACGGGGCCAAAGACTGATCCAGGTTACTGCACGGTCTTCTTCAGTGACACAGACTCCTTACTGCAAAGCAGAGACCAAAACAGCATGTCATACTGGGTGGTCCCTTCACAGAGGTGGGTCTGCTAGATCCCTGCAGTGACCTGCTGATCTTCAGAGCACCTGATCTCACTACTTCATTTGACACACTCATTGTAAAATCCAAGCTACAAATAAAGCCAATGTCCTCCCTATACTAGCAACCCTGCTTTTATCTGTCCCGTTTGTCAGTGCAGCAGCCTTGTTCCCAGATTAATCACTAATGCCCTCACACTCTTTGACACTTTAGTGTCTTTCCCGCTCAGGTCCTTTCAGTAAATTCAGTGGCCCCACGTACCTGTTTTAACCATAAGGTTCCTGGAGAGCCGGCAATCCAGGGGAGGAACTGCTGTCATGTTAGCGAAAGCGGCTGCTGCCGTGGTTTCGGGAGGAGCAGAGGTGTTTTCCACTGGAGTAGGGGGAAGCCTAGTTGTTTTCGCTGATGCTGTAATAGATGTCAAAGCTGCTGTCATTGTCAGTGGATACGGGGTTGATGTTTTGGTGATTTCTGAGCTTGGGAACTTCTGGCTGTCAGTTACTGTTGTTTCTGTCTGCCTTGGTACATGTGCTGTGGGTGCAAGTGTGGAAGATGTGACCGTGCTGCTTTTAGGGGTTCTAAGCATAGCTGTCATGTCCACGGGTAATGCAGCTGCGTTTCTTGTTGCAAAAGGAAAATCTGTATGTGTTCCTACTGAGCTTAGATCCAATGCCAATTTTGTGGCAGTGTTATTTTTTGTTAGTGTTAGTACTGGTGGGCTTAAAGCCATCACAGATGGCAAAGGTGTGTTTTCAGTGCCTAGAGAAAAGAGGGAAGAAGGTGGCACTGGTGAAGCTGGAGATGCCTTTCTTGTTAGTGGTTTTGCTTCTGAAGTTCCTACTGTAGGTATTGCACCAGAAGATACTCCAGATAACACTGTAATGACAGAATGGGTAAAGTTGGTTGTTGACAAAAAAGGAGAAGTTAGTGGTGTTGGTGATGCATGGACAGAAGTTATGATGACTGACTGCAGAGCGCTGGCGGTATGAGTTTGCAATGGAATGCCCTTGGTAGCTTTATGAGATATATTACCGGAAATTAGATTATGTCTTGTAGCACTTGTGTCCCACTCCTCCACAATAAATGTAGCTGGATTTTTATCATCTGTAACCAAATAACCAGAGGACTCTAACTGGTCATTTGCAAATTCTGGTAAATTTCCAGAACCAATGTCATCTTCTGTAATAAAACTATGCAAGAGGGTTGATCTAGAAGGCTTGGTTATGGGAAAGGGGGACTCAGCTGGCAGTGTGCTGTGGGTGACACTGTTGTCATAGCTGGCAGAAAAAGTCAAGTTGTCAGTGAGCTGAAAAGCCAATGCTGGTGTTGTGCCTAAGGTTTTTGTCAGTAAAGTAATCTTTCCAGCATCAGTTGTTTGTGATTCTAGAGTGCTAGGGGAAGCACCTGCATCATTAGCAGGAGGTACATGTAAATGGAGAGGTGTTTCGTAGCGTATACTGATATTAACGTCTCCAACAGTGAAGAAATTAGCAACGTTTTCAGCTGTGCTTCCATGCTTTTTTTGCAGGGGGTCAGGCACTGTCAAAGTGGTAGCAAGGGACGAATACTGAGCAGATGTTTTCAGTGCAAATGAATCTACATCAAATTCTGGAAAACTATTCGACTTGGTTCCAGCAAAGGGTAAATTTGAAACATTTTGAATAGAGTTTGCATATGTATAGTTTGCTGAAGGAGTGGAGAAGAGAGACTGCTTATTTGTATTCATTTTCTCTTGCAGACTTGAAACTACTGAGTATGGTACATGGTACTTGGTTTCCAACAGAGAATTACTTGGAAGAACTTCTCTTACTGCCATTTGAATGGAAGTTTTTACCGAAGGAATACTAATGCCAGCTGGAGACAGCAATGCTGTATTCGTCCACGTAGAAGCTGAAGTTGCGACTTCAGGAGAGCTGACAGGATCTAAATTGCTTTCAGAGTCCACACTCGAAAACCCAGAAAAGCTGGAGCCATGGCTGTCCATCACATTAGAAATCAGTGATGGCCACGTAACCCATGCTGGAGGCATGACAGAGGCAAGATGCTTTCCATCAACTGAACGTGAAGTCTGACCAAAGGCAAAATGATGTAAAGCTCTTGGAGGTGAATATTCGGTATGTGGTGTCACAACAGTGGGTACTCTCATATTTCTGTCTTTATTTGCAGTTATATCTGGACTTTCTGCATCTCCAAGTGGAAGAAGTGCAGTTACAAAGATACTAGTAGCAGATGTATTTGTGATAGCAGGTTCAGGTTTTGAAAGACCTGTAGTGGAAGTAATTAACAGCACTGCAGCTAGATCAGGACTCATCATGCCTGTTTCCAAAACAGTGCCCGCTATCTTTGATTCTTTGGGGAGTTTACTGGCTTGGGTATTTGGAGAGACTTTGGAAAGCTGAGATCTATAAGGCAGAACGCTATTAGCGTTAATGTTTGTGGACATCTTTGCTGTCATCCCTCTTGTGAAAGGCTGTTGAGCTGTTCTTGCCACAGAAAAGCCACCAGAATTTGGGAAAGCACGCGCAGAAGCAGCTGGCAGCCGCTTGCCATTTGCCTGATAAGCTCGATCACTCAGGTCTTCTGCAAAAGTCTGATTCAGAGCCACCATTGAGTGATGCGAGGAAAGAGTCAAAGGGATTTGCAAAGTATTCTCATCGGCTGCTGCTGCACTTGCACGGTTTGCGCGTGCTACCCTAGTAAAGGTGTCGTTTGTCTCAGTTAGCAAGGGGGACCTTGTACTTGTTGAAGAGGAGTGTGCTGCATTTCTAAAGAGAAAATCTGTTTCAATTCTAAATGCTCGTACTGGCAGCACTGCATTGCGAGCATGCTTTGCATCTGGAATAAGTGATTTTGGCAATGAAAGGGAAGACATGTTCTCTGTTGAGCTGGAGACCTCAGCCAGGCTCTTGGAAGCTGATAACATGAACGCCACACTGGTAGAGCCTGTAGTGCAATTAGTCAGTGCTGTGGAAGACTGAGGATGACTCATTTGGGGTATTAGATGTGGAGTACCCACAGGATGGAAGACTGATGTAGGAATCTCTGCTTTATCCTGAAAAACTGGTGATGACAGAGGAGTGATATCACTGTTTCTGTCAGTCAATGCTGCTTTAAAACGCTGACTATTTGGTTTTACTCCAGTAGAAGATACTTTGTACATACTCTTATTAGGAAACTGTGACAGGCTTCTGGAAGTTACTGGCAGGGAAGACTGATATGTTTTTGACACAGGAATATCAGAGTATACAGACAAAAAAGAGGTTCTTTCTGAAAGAGACCCTTTTCCCACTATTTCTGTGAAATGCACTGTTGTCGATCCAAAGAGATTGAAAGGCATGGAACCTATTAACAATTCGTGACCCTTTCTGTGATTCACCATACTGGAATGTACTACAGTGACCGTGCTTAGAGGACTATTTCTGCTTTCACTAACCTGCGAGCTGGCTGAATCTGTGTTGAAGAAACCTTCAGGATCTGCATCAGACAGAGGCACTTTGGTGGGCAGTACAGCTGGTTTAGAAAAGTTAATGGTATGAGGTGACTGAATTACCAATGAAGACAATGATGGTGATGGAACAGCAGAAAGCATGTCTGATCCTGATGTGCTTCCTTTTGAAATGGAGGGTGTTTCTAATGGTAGTAGCTGAAATGGGACAGCTGTACTCGAATGTGTCACTGATGGTGTAGTGGACAATGTGGCAAACATACCAAGTTGAGGCAAACCTGATACAGCAGCTGTTTCATCTGCATCTTGAGATGATGACCTCAGAGGTGACTCAGCTGAAACTTCAGCGGGTTCCTGGGATGCACTGTTTCCACTGCCTTGATAAATGGTGGGCGACAAATGAGTTTGATCTGAAGTCCTGATACGTGTGCCAGTCAGTGTTGTTTTTATCATCTGAAGCAAATTTGCATTCTCTAAAGTCTGTCCCATAGAAATATCAGCTACTGAGGAAGTCTTAGCTTCTGTGGAAGGCCATGTTGGTGATAGCAGAGATCTCCAATTAGGAAAAGATCCTGTAGAAGGAGCAACGTTGATATGCTGTTGCCTGATACCTGTAAAATAGTAAGTAAAATTAGTATATTCTTCCCCAAAAGGAAGAGGAGGTGCTGTCTTGTTGCAACAAATCATAACACAGAATGGTTTGGGTTGGAGGGGGCCTCAAACATCATCTAGTTCCGATGCATTACATTTGGTAAAAATAGTGAATGGGTTTTTTTTTTTATTCAAGGAGCATAAAAATTCAGAGAAAGTTAAAAACAAAAACAAAATCACCACAAAAAGAGTGAAAGGTACAATGTGACAGATTTCAAACCCCTCGTTTCATCTGATAGAAGAATAAGGAAAGCTTCCTAGATCATGCTATTTCAAAATACTACTTTTAAGAAGGATGGTTCAATATACTAAAAGACACCTTCTTAAGCTTGGGACAATTCTTGAGGTTATCATCAGTCACCCTGTATCAAAATATTCTATGAGAAGACAGGTTTAGAAGCAGTGTAGAAAGAGAATAGATTTTGACAACCAAGCTTCACTGACTTGGCATGCAGTCTGACATGGGAATAGAGTCAGAATTGGCTGGGTTCCTGTAGGATGCATCTGGAGGTGCTCATCTTGCCAGTTCTAATAATGCATGCAATTATAGACACAAAAGGAAGAAAATAAAACAGGGATGAACATGAGGAAAGGGGGGTAAGATCCAAAACAAATTAGGAAATTAAACTCCTTTTTCGGTATGTACAGATGTACAACACAGCATTTCAAACACCAGTTTACTCTACATTCAACATCATAATGTTCCTAGGCTTTATTTTCTTAAAATGATTACAGTTATTTTAAAATTGTAGCATGGGAAAACTCACATTCCTACTAATTTAAAGATTAAGATTCACCCAAGAGTAAAATTTAAGGGTTTTTTTTCCCCTCCCTCCCTGCCAAGATAATAGATCAAAACTCGGTACTGGCGCTTGCTACCATGCCAGGCTGTGCGCCTTGCATAGCTAAACAGAGGCACAATACAGAGCTAGTCCCTGCCCTCCGACTCCAGTGCGTCTGGATCAGACACAGAGGATGCCAACCTCCTCCACACCCATAATGGCATGGAAGAGTAAGGAAGGGCAGACCTTGGGATACATGGTTATAAAACAGGCTGGACATTAGCTCCAGCCACTGATGAACCCAAGGGTCAATAGAGCCAAAAGCACTGAAGGGGATCAGCTCACACAAACAGGAGCCAGCAGCAGAACATCATGCAGCACAAGACAGGAAAATGGGTCATGCTGCACCTATTTAAAGCTAAGTTTCTTTCTTGCAATGCCCTTGTGCTACACCGCCCATCATCCATATGCGCAGGCCAAAGTAGATGGTGAGACTAGCTCCTTCAGGCTCCTGTGTGCATTCAACAAGAACGTGCTGGAATTATGTTCAGTGTAGCATTTTCACTCTATAAACAAAAACAACCCACAAACAAACACCAAAACAAAGAAACCATAGATTTTCCCTTTTATCCCCGTATTTAAGAGCTTGATTAAACCCTAGTGAAGCATCTTTCCTCCACTGACATGGAAGAATGAATACAGACTCCAGAAACAAGTTGTTTTAAGGGAGCAGTTCCAGGATAGGTAACAGAACAGAGCTCTGCCCTTCTAGCAAATAAAGAAAGTCCCCGAAAAGGCCGACTTACACATTAGCATTTTGGAGAAAACCAAAGGCGGGCAGACATGGAGCTACCTACAGCAACAAGAGATAAGCAGGCTATGGGGAAACCCAGTCAGCCTTTCTGAAGCTGCTCCAGATGATCAGCAGGCTGGAGAGTCCACCAGGGAACCTGACCCACCAGGAGAGGTTTGCAGCACAGAAGTAACTCTTATGTATTTGTGCTGTAGTTGCTGATGTGTCATTGGGCAACCGGAGACCCAAATGACTGGTGTGGCCCAGTTTCTGATATTCTACATGTTCCAACACTTTTTGGGAGACACAATGTGATTTGTACTGTGTTTTGGTGGCTCTTCCTTCCCTGTTACAGTCAGGCAGCTATTTAACAGAAGGTAGGAAAGAAGACGACATGTATTTTGCTCAACTAGAATGGATTCAAATATGCCTGAAATGAAGAACTAGATGATGTTCTTTGCAAAAATCAGGCCTTAGGCAAGGTGCAGTTTAAATTTCTGTGAGGTCATATCAGCTGATGAAGTAATCATTACCTGATCTGTTATGCCTCAAACTGTCTTGTTTCACCTCACTGAAAGGCTGTACCGAAGTGAATGCAAAACCTTCACGTGGGATTTCATCTAGCACTTAGCAAATGCTAGTCCTAAAGGGGATTTAGACAAGTCTATGTTTTCTCGCTTTCTAACATAGCAAAATCTGTCAATATCAATCCACACACAGTCTGCACCAGTCCTCGTATATTTCTTCACACTTTGCTTTAATACGAATAATTATGAGCAGAGAGACAACATAAACCTGAAAAAAAGTGCTGAATTGATGTTACCACATTTTGACAAAAAGTAAAAAGAAAGCTCAAATAATGCAAAGAAGATAAAACACTGAATAAAAATGTGCCCTAGCCACCGTTTAATGCTAGTCCTTCAGTTCTTGTTTCTTCCATTCCATACCAACTGGCAATTTTCCTGTTTACATCCATTAATGAAGTAAAGCTCTTGAGTTACTGAAGGTTTAAAAAAATTACACAGTATTCTGCAACAGATAGACAATGCTGGCAATCCTCCACAGCGAATTTTCTTTGATTCTACCTTTACAGAAAGATACTGATTATCAGTATCTGTTTTAAACTTCTGTCATAAATTCAACATACTGATAGTGACTGGACGCATCATGCAAAAGGCAAAATTATCTTCCCAATACATGGAGTTCAAACTGAAGTACATACTCTTTACTTGACAATCAGTAGGATATCATCAACAACTACAGATCCTTATCAAATACTGTCCAAACAAAGACTGTACCATGGAAAAAAGGCAGACATGGGAAAATATTTCACTTCAACAGCTGAAAGCACTTGATGAAAGAAGAAGACAACCAATTCAAACCAACGTGAAAGTCGCAATGAGAACTCCATCCCGCGTGCATTGTGCACCAAGCCATTGCTTGTACATACCAGTAGCTGTTTCTGACATCTCACAATTACCTGTTATTCTTTCATACTTCAGGCTATTGACTAACCGCCACCTCCAACAATCCTAAAACCCATATAGGAGTAACCTTTTTACAACAACCATCATTGATTAGGGATCTTTCCATTTGCAATAATGAGAAACACCTCCAACAAGCCACAACAGGAAGTTACAAATTGATCCAGTTTAGAGAAAATTGTGGCTTTATCATTTCTGAGCCCTTTTGTACACACCTAAAGAAGTAACAGGGACCAACCACTCTCTCGGTGAAGAGCTTTTTCTTAATGTCCAATCTGAACTTCCCCTGATGCACCTTTATTCCATTTTCTTGTGTCCTACTGCTGGTCAGCTATAACTCTGGCACAAGACAAGTGACCTCAGCTGCTTCAGCAGAAGTCTTGCCCTCAAGGCCTTTCACCATCTTGGTCACCCTCCTCTGGACACACTCTGATAGTTTGATGTCCTTCTCATATTGCAGCACCCAAAACTGCACCCAGTACTTGAAGTGGGGCCACACCAGTGCAGTATATGAAGAGATCAAATTGCTTGTCTGTGCTGCCCTGTTTGCCTTGTGCCATAATAAGGCAAAGATCTATAACAAGCAATGCAAGTGTCCTGTGGATGCCACAGCACATACTCTCTCATCTGTCCTGTCTGCCCATCGGCAGGCAACCAGCAAGAGGAGCAGCCACAGAGAAGCCTGTAGGAACCCAGCAGCAGAGCTTGCCTCAGGACAGATGAGTATCTGTTTGTTAACATGCTCACAAAATTAATTCAGCTCCAACTGGATTAAAAAAAACCAGTCAGGAATCAAACATTTAACGCACCAAAAAGGCTAAAAAAAACTTTGAGAACCTCAACTGAATCACAGTCTACAACTACACTGAAGGAAACACAATGACTATCCAGAGCTTCCCTCACACTGTCATGGTGGACAAGAAATACTGTTTTGCCACTTTTGAGCCATTACAAAAGATAAACTCAAAGGTATCTTCAAGCACAGATGATTTCTGTTGTTGTGACTTCCATTTCATTATTCATATCATCTGGGTTAGTAACATTTAAGCGTGAAGCTGGTAAAAAGGACATACGAAAATTTTATTGTATGACTGACCAAGACATCTTCCCATTATACGTCAGGTATATAACTTTTCATAACCTTCAGCATACTGAAGACAGGATTTCAATTTTCAAATGAATTTTCTTTAATTACCAATTTCTGAGACAAAAAATATGACTAAAAAGAATTCATGACTGCTGTGAACTATTATAAATGCTAAAGTTTAATAATATAATCGTATCTGTAAGCCATCTAAAGCACAGTGGACATCTGAACATTAAATTACATAAGCAACCTGCATTTTATACAAGTCTAAACCTATCAGCCCTAAGGCAAAGCAACTCCAAAGATAACTTTAAAAAAAACACCACTCCCAAAAAATAAAACCTGGATTGTCAGAAACACAGTTACTTACAAACATACATAAAACAACAGTTTATTTACAAGAGAAGTACTGTTGAGAGTGACCATTTGCTACTTTATGCCAGTCTATGCAGTGATAGCACTATCCTAGGGCAGCATCATCTCTTAAAAACAATGCCACTATTATATGAAAAAAGCATTAGTTTTTTCTTCTCACAAGTATGAAGTTTCCTGCTTATTATTGCTTCACCATGAGAGACTGAGTAATCAAAGGTCAGATGTGACCTATATGGGATATGATAGGGAAACAAACACAAAAAGAATCTCTGCTACACCAGTGGAAAAGGCACCACCCTACCCAAAGGGTTATACAGCCGTTGAAGGACATTAAGCCTACACAGTATCATATTAGCATCAACATGCATGTTATCTGAACCACTTCAGAGTTTCCTAAAATGTATCTTTTTTTCTTCCTTAAGAGTTTACAACTGGAAAAATGGCACAAGGAATGCCAGTTTCACAGGTCAAAGGATATGAAATACGCTACCAACAAAAGACACGAGTAGTCAGCAAAGTGTTTATAAAAATAGCTATGTTGCATATCAAAATTTTACTGTTACTCACTGTGCAGAACAGCAAAACTCTATTATGCCTTCATAAGATCTGTTATTCCAGCCTCATATTGATGAAATTATTACATCCCAACCTATGCAGCCCATACACCTCACCTTTGGCAGCATTCCACAAAGACATCTGCAGCTTAATTTCACACATTTTGCATAACGTTTAACCTGTAACTGATTTCTAGCCATGTCAAAAAGCCTACCTACACACACGTGTACTGAGCCCCGATGCACACACCCTGAGCCGTGCCTGTTTCTGCGGCCAGCGGGGTTTGGGTCAGCCCTCAGACGAACCTGCCCAGAGCGATCGCCAGACTCAGCCAATGCACTGGAAGGGGGAGCACACAAATATATGGATTTTTGGCAGCTTCCAACCCACAGCTACTACGGCAGGAGAGGTGGAGAAAACTGCTTCCTTGGGATTGCGCTAACTTTCTCAAAAAAGTGAAGGTAAATAAACCAGCAAAATAAATCCCATTCTGTGACCTCAATATCAATTTCTTTACACAGATTCTGAGAAAAGTTTACAGTAATTCAGTAAACTGATTCTCACATTTACTTCAGTTGTAACTTTTCCCAAACTAGAAATTGACCTTCCAAACCCAAAATCCTGACCTGGAGGATTAAAACACAGATCTTTTTACCAGCATTGAGGTTGTTCACATCCTAGTCTCTATTTACCTGTAATAGTCAACTGCTGCATGAGCCAGTCAATAAAAACAAGCACCGTCTCCCATCAAAAAGCGGCCCTCTTCCCAGTGATCTTAGAAAATGATATCTGAAAACTGTGATTATTTTTGACAGAAGGAAAAATATTTTGTCCCCATACCACCAGAATTCTGTTTAAACAAAACAGAGGAGGTACATTACTGTACAAAGTTGTCTTCTCACCAAAAAAAGGTTTGAACTTTATGATGAATAACAGGAAAACGTGTGGATACAGTATTTGGTCATCTCACTTGCACGGCCTTGTTTTTGCTCACGGGAAAAGCCAAAGCAGCAATCTCTTCTGTTAGGATCTTTTGTGCGCCTTCCCCCTCTCCCACACACAGATTTCCCTTTGGGTACCAAAGGAAATGCACCAGCAGCAAAGCTTTTCATCAAAGGCAACCTTTTAGCTATAAAATGAAAATATAGGGCTGCAATGAAAATGTACTTCTGTCCCACTTTTAACACGTCCTGTCTCCATTGCTTACCCAGCCCAGACGTAAGCTGGCTGGGATTTGGGAGAGCAGAGCTGAGCCTGCAAATGCTTCGCAGCTGTCATCAATATTGCTTCAGGAACCGACAGACTGGTGTGACTTGGACCAAGTGCCAGCCTTGCCTGGGGGTGAAACGTGTCTCCTTCACCACACAGGCAGCTCTGCCGGGATGCTTGAATTGCATCCAGCATGCGGCGACGGAGGTGAAGAGCAGGATAAGAGACAATAG
>Ga0181612_176600_pt1 | contig 16267 bp, 4 predicted proteins | sample HoacroProtozoa21_FD_119630 | JGI IMG/M metagenome (GOLD analysis project Ga0181612, IMG submission 119630) | Hoatzin crop microbial communities from Cojedes, Venezuel. Combined Assembly of Gp0051906, Gp0051904, Gp0051908
ACAGATAGCTACAAAACACAAAACCCTAGGAATTCTAGCTTCAATACTTCTGGTGCTCACAGAACACATGGGAAATACAATTAATTTAAGTATTTTTTATTCTCTTCTACTACATGCAGTGAATCATTCAGTGATTTTTATCTTTGTACTATGGCAAAATGTCTAGTCCAATTATGAAAATGTATTTATTTCAGCATGAGTATATTACTTTGTAATACATTCTGGCTAGCATCAGTGCTGGTTCACTAGTACTAGTAATAACTGAATATTCAAAACCTGCCAATAAAATATCAGGGTTTTTTCAGGAGAATGTAACACATCCAATGCTGTCACAGTTCACTTTCAAATACTCCGGGTATCTCAGAAAGGTCAGGTGACCTTCACCCTAGAAATGCCTATTTTTCTTCTTTGTCTACAAAGCAAGATCAGAATTACAAGCTCAAATACAGATTCCTGCTCTGGACCTGTTTTGGTGAGATGGATCCCACATGCAAATATTAAGTAGGAAAGAAGTATGTTGGCAGTTTGCTGTAAGGCAGAAGTGAGTATTTTATTTGAACAGCTCAAGAATGTTACCACTATTTCCACACCTGATACATTCTGTCTCTCTGTATAAAGTAACACCTTGGAGAAATAAATGAACTGACGAATTTATCTGAAATGAGCAATAAATAGTAAAATAGTCTAGCCAAAAACTCCATTCTTCAATATCCACCCATCACTGGTCAAACTCGTACCCAGCTCCCTTGACTTCTCTCCTTATATTAACAAACCAACAAACACCTCCATGACAGTGGCTATAAAGTTTGTCAGTAAAAAGCATCTCACTGTAAAACACCTAAGTGCAAAAGATAAAAGACAGTTCATCACAGACTTCCAAAATTAGAATAAATAAATTTAGCTGAAGTATTTTTTAGACATTTTAAGGGCAGATGTTGGTCCTTTGCTGTCTGCTCTGCATGAATACTAAAGTTTTCATAATGCAGGTTTCTATAATGCAGGTGTTTTTTTTTTAAACAGTTCACTTTTTACAGCAATACAACATTAACCCACTGTCTTGTCCGGTGTGCTTACTATATGGCTTTACTGTATGACTTTAGTCTAAAATAAGATGGTAAGGAAAAGCTGTATGCGGTAGAGTTTGTAAAATCTGTTGGAATAAAGGGTGCTAAATAAGATTAATAAAGCTATCCATGAAAAGGGCCACAGCAAGACCTATTTGTACTAATTTATATAACTAATATGTACAGAAAGTTATTCCCCAAGAGTCTTATCTTTCCCCAAATGTTTTATATAAGCATTTTTAATGGCTAATTAGTCACATTGGAAGACCAAGAAGGACTCCCAGGCTGACCAGTCATCAAGTGACACAGTTCAAGTCTCATAAGATTGTCTTATCTTCACATCTATGTGTCAACACCCACGGATTTAGTCATATGCCATAATGATCACTGATGCAATGTGAGATGTACTTTTGAAAGACTTATAGAAGCAAATCAGATAAATGTTTTGTTAGGCAAAAGAACCAGTGTCATCTTCCTTCAAAGTAGCCATTCCTTTAGTCACTAATTTCCCAAAATTTCCAAGACGTGGTCAGATTAAGTGTTCTATTTATACCATGGCAAAAGCATTAATAAGTCTGCTGAATCTGAAGTATTTTATCTGTACCTGTCACTGATTATAAATGTCCAGATTAGCCCTGAAAGACAGATTCATTAGTATGAAAAAAAATTCTCCATGTCCTTAATTTTTTATACGCACACACACACACATACAAAAGTGCTCGTGAAATGGGTATAAACTTCAGACTCTTTCCCAGATCCCCATATGCTAGTCCTCTATAACCACTTGAACTGGTGAGGATGAATTCCCCAAACAGTGAGACAGTTAGTCAGGTACCATGAAGTTTGATTGATCTAGTCCAATAACATCGTTTTCTCCAAGACAGAGAAAAAAAACATGTTTATTCGCTCTTGTCATGTATAAAAATTACGTCACTGTACATCGACATATGCTAATAGTTACTTCAAAAAGTTTCATAATGAAATGTTTGAAAAATGCATCCTAATTAATTACTTAGAAGATTTAATTTGGTTATCTGAATAAACAATACCAGGATTTACAAAAAAAAATAAATATAAGCCATGAATTGTCGTCTAATGGTGCAAGAGTAGGCAAAACCACATAAGCAACTTTAAATTTATTGTTTCTCATAGCCTTCAGACGTTTTAATGTCCCACTACCAGTAGCAACAAATTAATTAAAAACTTTTAATAGGACACAGTAAATTAGGAATGAAGAATCATGTAGAACTGTGTGCAGTAGAGAAGAATAAAATAACTGACATAATTATGAAATAATACTTCTTATAGCTTGACATGACAAGAAAATGTTTTTTACTACAAATTCAGGATAAACTATTTTAATATTTAATCACTTGCATTAGTAGTAGTAACAATGGTTTTTAACAGTAAAAGAAACTTTTTAGGAATATTATCTATCCAGAAATGTATTACTTATAAAGATTACAGTATTACTTAATATTTTGCTTGGCATAAGAAAGAAGCAGTGACTATTTTACCAGGAATCATGATGTCCTCCCCTTATTAACTGAAAATTAATCTTTCCATTGCTATGTGAAGAAAGGCCCATGAATTTGTTTTTAAGATGACCTTAAACCAGAAAAAGAAGTGTTTTGCTCAGTTAGGGCCCAGGTGTCTGATGCAGAGTTCATGTATATTATTTGAGACATTTCTACTGAGACCTTAGAAACTATGGACAAAACCCTGAAATCCATGGGATACCCCTGAGTCTAGGTTTTCTTTCCGTGGGGCATTAGCAAGTTGCACTTGGAGGTTTTTGATAAGAGAGTGATACTCAGTTGAAAGAAAACCAGTAATCTTCTCTGAATAAATAATCCAATCAATATATAAGTAAGAACTGATGGCATTCATATAGGCTGTTTAGAACATTTTAGTGCTTAGTTCAGAACTAGTCAAAGTACTAAGGATGTGTAAAATTGTGAGGAGAACCTTAATAAAACCATAAAATAAAATAAAATAAAATAAAATAAAATACAGTTGCAAGGCAATTGTGTGCTTTTGGTATTAATAAAATATTAGCCAATAATACATTCCTGCCAGATATATATCCTTCCAGATATGCCGTTGCAATATGAAAGACACTGTAGTATGTATCATGACCATTCTAATTAAAGATTCCTCTAAAATAATGTTATACTGGTTCCTCATTGATTTCACATTCTGTATTTTCTATCTCTTGTAGAATCATTAAGCAATTGTAGACATCTTTTTGACCAGAAAGAATATTATGCTACATTTTTACTATTTCTCTGAAAGTATATTTTGTAACACCCAAAAACACTAATCAAAATTGAACCAGGTCAAACAAAACTGATCCAAATGGAACAAAATTTAACCATTTGAATCCAAATGGAATCCAAACTGGAACAAGAAGAATCAGAGCTTATTGGCATAACCTTTATCACTCAGTAAAGCAGGAAATAAGTCTAAAACACAAAATCTAAAACATGAAAGCCACAATTGTTATATAAAAACGGTATTTTTACAAGTTTTATATTTGGGGGGAAAACAGAGTAAACTATCCACCCACTTACCACTGTGGTTTCGTGGTATGAGACTATGTGGCCTCAAGCACTGAAATTCCTTTTTCCTCCCATATCCTCTGATTCCATTAGTGCTGTATTCCAGAAAGAACTGTTTAAATTTAGTGATTATTGAATCTTCAATATCCATATAATCCAATTTAGATATAAAAGAGAGAAATTATTAGCATGACCATGACTTTCAGCACTGAAGCCTTGATTCTCTGCATGTTTTTATTTTAAACGTCTACAAGATACAAATGTGATGTTCCTGACATTAGAGTGCAGTAGAAGGAAGATCTAGAAAAGACACAAGTCATTCACAAGCCTGTTGCAGGCTTGGATAAGTACTCTAAAATGTAAATGCTGGACAATTCAACGTATGAACAATTTAAGAGAGATTGTAACTTGCAAGCAATTTCTATATCCACAGTATCCTCAGAAGGCTGAGTATAATTAATAAAGCAACCACCCAATAATTTCAAAATCTTACTGATTATGTAATGTCCTCTGTGACCTTAAAAATAAACATAATATCCTTGATATTTATGCCTGTAAATGAAAGTAAATACTGGAGAAATTAATAATTATGTAATAGCAATATTTTTTGAAACAAGGAAAATATAGAAACTAAAGTCCATCCCTTGCCTGTTTAGCGGGAAGTACCCATCACTGACCAGTCACAATAGATGAATATCATGAACACAAAGAAATTGTTTCAAAATTCAGACCCAGAACTGAATTATTTTACTATTAAAAACTGCACCACCTAAAATAATAAAGTTAAACTTGCAACCCAAATGTAGATACCAAATATAAACTGCTGAGCAATTCTTAATACCACTGTAAAGAACAAATATTCTGGATGTTGTATTTTTTTAAAATAAGAATACTAGTTTTAAAATCTCAGGAATATAATTTGACAGTGTAGTTCTGAAACTGTTTAAGAATTCTTCTTTTTGTAGCTGTCTTTTTAGCATTTATCTATGGCACACAAACACACCCCACCCCAATTCTTGTTTGCTTCTTTGCTGCATATTAATCTGGCATTAATTTCCATTACAACCTGTGCTTTTGTTTTTTGCATATGAAATAGAATGTAGATTGAGGCTGAAAGGCAGACCACAAGAAAAATGATATTTGAGATAGATGACTGCAAATGCTATTCTAACATTCAGGCATGGTAAGATCCAACCATAAAATAGAGCACCTGATCTATCTTGATGATGGTATGGATGGTATTTCAGTTTGGATAATCGTGTGCTATTTTGAGAGCTCATGTTTCAGAAAGAGGAACAGGCACAGGAAATGTTGTCTAGTTATAATATGAAAGCAGATTAGAAAACTACGGCTTTAGTTTACCAAATGGGATCAAATAGGGAAAATGACTGCAGCCTGTAAGAACAGAAGGGGATAAACATCAGGGAGCAGATAAAACTAAACTACATCTCAGTCTTGGCAAAATTAAATAAAGTAAGTGCAAATGCAGGAAGCTGAAGAAGTTAAAGTCGCCAAGCATTAAGGAGTGAAGAGGCAGAACAACCTTTCAGTCAGAATAATAAGAGCAAAAAAAATCTTTAACTACTTTCAAGACAGAGTTCAATATGTTTCAAAGGGATTATATGATGTGCTATCTGTAAAACATCCTTTTAAATCCTGTGTCTCCTAATCATAAAAGAAGTCAATTACAATTTCTTAAAAACTGAAATGTGATATTTCTTTTCAACAGCACAAGTTCTGCTCTCAAAAAATCTTAGTGAAAAATTCACAATAAGAATATTTAAGTATTCATGACCTAAAACGAAATAATTCTATTACTAGATTTTGTTCACATTATATATAATGCATAAATGTTGTTTAACATCATGTCATTGTGCAGCAAAAAAGAACACACCTCCCCTCCCCAATACACCTAAAAGAATGTAATTACCTCAACCTATATTAACATAATCACCTAGTCATACTGTTGACTGTTTCATTTTACATTAACATTTGACTCTACGTATTTACTGAATGTTAATGAACACACTAATCTTTACTTTTCCAAAGTAATCCTACCTAGAAATAGTATTACACATCCGAATGTTTTGTATATTTTTTCATGAAACAGTTCCTTGTTGGATGCAAGACTATTCACTTGCTTGTGAAAGCATTTTCAAACAAATCCTGTTAATTCTGAATATGGTTCACTAAGCAGCATGATCTCATTAATAAAACAAGTTGCTAATCTAGTAAATCAAGATGCTCAGCTGTTTTAACTGTTTACCTAATGGAAATTCTAATGATCTTTTCTGTCAGCCTCACAGAAGCCTAATACTTTTCAAACAAGATCCAGCAAAATAAAGAACCAATGAAGAGAATGGGAACAATGCAGCTTCAGACTGAACATTCACAAATAAATGTTAACTAACTTGGGTCTGCATTCTTGAGGTTAGTTCCAATATTTTCACACTGCAAATTTTCATTAGAAAGGTAGTTCCGTCTGTTGTACTGAACTATATTAAATGTTTGAGAGACAAATTTGTGAGTTCATGGGATTTCTAACACAAGGGAAAAAGGAAAAAAGAAAAAACTTGATGGACTACAAAGAGAAAATCTTGATAGAAATCTGTTATGCAAACATATGTTCAAAATGTTCTTATATATTGCATAAGAAAAATAACAAATGGATAACAGATGAGAAGGAGGCTAGGTCAAAGGGAAATGTAAAACAGAAGCAGTCTTGTTCTTCACTGAAATCTAAGCTTCTGCATAACAAGGCATTATCTCCGGGTCTTTCAGTGTGATGTTCAATTCACTATGAACTTCTTTCTCAACGATGACAAGAAAATAATGTTTCTAAACTATTGGAACTGTGAAATGTGCTACACACCCAGTGCATTTATAACACCTATGATACATCTTACCTTGGTTTGGGAACTTTCAAAAATCAACCTCTTCTCAGAGAGAAAATATTGTTTCAGAAAGGGGTTAGAAAAAAGGAGAAAACACTTTTTCCATGGATCTGTTTTCTTTCCAAGTGTTCATTTGAAGTTGCTCAAGGATACCAGAATAGTGCCGAGAAGGGTGATGGAGCAGACGCAAAGCAAAGAAGAAAGGGTAAGGCTTTGTGACACTATATTACTATTCATCACATAGATACTTATGTCTAACTTTAGGATTTATGTGTTTTTTAAAGAAATTCTTGAAACTGTGTGACAGAGAAAGGAAGACGAAATTTCAGTGGAAATACATGAGCTCTACTACCTTCTACATACTCAGTAAAGAGCATCTTTAATTCCCTGGTGACATTCTATTTTGTCACCCAGATCTTAGACTTCTTCAGTGTTGAAAGCATTAACAGTCATTTGCAGAAAAATATTTACCTGCTATTTTAACTACTTCAGCGTAATGTATTACTTAACAGATATATCTTTTTTAAATATACTTGCACTGCATGATTTGGTTTCCTTTTCAGTTCAGCAGTTTTACAGTCAAGAAATAGCAGCCTAAATCTTAAAAAGGTGACTTAAATATTAAAATTCCAAAGGCATGATTTAGTTTTTTAACTGTAAGCCAAAAAGTAGATCAGTGTTGCATTCAAAACAAAACTGTACCTTTAATATTAGATAGACCTAACTTCTTTCAACCTGAAATCCACTAATTCAATCCATCAATTCAAATGTACGAATGCTGATTAGTTTAACAGAATGTTTTTCTTATGCACAGGTAGCAATTTATAGCATGAATCTGGAGTTTAGTCAAGCCACGTTATTCAGCTGAACCTATCAACTTGCAAAACATCAGTTTAGAATTAATTCTTCATACCCATTACCATTTCAATCATACAAGAGGGAAATGAAATAAACTACCAAGAAACTAGAGTTATTATTTTCCTTATGATGCTCAAAGAGCTTGCAAGATGAAAAGCATACAAATTAGAACTGGACACATAGGAACTAAGTGGCTATTCTGCCACACTGCATTTCACAAAAAAGCATCCTCAAGGTTCTTTGATTAAAACATGAAACAAGCAAAATAAGCAATACTTGCAAGACACAGTTCATGGAATATCTCTAGTATAGCTCAATGGTTAATCACATTTCTTCCACAAGATTTTAAAATTAAGTCTGATACTTCTCTGGTCATAAGTATGAAACAGAAATTAATGAGCACTTTAAATAAAGACCAAACAAAAACGTAACTATGGAAGTACCACAATATACCATGTTTTCCCATATTTTACTTCTTTTAAAAATGTATTTTAAAACAAACTAGTGAAAATTCTTAGTTAACCAGGACAACAGAAATATCTGAACAAAATTGCCACTAGCCACTCCAAACTAGAAATCCTCCTTCAATGAACTGCAAAACTATACAGAGTACCCAGACCTGCAAATTTCTAATCACTGCAGAAAAACAGGAAACAGGTTAATCAAATCATACCTGGAGAAACTGGTTGGTTTTCACATGACCCAAGTCTCCAGCCTCTATCTGTGCTCTCGACAGCTTCTCTTCAGTTTCAGTTAGCCAATGATTAAAGCTCTTCATGTCACAATGAAAAAGCTGCCACTTTTCCAAAGATTTGTCAAACCGTCTGAAAGTATATAAGGAGATGAGATTACTATCTATTGATATCTATTTATTGACTACAGAAAAAAAGAGAAAAAGAATGTCTCAGGTTGAATTTGGTGTGATGTTGATGGCATCATGCATTAGCATTTCTAACAGTTCTATCAAATGGAAACATGTTAGTACTGAACAGTGAAAATGTCATTAAGCATATGTGTCACAAACCAGCTTCTTATCAATTTTTTAACCCTTTTCAACGTTTCAAATGAATTAAATGGTCAAAACATGTTTTCAGTTTACAGCTTTATTAACCCACACTAACTCACATCATAGGTACAATACCCAGAGGCCCCAGTGTAACCGGGTATACTCCTTTGTCAATATACTCAGATCCCAGCATGAAGAAAACACCAGTGGTGCTAAAAGGCTCTTATCACACCTCAGTAATTTGCTGTAGCTACCAACAGTGCAAACAGTCACTGCTGGCTAACATACTGGCTGTATGTTGTGACTATACAATGATTTTAGATCCCTTTTCAAAGGGAAAATAGCTTAAAAGATCTGTGATGCATCTGACCTATCATATCATAAGACAAAGGATGAAAAATCAGTAGACAGATTCTTAAATCCTTACTTCCCAACTTTATTCCCATGATCCTATTCTCACTAAGATTTTTTCACTTGTAGAAATATAAATTGTAATGCTATATGTAACACAGATGCAAAAGACTAAGTTTTTTTAATGGAAACTGCTGTGGTTAGAGACTACCCCAAAGGATCCCAGGCTTATGCTACAATTCTGCTCCAGTTTTACTGAAAGAAACTAATTTTGTCTTCCTCTCCAATGGATTCAAATGTCCATTTTTTATTACCGCAAAGAAAACGCAGCTCTCTTCAAAGGAATTTCTACTTTAATTGTGTAAAGGGATCCTTTATTAAACCCTTTTTTCTGTATGTGTTTCACTTCGAGTATTTCATAAAGATAGTTCTGCAAAAATAAAAATGCCTGAAATACAAAGATGATTGAAAGAAACTTAAAATATTAAAAAATAAGAGTTTTGTACAATAAGCAAGAATGAAAAGTATTACTACCATATCTGCAAGTCTACAGTTCACCACATAAAAGACTCTGTATTCTGGCACTTTAGGAAGATCTAATCTGTGTTTGTCTAGAGTGATTGATTGATCTTCTGGTTCAAGCTCTGTTTGCCTTAGCCACTGTCAACTACTAAAGAAATGAAATAGGACAGAAATGTTTGGGTTTGGTTGGTTGTTTTCAGATGGCCTATGTCTTAAGTATTTCAGTTATCCTATATCTTGGATTTCTGCCGAAATGTGATCACTAATCAGACATTAGCTAGAATGTTTTGTTAGCAGATCACAATTAAACATGCTACTGTTGTTTAGTTTAATAATCCTCCCTTGAGGAGGTTTTAGGGTGTACTTAAAGGATGAAAACAAAGATGCTCCATTATTTTTCTCAGAAGTAATCTGGTTCTGTATGGACAAACTATCTGATTGTTTGAACGTAAAAGAGTTTAATTCACCGAATGAAATCAGTTTATTACCAGGGAATACAGACCACATCTTCCATTGTACTGATGATTTTAATTTTTTAGAAGAAAAGATAAGTTTTTCTTCTCTTCTACTGGTTATATATGCCCACCTTTGTTTTCACATTTTAAAATATTTTAATAGAACACTGTATGAATAGCACTGTATCTATATCTATATATATACCCTATACAGAAGCATATATACTTTTCCCTAGACCTCCTTTTCTGGTAGACACAGAAGATTTATTTTGCTGAACACACGCATATAAAGAAGCAGTTCTCTTACTTCTAACGTACTATATATGATAATCACTTTTGATGAATAATATGTAAAATAGAGCTGGACCAGCAAGCAGTGAAACAGAGACTTTGTACTTATTCTGTTACATTACCTATAAGACAGGGAAAATATAAGGTACAGAAAAAAACCACAATTAGCAACCTATGAGAATTTTTTTTTTTTTTTTTTAAAGAAAAGCATTTGTTCACAGAAAGTAGTTGAGAGAAAAGTATTCTTTGTACTGCTGTACTAGTTCGGTCATAAGATGCTGAAGGAAAAATAATATTTATTTAATTAAAACTTTAAAAAACACATTTTAAAAGAACAGAGAAGACTTTTCAAAAGTTTAAATTTTGCATAGAAGAGTAGTCCTCTAACTGTCTGTGAATCAACTTTTTGCTCCTCAAGCAGAACTTGATTCACGGGTCTTGAGGTTAGTAGCTGCTAAATACCAGAATCTTTATTTCATTTAAAAAAGAGTAGTTGCTGCTTAGTCCTATGCAGTCCAAATACACATTCCAAGCCACTCTAATAAATGACAGTGTATTCAGTAAATTTCATTGGAAATTGACACAGATAAACTATCAGAATATATGAGGTAACCTTTATTCTATCGATTTCAATATGGCTGCATATGTGATAAAGCCACAGCAAAGAAGGTGTCAGAGCTCAGCACCGATTGACCAAGTGATCAGTCACACCATTAATAGTGATGAGAGATAAAGATGGAGAAAGATGCAACCTGGGAGAAAACAATCCTTCACAACTTGCAGAATACAGAATGTTACTAGTTAAAATTTAAAAATAATTAAGAAAAAAAAAATTACTTAAAGATCAAAAAGTAGTTTATAGAAGGACTCCTCTAAGCCTGTATGGGCTGATAGCTTCCCACAGAAGGCAACATAAGTCTCTTTGTACCCTCTAAATTCAAGTTATGATAAATTTTTAGTATACTATGAAGCTGTTTAAATAACATTCTCTCAGATTTCATTTTGAAACCCAGTATCAGCCATCTAAGAAATAGTTAGAAAAGACCAAATGCAAAATAATCAGTGCACAAATCCTGTGTCTATTTAAGAATGAAAAATAGATACAGACAGTTATAGTAATTTCTACAGAGTAGCAGTTAGTGGAATATTGCTGTTGGGGCATCAAAATGAGTACTACAAAACATGTTCCAAGAATAAGCACAGCCCATGCACTCAAAATATTTTTGTTGAATACATTAGGGAAAAGTGACATTTGAAAACACATCTTACAAAAAAAAAGTGTTATGGTAATCAAACATCTCCTATAGTGCTATAACATCTTATACCACTGTAACTTTCTTCTGTGTTCTCTTCCCTTGATATAGTATAACCCTCTTGAGATGGCAAGGTATTTTCTTTCCACCTTTGCCCTGTCAACTGTGTCCTTTGCATTCTTCTCTCTTTATCAAGCAATGCCAACTGGAGACATCACAGTTTTCAAACCATTGGCTTGAATGTGGTCTACTTTTCATTGCTGTTATAACACCTGACCATGATCACAGTAAAAATCTTATGTATTTTAAATTATGTTCAAAGAAATACATTTAGATTCCTAGTTAATGTTTATGACCACTCTGCTTAGCTACAGATGAACACAGCAGTTGTTCAAGATCTGCCATGTGTGTTTCATTTCTTAGCAATATTGTGAGCAAACAGACTATTGATCTGGTTAAAAATTGTAGTCGCTCACCTAACTTATTTACTAAAGTGACTGTGATAATTTATCACACTTATCATACTTTATTCTTTAAAATGAGTCAAACGATAACTGAAAGGCACATTATAATCTTTTTTTTCAGCTACCTTACTCTGAATGACATGTAAAAATCTTATTTTACATTTCAAAGGATCATGTAGAAAAAAAAAGTTAAAATCCATTTCTTTTGGTCCAGTATGGTTTCTTATTTTGGGCATTACATTAAAACAGCTTTCCTCCTGTTCCTCACAAAATGAAATTACTCGTCTCAGCATGACGAAGTTTATCAGCAGCTCAAATACAAAAATTCAGTAGGGGTTGATATTAGTATCACTGAATTTGCATTCCAACACTTGCAAATTGAATCTCCCGTCACTCTCTATTCTTCCTCTCTTTGCTTTAGCTAATAAGAGTTGCAAGGAGAAGCAAAGAGAAAAGTTGTACTGAGAAGATATGCATATTTAAAACTTACAAGTTTAAATACTAGTGCTTATTCCTCATGTCTTAAAAAACATTGTTACTCTCAATATAATAAGTATAAACTATTAAGCATCAGTAAAAAACAGAGAAAATTTATGGACAGTCAAATCCACTAAAATTCACTGCTCTGTCAGTGATTAACTGCACTTAAATACTGTTACAATGGTAAGAGAAAATGCAGTTGTTGCTGCAGTGACAGGTGCAGGTCCATTGGAAATGAGGAGTGAAAGGTGACATCACTGTGCAGCTTCATGCTCACATTGTGTGTTGTGGGACACTTCTCCCGGGTATACCGAAGTGGGAGCTTTCCCTGCTAAATCTGTGTATTAAACCCTTGTACACACAGTACTACTTTAAATAGCTTTTTAAAATTTAAAAACAAGGAGGCATTTGTTTGTTTGTTTGTTTGTTTTGCCATTTGCTATCCTGTTACCAGGTGGCAAGATCAAAACCCACAAAAGGAAAAGGCTAATTAACTCCAAATGTTGAGCAGCTAAGTTGCTGAAATCTTGGCACAGCAGAATGTAGATCGTAAAAATTTGTAAGTGAATTCATAAAAGAGCAATGCTCTGAGGCCTATGAAAACTCAGACTATGGCTGTTCAGGAATCCCCAAGCACGCAATTTGGAGGTTAGGACAGTGTTATTACAAGCCTTGCGATTTATATACTCTTCGCTAGGGATCCACCCTTTGCTGTCAGAGAGCAGTCATTGAGCTAAAAAACTCCAGTGTATCCATTCATCTGTATTTTCATCTACTTAATCCGTTTCCCTTGGATGGTCATAAGCGAAAATGGTGTGCATAGTAGGTGACTGATATTTGGGCGGTATTTCCTCTTTGATGTGTCCTCCTCTTCTGTTTTTCTTAGCGTATGCTCAATAAGAAGATACAAGCGGACACCCTGAAGCCGAGCATTAGGTTCCATATGGACTCCAGACTAGAATGTATGACTGTATACGTTGCAAAGGGTGTAAGCATTGTACGTGAGCTCTGGCACTTTGTAAAATAGTCTTATTCCTCTAACTTGAGTATGCTAGAGTTGACAAGTGAAAAACAACTGGTACACTGGCCTAATTTCTTTCTCTATGCACTGACACTCCAGCAGGGAATGTGTTAAGCAATGGCTTGAGTGAGCGATCTCCTTTTTTCCCATTAGCACATAATGGATTTATTTTGCCCCTAGAAAGCAAGCAAGCAAAAAAGCAACCAAAGACCACTGCTGAGGTAACATGCAGCACAATTACGTGAAGCCATAAAAATACTGGTGCCTTCCTTCCTTCAAAGATTATCACTCTACTAAACCTTTGGACTTGACTTGCTTTACGCAAAATTTAATATTCCTTGATAGTATTGTACGTGACATTGCACAAAGATTTACAGATGCCAATTTGGACATGCTGTCAGTGGAACTCTGTACAACAGGGTTGAACCTGACGTTCTGTGTCTCAAGGCTGACATTTTTAAGAAGTCATGCAAAGGTGGAAGGAAAGACCTTTGAATACAGGAAAGCCACAAACATGAGACAGGATGCAAAAGGTTATTGGTTTGTTATTGTAAACCAAATCTTAATTTTGCATCTGTATTTCAATTAATTTGTTGATATTTTGATAACATTCCTTGATAAACTATCAAACCCACTTCTATGATACATTCCGCTTTAGCAAAACTTCACAGCCAGTTGGCCCACATGAAAAAGAACACTATCAGTTATAAACTTTCCTAAAAGTCATGATGTATGTAATGGAAATTCTTATTGTTAGAGACGTATATTCTTAGTCATCAAATTGGAAAAACATTCAGTCAACTTGATTTCTATACTGTAGCTAAACAATGTATTGTAGGATTATGCTAATATTAACCTACAAATTATGCAATTTTGTCAACTTGATTCAGCACAATTAGCACCTTGTAAAAATACACAAAACATCAAAGTATTATAAATAATTATGTATTAGTATGCGAGAGCATTAACTTTAACGCTTAAGGCCATTCTTACAGATAATAAAACAAAAAAACCTCGTTTTTGCCAAGCAACTTCTACAATTAAATTGCTTAAAGAAACAGCTAACCCATTTTCAGAGGTTTTGATGTTTTCATTTTATTTCACAGAATTCACGTCTTTTGAGTGTTTAATTTATATTTAATTTACATATCCTCTCTGCATTTGGATTTAAAGTGATGATTTCATTTTAGACACTGCTACATCTAGATCTTGCTCCCAGGTTTTGCTGTAGGTCCATTCTGGGACAAGACTCAGCTGTATATATTCTATTAAAAACCCCCACACCCTGCCTTTCACCCATGAAATAGCAAATGATCAGAAATAAAAAATAAGCTGCAACCAAAATAACCATAACAATCCCATCCATCATTACAAAATGTAATTTCTATCCTCTTCCCAGAAAGTAGGTCCTGCAGCATTATATATAAATTAAAAACATTATACATTAAAATTACATTATAGACATTTTTATGTCTTGAATTATATTGATTGTATTATTGTTCTTGCCCCCAGTAGTCTGCAACTCAGTTTCCCATCGTATAGTTACCGCTATCATACCATTCAGTGTCAATTCATTCACGGTACCAAAGACAATGACAGTTAAATTGTCTACGAAAAAGCAAGATCATGTCAGTCATTGCTGGTTTTTAGACATACAAATACATTTTTATTAAGCATGAGAGACCAATAAACTTCATAACCATTTACAATTAGTAATTATACAAAAACTCAGTTGGGTTCTAATGGATGCCATGTGTCAACAGCATACAAAGAAACACTCCATATAATTTATAAAAATAAGATTGTTTACTGTGCATATGAATTTGAACTTCAAAATTTCACCTGTTTTTTTTCCTAAAAAGTTTTTCTTCATCAGAGCAGAGAGGAAACGATATATTTTAGAGAACTTTGCCTAGACACCTGGATTAAAAGCAGGTAACAACTTTTTCTGAGAGAAAACAAGAAATACTTGATTAATTGTGACCTAGATGAGAGTAGCATATTGCAACTCCCTTATACAAGATAAATTATTAATGCAATTGGTAATAAAACTACAAATTTCATAGCTTGCCAAAGTGAGACTATCAAAAATTGCCATGATAAGAAATTCCCAAATCAAATGGCATATGTCTGATAAAATTAAATATGGGTGAAAAATCACATTCACTTCTCACTAACTGTCAGGCTGCTGTGCACCCCCCCGACCCCGGCATTCCAGGCTCCTTCCCCCACCCCAGGGGGCCTGGCCTGCTCACGGCCAGCTCTGAGGTGGCACAGCAGCATGACCTGTCACCGGGCTTTTGTGAGCCCAGCCACATGGCGAGAAATGATGGTGAGAAGCCTCGTTTGGTGTTTCTGCCCAGGGCTTCAGAACCATATTTAAGCTTAGGTCGTGACCTGCAGTACTCTGTAGGTACACCCGTGGCACACCCTGCTCACTGCCCGTGGCCTGGCTCTGCTCCCCACCTCCAGGCACCATGTGACCACTGGGAAAGGTCCCTGCCTGCAGTCCCCTGCCCCGGCTCTACTCCCCACCTCCAGGCACGGTGGGACCACTGGGAAAGGTCCCTGCTTGCCTGCAGGCCCATGCTCCAGCCTCGCTGCACCCTGATGCTGTCAGATGTCCCTTCTGCACGGCTCCAGTGCCCTCCTCTGCCACCAGAGCCTGACACCTCAAACAGACTGCGTGCTGCTGTTTGAACAACACACCGAGCAAATATTTCCATTGTCCTTCAGAATCCTGGTACCTGTGAGTACAAGATGGTGGCTGGAAGGTGGGGCAGCTAGCACAGAGGACACAGCCATGTTCCGGCAAGGGGTGTTAGCCTGCCTGGCCTGCCCGGCTGCAACTGCGTCCCACAGACCAAGCGGCCATTAACTGCAGGATTGAATCATAGAATCAGAGACTCATAGGTTGGAAAAGACCTCTAAGATCATCGAGTCCAACCATCCACCCAACACCACCATGCCTACTAAACCATATCCTGAAGTGCCACATTTATACGATTTTTAAACACCTCCAGGGATGGGGATTCAACCACCTCCCT
>Ga0181612_103102_pt1 | contig 16265 bp, 8 predicted proteins | sample HoacroProtozoa21_FD_119630 | JGI IMG/M metagenome (GOLD analysis project Ga0181612, IMG submission 119630) | Hoatzin crop microbial communities from Cojedes, Venezuel. Combined Assembly of Gp0051906, Gp0051904, Gp0051908
TCTAGTCCAACCCTCCTGCCCAAGCAGGGTCACCTACAGCAAGCTGCACAGGACCTTGTCCAGGCGGGTCTTGAATATCTCCAGAGAAGGAGACTCCACAACCTCCCTGGGCAGCCTGTTCCAGTGCTCCGCCAGCCTCAGAGGGAAGAAGTTCTTCCTCATGTTCAGACGGAACTTCCTGTGTTTCAGTTTGTGCCCATTGCCCCTTGTCCTGTCGCTGGGCACCACTGAAAATATAAAAGTCATACTAAAACTAGTGCTGTCTCAAGTTGTCAATTCTGCTCACATGTTCTCAAATTCCTTAGGCATATTAAAATCTAATTAATATAAAGCACTGTTTATGAATATGTTAAAAACAGGCAATCAGTAGCTGCAGAGTGAAGCATTTTGTTTAGGGAAAAAAACAAAAGACCTGAGATAAGAAGGCAGTTTACTCCTTGACATGATGCAGAAACTTGCAGGAAAAATAGTTTTCCTTTAAAAAAAAAAAAAGTAGTTGCATACCTTCATAGGGCAGAAAAATAATATATAGTTTCTTGCTTTACAGATCTACATGAAAAATCACACTGCGGCTGTCCAGACAGAAGGCCTGGGATGCTCAGACCTAGGATTCAGAACCAGAACAGCTGGAAAAATTTAGTGATGGAGATTAGAATTGAGGATTTTGGTAGATGAGTGGGCTGTTTCTATGGGATGCTGAGAGGCTGTAAAAGAAAAAGTGTTGGAGAGTGAGGAATGGCTGGTAGCCAAAAAGAAGAAACCATCACTTGCACTAGACTAGGTTCAAGTTCAGCTTTATATTTCATCTTCTGTTGCCATAGGTCAAGGAAAATGCTGACTTTTGGTTTATGTTCAGTACTGTGCCCCAGTGCAGTAAAGATATGGCACCTATTCTGATGAAGGGCATTTCCTACGCAGATGACATGGCACTGTACCTCACTTCTCTGTGATCCTGCTGGATTCCTACAGATCAAGCTTTCACTGTTTGCAATAGCAGCTTTGCAAGTTTTACTCACTGGTTCCTTGCATGATGCTTGAAGCCACGATACTGTGCACATTCTCAGTCTTACCGAGGAAAGAAGTCAAATAATCTATGGAAGTAATTGCATAATTGCTAAACACTGATCTGGAAGAGAGATCATTGACTTGAATAAACTCTTTTATTCAATCTCTCTATACTTGTGCTTTGATTAGCAAGAAAGCAGGAAAGGTGCAACTACAAATATAAATTTATCCTTGGAGAAATTTCTTCAGCGTAGGAATTTCAGTACAGATGACAACTGTCCTGCTCAGCCAAACCAGACAGGGGAAGCAGGAGCTAAGCAGAGAAAAAAAGCCCACCGCCCTACTAGAGACTGAACATTAGACCCCCAATCATCCAACGCTTGTACTTCAAGCCAAGCTTAGTGAACACGGCTGGATACAGTTTAGAGTGAAATTTGGCTTGGTCTGTCCTTGGGATGCAGACAAGGGATGCAAGCAATGTGCTATATTAACTCAGCAATCAAACATTTTCTTTCACCTGTATGACCAAAATAGGGATAAAAGGGTAATTTCCTTAAAATACACTGCAAGTTTTTTTAAAAAAGATGGGCTCAGAAGGGTACAGCACACAAAAAGCAAATATTTTCACTTAGGTTGGTACTGGAACAGTATGCATTAAGCTCCTTGAGGGATGTCTTGGATTAACCCTCAGTGTCATCAGTCTCATTTGATTGCCAGAGTCAAGTATGTGATACTCTAACTCAAAACAACAGTGCAATACAATGAGCCTAAGGAAGGAAACAGAACGGGGGAAAAAGGTTAACAGTGAAGAACAGCAGCACTGTGTTGTCTGTATACGACGAATTACAGCTTTATGCCACTGGAAATTTCTGATGCTTCCTGGGATGAAGAAGATACTACTTTCTGCTGACACTGTCGTGGCCTGTGTGTATTGCTTACACTTAGCTGCTTTTAATAATCTGATACTTTGCTATGTCAAAACTTCTTTCATGTATGGATGAAGAATGGGACAGAAGGAAGAATTTCTTCAGCTGTAGCCAAAGATCCTAAGCTGTTTGCTTTCATCTGCAGCCACAGTTAATTCTAAAACTTCCTATAATGTTCTATCCCCAGGGTACAATTAGTGCAAGTTTCATTTTTTCTCAGTTTGTACCCACACAGTTCTTCCTGCTCACACTGAATCTTAATTATGGGATCATTCTTTTCTAATATTTTCTCATATCAGACATTTGAGGTAGTCCCCAGTCCTTGGGCTCCTCAGAGTAAACAGTTGGGCTCCTCTTGAAACAGTTTTTGTTAAATCACCAAAAAGCTTGTTGTTATAGCGTTCATGTTGATTCACTGAGACCTTAAGTGCCAGACAGCTGACTGAATTGTAAAAGTAAGCTTTTTAAACTGAGTTGGATTTTCAGCTCTTCATACTAATAAACTCCCTTTAAATCTAGAATCAAAACTTGGTGTGGTACCTTTGACTTTTTTACCTTGAAAACTCATAGAATTATTTAAAATCCTTTTTTTGATCTTATTGTTAGATACTATTATTTTAAATCAAGATTATTATTAATTACAATTTCTAATAATAATAACAATAATAATAATAATAATTCCGTCTGCCTTTAGAAGAAAGTCATGTGTTAAGGTGGAATTTCTTAGTATTTTAACTGGTGTTGACTTGACTTAATCTTTCAGACAAACCTAACAGGGTGCTTTAAGTCTGTTAATAGGAGTGGATATAGAAATGTATACTGCCAATTTGTGCAGCTTCTGTTCTGCATTCAAAAAAAAGGCTTACATTTTCACTGCCAAACAAACTGTTTACTTATTTATGTTACGTGAGCCCTAGTGGCTGTAGGCAAAACTATGTCTTCAGATATTAGTATAAAAATCTCAGGAAAATGAATGAGACTGTCACCTGTTGTTTTCTGCAGAAACAGAATAATCTTGCCTGTACAAAAAAATGGGTGAAGTGTTATGTTAGATATGTAAATTGATATGTGTTAGTGACAGAGATCTAGATTGCATACTGAACTATCAATTTGCACAGTGTTGACTCAACTGATTGGTAGAGTGTATCACAGTGGCTTCTTCAGTAGGAACTTTCCTCAAGAGAAATATAACCTGTTTTGTAGTGTGGAGTTTTAGTATGCCTGTGTTTATGTGTGTTATTTCTTGATCTAAATACGCAAACATTACAGCCGCCTTCCTCCTGTTTTAGTAAGTCTTCTATCACAGCCTCTATTTTTTAGGAAAGCATTTAGTTTAAAGCCAGCTTTGACTTTAAGGAGCTGGAGGGTGGGAATAGTATGTAATACCGAAAATTGTGGACAGGCCAAATAACTGGGATGTGTACTAGGCAATTCATGAGAGGGTTGAGCAAAACCCAGCTCACCATGAAAATGCTGCTATGTAGAAAAATTAGGATTTCTTTAGTCCTGAGGAGTGCTGCCCGTGCCATCTGCTTAATGGGGCAATGTGGCTGCTGGAGTGGAGTGATACTGACTCTTCATAGAATTAGGAGTGAAGCTTTGACTTCCTACCCAATGCTGGAGCTGAATACGCTCATAGGGTACATGATCTTGCAACAGTTTTCAAATCATGGACCAAACTGCTTTGGATCATCTAAGTCAGGTTCATGTGAAGCAGTGGGTGATTTGACACATTCAGTTGCGTGGTATAGCTGACTTTACATGAATAATCTGATTTTTTTTTTTCTTCTGAGTTTCCAAAATGATTCATTCCAAACAGAAGTTGCCTTCTCAGAGGGGCTGATCTAGAGCACTAACCTGCTGCAACAGTCACCATTTTAGTGGAATTTTTTATGATGTAGTTCAAAAGAAAGTGGGACTTGGTTCTGGTGCAATTGTTTTGTTAGCAAGTAACCACAAGGAAAAGAAATTCTGTCAGTTCCTTCAGTTTAAGACAGTCCACTGGGTATAGATGTTTGCATTAGAAATAATGGCTTGTTTTTAATGCAAAGGACAACTAACAAAAGGAACAGTTTATCAAGTGTTGCGGTGAGATCTCTGCTACTGGAAGTTTTAAATTCAAAATCAGGCAATTTTCTGTAATATCTGTTCTCATAAAAACAGAAAAAAGAGAAATCCTTTCATTTCCTTCATGCAGATCAGGCAAGGGAATCATGTGTGATCATGTAATATATGAACAATTAGCAGATAATACTTTTTTGTCATTTTCTTGATGTAATATGGATAAACACATTGCAATATTACAGATTTAATGTGTTTTAAAAAAGATGGACTGCCACTCAACAGCTACAAACAACAGGAGGAGTCAATTAGGTACGCTGCAAAACACAAGGAGTAACAATAGACATCAAACAATAAATTGCTTGAGTATTTCAGTAAAAATCAGGACTTCTTAGGAGTCAAAGTGTAGGTTTGTGTCTCCTGAACACTATGGTGCATGATATCTGGTGGTGGTGGTGCTGGCTAAATGGGAAACTAGAAAGAGAAATCAATGAATAAATAACATTTTCAATGACAGCACTTTTTTTTTTTCTTTAGAATTTCACGAGTTATGGTAATGACAGCGATGTCAGTATGTCCCACTCTGCAGTTCTGGATAACTTGGCAAAATACAGCCATTATAGTCTGTGGTTAACTGCAAGCACAGCTTTTGGAGATGGAAACAAAACCAGTGAAATAATAAATGTGTATACAGATCAGGATAGTAAGTTAATAACTTTATTAATGCTCACTGCACATCAGTGCTTCCATTATTAAATAGTCTCTAACTTCAAAATTATTTTACTGTTAGGATGGCAAAGTTAAAAAAAATCCAGTAAGTACTGTTTTCAACACTGCAGTATTTTTCTTTGCAAGGAAGACATTTTGATCTGAGTCTTTGCTTTGTAATGCTAAGAATGTAGTTCTCAAGCTTGAATATGGATACGAGCGATAAAAATATTGTCTTAAACCATGATTATGACTCTTTTGTTAAACAAATTTAACATAGATGATTATTCATATATGCCCTCAAAACTGCAATTTTGATAGTGAAGCATAAATGATTTTTAAAAGTTGTACAAAGTATTACAAATGAGATTTACAGACTAATCATACTTTGGGCATTTATTTATGTTTTAGTTTTGGATGCTTTATTACTGTAATTTGTGCATTTATTTTTTGCTTATTATCTCTCATAGTCCCAGATGGTTCTGTTGAAAATCTGGTCTATCAAAACATTTCTTCATCTTCTGTAAATGTAAGCTGGCTTCCACCGTCCCAGCCAAATGGCTTAGTCTTCTTTCATGTTTCTCTAAGTTCATTGCAACTGGGAACCAGTAAGATATTGTGTTTCCTCACTTACAACACAAGCATCATTTTTGACAACCTGGAGAAATATACTGATTACGTTCTGAAAATCATACCAGCCACTGATAAAGGATCTTCTGAACTGCATGCTCAAAGTCTGCATATAAGAACTGATGAAGATGGTAAGATAAGTATATTTTATTCATTCCTAAGGAAATGTAGAAAAAAAAACCAAATAGCTTTCTAAATGCAAATAAGATTATTGTGTTTATTTTTCTCATGTTACTTAAAGCTTTTTTGTTACACAATGACATAAACAACTGCTACACATTTCTGTGTTGAGACCATGAAATAGAATTTTCCACTTAGACGACAACTTTAACTGATAGCTAAAAGATATTTTTCATTGTAATTCACATTTTTCTGAGGTTATCATTGTTTTTCTCTTTCTTATTTTTTCATGTAGTCCCAGAATCAGCACCTATAATCAAAACATTTTCAAATCTTTCAACTACCTCCGTTATGCTTGCATGGGACCCTCCTGTTAAGCCAAATGGTATTATAATAAGTTATGATTTAAATTTATTTGGGCCAGAAGGGAATAACTCGTTCCCCACCGCCAATAATTTTGTCATCTTGGAAGACCTTCTGCCATTTACATTATACAGTATTTATGCAGCTGCAAGAACGATAAAAGGACCTGGTCCATCTGTTGTGCTTCAGTTCTACACAGATGAGTCAGGTGAGCAAATTCAGTTGCAAACAGCTTGGAATTTGGGCCCTGTGCTACTGCATCCATCTTAGAGCTGAACATCAGAGCTGGAGAGAGTTGAGTGTCATTTTCTATTGGTCTATGCATGAAGAGCTTTCAGAAGAAGGAAGCACTGTAAGGGAAGTCTTTTCTGAGTTCTCCTTCTCCCGCCACAGTGTGCAAGAGGAGGTCACATTCTGCATAAGATTACAAAAATAACTCCAAGGAGAAATGTCTTTTGCCTTTGGAATGTGTCACAGTTTGCCAAGTGTCAGTGATTTTAAAACAAGCAACAGTACCTTTCCCTTCATCTCCTCATGTAACTGAAAAATAATAAAACATGGAAATATTTCTGACACATTCTTACAGGTCTCCTTTACATGGACTTCCTCTCACCTGCATGGTAAATGATGTATCTTGTAAATATATATCAAGTTGTGCTCAGTATAAGATGTCGGAAGCGAAGTATATCGCGTTCCAACAATATATGTAATATGACTTCTGTTAAATGCCTTATTTCTGACAATGGGGACGTTTAAGTGATGAATAGATTTCTTAGATCCCTGAGAAGATCCGTTGCTGACTAAACATGTATTCCTTATTAATTGAATTTGCCTCATGCCAAAAAGAAAAAAAATATTTAAATAGCAATGAAGCAGTTTTGATGAGTTCAGATACAAATCATAACAAGCATACATATGTTCTCCTGCTTTTCCAAACTGTTTGGTTTTGCCTGGATTATTTGTTATGTGGAACTCAAGAGCATTTCTCTTTTGCAGTTCCCTTAGCTCCACCCCAGAACTTGACCATTACCAACTACACTGCAGATACTGTGTGGCTAAAATGGGATCCAAGTCCCCAGCCAAATGGTGTTATTATGAGATACAATTTTAAGATTTATCAAAACAACACTGGAAAACTATTTTATCAGGTATGCTTACAAATAACAGTGTTTAATTTTTTAAAATATTTTTTTCATGCTTTAGGAACAAAGTATTTGACAAATATCTTAAGGGTCTGTTATGTGCCTAGGATTATGAAGCTCCCTCTAAATTGCTGTTTAAGACAGTTTATTTTCCCTTCCAACATGCCTTCAATTTAATTTTTAAAATTAGAAAAAAAATGGTGAGATCTTAATTTGCTTTGAGCTTCTAATCTTTCATTAATTATAAGTTTTGTTAATCTTTAGTTCATATTTTGGTGTAAGTTTGATGCTAGAAAATGACAGAAGTGACTTGGTTTGTGGCTGCTTTTATTTACCTATTCAAGATTCAGAAGAAAAGAAAGAAGGAACCAAAGGCTTGCATTTTTTTATTTTTACAGAATAGGAATAACTGAATAAATTTTAACCTAAGTAGATGTGATAAAATTATATATAGAAATTGATCAGGGCATTTACATCTGCTTTAATCTGGTTGCTTGGATAGCATCAAGAAATGTACCAGAAACTGTCAGGGCAGCAAGCTGAGGCCAGGATTGCATCTCAGGGTTAGAAACTGTTCAGTGAGTTCTGTTCACCCGAGACACTTGTAAAAACTGCAGGGAAACGGCATTCCTGCAGTGAGCCATGAGTTGAAGACATGCAGTGTAAGGTGTGGGACTGTGAGGAGCTTTATTACTCCAACTCCCCCAGCAGTACAGTCCTTATTGCAGACTTAGCATGCAAGGAGAGTGCTTGCGCTGTTGTTAAGCATGTGCGTTGCAGAATTCAGTCCCCATGAGGTGGCCTGCTGTGCCATCCCTTATCCAGTTTGCCGTTACTCCCCATTGTGGAGCGAAGTGCAGGCATGACCCCGGTTTCTTTAGTGATCCTTGGAAGAGGGGGAGCACATGCACATATGGAAGAGGATCCACGTTTTTTACAGCCAGCTGCCTTTGGAAACACATTCTTTGGGTGCTCATGGAGAGCACCAAAGATTATTCCCCACTGTCCATCTGAGGCAGACTCAAACTCAATTAGACTCGATATTTGGGCAAAATTTGCCTTGCATGCTCTGTGAAAAACAGCGACCAGTAACTGAACTGTATTTTTTAGCTTTTTTTGAAGCTCTTCATAAATCTGTGTGTCTCTCTCAGATAAAGTAAAAGAAATGAGAAGCTATGACCCATGACATGTGTAGTAAGGAAGTAGAAGGTGAGAGGGAGTTGATGTGGCAGTGTGGAGGTAACAAGAGTTTACAGTATTGGTAAAAAAGGCATAAGTGGAGTTAATCTCTTCTAACAACGCTATGGTAATTATGTCATCCTTCAGCATATCTTCCTCACAAGCCACAGTGAAAGAGGGAGAAAAGAAAGGATTTATTTGACCCTGCATAATTTTTGTTGAGCTCAGGGAGTACTTTCACTGAAAGGCACTCAGAGTAGAAGAGGCAAGACTATGGCTCTAAATCTTCTGTTCATTTCAGTGGGTTCAAGGTGAGGCCCACAATGTTTACACAGATTAATTGCATGCTAATAATTTTGCCTTCCTTAAGAACATTTCAGGTTCAAACCATGAGGCAAACCTTGTTGGATTAGAACCATTCAGCCCCTATTTTATCAGTGTCTCTGCATTTACCAAGCTTGGGAATGGCAACCAGTTCAGTAACGCTGTCCAGTTTACAACGATGGAATCAGGTTAGACATGACTTTTTCTAAGATGTAATTCTGTTTATGTGTATTTTCCTTGCATGGCTGAACAATAGTCTTCCTTTTCTCTCCAAAGAAAAAGTAACATAACACTATCTCATTGTCTTCTGCCTGTGTAACACCAATTCGCATTCCTGTTGTACCGGATAGACGGGGTTTGAAGTTTGATGTCGGAAGTGTAGAATTAGAAATGTCCTCATCTGAAATGAGAGGCTTATATGGCTACTATAAACCTTTTAATAGCATCACAGATAAAGGGAGGAAAATTAGATAGATATCAGTCTTTGCAGATCAAAGCGATAATTCAGATCCCTGTGAAAGTAACTGAAACTTTAGCAGTATCAAAAGCAGCTGGACAAAAGACTGGCAAATGAACTGGAAATTGTATTAAACAAATACAAATTTTTAACATTTTTTATGATTTATTTTAGGAAGGGAATCAAGCCACTAATTAAATATCCTAATTTGTTAGATCTTATTTTTCCTGACAACTGGCGACGACTGCGCCGTATAGCTGGCTTAATTAATTAATTATCTGCAATTTTGTCTTGTGCCTTCTACATGTCTTCTGAAGTTGCAGGTTGTTTCAAAATGAAAAATTGTATCACATGAACGTGGATATTCAACATAGACAAACCCGCTCAGGAGCTCTGCGGGTTTGTGAAACTGGCCTTTGTGCAAAACCATAGCTCCTTTGCCAGGTCGGAGCAATCCCCAGGCTCACATGCTTGATAAGGTCTGTCAGTGCCAGGGGAGCAGCATGTGGTAGGGGGCTGTGTCTGAACACCAGGTTCCTTTCTGTTGTCAGCAAAGGGAGCAAACGAGGTATCAAAAGATCCCATATGATGACTGCGGTTTTTCAAGATCACACTTCCAGTGAAATATTCTTTCCAGAGGTGATAAAAGAGGGGTTCTGGGAAAAATTATGCTGTTTATTGTACCCAGCAGTTACAACACCGTGAGAAATCTGGACCATCACTGAACTGGTTCAGGTTGACTGTTGGATCCCTGCAGCTGGAGGTTGTCCTGCCCAAGAGCCATGATCATCCATCAGTTGTCTCATTTCATCACTGACATTCCATACTCATGGTACTTTTTTCAGAAGTGCTGCAGCGACACTGCCCACAGGACCATGCTCTAGTCCTTTTACAGCTTTTTCTCAGATTTTATGCTTAGCTGGTTGCAGCATTGTTGCCTTTCCCTCCAACACAGATTTTGCGCAATTGCTGGATCAGTTCCTCATGAAAGTCATCTAAGAATTCTGTCTCTAGTCTTTATTAAAAGTGCTGGTTAATCTTCTTTCTTCTGCAGATGCTGCTTAAAAAAAAAAAAAAGGAGTTTTCTTTGAACTCTGAAAAGAAAATTAATCATTTTAAGGGGGTTCATTTACCTCTGTGCAGTGATAGTAAACATATTTCCTTCTGTTGCTGGTACCTCACTGACAGTATTTTCTCTATTTTATGCATTCCTGGACATGTTTCAATAGAGGAAGCAGGCTGGGGCACCCCCCACTATGTATGCATTTTCTCTTAGTTGGTGCAGCCAGCACTTTAGCCCTTTCTGAGATACGTTAATTCATTGTTCTATTTAATCAATTGTTCGCAGATAATTGCTCTATTTTCAGCATGAGTGCAATATTTCATACCTTTTATTACATTTTTATGAGCATTTTAAAACATTTCTCCTGCTGGAACCAGCAAGGGGTTGGGAAACAGTAGGGTGATAGTGTTGATATGACAGCTCTGAAACCTGCCCAGTGACTTCTGTGCAGGTCGTGCCTCTGCTGAAAGGACAGAGAGGTATGATACGGTGCCCAAAAGAAACAAAGCTGACAGATAAATACAGAACTTCCGCTGTTGATACTGTTGTGGAATATGCATATGAGTTTCACACTACTGTGTATGTTTTACTAGACTTTGATTAAAAAAACATAGGGAAAAATACAAGCAGATGTGACGATAAAATTGCAGCACACAACTGGGAAAAAGCCAGATAGATGGCCTCTTCTCTTTCAAGTACTATGGTCAGTCATGTTCATAATACTTGGAAGTGAACCTTCTAATGAGGACAAAGATGTATTTTGTTCTCTCAGTGTGCTTCTTTTACAGTATCAGTTTTTCTGCCAAAGGAATGTTTGACCCTCGCTGTGAACATTGGGTCTACTTTTCTGAATATATAGTTCTGTGATTACCATTTTAATTGTGTGGGAATGTTAATCTTTGGTGCATGTGTATCTTTTAAGTACCAGATGCTGTCCAGAATGTTCATTGTATTGCAATGAGTTGGCAATCGATCCTAGTGCAGTGGGACCCTCCTGCTTCATCCAACGGTGTAATTACTCATTACATCATAACAGTTGAAGGAAATTCTACAAATTATTCATCCTATGATACGCTGCATACCTTTAGAAATCTGCTTTCCAATATTACTTATCAGTTTGAAATAAAAGCTGCCACATCTGCTGGTGATGGTGAAGAACAGATATGCAATGCCAGTACGCTTCCAGAAGAAGGTAACAAATTATTGAAGTTAATTATTTTGTTTAATTTAAGTGATGACTATGAAACAAGCAGGCTTGAAATACCTGCTTTAGTGCAGGCAGCTAAATCCTGCGTTGTGGGAAGCAAAATTTTCATCGTTTTGTTTCTGCCAGGGGCCAGTGCTATGTCTTCATTGATTGACAATAAAGCTGTTCACAATTTATGCAATTAAGAAGCATTGAACTTCTTCAAGCAGACTTTGTCGTAACTCTTGATGAATAGGGCTTTTTAAAAAGAAAGAAAATTGTGACCTAAATCCATAGAAGAATGTAGGCAGTTTTTTTGGCATTGGAGTAGAAAACAATCACCCAAAGTCTGTCTCACTTTTTCCACGTGCACTTCCCGCTTCACCCAGTCCTGACTGTGCTTTCATTTGACACCTGAAACTTCCTTATGCACTCAGAGATGAAATTCTGTGCAAAATACAGCATTGCTTCTGTGTAAATAGCTATCTTCCTAGCTTCTAAACTGAAAGTGGAGAGGATCCCAACTCCCAGTCCAGGAAGCAAGTGCCTGTTTCAGTTGCCTTCCCCAGTTAAGGATGATTTCTACTCTGGTGATTATTTCTTCTGTTTTTTTCTTCTTCAATGATAGTTTAATATAAAAATCAAAAATAACTTTCAGCGAGCAGGATCCAGAACAAGACTTCAGCTTCATACTGAATTACAGGAGCAATTAGGGCATTTAGTTTCTTTTTTTTGTTTTCTTTTCAGTGACATCAATTCACGCAGTGGAGCTGAGGAGCTCTCTAATTCAGAACAGCTGGATCATTAGGAAACATGGGTGGGGAGGGGGGTACGACTGTATCCCCTGATGCTAGAAACCAAATCTAGCTTTTATAATACTTTAGTTACAAAGTTATTGAATAACTTAAAAGATGAGTTGTGGCACTCATTCTCATATATATCTCAACTGATAGAGTAAGTTTTACTCAATTCTGTCAAATAATAGATACAAGAGTCTGAGTCAGTAATAAGGTTTGGATGACAAGTGGAGGAGGGCAACTTTGTTACGCAGGCTTGAATCAGACGTCTAAACTTGGAGGAAATCAGACTTACCCTGATGCTTAGTCTTCCTGTCGGTAGCCTCCTGACCAGCATGGACCTCTTTAGGTTCAACCTTTGGATCTTTCCTATTCACAGATCTTTAGTGCCCCACTCTGAGCTTTGATTTCCACACTTCTTAAAGTTAGACTTGCATGTCTGAATTAATCTAGACCACATCTGTATCGTCAGCTGAACTACTACTGCTTTGATTCCAGATCAAATGGCTGAATTCCAAATGAGGGACAAGCAAAGCAGCCCCTTGCTGGTGTAATGTGGCCAACATTGTGAAAATAGCCAGGGTTGTACTTTGATGACTGTCCCTCCTTGTAATGTGGTCTATCCCACTAATGCCTGGCCGCATCCCCTGTTTGAACAATGAGGTGGCAAATTCATACCTGTTTCTGTTAAAAATATCCTCTCTGATTTGGCTTCCTGATCAATAACAGCCCGCCTACAAATTCTGGCATTTTTTGATCCCTGTTGGTCCCCTCCAGTCCAGGTCCTTGGCAATTTAAGACTTCTGCCTGGGTCATTCACCCTCTTGTTTGCTCAGAAACTTCTGCCCATCGTCAGGGTTCAAAATACACTTCTGAAGGAAGCATTGTTTAAACATTAGAGATGAGGATACTCGTATCTTACAGCATTGGCTGGAAATACTGCAGTGAAAAAACCTGCTATGCTGAATGTGGATGCATGTGAGCATGCACTGAAGCACACTTCTCAGCTGCAGTCGTAACTCTCCACCCTTTCTGTTAAACCAGCACTAGTGAACAGCCAGTCCTGGCTCAGAGGTCAAGTAAAACTGAAACTGGGGATGGGTTTGCAGACAGGTGGGCCAATGCACAATTAAAACTGGACTCATCCAAAACCTGAAGGTTATAGGAGACATGTTACCCTCTGGTACAGAGGAGACCAGGAGGCTTCTTGGAAAATGGGGGAAAGGCTCCCAGTAGTGTTAAAGAAGCCTGGCACGTGGGAAAGTTAATTGTTGGGATTTCTGAGAAGTTTGGGATTGGCTATAAATTAGTGCTTGAGGAAATCTCAGAGAAGCTGTGGATGTTATATTAAGCCTGGGCTTGAGAGACAGACTACTAGTCTGTTGTGGTCTATGTTACGTAAAGTTGTACTAGCAGGAGGAAAAAAAACAGACTTGATTTTGTAACGACATGTGGTTTATGTTCCTTATCACTGGAAGTTTTGCTAAGTGAAGGATTTATACTACAATACATGTATTTTTTGCCACATACACTGCGCAGCCCCTTTCTTGCTGTTAGCGTTGGCTTACATGTTGTTGCTTAGTCATATTTACAACAAACTAGTTATTATTAGGACATTTCCTTAACTGTGTGTTTGCGTGAATTGTTTTGTGGTGACTGGGTACTAGGAATTGGAGATTCATGGTTGGGAATGGAAACAGTTTTATAGCTGTTGTCAGCTTCTTATTTATGGTGGTCTAAGATTAGTCACAGAATGTGTAGCCAGCACTGAGTCACTGACAATGCATTTATTTCTGACATAAAATGAAATCGAATTTGGCTCAGTGCCTCATAGCATAGTGTTTGACCTTTACATTCTTAGCAAGATTATTTGCCTTTTTTTGAGGTAAATTTCTTTGTATTTGGGTACAATTAACCATGAATCATGAAGATTAAATTTATGAGGAGATTAGTAGTGTTTGGTGTCTAATCTAACTCCATTGTCGTGGTAAACCACTTGCGCCAGGTTGGCAGTACGTTATAAAAATCCTTGACTTTGTAGTGGTAATATTACTTTGTGTTTAAATATATTATACAGGGTATGAAAGATAATACAGCAAGTATACATGCATAAATGCATTAGAATTTTATGGCTGAATGGCTATCCTTGGATTATTTTCAAGAAATTGCACATATTAACATGAAATTTCATTAAGGTTGAATGAGGTTTTAGAAGGGAGAAGGAGCCATTAAATGGTAGCAAACTTCTGCGAAAGACACACTGAAGGTGTGACGATTCAGTTAACTCACAAGTCTGGGACAAGTGTAATAGTCATTCTGTTAAGAATAAAAGTAAAACAACTAAAAAGCCACTTGGGGGGTTCAAAATGTGAATAATCGAAAGAAACATGCTGCTGCTTTCAATTTTTTTAAGTTATATTTTTCTTCATAGACTTTTCATTCTTCTCTGAAAATATTAATCATATTGATTACAATATTAAAACATGCAGAGTAATTTTTCCCTCCCTACTGCTAGTCCCACTTAATATTGTAACCAAACACAGAGTCTTGGAACAGGTTGAGGCCCTCATTGTACTGTGGTGACAGTCCTTACCATTTGTTTCCTACTAAACAGATTCATTCATAACTTACATTTAAAAGAAATATGGCTAGGAATTTTTCCAGGAAACATTTTTTTATTTAATTTGTGCTTAATTTTGCTGGCCAATACTAGCTTGTAGCTATACTCAGAAGTACACCTCACGCCTGAGGGAGAGTACTGCCTAAAAGGATCGCTAATGGGAAAGTTTCTTAGGTCTTTTGGTGTGGAGGTTGCAAATTATCATCACCTGTTGTTACTTGTGCACATAAAGTCTTTACTCTCTGCACAGGGGAACCTTTAAAGATTCTCAGTTTGTATTTCCAGGATGGAGATGCCCATTGGAAAATATGACCTTTTTTTCCATCCAAGCCTGTGAGGAGCACGAAACGTAGCATGGGTTTAAAGCCTTCTTCACATCAAAGGAAATGCTCTATTTCCTTCACTACAGATCCTGTTCTTAGGATGTGGCAGCTCATGGCAGCTCTATGAGTTGGAGTTACATGAATTTCCTTATTAGCTTGTGAAGAGGACTACAGACAACCATAATGCACTGCAAGAAATATTTACATACGTACCCTAAAGCAGTTCTTAGGGCCCCAAGCATGACGTGTAGTGCAGCGTGTTGGCCTGGTTATCCAGAGTAATCAGCCTACTGCTGAGCCACAGCATTGGAAATAGAGGAGCTTTGGTGTACTTGTTGCTACTACAGATAGGAGCAGCGTGTTTCACATGTTCAATCAATGCTGCAAGTTCATGCTTCCAAACTATATTAAAGTAAAAGCATCCAAAAATTGTGGAGTGAATCATGACTAAGGATCTCTGAAATACTTCTTTTCAAGATGACTGAAACTGGTTTTTTTTAACAGACTTTTATTTTCTTAATGTAACATGGATTTTTTTTAGATTTTCAGATTAGTTGATATGTCCAAATGTCAGTTAATGGCTTTGATGTGTATGGCAGATCTTCACTGGACAAATGCAATGATCACTTCATTGCTGCCAATGAAATTGCATTGATGTTATTTTTGTAAGCAGGTAGATAAAAATAGAAGAATAATGTAGTGTAGGATGAAAGAAACATTTTATTAAGGACTAGGTCAACTCCAGATTAATGTACAAGAAATGGTGGTAATATATACATACAAAGCTGACACTGAAAGCATTTACAGGTCAAGTAAATTGTTTGCTGAAAAGTAGACAGTAGTCCTGTTTGTTGGAAAGCTAAGCATTCTTATTTAATTTCAGACTGGAATAGTAACAGCTTTTCACTACTTTTCTAAGCTTAGCTTCAAGGTGTGCATTTCTCCTTAGATTTGTGGGATTTGTTTTTTCGGTGCTTAGATCCAGTAGTGAGAGACTGAATTTTGTAATGTGCTAAGGACTAAGAGACACAGTCCAGGGAGGCTTTTTTAAAGATGTGTTCTCAACTGTGCAATTTGCTTTAAAGCATGTCTGATAGTATCAGTCCCAAGTCATGGGAAAAATAGTCTACAGTTTTTTACATTTTTATGTTAGTAAAATCATGTGGGACCTATTTGTGATGTCCTTGCTCATATTGAGCAGGGCTTTATATCGTGATGAGTCCCCCTGAAATTAGCAGTCTATACTGGAGTACTATTTAACGTGATCAGGGATATTGGCTTAGCCCAGGGAACTCCTCTGGGTAACTAAGCTTTCAAAAATTAGTAGAGACAATCAATAGAGAATATTCATATTCTTTTCA
>Ga0181612_127560_pt1 | contig 16265 bp, 8 predicted proteins | sample HoacroProtozoa21_FD_119630 | JGI IMG/M metagenome (GOLD analysis project Ga0181612, IMG submission 119630) | Hoatzin crop microbial communities from Cojedes, Venezuel. Combined Assembly of Gp0051906, Gp0051904, Gp0051908
ATGCACGAACGCGAAGATGAAAACAACCAGAAGAACCATCAGGGTGTGGGGCGACGTGAGGTGGTCCCTGTCCACATGGCCAGCACACTTCAAGGTCAAGGGATATTTGACAAAAATGAGCATAACAACACTCTCCAAGAGTCCACGTAATGCACAATAATCTGTTTGGGTCACTTCCATCTGGAGACTCACAAAAATAGGAATTGGAAGAGTACAAGTTGTTTGCCCTTCCCATAAAGGGTACTGCAGCCCTGCGAGCCTTCTCCATGTGCAAGCGCAGCCTGCTCACCCCGGCACTTCAGAGAGTCTTTTCAGGACCTCTGATCCACTTCCTTCCTCCATGGAGCTCTTTTTTGCAGCTGTCCCACCCCTTGCAACATTTTCAGCTGCCACATCCAGCTCCTGAGTCCTACTTGAGCATTTTGGGTTTTTTTTCCCCTCCAAAGAACAGGCTGGCTGGAAGGGACCCAAAACCATCATAACATCAGACTGCAGCAGAAAGCGCCGCTCAACCCCCTGAAATTGGCATCGCAACCTCCATTCCGAAACAGATGAATTGTCCATCTAGCGAAGAAAGAGTTCATGACAGATGTGTCAAGCCAAAGCGGTCTACCTGCTGATGCTGAGTGCCCCAGGGGAAATTCTCCCTGAGCCCAGCTGATGCTCAGCCCATGCCCCCAAGCATGAATTCAGATTTCCCCGGGCTAATATTCTTCACCTGGGCAGTCAGAGGGAAATTAGACTGAGATGGTTCTGTCCTCCTCTTGGCGCTAGAAACAGAATATTAGCTGGCAGCTTTACTACAGACAGATGCCAGCAGGCCAGGGACTGCTTTTCTTACTCTGAAATTTTGGTCAGAGAAGACACAAGACTCCCTCGCCTAAGATCAGCGCTTGTCTCCAACAGCAAAAATGCAACAGGCTTTAGTTCTGTTTTCATAGTGGATCTTTAGCAATTCTTCTCTGGTTTGGATACGAGTAGATGTGAGTGAAATTATAATGACTTTACAAGACCATTCCTTTTATGGATACGCGCTCTTATCTCCTTTAAACCGGTGTAACTGGAATAACACTTCTGTTTCAGAGGGTTTTGTATTCGCATCGTTATAACTTCTTGACTGCCAGGATAGCAATTCCAGAAACTTCAGGTCCAGAGCAGTTGTAATATATTCCTTTAGAAAGCAGTTTATTAAACAACAATTTTTTTTTTTGTCACTGATCACCAGGCAATGTCACCATGGCTTCTGATAAAAAAAGATTAATTTAAATTTTAAAGATCACCTTCTGTTGCTATTAGGAACTGAATATTTTTCATTAGATGCCAGAGAGTTATCAGAATGACTTTCTGTTCTAGAGACAGGAAAAAATTCTGATAGTTCATTTATCACTCTGTATGGCTAATTTATTAATAAAACCAGACACTCATGTGGCGGCTGTTGGATGAAATAATTGAACTCAGGTTTGATTTAGCATTTGCAGCAGTCAGCTGAAGAGGGAACAGTCTGTATAATGTCAGTACATAGATGCGTAAACTCACCGGCTATTGTAACCAAAGCACTTTTACTGCAGTCTGTATCTAGTTCGGAAAATTTCGACTTCTGCACTGGTGAAGGAGAAACAGGGGCTCGAGGACAGGATGGTAACACTGACATGAATATCCCATCCTCCTCCTTCCCCACCCCCCAGGCACCCCATAGTCTCCTCAGTGCATTTTTCCATTTTTATTTTGAATTTTGAGGAAAGAAATGTTCCCTCTTAGCCATACCCAGCTACACCACATTTTTTTTTATACTGGCTGCAAGAGCAATGATCTCAAGATACTGCTGCTAAAATTATATATTGCTTTTTCTGCCTTAGACAGCCAGCCTGTTTAAAGTTGTCACTTAATTCCCTGCCAAAACCGTTGTCATCTCAGCAGAAATCCAGCAAAATTACACTTTATTTAAAATAATAATATAACTCTACACTTATATTTTAAAATATAAGTGCGGAAAAAACCTGAATCTCTAAGAAAGCCAGACAGTTCCTTACTGCAATAAAATAGTCCACCGCCTACGTTGACTGCTCCCCAACCTTGACTTGCTCTTGTTTTGTTCTCCAATAGAAACACACTAATGAGCCTATACTGTGAACTTGGCCGTCTTGTTTATAATTTCTCTGCATGAAAATGTTGGTGAAGCAGAACAGTATTTTCTGAACAGAAGTGATATGACTGATCTATCGAATGGAGCGAGGTGTGCTGATTATATGTTTGCATAAGCTTTCCAGGTGCTAAATTCTCAGGTTTGCATTCGCAACTGTGAATTAGATCCTGCTAAGTGCTACCATGCACAATTTCTCTGCTACGGAGCGAGCTGTTCAAGTTCCTGAACCATGTACAGCGTTGTGTCCTACCACTCCCAGCAAAGGCTGTGCTTCGACATGGTGTAGCAGCTCAGAAAAGCAGCTGGAAGAAGAAGGAATCGAGATGTTGTCATGGATCTTGGGGGGCTTTAACAAGCTGAGAACCTGCTGTTTGCTTCTGTGGAAAGACTGGACCCAGGAGGACTTGCCAAAGGACAGTATGCATGGCTACAGCCTCGGAGTCCTGCCTCCAGTGCATCTACAGGAGCTGGAGAAGGCTAGAGCTCGGGCTGATGACTTAATCGATTGTAATCACCCAGTCAGGAGCAAAGACAAGAAGGCAACCCACAGAAACTCACTCCCTCACCTTTTAATCTGAGGACAAGTCCTGACACCGTTGCCTAATGGGTGGTAAGCAGCTACCCGAGGGACCATCCTTGTGCTGTGCAACACATACTTTGTTTGCCCAAGCTACAACCCCCATGTAGGGTACGGGGGGGAGAAAAAAAGGTAGAATTTGATCTCTACTCACATTTATGGGACAAGAGGACATCAAAAGAGTCTGCCCATCTTGTTGCTTCTTCTGTTGACAGTCTTCTGCAAAGAAAGGAAGAGGCAAGTTACAGACAACCCATGGCCGCTGGTCACCTCTGGGGCTGTTTGACAAGGACACCAAGGAAGGCTGGAATGCTTCTCACCTGACTTTGAAGGTCTACAATGCAGAGGTCTCCAGGTGAGCAAGTCACCCTGGGCTCCCTTTAGAGGCAGTGAGGAGATACCAAGGGACTTGCAGGGACTTGACTTCCTTCATTTCACATCCCCAGGTGGGCGGATAAAATAGGCCAGATGAATCACACCCGAAAATGGACCAATTTTTCCTCATTGACTCTAAGCAGGGGCCCAGGGAACAAGTTCAGGTGTAGACATTTACATTGGTAATAGCAAAAGCCAAGAGAAATGAGACCCACCCCTGCAAAAGTGTTTGTTTCTCTCTCCTGGCTTTCAGGGGAAGATTAGAGCCTTAGCTCAGATGTAAGCAGCGACTTGCGATCAGATGGATCCCACCCCACTCATCTCAGATCAGGACTCCGGATTGTCTGAAGCATCTCCCTTAAGCACTGTGCAGACTAACACAGGACCTTCTGGTAGCGTTTGATAACAAGGCTTAGCTAGGGAAGACTGTGACAGGTTAATTGCTGGTCACCTCTTACACAGAGCCTTCAGGCTTCGATTTGTGATGACAGAGGGGTAAATCGCATCCGCAAATACATGCAGACATGTCCCACGGACAGCAGCAGGGATGGCGCGCATGCCCTGTCTCACGGGACAACTCCTGTCAATGATCCAGTAGTGCCCAGTGACAGGACAAGGGGCAACAGGCACAAACTGAAACTTTGGAAGTTCCATCTGAGCATGAGGAGGAACTTCTTCACTCTGAGGGTGATGGAGTCCTGGAACAGGTTGCCCAGAGAAGTTGTAGATTCTCCTTCTCTGAAGATATTCAAAACCCACCTGGATGAGGTCCTCTGCAGCCTGCTCTTGGTGACCCTGCTTCAGCAGGAGGGTTGGACTCAATGATCCACAGATTGTGCCTTCCAACCTCTAACATTGTGTGATTCTGTGATTCTGTGATAGGGCTTGCTGAGATCAGGCATGGAGGTGCCTTGTTAATCATTTCTCATGCAGCACTCATGGACCAGAAGCCCATTGTGTGACATGATTTATTATCCCAATTACAAAATGGGTTTTGCCCCAAAGGAATTACAAATCCTAAGCTGTGCTGTCACTTTCTCCTTAGCACTGGAGGGAGACGGTACTCTTTCACCAATCTGCTCCTTTTAAAAAAAAGTTTCCATGAGCTCTGGGGAGTCTTTTGCATGTTTTCTATTTTCTGTATTTATTTAGCATTTCTGCCTGCAACTTAAATTGGAGATAATTGCTATTTCTTTGCCATAGTGCAAGGTAAGCTGGCTCCCTGGTGTGCTTGAGGACCTTCGAAATCTTCCCAGCCATTCCAGCAGCAAGACAGAACACATTGTAAAAGGTTGCCTGCTACCCCCAGCAGAATTTGAACACAGGAAATATAAAATGACAGATTACTCAACCCCTAGGTAAGCTAATTAAAGGAGAAACAAAACAACTCAGCAGTAAGGGTTGTGCATGTGCTGTTATAGCTGGGAAAGGGTGGCTTGAAAAAGGAGTTCAGTGTCATCTAATATTTAGAAATTAATAGGTGCAGTGGGACTGGCTTAGAACAATGCCCTTTTCTTGAAAGGAAAATTTGGTCTCACTAGAATTACAGCTTACGTACACCAGCAAGAGGAAACGACGGGGGAATTGTTCTGCCTTGCTCCAAGCCAAGTTTCATCCATCAGCTGAAGATCCTGATGCCAGTCAGTGTCAACTCCGGGTGCAGCTGGGGAAGACACATCCCTTGATCACATGGGTAAATGTACCCCAGGATCGGGCTGAGTTAATTGGATTTTGGAAGCAATGCCAGAATGTTGCTTTGAGAAGCTCATGACACAGACCATTAAAGATGTGTGTTGCACAATGTGGAGCTGGAAATACAAGCTGAATGTTCAAATTTGCCATGAGAAAGCTGAATACTGTATGGGGAGTGGTTCAGCCATCACCCTGTTAGCTGTCTTCCAAGCTCGGAACAATGAAATGGGTGCTTATTTCAGATCTGAGAAGAAAAAGCATGGAAGTCAGCTCCAATAAAAATTGCTGTAGTTCTGCATGTTCCAGGAAAGAGAACTACGCCTCCAAAGACTGGGACTGGTTTGGGTCCAGGGACACAGCTGGACCCCATTCGGCTCACTCACAATCCTTCATCGCTGGACAAATATCACGTCACCGGTTGCAGGGGGGGTGTCATGCCTGTAATAAATTGCCCAAAGCTGCATTCCAGGCAGAGCAACTAATAAGTGGGAAAACATTCTGCAGTCATAAAACCCAATGATGAATAAAGCACAAAGCAACCGAAGCTGGAGCAACTTTGCTTCAGCTCTGTAAAGCTAGGAGTCACACAGAGATTTGGAAAAAGCTTTTTTCCCAACATGGCAAGCGTCGTCTCAAGCAGTAAATCACAAAGCCAGGATGCCTGTGGGTACTGCCTTGGGAGAACTAATCTTTAACTGTGATAATCTGGAAAAGAACAAGTCTCCCAGTCTTCTAGTTAATACAGAAAGTCTCCTGGGTTACACTGCCAGGTCATCTCTTAGAAAGTCAAGGGTCAGAGCAATCAGATTTGCGTTTGTCTTGCCGGTCACCAGAGGTGTTATTGTGCTACCAGCTGCTGATCTAGTCTTTCTAGCTTCCATTGCGTCACTGCACTCCAGCTCTCGTCTGCTCTGTATAAAAGTCCTTACTGGACCAGAGAGACACTATGGTTTTTCCTTTTTAGGTAGAGCAAACAAACAAACAAACTATTCAGCTTTGTCTGCATGATTTCGTTGTGGTTTTGAAGACGAATAGGAGTGTTTTTTTTTTTTCCCTGTCCCTGCCTTGAAAAGTATGTTTAATTTGCTTTTCCCGAAGTGCTTGTGATTTGAGGCAAGACCAAAAAAATTGGTATTAAAAAGTGCTAATCTTTCAACCAGTATATCTTATAGATATGTGAAAGAAGGTGTACAGACGGACATGTCTTTATTTGTCATCCGGTAGGACCAGACTTCTAACTTCTAAATTCCTGTTGCAGAAATGATCTATGTTTTGCAAGTACTGGCATGACAACAGAGACATTTTTTAAAGTCTGTGTCTTTGTAAGAGTAAATGCAAAACATTCAAGAAAGGTATAAAAGGGGATCTGGATTTTTCCTGTTATTCTCCAGAGAAAGACAGTACACGCTCTTCTCATGGTCTGTGTCTGTTATTGCCTCCAAGGCTTATGTCAATAATGTGTTAGAGTTCCCACATCTTTAACATTCATTTTAGACTTTTTTCAGAAACAAAATTAAGAGCCTTCCACCATTGTCTTCAATGGACATGACACTGGGGTTCAAGAGGAAGATCTGAAAAGACATCTAGTATTTGAGACATCTGAAACATTTGCATTGAGCTAGCAGATGTGAAACATGACCTATAGGAGACTTGAAGCCATCTGTAGCAACTGTTGTTGGGGTACCCCAGCTTCTCTCAGATGACACTAAGTGGCTGTTCAAGCGACGGAATTACACCGCTATGTAGGAGTCTTCAGATTAATACCTAAAACAGCTGAGTGATAACGGGCCTTTGTGCTCAGTCCGCTTTGCATCCTTAGCAGTAAGATGAAGGGCTGCTAATGAGTCTTGTAGCACTGCGTTATACAAGTTCATTCCCTACTAAACACGTGTTCCTTCCAACATCTCCACTGGTTAATAAGTTGGAACTCATTCTACCTCATATTTCTGGAGTTAAAAAAAGAATGAGAATCACTAAACTACTGCAGTTTTTCACATCTGGGCTGATTACATACTCAATTAGCCCAATATACCCGCAGAGGAATATGAAAAAGTATCTTGGCGTAAGTCGTCTGTTGTCAGCACATCCTCTTTATAACTTGGTGTTGCTCTGTTGCTAAATGCAGCACCCTTGTATCATCAATAGTCTGCTGAGGATTTCCACCCACTGGCTTAATTAATAGGTATGATGGGACTTATTTATTCACATTAACAGGAGAAATTTTTGACTTTATAATCCGAGTTCTGTCATCTAAATAAAGAAAAAGGGTGACAGAGATTGCACAGAGCAGCAATAATGGTTAGGCCCCATCATGGAAGACCTGAGTGACAAAGTTGAATCGCCTACTTCTTCATGATTCACTGAACGTCTTTAGCAGTGATAGATCCAAATTCTTGCTGCTTGGTGACTCCAACTTTTGTTCAAGTGTCTATACATACAGCTCTAAAAGTTATGACTCATGCAGATCAGCACAGAGATTCAGTAATGATTTATTCCCAATGAATCTGAAGAACCACCCAAGCCCACTAGCCTCATGTGGTGAAAAGACCCCATTCCTGGAGTGCAAGACAAGAAAAGGAAGCACCATTGTCAGCACAGTGTGTGGCTGCCTTTCTTGTCACCGCAAAAGCTGAGTAGCCATTTCTACCTGAAGCCAACTCATCCAGAGCAGGGGATTTTCCACCCAGGAATAATCAAAATGGCAAAATACTGAAAATAAATCTTTGAAGTTGATACTTTTTCTCCAAGTCTTCTGAAGTAAATCCTACAGCTAGGTCCTTTTCTTGGTGATGTTATCCTTCTACGCTGTAGTCACACTGCCCAGGTGCCTGTCATCTACCCAGGATTTACGATTGCCTACTCAGGCCTGAGGTTATGATCCAAGTCTTAGGCCTGTTCTCATCTTCTGTGATATCCAGAACTACACCTCTGGACTCTCAGACTGACCACAAATATTTAAACTATCTAATTTGTCTCCTAAAATGAATCATGGTATCTGTTTCTCACCTACAATTTTTGAAGATGCCATCTGATTTCCTCAAACAGGCAAAAGAGAAATAATATTGAAACAAAAGGTGATGCAGCAAAGTTTGCTGCAAAAGTCTCCCCAACATAGATTGTCATAGCACAGAAATGAATCTAGCCCACAGTTAACATCTGGTATTTGTGAGGCATTTTAAGACCATTCACACTAAATCAGTGCGATAAATGCATTGAAGGCTTGGATAAATATTTCTGAGGAACAGCAAGCATCTTGTTTTTAATTATGACATTGTCACTTAGGAGCCTGAAGGCCCCTATGTAAATGCACTTCTTCATCAACTGCTCAATAACTGTCTGTGTGTTTGCTTTTCCCTTTCAGGAGACAGTAGTTGTAAATAGGAGGTAATCTGAATCTCTCTTTTCCTAAGGGCTAAGCTGTCTTCTGTTTACCAGCCAATGCTGTGCCCAAGAACAGAAACAACTAGAGCAGCTGATGTGCAGTATCTTGCTGGTGGGCCAAAGCCTTGGAATATCAATACTTGCAGGACCTAGATCTTCAAAGGGTCTTGATGCCTACTGATAGCATTGGGGTTTTGGGACCTGGGACATGCATGCAATGGATATTCCAGACCCACATTCCAAAATCTCAAGTGACAATTTGATATAAGGTCTTACAAAACATAACTTCTTTTGAAAATGTTGCCACTTGGAAGCATGACTTATCTCAGATAAACAGCCTTCAAAAATGATCGTACTCTGGCTCCATGCCTGGAACCAAAACGAAAGGCTATCTGTTGGACTGGAAAGAACCAGAAAAGCCTTGCAAAGTGAATTTCCAGCCATTCTCATCTGCTGTGTAAAGAGACGATAGGGAGAGACGGGAATAAGGACTAATAACAACCTGTTCTTTACTGAAGCTTGTAATCTTCCTGTGAAGTAAAACAATTTTTGTATAGAGGAATATATAAGAAAGAAATTAATTTTTAAGTACACATAATGCTTTGCTTCTAAGGGCAATACTGAAGTGGATGTTTTTGTTCATGACTATGGTTTTAATTGTACGCATGTCTCAGACAAGAGTATCTGCAAAAAGTGGGTGAGGGAGACAGAATAGCCTTCCTGTTAGAAGAACTAGGCTTTTGGGGTAGATCTGCAGAGACTGAGATCACCTGAGTGTACATGGTCTTACCTAGTAGAAGCTGTGTAAGGTTCTGTCTACAAGCTGTTGAGTTTTGCTCTAACCTCTGTTGACTTTCTTTCCCAAAGCTTTTAATTAGCTCTCTACTCCACTGTAGAGAATTCCTCTTCAGGCTTGTGCCAGCCTCAAGTAGCCTGTAGGCATCTGCTGCGCTTCTACCTACTCTACCTACCACCCTACATCTCTGTAATGGCTCTTTTGGAATTTGTGTGTAGGCAGAATATTTTCCTCCTTCCTGCAGGTTGGTAGCAGACTCTGAAATCAGGGTCCTCACTACCTTCCACTCGTACTCGTCTCCAAGGTGTTTAATGTCACAATGAAGTTATGTCCAGTTTGGGTCCTCTATCATGGTCTAAGAAGCTTTTTTTTTTTTTCTGACAGCTTCTCTGTTGTCATTATCCAAAGTATTTTCAACTCAAGCTCACAGGTGTCGTTAGACTGTTCTCCCTCCCCATGAGAATACTGCTCACAACCTTTTCAGAGAGCTGGTTCAGAGGAAGGCTCCATTTCTTTGTTGAATGCCGTGCCCATAAGTATGCCCACACAAGAAGTGATACAGCCAGTAGCAGGGATGAGGCTCATTGTGTCAGTAAACCTCCTAGCCGCAGTCTTTCCTGTATTCTAGGAAACAGCTCTCTTCCTTTAACAAACAACACTTAGAGTGACAAATGAAGATGAGCTCCTATCTCAGGGGACCTGCACAGGCTTTACGTCTGCCTAAATTCACACAGCAGCATGGGCATCTCCTCCTGCTTGAACCATAACAGTGCTCTGTCCAAAACATCTAGGGACAACTGCAAGAAAGTCTTTGTGGAGCTCTCCTTACGGCCTTCTGATGATCCTGTCTTCCAGGGACATTCCTTTTAACTCACATTGGATCTCCTAACAACTTCACACAGCTCTCACAGGAACCTTTTCAAACTGAATTCCAGTGTGGGAAGTCGCTGTCTGAGGTTGGGACCCCAGATTGCTGTTCTTTTGCTATCACTCAAACTTTTCTCCGATTTTAACTGCTTTTTAACAGAATTGCTTTTCACACAATACACACAAAAATCAGGTGTCAGACCTTCTGATTAGTCCCTTCCATCTAGTTCACCTTTGCTCCACCAGATGCTTAAAGGGCTCTCTACTCTCCTGGTTTTGGGGCTGGAGCTTGGGGACTTCGCACTCACTCTAGTACTGTCCACCAGGCTTACACATGGCAGCTACGATAAAGTCCCGTACTGTGTTTCTTGATATTCGGCAATGAATCCCCTTTCTGAGTTTTAGTCTGTGACTCGAGACTCTTAGAGTAATTCCTTCCTCCATCTTTAGGTTAAACACTCCAGTGTCCAGGCTAATGTCCTGCTTCAGTGGCAGCAGTGGCACAGCCAAGCTGTACGTATTTAGGTCTTTTAGCCTGTGCCTGTGAGTTGCTGACTTTCACTGGTGCTGGGATTTCAGGCATTCCCCAGTGCATGGAGCTGAGTACTCAGGATAAAGCATGATCTAAAGAGAGTCAGAGAACAGGCGCTGTCTTCATGTGTTGAGATGTCTCTATACTCACGATGGTTTTGGTAACCATCTGTGCTGCTCCCACCTACATTCCCAGTTCCCTTCTAGCGTTACGAGTCCTGAGATCTGTTTTTGTTTTTTCTTGCCATCTCCCTTCAAATCTGCTTTTTGGGCAGACATCCGTTTGGGTTTCCTAAGGAAAATCCCGTTTTCCTCACTTTAGTGACAGAACACAACTCTCAAAACACATCTCTCAAAAATTACTCTAAGTGTTCTAATAGTGACCATCTCTATCAGATGGTAGTTGTAGCTATCCTCACACCACCTTTGTTATGTCCCATTTACAATACCTCTCCAACTCCCTTCCAACCTTTCAGAGGGCATCATGACTTGCGGACTAGTCCAGCAGCCAGGATCTGGGCAGGGGAAAGGCAATAGTCACAGGGAGCAAACTTTCCCACAGATTTCACTTATTTCTTCAGTCTGATGGCTTCTTGCACATCTTCCACGAAGGACGCTGGCATCCAGAAACTGCTAGATCTGCACTCAGAGACCACCTCTATCCATCTCACAGTAGTCCCCTTACACAGCTCATCGGTCGGACTTTTCCTCTGTGGGATCCCATTTGCCAACATGCTGATGCAACCCAAAAGCAGCTTCTCCAAGTGTTAATTTAATTGATTTGAGGTATAAAGCTGTGGGAGACAAATGTTAACATGAAGGTAAATGCATACACAAGGTTTTGTGACCTACTCTTCTTTAAACCTGTGCAAGTTATGGTAGATTGCACTGGTGCTGTTGCTTCCCTCTTTGTAGACTCTTCTCAGTGATAGCTTGTGCCAGAGACCCAGAGGCTAATGTCAGTACAGTCTTTCTCTTCCTTCTTGGAGGACCTTTTCAGATGTCCTTGATCTTCCTAAATTTTTGGGCTTCAACTTGTTAACTCAGCCTAAAGGCCAAAAACTTCCATCTTCGTAGGCTGTGACCTCCATTAACATACCAGTGGTGTCTCGCAGGAGCAGCAGTCAGGCCCAGCGACACACATGGGCCAGTCAGAGGTAACGCACTGCTGTCCTTCACTTTTTCTGCCACCCTGGTGGAACAGTCACTGGCTTTGCAGTACATTGAAGCTGTTTTCCTAAACACTTCTTTAGGAATACCTCATGCATTTGGGATGTCATCTGCCCATATGGTGGTAAATCCCAGTAGATTTTTCTGTTCCTGATGCTCTTTGTGATTCTGCCCATCACCTTGCACCTGGCAGAGACATCTAGTTATTCTGCAGTGGTTTTATAGTCCCATGACACCACCTAAATCTCAATCTGCTGCCAGTGCTTTCTGTACAACCCTTCAACTCGCTTTTCAGACCACAATGTGAAGACTGAGATTAGGCCAATTTGAACACAAGTCGCGTGCACGACTCCATTATGTGGATCACAAATACTCTGTTGAAGTGCTTGAACATTAAACCTGCTTCACTTTCTTCGAGTATTCATCTTATTGTGCTATATTGAAATGTAATAGCACTTTTAAATGGGTCTGCATTGAAGAAACCTGCCTGACAGCCTTTAGTCTCCTTCAATACATATCTCAGCACACCCTGCATGCGTGGCATTTCAGTGCAATCAGAAAGACAAAATTCCTGAAAACATGAAAAATCTTATTTTTCATGATAGCAATAAGTAACGTATGTTGCTACTTACAAATTGATTTTAAACATTCTTTTACCTTTTTCAGAGTTTATTCGTGACATGTATTTGAGTCAAAAAGCTCCCAGAAGAAATGGCCTGGGAGCCATTGTGCTGAACAGTTTAACTAACAGTATTCCAAACTCAGCACATCCTTGCTCTGGAAGTTTGTTGTCACATTTAATCACCTGGCCCCATGCAAAACAGCTGTTTGGATGTTTTATTTTGGTAAAAACTTGTTCCCACATCCAGTCATCCGTGGAAAGAGGAGTGGTGGTCCCCACAAGCAGGATTTATGCCACCCTTGTGAGCATCTTGCAGTCTTAGCACTTACCAGCCACAGATGTGAGTGTTGGTGTTCAGGTTTGAAGGAAAATCACAGTCCTTTTGGAAAAAAAAAAAGATCCAAGCAGCCTTAGACACCTAAACCAATCTCTTACTCTCCTTTTAGAGTGAGTGGACAGAAGAAATCTTCAGAGCTATATTTAGCTGACCTGTTTTGGACATCTACATTAGTGTAAGCCGAGCTATGCTTGTGGCAAAGGGGAGAGAATGTATCTATGTGTTTATGCTCATTGCAATTTCCCGTCAGCCATCAAGCGAGCCATCTTATCACAGAGGAGGAGACTGCTGGGGAGGCTGGCCCAGCCCAGATTCAAGGTCCCTCAAACATGAGTACTCCACCATCAGCTGGGAACATGTGAGAAGAGGCAGTGGACAGTGCCTTTTCTCCATTATTGGGGCTGGAATGCATGGGAAGAGTGCTCCTGGGGTATCATCTACCCAAGCTGAGGACTAGAGTGAATAAAAAGAAATTCTGAGGGAGGAGCTGGGGTAAAAAGGCATGGATGGCTGGGTCAGTCTGGGAAAGAGCAGAATAGCTACAGCGTATGTTGGTTGGGGAAAGAGCAGATGATCTGCAGCATGGCTAAGCAGGACTTCATAGGACTTAGGGTTTAGTCCTCTTACCTGCAATTTCCAGATATACCCTGCCTATTCGGGGTTTATCCCACCACAGCATATTACCACTTTGCTCATGGGCACATGAGTGACATCAGAGAGCACAGTCAAGTCACTGTGGCATCTGGATTGCGATGGGAGTCCATGGGCCCCCCTGCTTACCCTGCTTGGGGCAAGGCCAAGAGCTGTCTCATGAAGAGGGAGCTCTGGGAGACCTGGGAAAATGCCAAATGAGAGGCTGCAAGAGTCCCCCAACACGCAGATTCGTGACCAGCCCCTAGACTCTGCTGTTTGGGGACCCCAGGAGGACTAGCTCAGAGGCATTGCTCCCTTGGAGATGCCTATATTTAGTCAGATGAATTAAGAGCAGAGAGTTGTCACTAGCCGAGCTGAAAGCAAAACAGATGCTCAGCCCAGCCAGGAGGCCATTACACTGTGATTATTATTACCGTATGCTTAATTTCCAGCTCTCTAGTGCTTGTCAGTGATGGATGCTATGGCAAAAAAAGTCCTCAATCCTGCAGATAACTGAGAGCATGCAGAAATGTAATTCTCTTCCTTCATTCTAGTCAGTCTCTATTGTTCAGGTAAACCGTCTGGTCATTGTCACACATCCACTTTGGCCCTAGAGGCTTAAACCCGTGTTAGGATAATCCACTGCTGAGTTGACAATGAGGAGTGACATGTGGTAAAATTAATTTTTTTATAGTTAGAGGTATTAAAAAGCCATTCAGTGAAATGAAATTGTTATCACAAACAAATTACCGTTCAGCAGGAAAGAAATATACTGAAAACTGATTGGCTGTAAAATTAATAATGTTTTGGGCAGTGTGCCTGCTCTTGGCACTTCAGTGAAGCGTCAGGCTGTGGCTGTGGCAGTGATCACACCAGTCCCAGACAGTTCTCCACATCCCACCTTCTAGGAGTGATCTGTTAAGTCTTGCTTCTAGGTATCTGGCACGGATTCCCAGATGTTGTGGAAGAAAAAGGCACAGTGCTTGTGTGCTATCTGGGCAGAGCTCTGCAGAGGACCTTTGCCCATGTGGGTGGCTGGCAGGGTGCCCCTGCACCTTTTCCATTCTCAGAACAGAGAAAAGTACACCCTGTGCACGGTATTCCCACATCAACTGTTTCTACTTTAATGTGTGGAGGTGTGATGGGAGGAGAAGAGTATTTCAATTAGCCAAAGGTGAGTTTTAGTTTGGAGAAAGTCTGGTATTTCAGTTGTACTGTTGTCTCTGAAACAGTTGCCATTAATTTGAACACTAGTGACGACATCTCCCTTATGCCAACAAGTACCCTTATACAAATGGTTACAATTAAGAGCCAGTACAGCTTTCTTCACTTGGAGAACTGAGAGAAGCTATCTCAGATCCTGTCTGTTGGTATACGATGTGCCTTTATCCAATGAAGAGTCAGTTTTCTTACACAGACTTTACTCTCTTTGGAAAAGATCATGCATGGAAGAGCCATGTACATCCTATTTGCTGAAAAGTTGGACATACTCAGAGCTGTGGCTCTGTCTCATCTGTGGGTAGACAAATGATGCTTATGGTTGACATCAGGCCTGATTGCTTGAGGACAGCTTGTCATTACATCTTCCGTGTGCTCTAGACAGGGAACCTGTAGGATTCGGTGTGCGTGCTTCAACAAGATGACAAAAGCCAAGTGTGTTGCGTGTGGTCAGGTTTCTTTTGTACCCCTGGTCCATCAGCGTCTGCTCATTTAGGATAATGTAAGCACGGTTTCTGCAAGAAAGTTTCTTTTTGGGATGAACTCCCATTTCCCAGTGCTTAAAATGGCTGTGGGGTCAGCCACGGACAATAGTCTGGTTAGGAGACATTGGACACTACCAATGTCCTGCCCTGGATTCAACATCAATAGCTTCTCTCAAAAGTTTGGTTGCTTCCAGTGTCTCTCTGTCAGCTTTCTCTTGCTGCCCATGCTATTAAGCAGGAGTGATTTCAACAAAAAGACCCCAGTGGACTTCCTGATGTCAGAAAATCCTGTTACTAATCCGGATTGCATGGATATAGCAGCTAGGTACCATGGTTATAGCCTCATTAAAATTGTGTAGAGAGCGAATGGGTTCTAACGAGACCCTTTGGAATACATGTAACTGTGTCGGTTGATTGTCTTTCAGCAAATATCAAATCATAAAAATGTCATTAAAGGTTATATATATTCAGGGAAGAAACAGTAAGTACCTTCTGAGTTCACAAATCCTGTTCTTCACAATAAAATTTGTATTTGTAGTGATCACTCATTTTTAAAGTTGTCCAAATCTAAAGCTGTCTTCGCTCGTTTCTTTCAATCTCAGAACCAACTGCAAGAGATTTATCTACTTCTAGAATGTTTTTGCAAAGTATCAGTTCCAAAAGGCAATTAAACTAAAGCTCAGTGAGATATGATGATATAAAAAAATAATTAGAACATGCATGTTCCAAAAAAGAGTTTTCTGGAAAAAATGCATCTGTCTTTAAATTCAGATGTGCTGCAGCAATAGAACTGAACTGTTTAACTCCACTTGTGATATTCTGATGCGAATAGCATGGTGTGAGATAGCAACATGTGATGAGGAGGTGGTAGCTTACCATGGAGTCTGGAAAGTCCATCTGCTTAACTTGCCTCTGTAGTCAGTGGAGCAGGAGGCAGCTTCTGTGGGGCACCAGCTCTGAGCTACCTGTTGGGGGAACTCCGCTTCCTTCACTGGCACTTGAGGGAGCCTGGGGAGAGGAGTTTTAGGTGTTAAACATCAAATATCACAGACTAGAGTAGGGGTTTAACATGATGGAAGAGACACACTAAAGTGCATTTCAATGAGAATTGTTTCAGTGGTATCTAGGCACATGTTTTTAGAATCACTGTTCCCTTTCAGAGGGGAATTTGCAATTTTATTTCCCAAATCTGAATAAAGAAAAAAATGAACCATAAGGCAGGCATAATAGTTCCCAAGCCACTCCAAGAAACCCCTACTCCAAGGACATTTCTGGTTTGTAGGTCTCAACGTGCTTCACTGGGACTGTAGAGAGGCATCTTGGGGCAGAGCACCCGGCTGAGCCAGGAGTGCACTCCCGGCCTGTGAGTCACAGAATCACAGAATCACAGAATAGTAGGGGTTGGAAGGGACCTCTGTGGGTCATCTAGTCCACCCCC
>Ga0181612_140357_pt1 | contig 16265 bp, 11 predicted proteins | sample HoacroProtozoa21_FD_119630 | JGI IMG/M metagenome (GOLD analysis project Ga0181612, IMG submission 119630) | Hoatzin crop microbial communities from Cojedes, Venezuel. Combined Assembly of Gp0051906, Gp0051904, Gp0051908
ATAATCCAAGAAATTAGCCATTTTTTTGGATTATAATCCAAAAAACCGGATTGATCTCACAAAATTTAAAGGGTAAGGTCTTTATTGTTAGATAAGCAAGGGACGAAAAAAAATGCTGCTGAAAAGGGATGAACCAAATGGCTCAATCGCTTTTCAGCAGTATCGCTGGTATTGATTGGAAGTCACGCGGCGCGTGAATTACCCAAAATCGTTTTATAGATTTATAATCGCATTACTCGTAAATCTCCTCGATGGCATCATCCTCCATGCCGGTGAAGTCAGAGGCACAGGGGTTGTAGTCGGCGGGGATGTCAAACTTCGCCTCGGGGTTGTAGGTGAGGGTCTTGTCGGCAAAGACGCGCTTCATATACTCTGCCCAGATGGGAAGGGCGAGGGAAGCTCCCTGACCCTGCGACATATTGTCGAAGTGGATATCGCGGTCTTCACCTCCTACCCAACAGCCATTGACGAGGTTGGGCGTGAAACCGATGAACCACGCGTCGCTGTTGCGGTTGGTCGTTCCCGTCTTGCCGCCCATAGGACAGTCGATATTGAACTTATAGCGCATACGACCGCCGGTACCGCTGTCCATCACTCCCTGCAGGAGGATGAGCATCTTGTCGGCACTCGAGCTACTGATAACCTCGTTGAGGCGTGGCTGGAACTCCGCCACCACGTTTCCGTCGCTGTCTTCGATACGGGTGACGTACATTGGTGCGCTGCGGATACCATGGTTGGCAAAAGCGGTATAGGCGCTAACCATCTCCTGAACGGTGATATCGCAGGTGCCCAGACAGAGCGACATGGAGGGGTGGATGGAGGGGTTGTTGATACCAAACTTCTTCATCAGCTCCACCAGGCCCGTGGGAGAGAGCTTACTCATAAGGTAGGCAGACACCCAGTTGTTCGACTGCGCCAGACCCCATTTCAGCGTTACCATCTGACCATAACGGGCACGACTGCCGTTGCGCGGTGTCCAGGGCTTGCCTGCCACCATATAGGTGCGCTGCACGTTGGGAACCATATCGCAGGGCGAATAGCCGTTCTCCATAGCGAGGGCATAGAGGAAGGGTTTGATGGTGGAGCCCACCTGTCGACGGCCCTCTGTTGCCATGTCATACATAAAATGCACGAAGTCGAGACCGCCGACGTAGGCTTTCACATGACCGTTCTTGGCATCCATGCTCATAAATCCTGAACGGAGGAATTTCTTGTAGTATACGATAGAGTCGCGAGGCGACATCAGCGTGTCTTTCTCACCTCTGTAGGTGAAGATGGCCATGCGGGTCTTGGTGTTGAAGGCTTTCATAATCTCTTCCTTCGATGCTCCACCCTTCTTCATCGTGCGGTAGCGGTCAGACTGCATGATGGAGCGCTGTATAATCTGGTCGGCCTGTTTCTTGGTGATGGCGCTGGAGAAGGGGGCGTTGGCTCTGCCGCGCTTCTCGGTGTCGAACTTCGGCTGCATACGTTTTGCCACGTGGGTGTATACCGCCTCTTCGGCATAGCGCTGCATGCGCGAGTCGATGGTGGTATATACCTTCAGACCGTCGGTATAGATATTGTAGTTCTTTCCGTCGCGGTTGTAGTTTTTATTGCACCAACCGTACAGCGGGTCGGTAATCCATGCGATGGAGTCGATTACATACTTGTCTTTGTTCCACGAGGGATAGTCCTTGAGCTCGGGCTTCTTCGCCATCATATAACGGCGGAGGAAATCGCGGAAATAAACGGCGATGCCATCCTTGTGGTCCACCTTCTTGTAATTAACGCCCAGAGGCTCCTCAGAGGCTGCCGATGCCTGCGCAGCGGTGAGGTAGCCCTCTTTCTCCATCTGCGAGAGCACCACGTTACGACGCTCGATGGCGCGGTCGGGATAGCGGATGGGGTTATAGAGCGACGGGTTCTTGCACATTCCAACGAGGAGGGCGCACTCGGTGAGCGACAGGTCTTTCGGCTCCTTCTGGAAATACACGTTAGATGCCACCTTGATACCCACGGCGTTATGCAGGAAATCGAAATAGTTGAGATACATCGCGATGATCTCCTCTTTCGTGAAGTTACGCTCCAGCTTGATGGCGATGGCCCACTCGATGGGCTTCTGCATCATTCGCTCGAAACTGTTGCTGGCATGCGACGAATAGAGCTGCTTGGCAAGCTGCTGGGTGATGGTGGAACCACCACCGGCACTCTTCTGACCCAACAGACCGCGCTTTACGATGGCACGGCCAAGGGCATAGAAGTCGATACCGGAATGGTCGTAGAAACGGGCATCCTCTGTGGCCACCAGCGCCTGCACGAGATACTGCGGCAGGTTGGTGTAGTCGACGGAGATGCGGTTGTCGCGCTCCTGACTCCACGTGCCCATAATCTTCTTGTCGGCGGTATATACCTGCGTGGCATATCTGTTGATGGGGTTCTGCAGTTCATGCACCTCGGGCATATATCCTATCCATCCGTTGTATATCGCCAAGAAGAGCAGTGCCACTCCTCCGATGATAGCGAAGAGGATGATCCATAGCGTTCGTATAAACGACTTTCTCATATTCCTGTTCAGTTAATACGCGGCAAAATTACACAAAAAAAAACGAAATACTCACTATTTTATCAAAAAAAACACTTTTCCGCTCTCTTATTGCGATTTTTTTGCTAATTTTGCAAGCGCAAAACGAATAAAGACTGAAGAGTATGGAGAAAGACGCGCAACAGCGAAATTTCGTAACCATCGCCGACCTTACCAAGGAGAAGATCCTATATATGATAAAGATGGCGGAGGAGTTTGAGAAGCATCCCAACAGGGAGTTGTTGAAAGGCAAAGTGATAGCGACGCTCTTCTTCGAGCCATCCACACGCACACGCCTGAGTTTCGAGACAGCTGCCAACCGACTGGGGGCGAGGGTGATAGGCTTCGCCGACCCGAAGATCACCAGCGGCACCAAGGGCGAGACGCTCAAAGACACCATACTGATGGTGGGCAACTATGCCGACGTGATCGTGATGCGGCATTATATCGAGGGGGCAGCCAAATACGCGTCGGAAATATCGCCCGTGCCCATCGTCAATGCCGGCGACGGCGCACACCAACACCCATCGCAGTGCATGCTCGACCTCTACTCTATCTACAAGACGCAAGGTACCCTGGAAAACCTCAATATATACCTCGTAGGCGACCTGAAATACGGACGCACCGTTCACTCCCTCATCATGGCCATGCGCCACTTCAACCCCACCTTCCACTTCGTGGCGCCAAAGGAACTGGCGATGCCGCAGGAGTATAAGCTCTACTGCAAGGAGCACGGCATACAGTATCAGGAGCATACCGCCTTCAACGAGAAGATTATCGCCGATGCCGACATTATATATATGACGCGCGTGCAGAAGGAGCGCTTCAGCGACCTGATGGAATATGAGCGGGTGAAAAACGTGTATATCCTGCGCAACAGCATGCTCTCGGGAGTGAAGGAGAACATGAAGATCCTGCACCCGCTGCCAAGGGTCAACGAGATAGCGATGGATGTTGACACCAACCCCCATGCCTACTATATACAGCAGGCACGCAACGGACTCTATGCCCGCGAGGCCATCCTCAGCGACGTGCTGGGATATACTTTCGACGATATAAAGAACGACAAGACAATTATTGGCGAGTAAATTTTATCCGATATGAACAACAAAGAGAGAATTGTGGCGGCAATAGAAAACGGTACCGTCATCGACCATATACCGTCGGAGAAGACCTTCCAGGTGGTAAACCTCCTCGGACTGACAAAGCGCAACACCATCATCACCATCGGCAACAACTACCGCAGCAAACGGATGGGCAAGAAAGGTATCATCAAAGTGGAGAACGTGTTCTTCACCGACGAGGAGATCTCACGCCTCTCGGTGGTGGCGCCCAACGTGGTGCTCAACGTAATCCGCAACTACGAGGTGGTGGAGAAGAAGCCGGTGACGATGCCCGACGAGATTCGCGGTATCGTGAAATGCAACAACCCGAAGTGCATCACCAACAACGAACCGATGGAGACGGTGTTTGAGGTGAACAAGGAAGAGGGCGTGCTCGTGTGCCACTACTGCGAGAAAGAGCAGGACATCAACAAAGTGGAGCTGCTATAAGAGAAAGGTATAAGTATTCACATAATATTAAGGTAAAAGAAAATGGAAAGAGACCAAGTGATTTTTGATCTTATCGAGAAGGAACATCAGCGTCAGCTGAAAGGTATGGAACTAATCGCCAGCGAGAACTTCGTGAGCGATGAGGTGATGGCAGCCATGGGCTCGTATCTCACCAACAAATACGCTGAGGGACTGCCGGGCAAACGCTATTACGGCGGTTGCCAAGTGGTGGACGAAGTGGAGAACCTCGCTATTGAAAGAGTGAAAAAACTCTTCGGAGCAGAGTTCGCTAACGTGCAGCCCCACTCCGGTGCACAGGCAAACGCCGCAGTGCTGCTCACAGTGCTCAACCCGGGCGACACTTTCATGGGGCTCAACCTCTCGCAAGGCGGACACCTCTCACACGGCTCGGCCGTAAACACATCGGGTATCCTCTACCACGCCGTGGAGTACGGACTTAAAAAAGAGACCGGACGCGTGGACTACGACGAGATGGAGAGACTCGCAAAAGAGTGCAAACCGAAACTCATCATCGGCGGTGGAAGCGCATACAGCCGTGAGTGGGACTACGCAAGGATGAGAGCAATCGCCGACGAGGTGGGAGCACTCCTGATGATTGACATGGCACACCCCGCAGGACTTATCGCCGCTGGACTCCTCGACAACCCGCTGAAATATGCGCACATCGTTACCAGCACCACACACAAGACTCTGCGCGGACCGCGCGGTGGTATCATCCTCATGGGCAAAGACTTCGAGAATCCTTGGGGCAAAACCACACCGAAAGGTCAAATAAAGATGATGAGCCAGCTGCTCAACAGCGCCGTGTTCCCCGGAATACAGGGCGGACCGCTCGAGCATGTCATCGCCGCTAAGGCAGTGGCTTTCCAAGAGGCATTGCAGCCGGAATTCAAAGAGTGGGCAAAACAAGTGCAGAAGAATGCCAAGGTGCTTGCCGACGAACTTATGAAGAGAGGCTTCGACATCGTCAGCGGAGGCACTGACAACCACTCCATGCTCGTGGACCTGAGAAGCAAATACCCAGACCTCACAGGTAAGGTGGCAGAGACTGCTCTCGTGGCCAGCGACATCACCGTAAACAAAAACATGGTGCCGTTCGACACACGCAGCGCATTCCAAACCTCAGGTCTCCGTCTCGGCACACCGGCAATGACCACACGTGGAGCTAAAGAGGATATCATGGTACTCATCGCCGAGCTCATCGAGAAAGTGCTCAACGCACCGGAGGATGAGAAAGTGATTGCAGAGGTGAGAGCCACTGTGAATGAGACAATGGCTAAATATCCGCTCTTCGCATACTAAAAATTAAAGCGAATCGAATTAAAAATTAAAGTAAATCGAATATCGACAACTGCCTCGGGTCTTCTTCGGAAGAGTCGGGGCAGTTGCTTTCCGGGTCAACAAACTCCTCCGTGGAAAATTCAAGCGACAACTGGGGCATATAATTAGGGGAAATACAATAACGGCCCCAACCGCATTGCATTATCACCCCACCCTCGCGCTTGGACTGGGATATAAGGTATGACTGCACGCTCGACTTCAAATGAGGATAGTCGATAGGTTCAAACAAGGTGCTGTTGAGGTTGTAGAGACGGCGCGCCACCTCCTTCACCTGCATGCCTTCCTTGCCGGCATGATATAAAATCTCTATTACTTGTCTGTCGTAACCAGCCATACTGACACTATAAAAAGAAAGATTGGCAAGCACAAACCACCCGCCAATCTCTCTTGTATTTGCTTACTGATGATTAAGCCAAAGTAACCTTTGCGCCGTCACCCTGGAGCTTACCCTCTTTGAAGAGCCAGCCAATTCCGAGATATGCCTCTTCCTCGCTGATCTTTGCTTTCTTTGCAATCTCCTTCACGCTAAGAGCTGCACCCTCAGCGGCTGCTAATGCCTGATAAACATTGCCGGCTTTGAAACCAACGTTCTCTGCGTTAATAACGAGCTCTGCCTTCTCTGCTTTCTTTGCTCTGGGCGCCTTTGTGGCGGCCTTTTTAGCTGTCTCCTTCTTAGGAGCTGCAGCTGCTTTCTCTTTCTTTTCTGCCATAATTACTATAAAAAATATTTAACTTTGAAAGTTCTTATCTGTATATAGTTTCGTTTTCGGCTGCAAAATTACATAAAATATTGAAAATGAAAAACTTTTTAGGTAAAAAAAACGTTCTTTATCGCATTTTTTTACTGTTTTTCACAATTTTCTTGATTTAAATCAACTTGCAACTGCAATTCTTTGAGCTGTTTGGGGTCTAATTCCGACGGAGCATCGAGCATCACATCCCTGCCCGAATTGTTCTTCGGGAACGCGATACAGTCGCGAATGCTGTCCAAACCGGCCAGAATTGAAACGAAACGGTCCAAACCGAAAGCAAGACCGGCATGAGGGGGTGCGCCATACTTGAACGCGTTGATGAGGAAGCCAAACTGTGCCATCGCACGCTCGGGGGTGAAACCGAGAATCTGGAACATCTTCTCCTGCAACTTACCATCGTGGATACGGAGGCTGCCACCGCCCACTTCCACTCCGTTGCATACGAAGTCGTAAGCCTTGGCACGAACACGACCCGGGTCGGTGTCGAGCAAGGGGATATCGTCGGGGTTGGGCATTGTGAACGGATGGTGGGTTGACATCAAGCGCTGCTCCTCATCGCTCCACTCAAAGAGCGGGAAGTCGATAATCCACAAGCACTTGAACACATTCTTGTCGCGCAGGCCAAGGCGGTTGCCCATCTCAAGCCTCAACTCGCAAAGCTGCTTGCGGGTCTTGTTCGCGCTCTCGCCGCTCATTATCAATATCAGGTCGCCATTGTTGGCATTCATCTTCTCCTTCAGACTTGCCAGCACCTCGGGCGAATAGAATTTGTCGATACTGCTCTTGATGCTGCCATCCTCATTCACCTTTACCCACACGAGACCCTTGGCGCCAATCTGACTGCGCTTCACGAAGTCAGTGAGACCGTCGAGCTGCTTGCGGGTGTAGTTGGCGCAACCGGGAGCGCAGATACCGGCGATAAACTCGGCCGAGTTGAACACTGCAAACTCGCCAGTGCCTTTCAGTGTGTCGTTGAGTTCCACAAACTCCATGCCAAAGCGGAGGTCGGGTTTGTCGCTTCCATAGAGGCGCATGGCGTCGTGCCAGGTCATCTGCTGCAACTTGGGCAGTTCCACGCCTCTAATCTCACGGAAGAGCACACGCGCCATCTCCTCAAACACCTCAATCACATCCTCTTGGTCCACGAAGCTCATCTCGCAGTCTATCTGAGTGAACTCCGGCTGACGGTCGGCGCGCAAGTCCTCATCACGGAAGCACTTCGCAATCTGGAAATAACGGTCGAAACCGCTCACCATAAGCAACTGCTTAAGTGTCTGCGGACTCTGCGGCAGAGCGTAGAACTGACCCGGGTTCATGCGTGAAGGCACCACGAAGTCGCGGGCGCCCTCCGGGGTGCTGCCGATAAGAATCGGAGTCTCCACCTCGATGAAATTACGCGCGTCGAGGAAATTGCGGATGATAATGGTCATGCGGTGGCGCAGCTCCAAATTCTTACGGACTGCCGTACGGCGCAAGTCCAAATAGCGGTATTTCATCCTTATGTCGTCGCCGCCGTCGGTGTTATCCTCGATAGTAAACGGAGGTGTGTCGCTCTCGCTGAGCACTCTCATGCTCTCGGCGATAATCTCAATCTCGCCCGTGGGGAGGTTGGGATTCTTGCTCTGACGCTCGCTCACCTTGCCGGTAATCTGCAAGCACCATTCACGGCCGGTCTTGTTGATTTGCTCGCACAATTCAGCATTGTCAGCCTCGTTAAACACTATCTGCGTGATGCCGTAACGGTCGCGCAAGTCGGTAAATGTCATACCGCCCATCTTTCTGTTCCTCTGCACCCAGCCGGCCAGAGTAACCTGCTTGCCCGCGTCAGAAAGACGCAGCTCGCCACAAGTATTTGTTCTGTACATTGCGTTTTATTTTTTTTATTCCTATTTTCGGACTGCAAAGGTACACAAATTTTCCGACATAAAAATACTATAAGCGAAAAATTTGTCTTTTTCAATTAAAATCATCGGCATCTCCACGACAGCAGAATGTCAAGGGCCAAAATATCGCGATAATTTCCACGGCATCGCCGTCATCGCCGGAACGGCGATATAATTTCAATTGTCAATTGTCAATTTTTTGAGCCTCCGGCTCAAAAATCCATCGTTACTCTCGCATTAATCTGCCTTCCGGTAAGATAATTAGGCACTGCATACTGATGATTAGTAACATCAGTAACCCAATAATACGAGTTCACGTTGTTGATGCCGAGCAAGTTGAGGCAGTCGAGTCCGAGCCATATATTTTTGAATATCGAGTGTGTTTTGCGGTCTTCATTGTCGAAAGCCCTGTAGCTCATGCCGATATCCACCCTCTTGTATGCCGGAGCCCTGAAATACTGCGACTCCATACCAGTGTGAGGCGGTCCGAAGGGCAGACCGTCGGCGTAGGCGAGTTTCAGCGACATCTTCCACCTCGTGGTGCCGGGGAAATAGTCGGAGAAGAAGAGGTTGATGGCATAGCGTTGGTCGGTGGGCAGCGGCACTTTCTTGCCGTTGAGGTTCAGGCGCGTGTTCATCCAAGAGAACGTGAGCCAGGAGTCGGTGCCTGGCACAAACTCGCCATACAGCTTCAAGTCGATACCCATGGCATGACCGGAGCATTGGTTCTGACCATAATACACCACCTTCACGTTGCTCACGTTATAAGGTATCATGTTCGACAACGCCTTATAATATGCCTCGGCCGAAAAGCGGAAAGGACGGTCCATCATACGGAAACGGTAGTCCATGGCCGCCACAAAATGTATCGACCGCTGGCTCTTGATATTCTCATTCAGCGTGGCCACGGTAACACCGCTGCTCAACGTGGTGGTGTCTTTCAACTCCTTGAAGAACGGGGCCTGATAATACAGACCTGTGGCGAAGCGGAACGTGAGGTTCTGGTTGAAGGCGGGGATGATGGCGAGCGACACCCTCGGCGATGCCAACAGCTCTTTGTTGAATGTCCAATACGACAGTCTCACGCCATAGTTGAGTGTGAAGAACGTGCCTCCGCCCGACTTCATTTTCCAAGTGTCTTGTGCGAAAAACTCGGTGCGCTTGGAGTCGAGGGTGAGGTCGTTGTTGAGGAAATAAATCATCTTCAGGTCGCTCCCTGTATGCGGCATCACATAGCCCGATGAGTCGCGCATCTCGTATTCACGGCTCTGCTCCGACACATGCTCAATCTTATAAGTGATGCCGGTGAGCAGGTGGTGGGCTTTCCAAGTATGGTCGAAGAGCAACTTCAGGCTGAACACGTTGGCCTTCAGATAATTTCGGGCATGGTCCATATATGTGCCGATGCCGAGGTTTTCCTGGGTTTCGGTCTGCGTGAGCCAATACTGACCTTGTATGTCGTAGGTCTCTTTTTCTTTTGTCGAGAAATAGCTTCCCAAGAGCGACAACTTTGTGGAGTCGCCGAAGTTATGGGTAATCTTCGCCGTTCCGGAATACGTGCGGAACACGTCCTTCTCCTGTCCGTCGAAATACACTTTGAAATTCTTCACGTTCTCCATGGTACCGAAAGAGGTCTCACGGCTGTCGGGCGTGAATTTATAGTGGTTGTCGTTGATGTTTCCCATCAGGTCTATCGTCCACCGTTTGCTCGGGCGATAGCTCAAATAGGTCTGATAGTCCAAAAATGTAGGCTGATACTCGCCCTTGGTCTCAAGCGAGTTCAAAAGATATTTCGTGGTCTTATATCTCACTCCGTTGAGCCATGCCACCTTCTTGTTGGCCAAACCTAAATAGGCGCTTCCGCCGAGCAATGAGAGCGACACCGACCCCTCGGTCTTCTCCGGACGCTTGTAGGTGATGTCCAAAGCCGACGACATCTTGTCGCCATACTTAGCCTCGTAACCGCCAGTGGAGAACCCGATTTTCTCCACCATGTCGGGGTTGATGGCAGAAAGTCCCTCCTGCTCGCCGCTCCTGACGAGGAAAGGTTTATAGATTTCCACATCATTTATATATACGGAGTTCTCATCAAACGAGCCGCCGCGCACATTATACTGCGATGAGAGCTCACTGTGGGTGCTCACGCCGGCCTGCATCTGAATCATGTCCTCCACGGCATTGCCAGTGGCGCTGGGCTGCTGCTTCATGTTCTTCGTGTCAAGCTGCTCAGTTTGCGATGTCTGCCTGCGCCGCTCCGTTACCACCACCTCGCCCAAGGAGGTCATGGAATTCAAGCGTACCTGTATCTCTACCTTGCCCTTCGGATTCTTAAAAACTCGGCGCACGGTTTGGAAACCTACCATGGAAAACCTCACCACCACGCTGTCCTCGCTATGGAGTTTCACCTCGAAACGTCCTTTCAAGTCGCTCATCACCATCTTGCCCTGGGCCTTGCAATACACAGTGGCAAGCTCCACCGGGGCGCCATTCTCATCCACAATGGTGCCTTTGAGCGTAAACGATGCCGACCTGCCGACAACTGTTGTCAGCAGGAGCAGAAATGATATGATAAATCTGTTCATCAATATTATAAACGCAAACCGTTGTCTTTTATTGCATCGAGAAGCAATGACTGCTGCCTGCGGAACTCTCCCACGGTGAGGGCGGTGGCGACGGCCACATTCAATGAGTCGGGAGCGCCGCAGCATTTCTTTTCGGCTCCCACGACCGACGACGGCACCTCGAAACGGGGGATGCTGATGCGGCGGCTCACAAGCGATGACACCTCGTCGCTGATACCCCTACCCTCATTGCCCATCACGATAATGCCATTCGATGACAACGGAGCACTGTATAAATTCTCACCGCCAAGAAAAGTGCCATACACAGGCAAGTCCTTGCCACGGGCGGCACGGAGCAACGCCGGCAAGTCGGTGCGCACAATACTCACCCGGGCCAAACTGCCCATCGTGGCCTGCACCACCTTGGGCGAATAGTGGTCGGCACTCTCCAAAGAACTGTAAATACGGCGGATGCCAAACCAGTCGGCAATACGGATAATCGTGCCGAGATTGCCAGGGTCTTGCACTCCGTCGAGAGCGAGACTCAAAGCCTCTGGCTCTAAAAGAGAAGCCGACTTTAAGCTTTCTTTGGCAATCGAAGCCTTCGATTCCTTCGTGTTCGCTCTATTTTCGGCATCGACAGCTTCATCGACGGCTTCATCGACGGATATCTCTATTTCATCCGGCATGCGAAACACCGCTAATACCTTTTGAGGATGCTGCAAAAAGCTAACCTTGCGAAGCTCGTCATCGCTCACCGGAATCAACTCCACAGACCTCGGCCGAACTTTCGTATCCTTGGACTTTCCTGTATTCTCTGACTTTCCTGAATCTTCAAACTTTCCCGAATTTTCAAACTTTCCCGATTTTTCAGATTGTCCTGTACCTCCCGAATTTCCTGAATCTTCGGATTGTCCTGAACCTCCGGCTCTGTTTTTTTCAGTAAGTGTAGTCAGTCTCCTCTCCCACTCTGCGGCGCAGTCGTCTGTCGCCACGATGCACACTGGCTCGAAAGTCTCGAGTAAATCGCCAACCACTTTCGGACCTTCGCCCACAAACAGCCGTCGCTCCTCGCGCACCTTCCGCCGCTCCAATTGTTGTATCTCGCGTATCTTATTCTTTGAAATCATACTGCAAAGTTACTCTTTTTTAAACTAAATTTATCCCATAACGATAAAAAAAGCTCATTTATTTTGAAAAACGGCAGAAAATGATTACTTTTGCACCTGTGTTTCACAAAAACAAACATAAAAGCGCATTCACAACTGCTTGGCACAACCTGCTAAGCCGCTTGTTTGTATGCTTTCCCAAAATCGACTATCAATTTGTAAAAGTTTGGTATCGCCTGCTAAGCCACCTATTGATTTGCCAACACAAAATCGACCGCAGGTCGATACTTAATTATCCATTATCCATTATCCATTATCCATTCGGAATATTGCTCGCAATATTCCTCCTCACCTCCTGTTCCGCCGAAAAATTCATTGCCGAGAAAGAATACATTCTCGACAAAGTGGAAATAAAAACCGAGAGCAAGGATATCGACGTAAGCATGCTCAGGCAATATATCAAGCAAAGCGACAACTCTAAATGGTTCTCCCTGTTCAAAATTCCCATGGCCACCTATTCGCTCGCCGGAAGCGACACCACAAAATGGATTAACCGCACACTCAGAAACATCGGAGAAAAACCCGTGGTCTTCGACTCCACACTCGCCAAGCAAAGCGTAAGAGACCTGCAGGCGGCACTGCAAAGAATGGGATATATGAAAGCAAAGGTAAACCTCGACACGAAGGTGAAAGGCAAAAAACTTAAAGCCACCTATACCCTCCACCCGGGAGAGCCATTCCACATCGGCAACATGCGATATATTATCGAAGACAGCTGCATCGCCGCCATACCCGGCATCACAGGAGAACAGGCAGGACTGAAAACAGGAACACCTTTCAACACCAGCACCCTCGATGCGGAAAGGGCGAGAATAACACAGCTCCTACAAAGCAACGGATACCTGAGGTTTAACAAGCATTTCATACAGTATGAGGCAGACAGCGTGAACAACAACTATATTATCAACCTTACACTAAGACTGCTCAAATACAGGGAAAGAAGCGAAGACCCCGAAACCAACCACCCAAGATACAGAATAGGAGAAATCACGTTCCTTAGCGACACAGGGCGCACAGTGCCTATAAGAAAAAGAATACTGCAGGACATGACCATGCTCGAACCAGGGGAACTGTATGACACAAGAAAACTGCAACGCACATACAGCAACTTCGGAAGAATGGGCATCGTGAAATATACAAACATCAAACTCAATGAGCGCGAAGGGGTATTCACCGACGACGGAAGCAGAATCTTAGATCCGGTGATACAACTCGGCACCAAACCCGTCAACACCATCAGCTTCCAGCCCGAAGGCACTAATACCGCCGGAGACCTCGGAGCAGCTGTGGTGTTGTCATACGAAAACAGAAACGTATTCCACGGCTCAGAGCTCTTCAGCATAGAAGGTAGAGCGGCATACGAGGCTATCACAGGACTGTCGGGATACGACGACAGCAACTATCTCGAATTCGGACTCGGAGCATCACTGCAATTTCCAAGATTCCTCCTGCCATTCATCAAAGAGGCTTACAGAAAAAGGGTCAACGCATCATCGGAGGTGGCACTGAGATGGGATATGCAAAACAGGCCCGAATTCCAAAGAAGAGTACTCACAGCAGCATGGAGGTATAAATGGACAGACAGAATGGCGAAGTCAACATACCAGTTCGACCTCATCGACATCAACTACATCAGAATGCCCTGGATTTCAGAGACCTTCAGAACTGAATATCTCGACAACACCACAAGCAGCAACTCTATTCTGAGGTTCAACTACCAAGACCTCTTCATCACGAAAATCGGATTCAAATGGCACTACAACGGCAACAGCGCCGTGGTGAGAACCAATGTGGAAACATCGGGCAACATCCTCAGCGGAGCAGCGGCACTGATGAAAGCAAAAAAGAATGAAAGAGGCGAATACACATTATTTAATATAGCTTTCGCACAATATGTGAAAGGAGACATCAGCTACACCAAACTATTGCGCTTCGACACACGCAACACCCTCGCACTGCACGCCGCTTTCGGCATCGCATACCCATACGGCAACAGCACCATACTGCCCTTCGAGAAAAGATATTTCTCCGGAGGCGCCAACTCGCTCAGAGGATGGAGCGTGAGAAGCATAGGACCGGGAAAATATAAAAGCAAAGACGGGGCCATAGACTTCATCAACCAAACGGGAGACATGAAAATAGACCTCAACGCAGAGTGGCGCACAAAACTCTTCTGGAAATTCGCCGGAGCATTCTTCATCGACGCCGGAAACATCTGGACACTAAGGAATTACGAAGAGCAAGAGGGAGGACAATTTAAATTCAACACTTTCCTTAGCCAGCTCGCCGCATCATACGGATTAGGCATCAGACTCGATTTCAACTACTTCATCATACGCTTCGACATGGGTATGAAAGCAGTCAACCCGGCATACGAAACCAACGAGGAACACTGGCCGATAATACATCCCAAACTCAGCCGCGATTTCGCTTTCCATTTCGCCGTGGGAATGCCTTTCTGATGAAAACTATGTTAAATGTTAGTTAAACAAACTAACTAATACCCTATAATAGGAAAAAAAGCACTACCTTTGCATTCAGAAAAAAACAACTTAAAAATGCTTAGATTCATATCATTCGGCAGTGGGAGCAGCGGAAACAGCTACTACCTCTTCACTGAAACGGATGGCATACTAATAGACGCAGGACTCGGAATAAGAACTCTTAAAAAGGACTTCCGTGAATACGGGCTCCATTTCGACAGAATAAACGCTATTCTCGTCACTCACGACCATGCCGACCACATAAAGGCGGTGGGAATGATGAGCACGGAATACGATGTCAACGTGTATGCCACCCCAGAGGTGCACGAGGGGATATTGAGCAACTACTGCGTAACAAAAAAGGTTACACCACAACACCGCAAAGGAATAGAAAAAAACCGCCCGTTCAAGGTGGGACCGTTTAAAATAACTGCTTTCGAGATACCACACGACAGCCGTGACAACGTGGGGTATTGCATCGAGTATGAAAACATAACGTTCTGCATCATGACCGACGTGGGGCATGTTACCGACGAGATGAAGACATACATCGGCAAAGCCAACTACCTCGTAATGGAAGCCAACCACGACGAGGAAATGCTAAAACAAGGACCTTATCCGGAATTCCTGAAACAGAGGATACTCAGTCTGAAAGGACACCTCTCCAACACTGACTGCGGAAAGGCAATAGCGGAAAATGCCACACAAAATTTAAAACACGTTTGGCTCTGCCACCTGAGCGAGGAAAACAACCACCCGGAAATGGCAAAGAAAACGGTGGAGCACGTGTTGCGCTCATACGGCATCGTGCCTGGCAAAGACTTCCAAATCACAGTGCTGAAAAGGAAACAACCCACGGGAATTGAAGAATTACAATAAAAGCGCCCTCTCCGGCAGGAGCTGCCCCGACTGGGTCGGGTTTGTCCTAAAGAAAGCCTCTCCGGCAGGAGCTGTCCCGACTGGGTCGGGTTTGACCTAAAGAAAACCTCCATAAAAACAGCCCTCGAAAATTGAAGAATTACTATAGAAAAAGGTTGCAACTCTTTGGGTTGCAACCTTTTTCATTTTATTTCTTCTTCCATTTTAATTTTGGAATCTTTATCTTCTGCCCTGTCGTGAGCACTTGGTTTTCTGTCATGTCATTGAATACCGCGATATAGCAGTCCATGTCTGCGCCGAGAGTGCGCTTGGCGATTTTCTGGAGGTTATCACCTTCACGGGCCGTTACCACATAATCCTCACCTACAATGTTGTATGCTCCTGTGCGCACGCGCGCATTCTTATTATATTTTGCGGTATTGGCATCCGATACCGGTGCCGCCTCATTAGAACCAGGCGTGGAGGGGTGGGCTGCAGGGGCTGCCGGTTTGTCTTTTGCTGCTGGGGCCGGAGCCGCAGGAGCATCGGGAGCATCGGGAGTCTTTGACGTAGCTTCTGGCTCTGCTGCTTTCTTTTCAGCCTTCGGCTCTGCTGTCTCCTCCTGTTCGATATCGCCATTTGCCGACTCAGAAATACGCTCTTTCACCTGGTCGGGTTTCACTGAAGGCGCATCGGGAGATGCCAAACGTGAATGACGCTTATCGCCCTCCTGCTCCTCTATCTGTTCCACCGCCTGCTCGGGAGTAACGTTCTTGTTGAAACCAAGCACGTCTTTCATACCGAAATAATATCCTAATGCGAAAATGGCAAGGGCTGCCAATGAGTAAATGAGCCATTTGAGCCAGTCTCTGCCGCCCTTATTCTCATACTCTTCGCTGAAGCTGTTGTCCTCATCGTAAATGTCTGTGCCTGTAGGCTCATCATCATCCACATCTGCACGGATTACACGGGCTTGAGTGGTTGGCTGCACAGGCTCTGCCGGCTGCTCCTCATAAACTGGTTGCTCTTCATAAACTGGCTCCTGATATGCTTGAGCCGGCTGAGCCTCGAAAGATGATTG
>Ga0181612_174179_pt1 | contig 16264 bp, 5 predicted proteins | sample HoacroProtozoa21_FD_119630 | JGI IMG/M metagenome (GOLD analysis project Ga0181612, IMG submission 119630) | Hoatzin crop microbial communities from Cojedes, Venezuel. Combined Assembly of Gp0051906, Gp0051904, Gp0051908
GAGGGCGGGGTGAGGTTGGGGACTTTTGACCCGCTGGCACTTAAAAGATGCGCTGTTTTAAATACCGCAGTCAGCGTGAGGTGGTATTAAACCCGGACCCTTTCTCTCGTGCTCCCTCTTAAGTGAGTTTTCGTCTTGTTTAACTGGAGGATTTATCTGGTTGTTAAACTGAGTGTTACGGAGTACTACGGTTTTGAAACCTTGTCCGCACAGGAGTTTTAGGGAAGCGGTGCTTCCCTCTCAGTGCTGGTGACAGAAATGTCCTGAAGTTAATCTTCAGCATGTGCCTCGTGGGTTTTCTGTCCGTGCTGTTTACAGAGAAGTGGTAAAATCTGGAGGGAAAGGCAAGCTTCTGAGTCACCCACCTTGCAACACCTTTTCCACAGGTTTCAACAGAAGTGCTAGCGATCATCCGCGTCAGACCCGTTTCAGATAATGTTTATTATCATGGTTGGATTCACTGTCTTCGAAATACCAGCGCTAGCAATATGCCTCACGGTGCCACACTCCCCATGCTTTGCGCTGTTGAAATGTGCCCCATGCCGTTTCACTGCATCGTAAAGAGCTTTCTTTGTTAAGGCTGTGTGCTGGGAGACATCTCTGCCTCCCCTGGCCTTTTGTCTCCCAGCTTTGCACTTGCTCTGTGGAGCTGAAGCAGGGGCTGGTTCTGCTGCCTTTGTGTTGCTGGGGAACTGAGCGGTTCTTTAAGGTGTCCTTACATACTGCCTTGAAGAAAAGTGCATGTTCATAACATCCTAAATAGAAAACAAGGCTGCAAATCTCTACAAAGCACATGTCAGAAAATGAAGAAAGAGCTATCGCTTAAGTCTGTCTGAGTAACCTTCCTTACCTGTAGACTTGCTGGCTACTCCTGACAAGAAGATGACCGGGAACTCTTTTCCATGTATACTGTTAGGCTGTATTTTTTTGGAGGGAGGCTGGCTGGACAGAGAATGCCTGTAGGAGCAGTGACGGATAATGCCAGTCATGATGTACATTGTTTTTATAACCAGTCTCCTTTGAAGCCTTCTGGACAGATTTAAACCTTTCATCTGGAAACTTGTGCCCTTTCCCCCCGACCCTGTCAGGAAATGCTCTGGTCATTCTTTGTGAAGAAAAACAAGCAAAGTAATGTCAGCTTGTATGGTACCAAGTGTTGTTCAGCAAGTTAGAATCTCCCCCTCCCCCAATTAGTGTACTTAGCAAAAAGACAGTCTTTTACTGGACCTTATTTTACGTCAGTGTATGTGTTAATAAGCACTTAAGTTCATAAATATGACTGTGCTACTGTGATTTAATATTTTGTGTTAATCGGTAATGGTGTGCGCCATTTTATGAAATCTGCTCTGCGTTAGGTGGTTGTGCAAGTGGCTGGAGTTCTTAATTTAAAAAATCAGGAGACCTCAAAGATCTTTACACGTATTGGTTTAAGATGACCACTGATTACAGGTGAAGCTTTATCGTAGGGATATGTAGGTGCAGCACTTCCTTCTGTGAGAATTCAGCTCCTCTCTTTTTTTCTCTTTTTTTTTTAGTTTTATGTATAGTTTCACAAGACAGCCTGAGCCAAATGAACAGCTTGCTGCTCTTTACTCCCACAAGTTATTTTGAGTTGATTCTGGTGTTTGTTTGATCACATGAGAAGCCAAATTCCACTGAGTAAAATAGCAACAAAGAAAAAAAAAACACCTGGCAAGATGTTAACATTTTTTTTGGCTGGTTGAGGGTGTTGAATTGGTTTATGTTAAAGCAGATGAGCACCAGAGCTGGTATGAGGAAGGGATGGCCTCTGCTGGGATCCTGAGATTATGGAAGGAGGGAACTGGGAGCAAGACCTCCTTGCCTGTTTGGTAGTGGAAGCTAGTAATTTGCTTATCCTTAATATGAAATTGCAGGCCTACTGGGTTTGTGCTAGGAATTAATTTAGTGGGGTCTGTATTAGTCTATGCAGTAGCAATTGCTGAAGCCTTAAAGCTGTCCTGAGTCCGCTGATGTGACAGAAGAAACTAGACTGGCTGTAGTGTGACTGCTTGCCATTAATTTGGCACCTGCATTGTTTTTCTCTGTAGAATAAGTCCTTATGCCTGCAAATGCTGAAGAAAAAACAGAACGCTGATGCTCCTGCCTATTTTTTTCCTCTCCTTTCTGAGCTAGGATTCTACAGTGTGTGGCGGTGCTATGGGAAGGCCTCTGTTCCTGCTGTCTGTAGTTTGCAGATAGCAATTAATCTCGTGAGGCTATCATCCTTTCCTTCAGGCTCTGCAGGGTTGAAAAGCAGAGCATTACAATTGCTTACCACTAGCCAAGATTACAGCCACACATACAGTAAGATTATTTTTGTGGTTTTAGGAGCAAGCATTTTTTTGTAATCAAGACCTGCTGAAATGTCTTTAAATCGCATAATGGATAAATGAGGCAGCTGTGAGCAGAGGTAGCAAAAGTGATGTCTGAAAGCTACTTTGCTGACTCTGCAACTCACAGGCAATCTTCCCTTCTGCAGGAAGGAGAGGGAACCTTTTGGACACTTTTTTGATTACTCTTTTCCTGGCACAGTGGGATCTTGTTGCTAAGAAGCACCTGACATCAATCATTTCTCTCTCTCGCAAGAATTTCAACGTGTCTTCTAGTCAGTGACTAATAAACGCACATCCTACAAGATATCTCCATTATGTTATTAAAAAGCTAGCATAACTGTAATTTTAACTATGTTAGCTGAAGGATGTTTCATTTTGTCTCTACAGGTTGCAGTGTTGTTATTGCCTCTCGTAAATTTGACCGATTAAAAGCTGCTGCAGAAGAACTGAATAATAAATTTTCTTCCATGAGTCCTGCCAAAGTGACTCCCATACAGTGCAATATCCGCAAAGAAGATGAGGTAAAGACTAGTGGTCTTGTTCTGGGGCTGAACGTGTCGAAGGCAGATTGTGTATATAGATTCTCAGATCTCCAAAAGTCTTCTCTGGCCCTCTCAAAAGTGACTTAGATCAGAGGACAGGTGCAGTAAAGCACTGTTAAATTGATCTAGATAAAGATGTGCTTTCCAAGGGAAGACCGTTTGTTAGCCACCTAAGCAAGAAAGCATTTGTAATTGCAAATATTTTTCTAACCATGCATACGTATTTCAGATATGTCTGTGAGAAGCAGGCTTTGGAAGTGGCATGTTCTATAGATGAGTTGGAGCCCACTTAGGATGGTTCTGTGTCACATTTCTGTGACAGCAGTGAGGGGGTGTTAACTTGTGGAAATGGAGACCTCAGAATAGTTCCTTCAAACAGGAAGTCATAGCATGGAATCACAGTGCTTGTGACTTGACACAAGTGCCCTGCATTGTCAGTTTGCTTGTATTAAAGCAAAAATATGCCACATATTTTGTTATTTTTAAACATGTTTCAAATTTTGGTTACAATTTGAGGTGCACCTCATTACAAACTCTATTGCTATCCTGATTGAGTATTATTTTTTCCTTCATATTACAAAAAATGGAAGATCAAGAGCAAAAGTATTTAATGCAGGTTCTTCAGAAGTCTGTGTTCACCTCCAAATTTTTCAATCTGTGTAATTAAACATATAAAAGTCCAGCATCAGGCTGAACTTTTAACTTAATGAAGACAGCTAGAAAATATTCCAGTAACCCCTGATTGCTACATTTTTCTTAACGTTGCAAAGCCCGTGTTAAATTCTGGCTTAACTTAAAGAAGTATTAGTGACCTTCAGTAGCTATGTAGATTCTAGAAATATCCTACTATACAACCATAAAGCAGATAAAAAATAAAATTTTTCACTCATGGAACAGTTCATGCCATAAAATATTCATAGTGATATACTTAGACTTTCTCTCCAGAAGGAGAGGAACCCTGCGGCTGTGCAGTCTATCACTTCACCTACCAGTGAATTTTAGGTTTGTATTTACTAGCATGAGCACTGTGATATAATAGGTTATGACAGATGTCAGAGGGCAACTTACATGATTAAAGCTACAGGAAAGAAAAGAGGTAAAGAAGGAGAAAAGGCTTAAGCCTTCTTTTATGTCACTGTTCTTGCAGAAAATACTCTGGTATTCTTAACCTTCTGCAGGTGAATCTTATTTCTGCATCAGTTTAAAAGTGATCTAGTGGGACTGTGAGATAGTAGAGGGCTTAGATAGTGAAATGAGGTAATCTCCACTAAACAAACTTCCATTTCTTCTTTGTTCCCTGTTTATTAAGTACGGGTAAATACATATTTGACAAAACAATCTTAGATAGCTTTGGAAACTTTTTTGAAGGTGCTTTTAAAGCCTTTTTTATAGTGCTGTGTAAAGTGTTTAGGCATTATTGTGTATTACTGGTAACCATGCTGGTACTTGCAGAAACTTCTGCCTTTGCTGTTACCCTGCAGTTTCATCGTAGAATTGTCTTATTTTCAGTTTAGTTTTAAGCTATATTCATTTATGGACACACCAGAACTTTCTTAGAACTTTTCATATGATATTGGAGAAACCTCTATCAGGTGTCTCTGGCCAGTGGAAATTCTCATAAACGACTAGGATTTCATAACTGTTTCTATTGAAGAGAGAGTTCAGAGGAAAAAGGTAAACACCAGGGTTGAACTTTCAGTCATTGACTCAGTCTTATAGTTTGACTCACTTCAGTTCTCCGACTGCTCTTACTTCTTTCTGTTGAAGTCCTATTTGGAAAAAAATCACCATGAAAATTTCCTTTTTGTGGAAGTTTTGAATAAGGAATGCAATTTCTGTTGCATGTTAACACAAGAACTTAAGTGTACCAGCTAAACAAATATTTATCCATTCCAGATGCCTATCTCCAAGACCAGATATTTCTACTAGTTAGAGACATACTGTGATTTTTGTTCTTTAGCTCTTGTTTTTCTTGCTCTGTCCTCCTCCATTAGTTCTTTAATGCTGAGATTCTCAAAGATTGCTAATTCCTAGCCACTTGTTAATTAGTTTCTAAAATTACTATTGGACCAGAAATGTGTGGATCACATTTTCAGCTTTTAAATTTGTAGTGAGGATAGCACTTCCTTACTCTCACGTGCTGAGTGTTTGTAAGTTGAAGCTAGATAAACTCAAACTAACAATTGGTAACTTACACTGCTAGAAACTGTCAGAACATAGAACTGAGGGATGTGGCAGATTTTCCACAACACACTGCTAAATATTGCTGATTTATTATACTTGCCAGGAGCAGCAATGGTGAACACTTTTTCTAATTTGCACTTGATTGCGTTGCGGAGTCTGGAGGAAAAGTACCTTTGGACTTTTATTCAAAGATCATCGTACATGTGCTTTCAAAACCTATTCCATTTTTAACCTACAATTTAGTGCCTAGGACTTAGAGTCTTAGGAACAGGGATCTGTAAAAACTGTAGTGAAGGAGTTTTCTAGCCTAGAAGGTAATCTTCAGTAGAGGCAGAACAGCAGTATAACTCACTTCAGCATTTTCACAAATACAGGAGTAGCTTCCTGTTTATAGTGTTGGTGGGGTGAGAGGGCATTTGGACTTTTGGCTTCCCTTACGAAAGAAGCAAGACTTGTACAACTGTGTTGGCTCTGTATCCTACTCCTTAATAGCTTTACGACTCATTGTCTGGTTTCAGCTTAGTGTGAGTGAAGAGTATTTATCACAGTAATTCACGGAAGCACATTGGTGGGTAGAGAGGACAGCCTCTTTAAGTGTTCCCTGTGCATCCTCTTTGTCAGCTCTTGTACCAGGTATCAAAGAGGGTGTGAAGGAGAAAGACCGCATAAATGTTTCCACAAGGGAGAAAACTTAGGAGTTCAGGCCTGCTTAGGTGTCAGAACTGATCCATCACAAGCTACAAAGCCCAGGCAGCTTCCTGAAGAACTACATCATTCATTTAATGTGTCTTTCTCTTTGACAACTCACTGAAACCTTTCTAAGAGTAAATCTTTCTTGTAAGGGAAGCCACCCTGGTCACCTGTAGGAACAAACCATCTGTTCTTACTGTAGCATGCCCTTTTTTTTTTTTTTAATCCCTCCATCTCCATCAGTTGTTCTTCATTTCTCTAATAACTCGTATGAATTTTGTCCTGATTTTAATTTTACCGTCAGGCAAACTGGAGGGATGGACTTTTAATAGAGGAGATATAAGAAAGATGAAAGTGCTTTCAAAATTGCCATATGTTTTTTTTTTTTTCCTCCTATTGCAAATCTTAAAGTAACTGAGCTGCTCTGAAGATGACACAGCTCTTGTGTGCCTTAGTTTGGATCTGTGAAATTCGAGCATTAGAGGATTCATCCCTCAGCATATAGTGCAATATGTCTGTTAGAGCTCTTTCTGGCCAAGGAAGAGTCAAAGAAGGTGCAGTGAAATTAACTGCTGCAGAAGGTTGATGGCAGATATCGTGGGAATAGCTTAATGAATTCACATTTTTAAGTCTCTTAATCTTCATCCTCAGAGGCCCTCTTGCTTTCTAGCAAAGCTTACTTTTTGTTTAATATGCAAGAAATAATCTTGCTTGATGGAGGATTTTCAACCACTGCATAACCTGTCAGGCTTATTTCTGTCACGAGTTTGCTGCTGCTGCTTTTGGCTAGTTTTCCATTGAGTGTTTTGTAAAGGATAACAAACCTGTTTTGTTTTTAAAGATGGAAGAGTAGAGGGTTCTGGAATGCTGGTAAGAGCACCTGAGGTTTCTGTATTCTGCCTTCATGGGGCCTTATCCTGAAGCAGTGATTGTGCACCCGTCCCTTATCCTGTAGTCTGGAGTGTATGTAGTGATCAATGTTGGTTCTTAGTGATTATGAAGCTGAAGTGATTTTAATTATTTGGATATTTTCTAGCACTGTCCACATTACGTGTTGCATATAACAAGAGCAGGTCAGTTTGCTTTTGCTGAGATGCAGGCCAGAGAGCTCTGTGTGTGTGTGTGTGTCTTTTCAAACCAAGCTCTTTTTCCGAAATCAAAGGACCTAATTAATTAATTCCAGTGCTTCAGTGTAATGATGGCCAAAGAGGAGGAGAGAGACCCCATCCTTTTTCCATTATTGAAAGAGCCTTCTGTTTATCTTTGTAGGTGTTGGGAAGGGACAGCATGTGGTTTTGTGTCTTAAATGTTGAGCTACAGCAGCTGTCTCTTCTCTTCTCTCCAACCTGAACAGCCTTAGTCTGTTCAAACATTCCTTTTACTAGAAACCATTTCTCTTCCATAAATGAGCTCATATGTCAGTGACTTATAGAGAACAATATTCAAAGCAAGATCCTCGGGCTGACAGGGAGAGGAGTTTGATATTGCTGAGCAAAGCATAACTTTTGCTGCCTAGCGAGGCATAACTTATTTTTCTGTGGTTGTGAGCAAACCTGTAAGTCTTTGTGACATGGTGGTTCTCACAAGTCATCAGTTTGGGACTGCTGTCACAGATGTTTTGTGGTTTTGGTGTTTCTTCTTTCCTCAGATCCCACAAGCTGTAGTGAATGAAGTGAGGAAGAAGATGACATTCAAAACTTGAAGATGGTGATTTAGGTACAAAATTATTTTCTTCAGGCATTTTTTTCTCAGCAGGCATTAGTTTTTCAATCAGGCTTCAGTCACTGTATGTTTAGGTTTTCTTCTTCAGAGAGGTGCATCCTTAGAAGATCCATACTCTCCTGTTAAACCATCCTGAACTGTTAGCAGCTATTTATGAGACTGAGTTGGTGATGCTCTTGGTGAGGTACAGATCATGCATTGCTTGTTCTTTTATTTCTGTTGTATTCTACTGCTAACTCAATACAGAGGAAGGCTGATTGATACCCTTCCCGTAGTCAAATCTGTTTCAGCAGCAGCATCGCTCCTGACGTTTGTTTTTTGGGTTTTTTTGGTCTGTGTTTTCTTTGACCGCAGATGGTAGATTAGTGTTTAAAATATGGTTGAGTAGGAATACCTGATGCATGGTATCGAGTTGTGATAGGTAATGTAAGCAGGAAACAGTAATTTTGTCCCATTTCCCCTGTTTCTTGAGATAAAGGTTAAATTATTAAGCAGTTGCTATAGAATTCTTATTACTATCTTGTAATAAGAAAAATACGTCAGCTTTGGTATCTGTAAAATCTTTGAACGCTTTTCAATATATTCCCCTCCAGAAGTTCTCCTGTGGTTGGTGTGAGTGTGTGGCGAAGCCGCTGTACTTCCAAAACAGAGGACAATGCAGAAAGCTTAGCTTACAGCCTGTAGCTCAGATTAGGTCAGTGTTGGAGTTGGGTTTAGATTCTCAAAGTCTCTTTTCTTCCGTATGAACTTAGGCCACTCCTTGTCTGTACTGACAGCTCTTTGAGTGAGTGAATAAAATGGTTGTTGCTATTTGCTGTTAATACCTTCTCAGAGTACCCAAAGGTAAATAGTATCATAAGTATTCATCCTGCTTATAGGAAGAACGTATTTGCTCAGTCAAATATTCGCCTTTCTTTTGCTAAAGAAGACAACTTGCAGTATTTGCAGCACTCTTTAGAGTTTATGTTTTGCAGGGTAACAAGCTAACCTTCTTGGTCTGTGTAAGAAGATAACACTTCACAAGATGACTTATGTTTTCTGTTTAAAATATTCAGGTGTATGGGTCAGAGGGAAAAAGCAGTAGCTACCTTATATGGAACTCTTCCAGCATCTGATATGAACACTCCCACCCTTGTGAAAAATGTCAGAAGATTCTTAGTAGGTTTTAAGTAGCAGGCATTTGTGTGTGTTTGTTTTTACAAACCTTCAGTGGCTTAAATACCCTTCGTCTTTCAGTGGTGATATTTTATGTAGCACCTGCATTATACCAGGAAGACTTCCTAAGTAAACATGGACTCAGCCCTATCCTTCTTGGCTGACTAAACCTGTCATACCAATCTTCCAGCCTCTCTGATGGCTGGTACCTCCTTTTTATGTGTGAAAAGCATATGAGAGGGAAAATAACTGTCTGAGAATGAAATTGGGTCCATAGTTTAATCAGGATATCACACTAACAAATACGGTTTCAGGTAGAAGCTTTGGTGAAGTCTACGCTGAGTCTGCATGGGAAAATTGACTTCCTGGTGAATAATGGAGGGGGCCAATTTGCAAGTCCTGCTGAAGCCATCCGTGCAAAAGGCTGGAATGCTGTGATAGACACAAATCTGACAGGGACCTTCTACTGCTGCAAAGCAGGTAAGGAATGAACATTAAGCTTTTTTTGTTTATTTATTTAGTTTTTTACAGCAGTATCACAGTATCACAGAATGGTAGGGGTTGGAAGAGACCTCTGTGAATCATCTAGTCCAACCACCCTGCCGAAGCAGGGTGACCTAGAGCAGGCTGCACAGGACAAGTACAAGCCCTGCAGCAATACCAGAAGGCAAGAAATACAAAGTTTCCTTACGTTCTTTTCTCACGCACTTATCTGACAGTGGATATTTGTTTTCGTTAATCTCATCCAAAGTGTTACAGTAAACTGTACATTACATTTTTTCATATATACAAACATACATTTAGGCAAGTATGATCATCTCATTAAGGCCAGGTTTGCGGAGTCAATTGGCTTGGATACTCAAAAAGTATGTAAAACACTGTAAGTGTATAAAAAGTATATTAAAAGTCTATGGGAAAACGACTGAACTTCTGTGGCCTGTATTCACTGTGTGTAAGACAGAAAAGATTTCTCTCCCATCAGGGATGTAAATTTAAAGTTAAATTGAAGGATGATACATGATTCTCAGATAGCGTTGGGAATGTGGAAATGAAGGTAATTTACATAGAAGCATGAAATCTTGATTTCCACCAAAAGGCTTCTTGACAAACATTGAGCCTTACCTGGACCACACCTGTTATCTCACCAAGCCGTGGTGAGGCTGTGGTACAAAGAGCAGATTTTCTTATCTAAATCTGCACAGGAAATGCGTGGTGTAAGTGGAGTTAAGACTCCAAATTTGGCTTCCAGTTGACAAGTTCATTTGTATGCATTTCTTCTGATATTTATAGTTATCTTCCTCCTTCATACAGTGTACAATGCCTGGATGCAGGAACATGGAGGAGTCATTGTCAACATTACTGCTGCTGTGAGAAATGGGTTTCCTGGAATGTCGTAATATATATCTTATTTTTATGTTTTCCTATATTTTTTCCTGTAGAAGTACTAATTGCTTATAAATATTTCATTTTAGAAAGGTGTGCACTAGGCAGCAGCAGAGTATAGAAATACAGTAGTTAGGTCAAGAGAGCACAGTGGTATCACTTGGCTGTATGTGTGGGGATCTGTTATTAATTCACTAGAGACTACAGGAGTAAATGACGTCCCTGGTCTCTCAAATTGTTTGCAAGAAACTGAAGCAAGACTTGCTGGTGAAGCTTACACTGGAAGTGGAATGCTAGTGGGACTAGTTGCAGTGAACTGTAGCCTTTTCTTGCTCTCTCTCCACATTTCTGGAAGATTTGCAAGAATGTGGCACCTGTCATTTTCCTCTTCTACCATCAGTTTACAGGTCTTGGTGTAATGAGTTATGGGAGTTGGGCTGGGAGTGGGGGAGTAGGAGGAACATTTCTAGTACGTTACCAGGTCTTGGCTTTGTCCTTCAGGTCACATAATGCCTGCCTTTGCCATTTTTCTTTTTACTCTCACTTTGTAGCCATCTGCCTTGGAGAAGGTCTCCAGTGCAGAGAGTCAGTTCTATTTGCTCTGCTTCTGTCTTGACTTGGAGAAGGCTCATGGGTACCAACATGTTACCTTGTTTGTAGTTCTTCTATACTGACACAAATGGTAACAGCTGTCTACATGAAAATGCAGCACCCTCTCCATATCAGTATGTGTACCATATTTGTTCAAATTACCCTCAAAATGGAGGTGAGCAGGAGTCTTCCAGTTAGAAACTTTTCTACCAAAAATGTTCAAATTTGTTGAAAGAGAAATAATGCTCAGAAAATGAATTGTTTCAGTTATTTTATTTTCGAAGGAAATTTTGAAGTTGTCAAAATGCTGCATTTTGACAGTTTCTTACTTGAAGAAAAATTTTGAATTTCTTCTTTGAAACTATTTTTCTTTTTTCTTCTTAAACTTTGAAATTACATTTCTATTGAAGAAAATACAAAACTATAATTTGAGCAAATGTTACATTACCTCTCTTTGTCCTAATTCAGGGTTGAAAGTTTTTAAAATTTAAAATTGTTCAGAAATAGCAGAATATTTTCTCCCTAACTTGTTCTTGGCAGTACAAAATATTTTTAGAGATCCACAGGGTGGTGCTGAAGCTACAGTTATTTAAATTTCTCCACTCTCGTTAACTCTGGTTGAATTGTCACAGCAAATAGGCTGAAGCTGTATTTGAGAGTTGAACCAAGAGATAAAAAACATAATTCTGAATAACAGTGGAAAAAAATTTCCCAAATAACTGTTGGATGTGGATGTAGATGGATAGACAAAACTACTTTCAAATTAAATTCCTGTTGAATTGATACTTGTTTTAGAAATATACTGTTGAAAAAGACTTGCCTTTACAAGTCCAGCTACCATTCATGCCAAAAATCACCTGATGCAGTTTTTCATGTATTAATTCTGAACATAAAACTAGTCAAGTTTGTTTGCTTATAGTGTGCCTGGACCTTATTTATTTCTGGCCTAAACATATGAACAAATTTGGTTTTCTTATGTTTTTCTTAAGTTTTTCTTATTCCTTTCCTGGTATTCGATAAACTATTGTATCTATCTCCTCTAAGTCTGTTTTGCTAGGCTAAAGGAACTAAACTCTGTTACGAGTCCCACTGTCGGCTGTTCATCACTGCAGTAATTTTGTCTGCATTTGTTCAAGCTTGTAATCATTTCAGACTAGTTTCCTACAGCAGCAAGGTGTATGAGATCACTCTGCCTATGGTCATCTCTCCACCTATAGTATTTTTTGAACAGTGGCATATTTTAATCGTATTTGTCAGAAATTCTAAACTATTTTTCAGACCACTGTACTTCCAAGTGTTGCTTTACCTGTGCAGCTTACCTTTTGTAGTTTTACACAGTTGGAATTTTGCCTCCAGTTGTATTTCATTTTATAAGCCTGCTTCCGCAGTAGAATGTAGCTGACCTCATGTCACGCTGTGGAAGAGATGATAAGTATTTCCAGCATAGCTTGTTTAAACTGTGAAGCTATGGTCAAACTTACAAACTAGAAAATCTCTCTCTCTCTCAGATGGTTGGTCCAGCCGTAGAAACCTACTTGGACTACCCTAGCGAGGCTGCGGTAGAATTAACGTTGAGCACTGTTAGCTGAAGGAAGAGATGCTTCTTTTGCTTTCTTATTTCAATAGGCATACAGGAGCTGCAAGAGCTGCAGTGAATAATCTAACCAAGACTTTAGCTTTAGAATGGGCCCACAGTGGAGTAAGAATCAACAGCGTTGCTCCTGTAAGTAATGGCAAATGATCTGATTAAACTTACCCATCATACATGAGCATGGTTAAAACTTTCAGACCAAAATGGATTTTAAAATCTATAGCCTGTAACTGTTTTTGGATTATTTATGTATTTATTTATTTATAATTCCCTCACCAACGTTCTTCAGGTCATTTGAGAGTGTTCTGTACTGTTTGGATGATGAGCCGGAGATGTGAGATAAAATTGCTTCTGCTTTGACTTGGGACTTTAGGGTTTTTTTTCTAGCTTGATGAAATGATAACCTGGGAGGAGTTGGTGACCTGTCTTACAAACCCTTGACATAAAATTACTGACTGCTTTGTGTTTCAGTAATAGTTACATTATTCTTAGTTCACAAAACTTTTTATACTTGAGATTCCGATATGCTGATGGTTTCCACCTGTGTTTACAGTGCTATTTTGAAAATCTCTGAAAGTGTCACGTAATATCTTCTGTTTTGTCTTCTACATGTTAAGTTAGATTAGTTTTGGGCATACAAAGACTGTATTTGGAGTGGACCTTCTCTCAAAGAAATTACCTGTAAAAATGCGAGTTCTGATTTTTTTTTTTCTTATCAAATATATGCAGACAGGAAACCACTATACAGGTCAGCTAAAATATGCCTGCCACATTTCTGAGGAAGTAAGTAGTGTGTAGCAGTTGTTTTAAATAACTGTATGGAAAGAGCAGCTAAATTTTCTAGTTAGTACAAGATGGTGCAGATATAGAGGTTATATAGAAGCCGTAGATTTGACATTTGAGATTGTATGATCTGTTGTGATCTGTGTAATCTTCACTCTTAACCACAATTTATTTTGCACATTTACTCCCTGGAAAACAAAAGAGGAAAGGTAAACGTTGTCCAACTACTTCTACATTCAGAATTTATCTTATCTCATAGCATAGTTATCAGATTTATTTAACTGGTCCCTAGAAAGATCTTTCTACTGTCTTTGTAGATCCCTGTATATCCTGTTGAGCCTCTTGTCCTAAAACATCTGGCTCTCTTTCTTTGGCATAGCGCAGAATGCTGAATGGCAGATGTGTGATGATCATTCAGGTAGTGGCTCTTATGTAGTCTCTGCAAGGCCCAATTCATCTGGAGACTTGTTAAATATTAAGATCTACTGGCTTGTTTTTCCTGTTTATTTGTTTTTTTTCTGATTTATCAAGTCTTGACGAAGTAAGTAATTAAGACAATATTATTATGTGAATATATTTTTCAGGCATGCTAATTACCTAATGAATCATACTAATTATAGTTTATAGCACATATCAGAAGAAGTTTGTGACAAGCAAACACTTCAGTGGTTTGGCTCTTTCAGAAGTATTTGCTGGCTTTGTTACTGTGCTGGTAACAAAAATCCATGTTGTAGTTACAGTAATACTTTATATCCTTCTGTCACCCTTATGGACACACTAGCTCTGTGGTAGCCATACGGAATGGTTACTGCTTCATAGGAGCCGAGTAACATGTAGGGAATGGGTACATAGAGAGAGAAACACGCATTCTAAAAAAAGTAGTTTCACATATGAGTTACTTCCCTAGCTCCCAAAATATAGTCACATTTCACAGCTATCTTAGAAGACAAATCTTAGCATGTACTCCATGGATGAACTAAAATTTTGTTAGCTTAGTTAAACTTGAGTCCCAAAGGTTCTGTCATAACTAATCTGTCTAACCCTGTGTTCCCATTCTGTAGCCTTCATCTTCCCTCTCAAGTCTAAACTGGACTGTATAATCATCAGAGCAAAGCCAGTCACCTTTTTCTACTTCTGTAGCAGCTAAGTAGGGAGAGTCTGAATTCTGAGCATGAAATCTGTCTGCTTCCATAATTCACAATAAAATCAGTCTAGTGTTCTTACAGATTACAACAAACAGTTGAGAAATTGTTCTTGGGGCTTTGTAGTTTTCTGCTGTAAGCTTATATGAAATGCTTGTAATTTCAAAACCACTTTATAGTTACTGAAGTGACTGAATTGGAATAATGTGAATTACTGCGCTTGAATAGAGATGTGGCTAGCAGCCAAATTACTTTCTTGTATGAATTATACTATTCCATTAAATGTAAAAACTTGCATTAAAGTGCTGTTTAGATAGTTTAATCCCACAGAAAATCCCAGTAATGACAACTTCAGAAATTTACAATGATCACAGTTTAAACATATGCAAGAGAACTTGATTTTTGACTATGCTGTTTTCAAACAGGGAACAGTATTTTCAGAAACTGCTGTTGCAAACTATGGAGAACAAGGTATAATGATGTGGTTAAAGAGCATACCAAAGATTCCTGCCAAGAGGTCAGCGGTTCCTGAGGAGGTAATGTATTTCAAACATTTGTGATATTTCTACTTCTGTGTCTCTATTTTGAAGCCACTTTACTGTATGTAGGTCAAAAAAGACTTAATTTTGAACTGTGATGGAATATTAAAAAAGAAAAACGCTTGTAATAATGTGTAGTAGTGCCAAGTGGGAGACTTAAGCGGTGTCACTGTTACACTGAAAATTTAATTTAGAAGCCTCTTACAGCTGAAGTGTTTCATAGTAGACATTACTTCCTCAAAAGGTTGACTTCCAACAGGGAGGACTGAAAGAATGAATATTAATGTGAAAAAGTGTAGCTTACAAGAACTTAGCTCTCTTCCACCAAGAATGTGCATCTTTGATAAACTGATCAATTTTTTGTTTGATTTTCAGCATCTGATGCTGATCTTTGAGAGCATACTGGTTTTCATCTGTTATGTACTTGATGTTTGTGGCTGGAAAGATGGCTTTAAGACTGTTACGGTTTTCATTACTAAGTTAGAAAACATTGCTATGTCTTGCCTATAAAAGTTTTTACAAGCTTCTTTGACATTAACACTTCCCAACAGTTTAAGAAAGATTAAAATTGTCATTCTTTTGTTAGATCTCTCCTGCAGTGTGTTTCCTACTGTCTCCAGCTGCTTCTTACATAACTGGGACAACCATGGTCGTGGATGGTGGCCAAAGTTTATATAGCCATACCCTAGAAATACCTGGTAAGAAAAGGGCTACAAAATAATGCCCTTCAGGTGACTGAAGTTGGGCAATGGTAGAACACAAAAGTAAAATGTCTAGTTTCTCAGTCAGCTAAGTATGTTGTTTTTTTTGTTTTCCTCAGATCATGACAGATGGCCCTCACCACCGGAAGGAGAAAATGCTGAAATGCTTAAAAAGCTTATTTCTGGCAAGTTCAAGCCAAAGCTGTAAAATAATTGGATTTCATCTTATTCCCAGCTACACAATTGCTGATAATCTCGCTTTGTGATTTGGGGTTGTTATTCTCAACAGTATAATTTTTTTGCTCATACGTAACTACATTGAGTGCCTTGATTTTGACTGGTTTATATTTAAAGCTTGAAGGGCTGTACATAGTAAATTTCTTCTCTGAAAACACTCACTGCCCTGAAAACATTCCCTCTCTTGGGAAGGGAAGGTATAAAAGACATTCTCCATTTGCACAGGCATTAAGTAGTGAAGAATCTCGGTCAGAAGTAAATAAAAAAATACTTATTTTGAAGTGAAGGGGGCAGAGAGCGAATGTTTTGAAATCGTTCTATTCTGTATGAATTTGAGGAGATGGTGATTTAAACCTCTGTTATTATTCGTTGCATCAGTAACCCTTGAGGCAGCTGTTAGCTCTGCGCTATTTCTGTTCAGCCACACACCGAGTGTTCAACAATGATTTTAAAGACTAAGTGGAGTAGGTATTTCTCTGAAAAGAATTAAAAATAAGGCAGAATACTGTTACTAATGTGTCAAACTAATATGACATATCATATTGGGAATATTTTGATTTGTTTGCAGGTATAATGACATAATGAAGTTAAGCTGGCTGCGACTTAAATTTGATGGGAGAATAAACAGATAATAAACTTAACCTTTAACA
>Ga0181612_111861_pt1 | contig 16263 bp, 10 predicted proteins | sample HoacroProtozoa21_FD_119630 | JGI IMG/M metagenome (GOLD analysis project Ga0181612, IMG submission 119630) | Hoatzin crop microbial communities from Cojedes, Venezuel. Combined Assembly of Gp0051906, Gp0051904, Gp0051908
ATGGAAGAGGAATGGAAGTCAGATGAGCATGTAGCTCCACTTATGCTATTAACCTTTATTCGATAACACTATCTATCTGCATCTCTGATTTCTTCAGACTATAAACTGCTTGTCCCCATATGCTTCTGAAGCAATTAGCACTTTGCTCACACTTTGAATTATTGTTATTATTGTTGTTATTAATGTTAACTCCAAACAGTGGCAAGACAAATTGGGTGTCTTTCCTTACAGAAAGTGAGGCATATGTTTTGACTGTCATCAACGTGATGTTTTGCTGTGTTTGTGATTTGAAGTGTACTGTTGATACCAGCACAAACACCAATACCAATACTAATACTGCTGGTAATTGTCATGATGGCCAAGTGTCCCATCTGGCAAGTGAGAGAAGATCTTATTTCTGCACCTAGGAGTGCACATTATTTAATGTGTATTATTTCGTGCACTATGTGTAAAATTGTAACAGAACTGTACGGAGAATGCGTCCTTCATCTCAGAGTCCTTTCTAATTCTGCAGAAATCCCCCAAAAGACAGGAAGAAATCTTTAGATCCTTAGGACTAAGTGGATTTCTGAATGAATAGAATGAGTAGAATATGCAGGACATCCCGACATCCCCTCCCCTTCCCACTTACTAAAAAAGAGTTACAAATTTGAATAGGCTGGATGTTGGGCACCTTCCTCCCCTGGCTGGAAATACTGCAGCCTGGTCACTCCATGGAATCAGTTGTATTTCCTCAGAAATATCAGGGGGAACAGGCATACTTACTCTGAACAAATGACATGCTGTGCTCCGTGCTTCAAATATTTTATTTTCTTTTTCATTAAGGAAAGAGGAGACCACTGACATCTATTTTTCCCTTTTAAGCTTGATCAACTTCTTTTCCCATTTTGTGCACCGTGATATTTTTCTCCACTCTACTGCTTGAACAAAAAAATCCTGTAAGAGTTCATTTCAAAGGATGAGCAACAGATTCTCATACTGCCAGTAACATATATAGACTCACATACCTATTAAAGGCCATACTGAAATCTTACAAATAAGCTTGTCTTTCTTCTCACTCTTAAGGCTGACAACTATGCTTTTACATGTGGAAGTGTAAGAAGTATATTTCTTCTTCTTCTCTAATTCATGCTCCTCATCTCCTCCCACCTTCCAGTGGGACAGGCACAAAACCTGATAGCACAGTCCCTTTTGCACTCTTTTCTGTCCTGCTCTATAAAAGCACCTTGAAGATGCACCTTGAGTCCCGTGTTTATCTCATGTGAGGATCTTTCCACAGCTGGGAAACTATGACACTTAGAGAGGAAGAGAAATGGAATGTACTATACATGGAATATAGGGAATAGAACAATATTAGCACACTGTCACTGTTAGTATCTTCACCCTCTTGAACAGATAGTGTCAATGTCTCTCTGGGGATGGACGACGCAAGCTTGGTGGGTGTGCAGATGGAGGCTCAGGCTTCTGTGAATGAAAGACCTTTTATTCCATGATTCAGCCTCACCTCCAGTCTGCCAGTGTGGCTGTGGCTGCAGCTTCTGGCACATCCTGCCCCTTAGATGATTTTCCTGTTTGAGGTCATGCTGCTTCTGTTCAAAAAGACACCACAGAGAGATGCCTTCACTCTTTCTGGAGTCTTTGGTTGCATGTGCTCTTAAAATCTTCACAAACTGTAATAAAGGACAGTGACTTCCAAAAAACCTTGTGCATGCAGGAAGCCACTCTGGAAACAGGAGGCAGAGTCATTCTTGTCTCTACCAAGCACTGCAGTCTCATACAGGCTCCAGTTGGTCTCTGTCATTGCAAGGAGTCGCTGACAATCATTCAGCAAATTTATGCTCAAACAGAAGACGCCCAGTGAAGTTGCCAGGACTCATTCATGGGAGATCTAGTGGTCAGTCTCTGATTTCTTCTTTAATGAGACAAACCAGCTTCAGCCAGAATCTGGACCTTTGATTTATAACCATTCAAGGCCACCTTGCAGGGGGAAATCCACAATTGTTTGATCACCACTTTTTAGGCTACAAGTCTGTCTTCAACAGCACTGAAGGAACTGTTGTGCTAAACAGCATGGCATTAAACAGAAGTTTATTATTTAATGATGCCTGTGTTGTAACCTGCAGGCAAGGGTTTTGCCAGTTGTATCTGGTGTTCCCGTGATCTAGCAGCAATGTAACTCTGTAGAGACACATCCCATAGTCGAGTATTGAATTACTCTACTACCGTGTGCTTTCTTAATGAAACATTAGCACCTTCGGGACTTGACAAGCTTCATCCATGATTACTTCAGCACAAGCAGTATGAAGAAAGCAAGCTGAAAGACAGAAATATGTTTCAATATTTATTTTAATTCCAGAATAACATATCTGTTCTAATTAGAGAGGTACCTTCAAGGCAGATGTTCAAATCACATGGGAATTCATATGCCAAATGCAAGATTAATGGGCTCACATACTAATGAAGCACTCTTTCACTTTCCATGCCAGAGAATAAAAGCACCAGCCCCTTCAGTGGTGAAACTGAAGCTACATCCTTCCTTAGCTGCAAAGGTTTATTCCTGTGGGATTCTTCAGAGACTATTTCACTGATTCATCAAACAATCTTTCTGGCTTTATCCTTTTCATGCTATGGTAAAGGGCTTAGTCCTTTTCTCCTCACATAGGCAAAACTCATAGTTTGCATGTCTAGAGTATATAGTACCATTGCTCTATGAGGCATTTTCATCCTGCTTCTGATGAGGCACCATATAGAAAACACTTCCCCCAATTAAATGGGTACTATCTTTGTTATACAAAGTGACATTTCAGTCTGCCCTGGATAATAGGCCAAGAGTCAATTTAGTGTCAAAAAATAGCAAGTTGCCTGTCTATATGAAAGATTTTGGGGTTTGTTTTCTTTCAGTGGTAGGCAAGCTGACTGACATTCTATCTCCACATGGAATAGGCCTTTATTTTGTATTATTAAATGAAATCTGAGCTTATCACTGACATCACAGGTTAGTCCTAATGGCTTTTACAATGGCCCTAATGGCCAGCCTGAGAGACGCCCTGGGCCATATTCTCAGGATGTATAAACTAATGAACAACCGGACCCTCCATTTTTAGTATTTCCTTTCCCCCATGTGTCATTTTCCACCTAGTAGTAAGCTACATCATAGACTTGTTTCCTGTGTCTGAGGTTTGGCCTCACAATTTTTATACAATTAATCATTTTTGCGCAAGTTCCTGCTTGAAATCTCAAACCTCTAGGTTCAGAAGGTCGCGTTCAAGGTGTTCATGAGTATAGCCTGGTCTGCTCACATATCTTTGCCTATACTTGTGTGTATGACGGTGCCTGAGGGTGATTTAGGAATTCCCTCCACCAGTTTATCATTAGTTTTGTAGAACCCAAATTACCTTAATTTTCTTTGAATTTTATGGGAAGGAAATAAAACATAATAAAATATTGTTCCCAAAAGGGCAGTTGTCTAGTATAATCTGCATTTCTCTTCTATTTCAGGCTGCCTCAAGAGGACACTGTGTTGCCAAGGTTATACAGCTATAATCATCATGTATTTATGCAAAATAAGAACTATGTAATAGTGCAACATTAAACATGATGAGATTATTAAAAGGAAGATACAGATGAACATAAGACTTTTTTTTAATACTTCCTTCTATAGGAGTTTGAACTGTAGCTTTAGTGTAACACCTGCATATATCCATTTCTTCATTACTTTACCAGTCTCAGTAGATGAAGACGATATCTCTGCACACTTATTAAAAATATTGACTTTTAGGTCACAAAATATTCTTCATGAGAAGTTGTCTTTTCAAATAAGTTGTAAAGGATCTGTATTTTGTAAACACATGTGCTCAAGCACTGGAGGGTTTACAGCTGGAGCCAACCACACTGTAAGTTTTAGCTATTTGGATGTATTAACTGGTGTGTTTGGTACGTCCTAACAAGCACCAAATGCCATTAGCTCCCAGTCAGTCACAGAAATGAGCCCTGGATTGTTATCTTACGCCCTAAAAGTCCTTCCTGTATGGGTCAGGATGAGGATCAGACTGCCAGATTCACTGGTTCCCATCTATGCTATCTTCAGGGATAGGGAAACACTCCCCTCTGCTCCACAATTTGGGATGTGGACACAAGTCTGCACCACTCTTTTGTAGATGCAGCGGAGGGTCATTTTGCTGCTTTGCCCATGTAGGGACACAACAACATGTAGGAACACAAGGCCATCTCCAGATTTATACATTTTTACAGTGTTGCAGAAAATCAGAATAGATGCTCAGGACCAGGTCCAAGCCCATCCAGCCTGGTATCCCGTCTCAGGTAGTGATGAGGTGAGTGCCCAGGGAACTACAGAGGAAGGTGAGGGCATACACTGGTATTTCCCCAAACAGCCTCCACTAGTTGAACCTCAGGGGTCTCCTGTGCTAAGTTTGCTTTCTAGATGCTTCCATTCATGGATTTATCTTCCTTGTTCACTGTTCCCTTGAATCTAAGTGAGGTTTGAGTACCCATAACATCCTGTAGCAGCAAGTTCCTCACCTTTGTTACACACAGTGTGAAAAAAACACTTCCTTTCGTTTGTATTCAGCTTACATCTTGCTCATTTTGGTAAGTCACTATTTTTATACTGTGATGAAATGGTGAGCAAACCATCGTTACGTACCATCTCAACACCACTCATAATTTCATAGGCATATCTCTTACCCCTCTAGAATTGTTCCCTTTCCACAGCGATGTCACCTGTAGTTCTTGCCTCTGTGGAAGTCTTTGCACTCCTTCTGTTGTCCTTGTTACTCCTCTCTAAACTTTTTCTAGTTTTCTGGCAGCTGTTTTGAGATGGGGAGGATGCCTGAGTAAGGAGGATATAAAATCTGCCATGCCTCCATGTTCCTGAGAACAGAAAGTGAGGAATCAGCCCTTGCACAAGTCCCAACACCTTCATACAGGTTCTATCAGAATTGCTATCTTACGTTCCCAAACGCAGTAGTTGTGCAACAGATTTAGTTGCCTTTCAGTCAGGTGTAACGTGATTCCTGAATGTATATTACTCCACACACCCAAGAAACCAGGCTGAGATTCCACATTATATTTTTTCAAGTTGCAAAGCTAGTTTAAGGGCAGTCTTTCCCTCCTATGCTGGTACTCAGATGTGGCAATTCAACCGTCTAGGTGACCGTAGTTAAAAATGGTTCAGTGAAATGATCTAAGCTAAAGATACTCTCTCCCACCCTTCCTCAAATGTTGCTTTTCTTTGTTTATCAACCTGCATCACTCCAGCTGCCAGCAGCGATACCAATGAACGAATTAGCCTTGCTGAAGGACTGATAAGCTTCCCCTATCAGAGCTGGGGAAGCAGATGAAGGAATGACCAGGTGAGAGCAAAAAGGGGATGAAACCTCTTAAACTGGCTTTCCACCAGGAAAAATCCTCATGTGAAACATGGTCTCAGAAGTGATGAGTAGCTGCACTGATTTCATCAGTTGTGCTTTTCTCAGGGAGGGATTCTGCAGGTGGGAGGGATTTGGGGGGGTTTCCTGGGTTGAAAGGCTTTATGTTTGTGCAAGCAATGATTGTCTGAATTGCTTGTGATTTTTCAGGGATAGGCCCACTGCCTGAAACATCTGCTTTGCCACATAAGCAACATACCATACTCTCCCCTTCTTGAAAATCAAAATAAATGAACAGATTGAGAGGCAGAGCATAGAAGGATGGACAAAGAGGGGACGCTAACGACCAGTGTAGTTGTTCCTGTGACTGGGACAGCAAGCAGAGTTTTTAAAGTACAAATCAGGAGGTTTAAGAAGCCAAGGCTGGAGAAAGCGAAATAGGAAAATGCAATTCCAAGCTCCTAGTGACACATTTAAATAGGTTCTGCCCTCCTTAAACTCCGGATTTGCTGCAGTTTACATCACTAATCCTCACATTCCTCACATGCCAGTCAGGCCTCTTAAGAGGGCACTTAGGCAGGGAGGTGGTCTGTGACTTGCCATTCCCCTACTCGATAAGCAGAAAGTACTGGCACAGATACGGCATCCAGTATGCCTTTACGGCTGTCAGAGAAACAGCAGCGTGTTCTCGGCCTATTACGCTCAGCCAGGTCTTCTCCCAGTGCCAGTCTACACTTCACCTGATACCAGTTTATGCCAGGGAGGATCTGGCCAGATATTTTTCCAGTTCCCTCAGCAAGCCTCCAGTATAAAAGCAGTATTTTTGAACATTTCACACTCAGAAGATGGTTGAGCTGTTCATTGGCATTTTTCATGAAAATTTCTGTCCTAATTTAATCTATTTTTCAACCGTTTTTGATTATTTTTTTGTTGCATTTGCATGTATATCATGAATTGCATGTGCTTCTGAATTAAAAAGAAAGCTATGGAAGTGCTAGCTCTTGATTTATTTCAGTACAGAAACTCTCAGTATAACCATGTACAGAATCAGTTTATCTGTATGAATATTCATATGTTTATATCACACAATATCAAAAGAAATAAAAGCAAGAACACTTAATTATTGCCTTAACACCCCTTATAACTTAGCAAGCTAAAATCACAGTGAACTTTGATTTGTTAAGATATTTCACTAACCAAACATTTTCCTTTCAAGCACATGTTCTTTGAGGAAATATATCAGGTTAAAAGAGTTTATGTTAAAAAAAGACATCTTAAGCAAAGGTTAAAAATTACACTAAGAAAAATGAGATCTTTCTGGAGACCAAGTAACTAAATATCAGAGGAACATGTTATCTTCATGGAGAAAATCTGAGTTTTAAGTGAAACCAGAGGAGAATGGGTCACTCCGCGTGACCCTGCAGGCATGCTAAACAAGCCTAACTCCATTTCAGAATCCGTCATTGACTGCTGCAGCGAGGTGCTTGAAATGGGGCTGTGTAGCTCGACAGTATTGTTTTCCATCTCCATTTTTCACAGGGAGCCCAGATGAAGCCTCAACACAGAGAAAAATAAGTATTTCCACTTAGATTTTTTTTTTCTTCCTCTGGAGTCAACTATTTGAAGGTTTGGTGTTTTGATAAATCAGTGCAGTCACTGTACATTAGTATCTGCTCATGATGATTAGTTCAATTAGATCTAAAAGTCTGCATTAGTATTGTAGTTAGTAGTTTTTAAATAATACATTTGGTGCTGTGCATTCTAATAACTGTGTATCTTTATACCAACATGTTTGTCATGCTTATATTTTCATTGGATTTCTGTTTTTCAGTGGTTGATAACAGTTATTTCTTCATTTTGAAACTTTATTTTAGTTGCTTATTTGTTAGTTATTTACTTTTTTTTTTCCTTGTGTTTTATGCCAAGTCTGCCTAGAGTTTAAGGAAGGATTCTTTTAAAAACAGTTTTTGTAGCTTGAAATAAATGTTGTATGTTAAACATTTCTTTTATTTGTAGCCATCTGTGAGACTGAGGTAACACAATAAAAATACATACAATATCTGTCTGCAGTTTTCAAGAGTTCACTATTAGCTTTGCCAAGATTTCAAGGATTTCACTCTTCAATTTTTTTTTTCCAAATCGTTTTATGAACGCAGTTAAAGACCAAAGACACTTTTAGCTCGTTGAAATGTTTCAAATTTAGAGGCACCCTGTCATCTGTCTTTGGTGTGTTTGGCTTGTGGAGAAAAGTTATGAAAAGACAGAGTGAACACAGGGAGTCAGACCAGCTAGCTGTTATTGTACACAGGGGTGCATATATAAGGTTGGATAGGAATTCACATGGCCAAGCACTTAAGTTCAGTGGAGACGACTGCAGTCACACTAGCAATTATATTTGGTTAAATGCACCACTAAGGTTTAGGAAAGTCTCTGTACCAGAATTTAAAGCTGTTGTTGCAGCTGCAGTAAGATGTTAACACAGGAATGGGATAAGACCAGCGAAAATTTGTTAAAGGGATTCTCTCACTGTGATAAATTGATGATTTGCTTGGAGTTCTTTATGTTGTTATTCCAAGTCACTGCAAGCCATTTTAAGTACATATCCAAAAGAAGAAAAAAAGCTTATTTGGATTTTGGTGATGTAAAAAAATCGGGATCTATCCCGTTTTCTTCTCTGGCCCATAGATTCTAAAATTGGGGATCCAAAGCAGCCAAATCTCAGCTCTCATAAGAAAGCCAGTTGCCAGATGTTGGAACAATTGATGGCCCAGATGACAGAGGTCGCCATTTGTTTTGGGCAGCTGTCCTTCAGCGATCCGGTGCCCTGGAGGACTGTGGGCAGATGCCAGATGGCTCCGGGTGGGTGCTTGGGCTGCCCCAGGGCCACGGGCTTCTGGCAGGCTCTGGGGGGATGCAGCAGATTCCCGGAAAGATATTGGCCAGGGGTGGTGGGATTTAAATCAGAACGTATGAAGTCAATATGAGTTAATACGGATGAATTTGAGGCCGAGTGTAATAATTATTGCTGTGAGGGCACGGCAGCAGCAAAGTTAGGCTCCCGCAGAACATCTAAATACCCAAATCATTAAGCTTTCCTCTGACCTGTATATCCTGGGTCAAATTCACATGGAGACTACAAAGCCCACAGGCTAAATTATATATTTTGAGGACACAGTTAATCAGTCTCGCCTAATAAAACTACAAGAAAATGCATGCTCCAAGCTGACATCACCACAGACAAATTGCATGTAAAAGTGCACTGTAAAACGAGTCTAGTGCTCTCCAGCCTCAAACTGGGATGATTAGAGGAGGGATCTGATAGAGGAGCTGTAAAATCATTAGTAAAATGAAGGTGAAAAGGGAACAATTGGTCACTGTCTTTTTGATACAAGAGCTAAGAGTCATCAAAGGAAACCAGCAGGACACAGATTCACAACAAACAAAAGGAAAAACTCCCTCAACCTTGTGCGGAGGTAATCCACGGGACTGCTTGCTGCAGGATCAGGATGGGACTGGAGGTTTACAAGCGTTCAGAAATGGATAAATCTATGGCAGGCAAATCCTTCAAGGGTGCCTGAACAGAAAGAATCGTATGCTTCCTTTGTACTTCTGCTCTTCTCCAGGTTATGTCTTATAGACTCTGTCAGATGCAGGCTGGTGAGCCTGGTAGATACTTGGTCTGAGCCATTACAGCTGTTCTCAAGTTCTCACCTTCAACACTGTATAGCCACAGAAGTCTAGAGCGCAAACATGTTTTTTTTTAATAAAGGGTCCCTATGTTGTACCTTCTCCAGATTAGTTCAGTCTAAGGAAAATGTCGTAAAGCCTCATAGCAGATTTGTTGCAAAAGCTCTTTGGAGGTGTGGTGATTTTCAGACTCGCTTTTCAGTTTTGCCTCCCTCCCAGCAGAAAAACAGGCTGTTATGGAATGAACATAAGCTTACAAACAACAGATTTGCTTTACTTCATTGTCTTTTGTGATCATGTAGAAGTAATCCATTGGCCATTAGAAGCCTGATGTTGAAAATCACTAGTTACCATCCTTGGGAGATGAATTGCAGTCCTGATCTCCATTCGTGGATTCCTTTATTTTCCTGGGTAAAGCTATGCAGCTTAGCAGTCATGTGCCATAATCTCATGCCTGCTGTATAGCAGTTTCCAAGGAAACTCGCAGGCTGCACATGCTAGAAGTGATCCTGAGGGGATGTCAGCTACGATTGCCTTGGTGGAAGCTTTGCTTGAAATGGAAGCTTATGCAAGGTAGACGCTGGGTTTCCCTTCCCAGATTACAAACTGAATGTTAGAATTTGTTTACAACAAAGCACATATCTTCTTTTCCAGACAGAGACTGGAAGGTAAAACTTCACAATAATTTCATTTCCTTAGTGTATTTTTTTATCAAACCATGTTCCACCTACCTATTTCTGTAGCATAATATTTGAGATCTGTGAAAGCTTGATGTGTCTCATTGACATTATTTGGTGAAGATTATTTGGAATGGCAATAAGCACATAGGAAAAAAGAGATTAAGAAAACACACATGAAGATACAACCTGAATAAAACAACCTATTTCTCTGGGAAGCATAAGCCTTTGACAAAGGGTACTCTTCTAGAAAGAATAAACTATGTTTAAAAGGTAAGACAAAGGTCCAGTCTCCTAAGGAGATAGGATTAGCATCTGACATCTGTATATTCCATGTACCCAGTACCATCTGAGTCTGTTGAAGGTTATCAGCCTGCAGCTTTTCAACCTCTGAGTTTAAGCCCCGCTATACTGCACAGCTCCTGTACACCCCAAAGAGCATGCCTTAGGTTTATAAGGATATTTGTGAAAGTGTCCATGTAGATACCATCCACCTACTCACTTGGCCTGAGGTTACACAGCATGTGCATTTTGGGAGAAGATTATAAATTTGTTTTCCTGCTTTGTCCCTTCTTTTTTGCTGTTGTTGTTTTTCTTTTGTTTTTGAGATCACAGGCAAAACACTAATTTTGGCCCCCCCACATCTGAGGTACAGCACTGTGAAATATAAAGGCCTATGACAAAGAGAACAGAGCACATGTATCTTCTGGCTTCCAAATACTGGAGGAATGTTTGAAAGGAACCAGCGTATCGTTTGATAAAGATTTTTATTGTCCTTCAAGAACTGAATCTCAGACTGTAAAACATCAGAGTTTAAATCCAAACATTTCTTTCCACAATGTAATTTGGGACACTGAACAGAAAAGCTTAGTGATGGTGAGGCAGTCAGGAACAGAAGGGAGAAGGTCACAGCCTGTGTCTTCTTATTCTAAACCAGAAAAGCAACGAAGAGTAACAAAAGGTAAATAACCCCAGCCAGCTCCTCACTCCACACTAAAACAGGCAGAAGAGAAAATAAAGGTTGGAAGAACAGAAAGCTACTAGTTGTTACCAGTTATTTTAAATTGTTTTAAATTAGATAGGGAAGCAGCACGTTATTACCACACAAAATATATGGTAGAGGAGGAAACACAGAAACACTTCCCTAGGTTTACCAAAATGCATTTGTTTCATAACAAAAATATGTATAGGGAGGAATGCATATCCAATCTGGAAGAATGTTAGCATTTAACACTCTTTTCATCTTTGTGAAAATATTCCCCTTCTGGGACCTTGCCAAGAAAGAGAGATTTTGACAGGCTGACTTCTTCCAGGGAGATACTTCATGTTTAAACCCGGCTTCAGCTATGTGTCCTTTTCTTCTGAGTAGTTGCTAGGCTGTGATTTTGGGCTGGTGTTTCTATTTTTTGTTGTTGTTGTTTTGTTTTCTTAGAGTGAAGGTCATTATTTGATTTTGGACAGGAGCACTGTAATATGTGATCTGGCACATTTAAATTCGTCAGGTATTTGGTAGCTACATACGCATGGAGAGTCTGCTCACTTCTAATCTATAAACAAAGACAGAAAACAACCTTCCTTTGTAAACCTATGCAGTTGCAAAATGTAGCATGGAAAAACAACAACAACAACAAAAGCGAAAAATCTCCTTGGTGCCATTTCTGCCCATTTACAACACCAAGAGATCAAAAAAATAAATCGACCAACAGGAAGTTGCTTCGAAATTATAGCCCCTTCTACGAAGCTGACATTCTTGGTTGCCTGCTCTCTTTGAAGAATAATTGAACAGGCTCTAGTTACAGGGGCCAACTCTTTTGAAAGCAAAGCTCTCTAGGTGAAGGTTACTCTTTACTCAGGGGTTAATCAGGGACCTGGATTTCTGTCTCTATAATACTGCTAGAAGGAAAGGATTGAAAACAAATTCCTCTCTTCAGAATTGCCCAAGATTTCAGTCTCCAATGTTGATTGGCACTGATAACAGCTTCTCTCTCTGTTTTTTTCTTTCTCTAATGAAAGCATCGTCAGTTATCTTTTCTTTTTAACTATTTTCTAACAGCTTCTACCTCTAGATACTCTAATAACTTATAAAATGTCAAATAATTTGATCTCTAATTCAGCAAGCCACCCAAACATGTGTGATCTTACAATCTGTGAGATGGTTGCGCTTGTGGTGTGCTGGTGCTGTATAGTGTTACAGATGAGGACAATGGCAAAATCTGTACGCTGAAAGAGTCCTTCTCGGATTGCAGCCCGAGCCCAGATTTCTCTTCCCTGGTTTATGGAACGGTCTGGAAGTCAGCTCTCACTTCAGGCACCCAGTCTGATGGAAGCGGTCATCCTACACAAAGACAAGGAAATAAGAAAAAATAACCAAGATGGATCAGACAGAACCCAATAATCTGGTGGTAGAAAGTGGATCAAAATCGAGCTGAATGTGCTGTGGGATACTATGTGTGAAGGAAATCTGGTTTTCGGTCTCATGTCTAGGAGGGGGATGAGGTGAGGAAGGATGCACTGACACTGGCAATTTGAAATGAGCTGAGGATGCAGAGGAAATTGGTTCTTAACTGGGTCGTCTTAGTGTCTCCTAAGATGTCTGCATCTTCTTTAGTAAGACAGAAAAGAAAATGTCTTTTTTCTTTTACTTTATTTTTAAAAGCACTGCCTACTGAAAAATTTCATAGACAAGGCAATGTCCAAGGAGATGTATTTCCTTGTCAAAAACTTACTCCCCAGAGCGCTCTGATCTCACCTTCCCTGCTCTAGGACTCAAGTAGAAGCATTCAGGCAACCCTTCTCCAGGTATTCAGGTAAAGCAGACCATCCCTGCTGACATACCTTTTCCAAACTCTATTTCTATAAAAAAAGAAAAAGAGAAAAAATAAAAAAAAAAAAAAAGAAAAAAGAAAAAGGTAGAAAGAAAAAAAGAAAAGAAAATGAAAAGGAAAAAGGAAAATAAAAAGGAAAAAAGTAAAGGGCGAGTAAAGAGAAGTCCTGGATCCATCTTTGACAAATGAGCTTTTCTTTTTTTTTGCTGCATAGCTGCCAAGCTGAAGGTTGCTAGCTGAGTTTCTAACCAGCAGATGATTTGGCTTGTTCTCAGCTGGTACAGTTACACCTGTCCAGTGGTTGCAATTGTCCAGTTTATTTAATCTCATAAAACATACTGGACGCTGCTTATTTTAACTCAATACTTCCATAAATATCTTTTCTTTTTCCAAGACAGTGGCTGCCTGGCTGGTTTTAGCCACTTTTCTTCCTTTCTGCATTGCCAGACTTCTCTGCTTCTGGCTTGGAGACTTTCCCAAAGGTCTGCAGTATTCCAAAGAGAGCAAGGAAAAGAAAGCACAAGAACCACAGTCAAGTGCAGTGAGGTTACTGAAATGCTTTATTCTGTGAGGAAGTACTGCGATGCTTTGCTCTTTAGTCCTGGTTTTATTCCATGAGGTAGTTTTGTTCAGACATAGAGAAACTGAGGCAGGAAAATGGGTCCCACAGGTTACGGAGTGCTTCACAGAAACAGAGTAACATTCCCAGCTTCCACAGAGCCTTGTCAAACTATTCAGCAGCGTTGCGGGAGGAGCTCAACACCTGAAGGAACAAGCCATGAGTGGCTTGTCCGAGGTCAGGGGAGCCAGTCTGAAAACTCATGTTAGCGCTCCAGGGTTCCAGCTCCCAGCTGTCAGCCTGGCTGCCGAGCTGTTCGTGCAGATTACCTGTGCTTTGCCTCCTTCCATTCCTTCCCACTGTTTGTCAGTCCTAGTTTTTGACATCTCATTTAAAATTAGACCCTAATTTTGAAACCTGATCTACGTGAGCGCCGTTTGGCAGCTCCAGGAGCTCAAGTGAAAGCCTGCCTGCGAGGAAAAGCTTGCGGGACTGCAGCCAACGATTGCAACTGTTCGTGGCCGGGATGCTGCCGGATTTGTCCAGCATCCAGCTTTCTAGGATCACATCCTCGGCCAAGGCTCCAGGCACTGGGCGCAGGGCAGGAGCTCCCCGAGTGATGCCCCCCCGCCCACCCACTTACAGGAGCAAGGACGACTCAGAAAGAGGGCGTTATCCTCGCTTTTATTTATTCTACACACACCACCCCTCCCTCCAAACAGAAAAATAATATTTTTGTGTTCCGTAGCTTGTGCGGAGATCAAGGCAGTGTTGGATGTCACAAGATCAGAGTCCCTCTGCCTCTTCCACTAGTTTTCCGCTGCTGTAAGCCATTCCCAAAACCATTCACAGGCATGCAGCGTATTTGCTTTTGTCTCTGAAGAAAAGGCTGAGTTATCCGAAAAGCCAGTAAGAACTCACCGGGAGAGAAGGTCCTTTCAGAAAGTCTGTTTTGGCTTTTGTCGCACAGGTGTTGTCCATGTAGGAATTTGCCTATGTAGGACATAAGAGTGTAACTGAGCAACAGGCCAGTAAAAATCACTCAACAATTTCTTTTTGTGCTTAGAAGTGCTTAGAAGCCTCTATTTACCCCCAAAATTCTAGCAAAAGCAAAATGAGTGTTGGAGCAGGGACTGTCATAAGCAGTCTGATGTCCTGTGTGCCAGTCTGAAAGACAGATATATCTAACTAGAGAGGATCCAGCCCACTGGAATCCCATCTATACTGGGATGTTAGTGCCTAAAATTAGTTCATGGACAGAACAGGGTTACAAATGGCTTAGCTCTGCAGACACAAAATTCGTAAGATTCTTCCTCATGACTGAGACTGCCATACATGGTCATATAAGTTCAGGGGACATGGGTGCCTGCATCTTACCTAAAACTCTGCTATACATGAAATTCAGCTGAGCACATATCGAATATCCAACTCAGATCAGGAATAAAAAAATCCCACAATGCTAATATTACATTTCTGACTAAGTTCAAAATTACGGCCTGTAAATGCATTTGTCTGAAGGCACAGAGCGTGTCTAACCTCTCATCATGGTCAATAAAGGCAAAACAACGATCCACTACTTCTAGCCTCTAAGACTTAGTGTACAATTTACTTACCTTAACACAGGTATCTAGATCCACCTGGGGTGTCCTTACGTTGTTTGCTCATACAGCATGTGTCAGTTGTATCTGCTGTTCTCCTGTGGATATATTGAATAAGTCTCAAAATCAACTGTCTTGTGAGACACCCCACGTTCAGGCAGCTGCTCCAAGTCCCCAGAGTCTGAATCTCCACGGAGGCTCCAGTGACTACAGTGGAGGCTCAGGCAGCCATTACAACCATAAACAGTGTGTGTCCCTATAGACTCCTATACCAAGGTGTCTTAATTTTGAACTTCATTCTCCAAAGAAGTTCAGGACAGTGACTAACTTCAACAGTCACGGCACCTACCTTTCGTGTGGTGGCCTAAGGACTCTGACAGCCAAGAAGAAGCCTACTTTTGAGCCTGTGTCTCTAGGCAGGACCTGGTACTACAATGCAGACAGCACAGGAAAGGTTCCTCACCACGTTGGCAGTAACGACATTGGTCCTGGATTGAGAGGGTGAATCTTAGTGTCTTTAACTTCTCCTTTGTGCTGCTGCAAACTGCCTAAAATCTGACTGCTTGGGGTCTTTCTAAACGGGGACACTGAAGAAAATCAATCCAAACTAAAGGTGTAAACTGAAAATGTTAAAACTCACTTTTAGTGTAAGTGTAAAGACAATTTAGTACTGAACAAGGGGATCCTCAAAGGAGCTTAATGAGGTTTTGCTAATCCGCTTAAAGGAGCGAATCTTTCTTGAGTTTCCCCTGTGGACACACCCCCAATCTTTCATCATAAATTCACTGTTACTCTTCTTGTTTGCACAAATTTTATAAAGCTCGTGGGTTCAGTGCACCAAATAATGTCCACTTATCGGCTGCTCAGTTACACTCAAGCTGAGTGAGAACATTGCTGACTTTTTTTTAAGAGTTTGCAAACTTCTGTTACAATTTGATTTTCTATACCTTTTCAATAGTTTGATTAAAAAAAATAAGCAAGTCATTTATTTTATTTACATGCGTTTGTTTTTTATTCTTCCCTGAATTGCCAGACTGCTCTGTACTCTCGGCAGTTCCTTCAGACTGAATATTACTTCTCCCTACTTGTGCTGCAGACGCAGGAGTTCAATCTCCGGCGGGTGGCAAGGAAACAGGGTTCAGCCTTTCCCAGTGCAGGAGCCGTTCGCCTTCCCGCTAGCGCTCAGCGTTCAGCGCACGTGCCAAGAAAACACAAGGACGAGGAACCTTTGGTTTCTCCCTCAAGAGAGGCTTTGAACCCGATTTTTCTACTTGCTCAGCAGATTTCTTTTTTTTTGCCTTCAAGAATTAGCAGATATCCGACACTAAATGTCTCTGTGGTGAATTAACGCGTGCAAAGGAAACGTGCTGCGTCTCAGTGAGGCAACACGAAGGGAAGCCAGAGATTAACGGGAAATACGAATTCGTCGTAAAAAAAAATAAATATATACTTTATTTTTTGTTGTTTTTCCACGGCAGCAGCAGGGCCCCCCGGCCCGTGGCCATTCCCCCAGGCCGCCGTGCCGCCGCC
>Ga0181612_117280_pt1 | contig 16263 bp, 5 predicted proteins | sample HoacroProtozoa21_FD_119630 | JGI IMG/M metagenome (GOLD analysis project Ga0181612, IMG submission 119630) | Hoatzin crop microbial communities from Cojedes, Venezuel. Combined Assembly of Gp0051906, Gp0051904, Gp0051908
CAATTAATGTTCTGGTCTACACGAGGAACTGGTGCAAGTAGTCCAGATGTCTCACGTGCTCTCTGACGGTTTTTTGAAGTGTCTCATCCTAGAGGCCAACAGCTGAAAGAGCACACTGTGCTCTCATCCATCACGTTAGTCATCCCCTGAAAATGAAGATTACTGCAACCCCAGAACATTATTAAAGCACAGCTAACTTCAAGAAGCTAACAGCTTTGAACCACATTTTTCCCCCAAAAGCATAAGATCAAAATGCATCTAAGCAAGATTATAAATTTAAGAAATGATAATCAATGCTAGCAGTAACTTCTTTAATCACTTAAAAAGAGTATTTCAAGCAACAACAACCATTCAAAACATAGCCAGAGATCCCAGCCCAAAACTTTGGTCCTTCTTTAAATGTACTGTATCCACGTTATTTCCTAAACGCACAGTTCACCAAGGAACAGGCCCAGCATAAAGATAATGAATCAATTGCTAATCATCCGCCAAGCACATTTTCTCTTCTATTCAAATATAAGGTCATTAGCAGCAGAACTATACCTAACTCCTCCTGTGTATACACACACTTTACATACAAACAAGTTTTTTGATTTTTGTCCCAGCCTCTCAGTTTGGTGGGAAAAAAAGCTATTCATTTTAAGAGGAATATCAAGCCCTCACCTGAAATTAATCTTTGCAGACAATGCCAAAAGTCAGCGGATTCAAGGCTAACCAGAAACTAGAACAGAGCTCATCAGGACGACCAACCCCTACTGCAGCGAAGGATGCAGCACAGGACCAAAGATAAGACTCTCAGTCCAGATCAAAAGAAAATTTCCAGTATAAATCTTGACAACGTTAATAGGAACTGGACAGAACAACATTCCAGCACTATTTCAGTGTTCACTGACACAGACCATTTGGGTTTGATTTCTACGTTTGCTCAACTTTGCGGAGTAAAACAAAGCTTCCTGACTTCAGGGTCACTCAGCCCTTCCACACTAGAGTTTTACAGCATTTCATTGCTCTTTCACACACCTTCAGAACGGTAAAAATTTGAACAAGCCCTTCAATTATAGGATTTAGCTTTCATTAAATGCCTTTGAAGCAGAGTTTCATGGTATTTACGAAGTCACAACCTCCCGGTTACCATAACCCTCCTAGTCACAAGACGGGCGGACAGAGTTCAGGCAGACGAGCATTTCCTTTTCACGCGGAACGGGACCCCTGAGCAAGCAGCATCTTTATTTCCAAGTACTGGCATAGGTTAAGCAGTGTGCGTTTTACTAGACTACAAGCCAAAAACATGCAATAAAACATAACATAATAGCAACTCAAACACTAAAAAACACTTTTCCAACATGACCTTTGGGTTGACTCACACCACGTCAGGTGCGACTTTACTGCAATGAATAATGATGGTATGAACAAACATTAGATTATGCAATACTGATACATCATTACAAACATCAGATTCCCAACTACAATAATTTTTAAGGAAAAAATATTTGTTGGTGATGTATGTAGCAGCTGGTCCCTCAAACTTTTTTCTGCTGAAATCAGAACTTAACACTCTGTTTTGAATATATTTTTTATGCACTCACAGCTTTTAATATATATATATTATTTGAACCTTTTTATTCTGAACTATGTATTAGGGTACACTAGCTGGTTTCTGCTCACAGTACCAGGTGCCATCTGAAAAATAAGGTGGTTCAGATTAATTATGACTTGTTTTGAATGCCTCTGTGGCCAGCCTCACCACAAGTCTGGTTAACATTATCAGGGAAAACACGTCTGTTCCTGAAGAGAAGTCTGTTTTATAAAATTTGGGCAGAGCTGGCAAAGCAAAAACATCTCTGGATAAATGTGTACATTCTTCAAAGAAATTCTAAGAAGCCTGAGTAAATGATTCTACATCCCATCAAAATCTTAATTCCTTACCAGTTCACAGAATTACTATTAGATACAGGAGTTATTGCTACTTATGGAACACCTCTCACCTGCAGTCTTGTTTCACAAATGCTACCAACCTACACGAACCAAAGATTTTTTCAACTTGCAAAATAGTTTCTTCCGTGCCCCCCCCCCCTTTTTTAATACTGGCAAGGAGTCCAGAACATACTGTTTTTACCACATGCAACTGTTCTTTTATTGCTAACAGCCTGGAAAAAAGGCACTATCTGGTTATTCTGACCTATGAACACAAGCTCCACATTAAATTATCTCTTGCATTTTCCTCTTGCTTTAAAAGCTTCCACAGAAAGGGAATTTGCTTCATAATCATTTTGCATTAAGTGGAACTTGCATGACTAAAGTTAACCATGACTATACTGTCTCACTGCAGCTAACTGATGGCACAAAAGCTAAACTATTCCTTACTGCATATAAAAATAAGTCCTGCCGGCCTGCCAACACATCTGGCACTTTGCAGGGAGCACACACGATGAGACTGGCACCCAAAAACAACTGGTGGAAAGGCACAGTGCAGTGACAGCTGGGAGGGAGACAGAACTGCTCTGAACAAGCGGTGTGGTGTGGGAGCAGGCAGACTGAGTAAGGAAAGAGAAAAGACGACTGGGAGTTTGATGGAAGCTCTGAGCAATTAAGTACATAAATACTATTGATTAAAGCTGCATCGCCTGAAGCTCCTACAACTGAAACATCCTTTTATGCTTACAGAAATGGTTCTTTACGTGTATTATCAGGCATTGTATGTAGAATCTAGATAGAATCTAGACGAGTCAGGTTATTTAGTACAGACATGGTAATGGCCAGGTACCGAGTCAGGACTGCACTAGGCACTGCACAACCCCACACAGCTGCTTCTGTGCCTTAAAGGCTACCAAAACACAAATACCATTGTGAAGGGTTGGGGAGGACGAATACAAAGAACATACTTTTCTTAAAAATAAGGAAGCAGAAATGCACACACTCATCTACCTCAGTTAATCACACACCTTTTTCATTTTGCCCTGAAGCATTTTTCTTTCGTTTCATTTTCCTAATGCTCTTGCTGCATGCTGAATGCATTTTGAGGGCTATCTGGAAAGGTACTTCTTTGTGTTTCTTTAAGCCAAATATTATACCATCAGAGAAGTGGCTCGATCATTTCTTCTTTCAGTGCGAAAAGTCTTGACATTTTTATCTGATTTCCTCTCTGTACTCAGAAGCTCACGTCAATGACAGACAGACTAATTTCTAGCTTCTCTTCAATGTTTTTTTAAGATCAGAAAATTTGCCTTTATCTCCATTCTACTGAATCTAGAACTAGTTCACTTTTCAACGCTGCTTTCAAATCTTTTTTACTGTATTAAGCCCATTTCTTTTATCTCACAACACAGCTGACCATTCATTCCTGTTTCGGCAGGGACACGCGAGAAGACAAGAGGCAGCTGGGGCTTCTACGCAAACCAGCATTTCTATGGAAACAGGACGAGCGAGCTTTAAGGTTAGCACCAAGAAAACCTGTGTCAAGAGAACAAAAACCAGACAAGAGTTGCTGTGGCTTTCAGACTCGACATGTGTGTGTGTTTTCCCACCCAGGGAGATGACAGACACTCGACTGGGACCCACGGCTTTCCGTTGGGATACGCTCCCCTAGCTTGACAGGTGAGCGTTAGCACCAAGACTAGCAGCGAAGCCGGGCTCTGCTCTCGCTGGGTGCTGTCAGTCACGCCTTTCAAACACGGAAACTCAGAAGGAAACACCTGCCCACATAAATGCTTGAATTAACACGTTCCACTATTCCGAGCAGTTGTGTTTGTTTTACTGACCAGGCTGGGTGCAGATCTGGCATCTGCAGCAGAGAAAAACAACTGGTAGCTGCAGTACAAAGGCAGAAAATTAATTCACCTTAAAAAACCCCCAAATCCTAACCTACAAAAATAAACTCCCATTTCTAGAGAAATTCAATAATATTTTGGCTGATATGTAGAAGATTCAATGTCATCTTTTTAAATAAACTTCTGTCAATTAGCCCGAGTCCTTTGCCCCTGCAAGAGTTCACGGGGTAGCGATTAACTGGCAGAGTACAGAGCACTGACTTTATTAACTAACAATCATTAAATATAAGGAACAGAGTGACAATCAGGCTATTTGTTAACCCACAAACCCAGCAATGTGATGTAAAGCTGGTACCAAAAGACAGGTTCAAGAACCAGCTTTAAAGCTATGTCCACCAAAACCTCCTTCCACCACCAGCAGCATTTCAGCGGCTGGGAGTTCTGGCGTAAGGAGACGTACAACACACGCGCCCACGAACATCAGAAACCCGGGACACCCAACTGGAGTTTTTCGCCTGACTATCCTTGTGGGGGAAAAAAAGTTTAATTCCCATGTAAATATAGAAGAAAGATTGCCAGAAGAATCTCATGCTTCAAGTACAATCTTCTGTATGGCACAAAGGATTTGGCTAACAGACACAGTTCCAGTTAACTTCTGAGTCCCTACGGATAGGACCAGTCCACTATATGACATATTCCGAAAATACATCCTGCACTGTCCTGCACTCACAGTTTCTTCCGTTGTCTGACAGGCAACACACAGCACGAAAGAACATATATGGGCATACAGGGGCGTGCAGTACCAAACGTACTTGTCTCAGCGAATACTATGGTGGGCATAGAAGTCTCAGCGTAACACCAGCAAGATTACTTGTTTGATAAAAATAAAGCCTCCATTTTAGTACACAATTAATGAGAGAGAGGAGATTCACTTCCTTTATGACTCATGGAAGGCCAAGGAATTTATTCAACAGAAGCAGAAAATGAGGACTATGTGATCATCTGTAATTTAAAAAGATCTGCTAAAAAAAAAAAATCCAGATAAAATTGAGAAAATTAAAATCTGTAGACTTACGGGGTCTTTTAAACTCTTAGAAAACATGTTTCATGTCAGAAAAATCAGATTTCTAATTTAGATTTTGCCCATTTTCGTGTTTATTGCCTCTTTGTTATATTTAACTTTACACAGTGGACCGGATCGTTCATTCCAAACATCACTGCGACAGATACCTAGAAGGAACCACTGTTCATTTGTTTGCTTCCAATAATCAAAAAAAAATCGAAGCAAATCAATTTCTATAGTTTTCTTTGGCTTTAACAAGTCACCGAAGCTCCTGAAGTCTCGTCAGTGTCTTCACATCAGCTACACACGATATTGTTCTAAGGTACAAAAAGTTTGGTATTCAGAAGTTCATTCTCGTAGTCTGTATCTGGTCAGAAGGAGCTTGGCAGGAAAAGCAAAGTGCTGCAAATGATCATGTACCACGTGAGGTCTGATCTTACAGTGAACTGGAAAATCCTGCGGACAGATAAGTCTGAGCCACGTACAAAGAGCTGCTTGGATTCACATTTGGAAAGCAAATTCTGAGCACTATTAAACACTCCTATGTAAAATGACTATTTCAGATGCAAAGTTCAAGAGACAACATGCGACTAAACAGTTTTCTTTGGAAAAATACTATTCATCCTTTAATTAACACACTACGTAGATCAGTCTTCCCTTATCTCCTCAAAAAATACGCGTGTTTACATTTCCAATTCTGTATTTTTGATAGTCTTAAAACGCAGTAAGAGGAATGTAGAGAAAGCAGATAGGATACAAAACTATCACATACGGTGCCAAACATCATATGTCAGTATGTCAAGTGTAAAGTTCACTGAACCAAATTCTAAATCAAGGGATCTTGCCATTTTATTCATATCACGTAAAAACAGCTTTCATGGAGCTCTGTTCAAGAGAATTTCACGTACTTGGGAGATGCTAAGGACAGTGTGTTTCTTTCTTAGCGATTTCAAAGCCTTGGCTTTAGCATAGACCTTTTTTTTAAATCTGCTTTTAAGGCAGCATAGTAATGCTGAATGGGACATTCTTATACCACAAAAATGAGAGCTCCTGCGCTTTTTTTTTCGCTTCCATATTAAAAATAGGACAGTAACTCTATTGTGAAAGATTTAAAAGGAAAACACAATGTGCATTAATGTTTTGGGAACAGATGCTCCTCTTCTTTGCACAGTAAGTCACAGATTAAATCTTTTAAATGTTACCATACACTGAATATGCATAAGAACAGTATTATTATAATATTCATCTTGAAGCCCCTTGTGTCTTGAAAGCAATACCTAGTAGTAAGAAAATAATGCTTTCATTATATCTCCTAGAGAAGTGTGCAAGTACAATCACAGTGCCTTCAGATAGCTTATTCTTTACTTCAACAGTAAGTATTCAACATCTGAGCTTTGCTGAGCTAAACTGAAGCAGCTGCTTAAGTTCATATTTTTCTGTATATAAGATGCCTAAAAAAAAATCAAATTCTGTTTTTACCACTATTCTAACGTGAAATTTTGAAGAGCAAGTTCTTGTAAAGTTTTTCAAAATAAAATTCAACACCTTCAGAGGAAACATAGAACTGCCTGATCACGGCAAAACTAATTTATCAAAAAAATTAGTAAATAGACTTGGATATTATCTATTCTTTGCTTTCTGCTGTTTGCATATGTTTCTTGGCAAAACAGTACTTAACAGTGTGAAATTCTGAAACTGCTATTTAGTGCAAGCTCAAGACTGATCAGAAAGAGTTCTTTACGAACTGCGATCTTTTATAGATGACTTCCAAGCAGGTTACCCAACAAATGAGAAGTCACAAGTAAGCAACAGTCACACTTTTTGACTGTTTCCTATAAACCCAAGAGTGCAACTCAAATCAGGATCAAGTGTCGTGGACGGTATTATCTAAGTACAGAACAAATACAACGCCCGTACCTAGCAATTTTACCATCCAAGAATAAGGCAAGAGACAACAGGTAGATTAGAGAGAGGCAGGCCAGTGACAACACACTGAGATGGTAGACATCACCAAAAGAAAGAGTACCTTAAAGAAAGTATCTGAAAAGAAAGGTACCTTAACTATTGCTAAGTTTTATGTAAACTTTTTTATGAGAAAAGACAATTTTATGAGTATTACGAACAGCGATGTATACATAGTTATGAGGATCTCTTCCCAAGGAAGTGGAAGAAAGCATAAAAGTCTCTGAAAGCATGACCGGACGGAAACCTGTCATCTCTGGCTGAGGAAGTCAGAGCAACTCTAAACAGTGACCGGGATGTGGCAAAGGACAAGATCTTCCTTTGTAACGAAAGTGCCGTGAAATAGGGAAAGGGATACAAGGAGAAGATGACGGGGTTAAAATTATGAGTTCAGAAAATCATATTTGTAACAGCTTTCTGAATATACGGCCAGGGAGGAGGCCTTGCAGTAAATAAGATGGAAGGTAACTGGCACCTGGACAAGAGAGTGTTTTCATCTCAGATGTTAACTCTTCAAAACATAAAAGCCTCCTTTTAAGTGCTGATCATTTGAAAATCTACTCACCATTCTTACCAAAACTACTTGTTCCTACTTACTGCAACTTGCTTTTCTTCATCTAAAGCTAAAATTCTTCAGTTTTAAGTTCAGACAAATACATTTGAGAACACCAGAATATTTTTTAACAGATCTGTGGTGCGCATGAAAGCGTGCGTAGTTGCCAGGTTATAGCTTAGTCAATTGGAAACCAACCCTCGACAGGATTACAGCCACATACCAGTGCGAGAGAATTCATTAAAGTCAGAAAACAATATAGATACTCAATATCATAGGTTTAAAATTTCTGTAATTTAAAACTAGTGTGGATCTAATCTTCTTCACCATATTATTTTTTTTTTTTTCAGTGGAAGGCAAAATCCAAAAGAACACGACCATGGCAGGATGAAAGTTTTCGTGAACAGAGACGATCCACCAGGCCCCACTCAGCACATAACCGGCACCGCTTCGTCAGAGACAGGAAGGCCTCAGGAATCGATTCGCAAAATAGGTTCTGTGCAAGAAGGACACTGTGTATCAGCCCTAGCATTCTAGGCTGGGGAAATGCAGTTCAGAGTCTACAGACCTTTACAAATGTACAAGAATTCTGGAAAGCACAGCAAAAGTCTCCGCAAAATAAAAGACTAAACTTTTCCTCCTATTGCCACCCTGGAAACGTAAGAAGTATAACATCCGAAAACTGAAGAGGGAAACAGAATAGTGCCTCACATCATTTAACATACACACTCCCATGCAACTATTAAAAAAAAATCATAATAATTTCAGCATGTTTAGTATATAAAACTTAACGGTTGTCCCACTCCAAAACCATACCCGTGAAATGAGTGGCCTCTCTCCCTGCGCTGCCCTCGCGACGCGCCATGCAGTGAGCTCTACAGAGCCGAGGGTGCCCCCGGCATTCAAGTCACACAATTCTGCACAGCTTCAACACACCCGAGAGAAACACCAGCTCCGTTCCAACCACAGCTGAACAGACAGATAAAAGTCACTGCATTATAAACTACTTCACACACGTAGCAACTCCATCCTCACAAACACAAATGGACAACCAAGATGTTTGTAACCGTTTCTGAAGATCTACAACAGTTCATTACAAAAATAACACGCACAAAGACACAGGGCCCAAATGATGATGTTTTAAAAATGTTCTTCATTAATCAATTGCTCATTGTTTTTAAGCCTAATTAGAAAGTTCAAGACAAAAAAAGCACAACTTTGTTTAAACTGAGTGTATGCTGTACTCCAAAACCACAGTAAAAAAAACAGTCATGTAAAAATGAACGGGACTTTTTGAAGAGCAAAAACACATCTATCAGTTGTTGACATTTACTTTAAACACTTCTTAGTGATAAATGTTTGTTTCTTATTCTATTAAATGAGAAAGATGTGTAATCCATGCTGAACAGAAAACAAACAAACAAAAACCCAAGGACAATGAACCAGTTCCCTATATTTTTAAACACAGGTTTCCTCTGGATTAAAGAAAAACGCATACAGTGTTTCAGGAGAACACAGCAAAAACATTAATTTTCATTATATTTACATTGTTTTCATCTACCAAAACCTTTCAGCAAACCAGCCTCTATCCAAATTCTTAGATGCTCGCAGAGTAAAATGGTTTGTTTCTGAGTTTGACAAGTCATGCTGTAACTCATGTCTGGCGGTTTCTTTCCTCCAGAAAACATTTCTGCTAAAAGAGGCGCGCTCGTGTATTCCGAGAATAACCACCACACAGAGGTCTTCGCAAGACTTGGGAGCAGCTGGTTACTTCAAATTTCTAAAAGCCACACTTCAGAAACCCCCCCACGGTGATCTGAAAGCAGAAAGGTGTACCTCCCGATGGAAACCGCCAAGCTGCATCTCTGCCTCAATGACCGAGTTACCGGTATCGCTCTGATGTTTCAAACGAAAGTGAGAGGAAGAAAAACTAAAGGTTAACCAGACTTGAGATTTATCTAGTTAAGTGCACTGCAAGAACAGTTTCACAACCGGCAACGTAGTTCAATTTAATTGGAGCAGCTCTCCAAGAGCTCTTCCAAATCCGAATTTCTTAGCTAAGATTATAATTAAGACAACTACACAACAAAAAGATCTCCGGTTTGATACAATGACTCTAGGATGAAGTCAGGATCTTTTTTAATATCATTTATGTATGACGTTAAAAAAACAAGGAGGGCATTTTTTTCCTAAATCAGAAAAATAAAGAGAGAAGAGATGGGCGATGATTAAGTCAAGCACACCTTACAGACAACACCTACAAGTAACGGTTTTAGCATTGCTAGAGCAGTTTAAATTACCAGAACAGAGCAGCTCGGAGAGTTTTATTTGGTAGGTTGTACGTTTGCAGGTTCAGGACCTTTCTGCTTTTTCACTTCTACTGAAATACGAGTTCAGTAGCAGCTCAGACCTGGGCTTCTTCATTCAGTATCTTGTTTCAAGTACAATAAAAAATGTGTCATTTTTTACCTACAATTCAAGTGTAGGCTCCAATCCAGACCTCCAGAAACTGAAGATGCAAATTAATCAGTTTTAAGTTGATGTCCCTCCCCATTTAAACACTCAGAGAATCACTGGTGTTTAATTCTTTCAAACAGTGTTTCTGGAGGGAGATATCTTCTTACCAGAGAAATGTGATGAAACAGAGTTCTGAGCTTTGATCTTATTTTTAAATCATCATCCACTTTCAGAAAAGTTTTTTTTACGTCTAAAGCACGTGGTTATACACTTACACTGCCGTTCACACATCCATACCAATTGCTCTTCTCTAATTTCCCCAGCAGATCCACCTGGGCTGCAACAAAGTTAGAGTGGAAAAGACACACTCTAACATATGCATTCAAAACAACAGACTAATCACTTTTGACAGTTATTAATAATGATGGGGTAAAACTACAGGTTAACAGAAAAAAACACTACTTTTAGTCGGCTGAATAAGGATGCACTCGATATTTTCTATGCCAAAAATCTGACATTAATAAAAATAGTAACCCACTTACTAGTAAGTTTTCTAGTCTATTTTAATTTGATTTTACACTAGTAATTCAATACTGACCAATTCTATTCTTGCTGGATTTTATCTTCAGTTGTGCAAGATTACTGCATGAACTTCCAGAACAGCAGTCCAATGAATACACTAGGTGTCAATATTCCTACTACCATCCCCACTTGAAAGGACAATTCCAAAGTGAAATTTGGGGAAAAAAAACCACATAAAATTTCACAAAAAATCAGAAATTTGGTATCTCTAGATGCTTTCAGTTCATAAATACTACATCTTAAGATCAACATCTTGCAGACCATTAACTGCATCTGTAAAATGGACAAGTATTTCAGTTTTCTGAAAAGTAAAAGAATCAAGTAACTGGTGCTCAAAAGACAGAACATGTCTTATGGCACATGCAAAAAGAGGAATATACAACTAGAGATGGAATAAAGTCACAGTGTGCAGTCAGAAAAAAAAAGCGCTTTTATTCTAGACCACTACTGGAACGGGGAACTGGGCTCCATGTTGTTGTGTAATTATTTTTCAGGAATAGAAGGGCAATAACACTAATATTTTTTAAACTATCACACATGATTAAATGCTCTTTAAAAAGAGCCAGCAGAGAGCAAACAATGCCTTTATATAAATCTGTTGACTAAATTCTGAAAATATCCACAGGTCAATGCTGTATCCAAAGTCAGCTAAAGCCCAGCTATAAATATGGTTTAGTTTTGCTTTCTGGACACAAGAAGACAGATGGGAGTCATACTGAAAACCTGTTGTTTAGTCTCAGTCCGTAAGAGCTGAAATACGCCGTTCTCAGCCCCTTGTCTTTTACAATCAATCAAGATTCCGTTGAGCAACTCAAAGTCACTCAGAATTCTTTCACAGATGATGAAAGTAAGCTGATGGGTTTTGTAACTTTTGCCTTTTACTGCTGAAGAAAATGAGTCTGCACCATAGACCTATTATTCTTCATCACTTCCTTTATTAATAATTTAATATCTGTGACATAGTGCAGGCTACTTCGCTTAGCATTCCTTCTGCGCCAGCGGTCCTCTCATCTCCACGAGGGCAAGAAGAGGTAGGTGTGAGGGATTACTAATCTCATTCTCAAAGCATTCATCAATCTCAGAGATTTTTAATGGATGAGTGTTCTAAAGGTCTGAAGAAAATCAGATCTGAAGACATTAATGGATTAGCTGTTTCTTCAAAATTTACATATACAACGGCATAAAAGGCATCAGATTTGTCTGTGCAAATCTGTGCCAAACAGCCAAGTCAAAAAAGGTCACTATACAACAAATACACTCCAAATCTTAGAAACTTTGTTCCCAGCATAGCTGACAGAGCTGTATGAAATGCTAACAGACTCCATGAAGAGTACATTTCGTATGTATTTTCATGCTGATGTATCAGCACTATCTGCAATCCGATCATTTTTTTGAGCGGAGCTCATCAGACAGTCTCAGTCTCCTTTAATTCCCCATTGACCCAAAATGAATTACCCTTTGGAAGCAACTGCGTCTCACAACATATGAACAGGACAGAACCTAAAAGCTCTTTATAATACGTGTATGTTGTATGAGTATCCATAAAAGTCAAAGAATCCTAGGTTCAGATGCCTTAAAACAACATTTTCAGAAACAATCTCCGGTATGTGAGACTTTCAGTAGACTGACTTCTGAAGCGTTCCGAGTATCAAAGTTTTAAAGTACCTTGTTGAATCGTTAGTCAGTTCTGAATCTTTGAATGCACTCTTAAACGCTCAGTTTCAGGCTATCTGGAATTAATCCTTACCACTAATTGTATCCTAACCGGTTCACACCCAACATGCTTTTGCTTTTACCAGTGGCTGGAGATCACGCAGAAGAAACCGAGTAACTCCTAAGTTAGAGTCCTTCTCTTTCAATGATAAAGATCAAAAAGACAACACATTTACCTCAAGTACAAAGGTCAGCTCCTAAGTGCATTCTGCCGCATTAATTTCCTAAAGTAACTTCTCCGTCTCTGGCACATGAATGTAAATGTGAACTACCACATCCAGAATAACACTTAAGTAATTATTCAACAAATATGTTTGAAAAAGCAGTTAGGAAAATTATTAAATTGAAGCCTAGCATTCAAATTACACCTATATTAAAAAAAAAATCACTGATAGTTTCAAACTAATCATAAAAGATAAGCTTATCATATGTTGTATTCACCTAAAAAGGAGTGTCCCTTACATCATCTTGTTTGTGGTTAAAATATAGCAACTAACGTTAATTTCAGTATATCCAACCACATAAAACAGAGTAGCTTTATACGGCTAATCTAAAATTCTTAAATTTCACTACAGTTGATTTCTGTGTCCAAGACCTAAAGAATTTTCAGAAAAATCTGACACTACACACTATCCTGTTAACACTCTGTTTTTAATATTAATTTCCTTATAAAAATTGTTTACAGTTGCTAAAACAACTATTTTACATTCATAAGAATTATACAAGAGGACTGTCACAGCAAGTTACAGGAGGAGATGGCCAAGTAGATTTTGTTTCCGAAAGGCGGCATTTATTTTCCTGAAACAATATTTCAACTTGGTGACAGGAAATCCTGAGGGTTGCATGTGTTAATTTACAGGGTTTACAACAGAAAGCTACACTGTTATAGCAAGCAAAACTAGTAAAAATGAAAAAAAACCCACAAAACAACTAACCAGCCAAGCGATTCTTTCAGATTCATCCACTCCTATCTGATGCTTGCTGTACTGCCTAACAATTCAAGGTTGGACCCATGATACGATCTCTGAAGCTTCCAGCTGAATCCTAGTTCATTCCACCAGCAGATTTACTCTGCTCCAGTAAGCCTTATAGTTAGATCAGCATACCTTCAGAGTTCAGCGTAATAAGCGTGACATTGTTCCCAATACTTTGGCTTCCTAATTGTCCACTGTTGGAAACCGAGTCACTGGCCTCAGAGCCGCTCTCTCCGTCTTCATTGTGACTGTCGTCGTGCCCTGGAACTTTCACCACTATGGTGTTCTGCCTACGTCCAGGAACAGCACTATGGAAAAGAAAAGTACGTAACTTTGGGGAAAACAATCCTTGATCAGGAATAGCATCATTATGAGGGAATTAAAAACACTGACAAAATCAAATGTACTATAAAAGTATATTCCTTTAAACAAGCGTACTCTTGTCTATAACTTAGAGCCATCCACCAAAATAAAATGGAAGGAAAATAGCATAAGAAATAAAAAATTCTAGAGGCACATTTTCTAAATTTGCATCAATGGAGAAGTCCATGAACAAGCCTTCCTTGTGCTGCATATTCCTTCTTCAGCTGGTTAGACGCACGCTCTTGGCATGTTCCCAAGTGATCGTGCAGCCATGTAAAGAACGCGTAGCTATGGGCACTCTTACTTTCAACTGTCAGCTGTCAACTAAGATTGAACTAATCCAGATCCTTCAAGACGTTCTTACCCAGCCAGAGGGAAGCACTGCTCTGTCCCTTTACTGCTGATACGAGGTTCCCTAGGCAGAACTGTCGCCTGATCAAATATTCAAGAACCAGTTCAATGCTTTTTCCCCCCCACCATTACACACAACATTCCTCAGTTTCCACTTCAAATTGCTGCAGAGACTGATATTGATCTGTCAAAGCAGGGAACAAAGTGGGAGGATTCCCGTAACTGCTACTAACTTGCTAAGGATATTTTCCAGAGAATCCGCTGTTCTGCTCAACGGCTCCTCCTGCCCCACCATCTTGGCTACAATTGAATTCTGCCGGTCGTTGTTCAGTATTACTGTGGTCTGAGGGACAACACTACAAGACAAAAATCAGAGAGGAAAATGGAATGTAAAGGAGCAAACCTTATAAATAATACATTGACACAGCCTTACAGTTTAAATAGTCTACTTCAAAACAGAGCCTGCCTCTAAGCCTTGCTCTTTCTCCTAGCGTCGCGGTTATGTATCAAACGCTAAAGCTGGTAATCCATCGAATTTGACATCTGTACCATTTCAAGTACTCAAATTTTTTTCAGTGGACGGATGGCTTCAATGGAATTGTATAAAAGTCCACGACTCCTGGCAAAAAGATAAAGAATTCATCAACTCAAGATACACAGAAGGAAGTCTGTAAATCACAGCTCCAAAGAGCCACCAAATCCTCGTTTTGAAAACTCTGACAGTGAGCATTTTCAGCGATATTACAGCCAACTTACATGGTAATGCACCGCTTTTAGAAGGATAATCCTAGGAAAAAAATGTGAAAGTATTTATTGCAAAATTGGATTATAAACTTTGTTAAAAAGCATGTGTTGTCTTCCAGGGCTGGGGGCTTGTGGAGGGCAGGGAGCCAAGAGCAGTACCAGGAGCACCAGCGCAGAGCAGGGACAGACTGTAACTGCAATAATGACAAGACTACACTGCTTCTTGTGTGCACTTCACACACCAAAAAAAAAAAAAAAATCTGAAACAAACAACAGAAAAGCATTTAGTGTGTGAGAAACCAGGAAGCCTTCTCCATCACTTGTGATGGCAATGTAGAGGGAAATAACTAGGAAAGTGTTGCATAGCAAAACACACTAAGTCTACACTATCATACAACAGTAAACATGAAGTAAGTAATTGCCTCCAGCACGCAGCTTATAATTTAATTTGGTTTCAGAGATTATTAGCATTATTCCCACACCATTACTCAATATTCTATGGCATGGTTTTGACATTTAAGACTGTTTCCACTGCGCTCATGGTAAACTTAAGCAGAGAACTTCAAAGAAAATTTAGAGAAGGCTTTCTTCTGTCTCTCTGCTTCCCACAGTAAACAGTCCACTATTGTTTCTACCGGTCCAACATCTCAAACGTGACTGATGGTCATTTATTTTTCCTAACTGTATTCCTTGGCTAACTGTTGAAACACAAATTAAACAGATCTGATGACAGCAACTCTCTGTTTACTTCAGCTGTAACAGAGCGCCTGCTTACTTGAATATTCACGTGTCTACATAAGACTAAGGGCTGCAATATCCATCGTTAAGACCTAAAGAAAAGATAAGCAACTGTCATAAGAGCTAACAATAACTGGACCTCACCACTGGCACAGATGAAATGGCTGACCACAGGTTTCCCGGACACAAAAAGCCGAGGGCCTGACGCCCTGCGTCCCTCTGACAGGAACTGCACAAGCTGCAACGACCGGGGCTCCTCAGGGACTGCCAGCGGTCTGCTGGACGGCAACCCTGAGCAGCTCTGGAAGATGTCTGCCTCCTCCCAGACAAGTACAGACTGTACTCTAGCTGTGCATGTCTACGGAAGCTCAGACTGTATTAGGCAATAGATGGGGGGTTCCTGCTGGGTGTTCTTAGTTGCTGTCTAGAGTATAGGGGTTTATGATGCTTTCATAGTTACCTTTTCAAAACTTTCTCTGTTATCAACGGGGAAGCACCCGCACATTTATTTTTTTTAAAAATGGCAATTTCTGCCTATTTTCTCAATGCCAGCACTACTCATTTAAAAAACCCACACCACACAAACAATACGTGGAAGGCAGGCTGTCCCCCCAGCCTAGCAGCAATACAGGTTCTCGTCACATTTCCAAAACTGTCCCAAGAGCTACACTGGAAGTTTTTACATGCCAGTTTAAAACATTCAAGAATTTTACACTTCCTTTTAGACACTGTTCTTTAACACCATCTTTCTTGCAATCACTTCTGAAAGCCTGTTTAAAATGTCACTTACCAAAGCTTATTTTTAATGAACACTCTGAATAATTAATTTCAGCTATAGAGATAAATGCAATAAAATCACATTTTTCAAGTCTTCAGGATTTTTCTCATATTAAGTTTATATTTGAAGAAGAGTCTTGGCATTAAAAATGGGCATAAAATAAGGAAGAAGTGTGGGGGTTGCCCTCTTTTTTTTTTTTTTTCTTTTTTAACAAAGAC
>Ga0181612_120852_pt1 | contig 16263 bp, 12 predicted proteins | sample HoacroProtozoa21_FD_119630 | JGI IMG/M metagenome (GOLD analysis project Ga0181612, IMG submission 119630) | Hoatzin crop microbial communities from Cojedes, Venezuel. Combined Assembly of Gp0051906, Gp0051904, Gp0051908
AAAAATCCGCCCAGCTCCGGAATTCTGCTAAGTTTGCATTTCATCTTTCTGGAAATAATTCATGCACACGACTCCTGAGAAAATGAGCTCTGGGCTCAACCTGAGCTCACTGAAGCCAATGGGTTTCCCCAAGAAAGCAGTCGTTTTTCACTGTTTTGGCAGTTTATGCTTTGCAGAGCAGAAGGCAGGCTTTCAAAATCATCTCCGTACAGAGACAGCTGTGTCACTGCTTCCCAGCGGAAGCTGATTGTTTCCAAAAAGAGTAGCAGGGCTGAGGGAGCTTGCAAGCAAATTTATTATGAGACAATTACAAGAGCTAGAAGGCTCCCTCAGCGCTCCCGATGTTCCTGTTCTCCCTTCATGGTCCACAACCCTCACACAAAGCAATCTGCCTCAGGTCTTGCTGGGAGTGGGCAAATAAACTGTGCTCTGCTGTCTCGGTGCCGGGCTTTGGAAAGCCCCGTGCACAACTCCCCCAGCATCGCGAGTGGCCACCCGTACCTGGGGTAAGCCACGCCACAGCACGGGACCCAGAGGAGGAATAATAAACAGGTTTGGTTTTCAATATTTATCTTCCTAGGAGTAACACAACCATGAACCGTGCCCAGATGCCAAAATGCCTCCCCTCTGTACCCGGTCCTTCGACCAGGCAGCGCCGCATCCTCCTGAGCTGCCTGCCGCTCCCAGCCGAGAGCTTTGCAGGAGGGCAGGCTGTTCGGCGGGGTGACAGGGGCAGCGTCACAAAACCCAAGAGGATCGCAGGTGTCATCAGAACGGGCTCACCAAGAGGGAATCGCCAAAACGACCTTTGCATGCACACACGTGTGCAGAGGAGCTGAAGCTCAGCCTTAAACTTTTGGACAGTCTCAAAGCCGCGCTCACCTGACAACGACTTCTGCTAGGTGAAGGTTTGGTCCTTTGATTTCAAACCAGAATAAGTACCTTAAGCAGAGGAGAAGAAATGCCCCGTACTACGCCTGCTCGGCCAGAATTATTTGCACACATTAGTGATGCTTCTTCAACACGGCCGCAGCGATGACGGCCACGGCACCTGCTGCTGCTCCGCTCGCCGCCGCAGCCCGAGACTCCCCGACGAACAAAGCGGTGGCAGAAAGGCAGCCATCTGCTAGCTGATTTTCGGTGCTCTGTTAGCCATTTCACCTCTCTGCTCCAGCAACTGCAGAAGTACACGCCAGCCTCAGGAACCACTTCTGCCTAGGAGAAATCAAGCCACGGCAAGGGAGCGTGCCACAGATGGCACATACAGCCCCGGGGCTATCGAGATGGGGGAGATCACTGCGCGCCGCACCACATCCGAAAGGCTGGGAAGGGGAAGGTTTCCTTCTTCCGCTCATTTTGGGGTGTTTTTTAGCCAGGAGGTGGTGCAGTGAAAATTCAGCTTCCCCACACTGGGCTCTTGTTTTTAGCTCCTATAACAAAGAGCCGCTGGCGTCATTGTCACGGCTATGGGAACGGGGCAGTTATCACCGGTTACCACTCACAACCGCGCTCTGCTATCTGACGCTGCTGGTAATGGGCACGACACAGGCTTTCCTGCGCCGCGGCAGCGAGGCACAGAAACATCGCCCAGAGAATAACAAATTGGCTCCTGCCATTTGCATAAATCAACTCCGCAGGGTCCCTCGGGGTGAAGGCTGCCTCCCGCGCATGCATGTGTGCACGGCACAGTATTAACGCTGAGCTCATTCCAGAAGAGCGGAACGACGACAACCACAACCCGGGGCGAGCTGATGCAAGTTGTGGGTGCCCACCTGCCCCAGGAAAAAAAAAAAAAACAACAAAAAACCAAAAAAATCAGAAACTGCACCCTCCAAATTTCCACCCCTGTTTCCCTGTTTTCTTAACCGCACAGCTGAAATTTCAAGCTCACAGGCCGGAGAGTTTCTGTAAGACACAAATTCCGTCATTTCTCTGGCACAACGCATCCTTTGGGGTACGCGAGTGAACCATACACGCATCCTTCCTCCTCACCCCCTCCCCTCAAGACGGTCTAATTCACAGCAGGATTACATGCTCAGCTCATCTTACCACTAGAAACTTGTACTCAGCATACACGCAAAAGGATGATTTTTATCACTCTTGTTCATTTGTATCTGTTCCACTACAAACAAACAAAAAAACAACTAGGAAAAAAAAAAGATCTCAGGTACTAGGTCAGCCTAGTAATCATGTAAAAAAAAAGTCTGTGTAACCCCAATGAAAAAAAAAAAAAGAAATGCCAGTTGGGCCACCATTAAAACAAATAATCCAAAATATGCAAAACAAATTGAAAGAAGAAATAAAATTAAATCCTCCCCTCCAGACCTTTTAAAATGGGACAGAAAACTACATAAACACTCCTTCCCGCCTGAAAGCTCAAAAAATGAAGGGCTGGCCGAACTTATGGGGGAATAAATAGAGGAATAAGGAATTAGCATGTATCCAGCTATAGACCTCACCCATTAATCAAAGATTTATAGGACACCTGCACCCCTCAGCTGGCTGCTGGTATCATGGTGTCTCAGAAGAGAGTAGCTCTGTAAAGCTCATGCTCTTTTTACAGCCCTCAGATCAGAAAAAAAGCTACTGGAGTTGCTGTTTCCAGTTTGGAGTGACCAACTCCAGACAGCTGTGTCCTTTTTTTAAAAATACCTGCTGGCCTCAGACTGTGCTGGGGAAGGCTAGAGACTTCTACAAGCTCTGCCAAACGTCTCCAGGAAAATTAAGAGTGCCGAAACACCGAAAGGCTACTTGGAAATGGCTTGCTACGAGGGCTTTGTGGATCCCTCCTCTCACCTTAAACATCACCTGGGAAACAACAGAGATTCAAAGAGACTCAAACCTAAAGCATCGCTGGGTCACACCTCAGCTAGCGACCTCCTCTCTGAGCTTCGATTGCCTTTTTTTCGCCCCTCCTCCTCAATACTGACTGGCATCTGCTCACTCAGGCTGTTCGTGACTTGGATCCACTTCGACCCCTTTTTATACCACAACTTCCTCCATTTTAAGTCCAAAGAAAAATATTATTTTCACGGACTGTGGCTAACCATAAGCAACAGTATCTCCTTCAGCTACCCTTGCACTAAGCTCGATAATTTTGACTAACAGGTACAATCTCTCTCGTAAGCCACTGCAGATGGAGACAGGCATTTTCTCAGCTTCATAAAAATGTCAGTATCCAAAGTCCCTCAACAACCAGGAGTGGGAACGTTACACTCAGGCGCTACAACACGATGGTGGCAGCCAACAGCCAACCCTTCAGTTCATATTTTCACTTTAGCTTGTATCACCTCAATGTTCAGCCCAAGTGTGGACACCCAGCAAAGTTCATAGATAAAATCGGAAGTGTCAGTATGATCTTGTTTCATCTGCTGCAAGCTACACTACTCTGCCTACAAAAAAAACCCACCCTGTACGTCCCCGCAACAAAGAGACCACCTCAAGGTGTTACTGTGCACGTCAGAGAAAGCCGAGCCTTTCGGACTGGGCTTTGGAGGCCTCACACATCTGATTCACAGGCAACTTGGGCCAGTGCACCAGCCAAGATGCCAGGGGTTTTTTGGTGGATGTGAACATGGTAAAACCACAGAAAGACACAGTTTTGACCAGTCTGCCTTTATTCGGTGCTGGACAAGACGGGAGCCAGAGAAAGGCAAAACTGACTGCCCATTCCGTGGCTGCAAAGCCAACGGGAGGGTACCATGGCACATCCACCTACAGAGGCCAGCCTGAAGAGCAAAGGCGAAGAGAGGAAATTCCCCTGTACCTCCCTGTCCAACAGCCCCCCAGAAACCTAACTTGTCACCCCAGGACCCCGGGTAAAGCACAACTCCAGCTCCTTCAAGACTGACTTCAGAAGGCCTCTGCAGTAAGCCATCAGTGGAGCACCTGTGGTTACGGTCAGAAGGCATGCTAAACTGCACCAAGCCTTTTGGAAAATGCCAGGCCTAGAAATAGGATGTCCCCATCACCATCCTCACTTGAATTTGACTGGCAGCAACAAAACTGAAGTGCATGTTGGTCTTCCAGCACAGTGGCTTGGGGCTAACAACAGTCTTAAGAACTGGGGGAAAAGTCTCAATGCTTGCAGAAAAGCATCCAAGAAGTGCACTTGGCTGTCGGGTGCATGCACATATTGAGCTGTGCCTCCCTGACATGCCAGAGAGGGAAGGCTGGCAGTTTAGAGCCCAGGAGATGATCAAAGCTGTCCTCTCTGCTCCCAAAGGGCTCCCTTTCAGCACCTTTCAAAGAGAACATCAAAGAGGCCTCACCGCTTCCTTACCGCCCACCAGCCTGCTCCAAGGCCTGTGTCAGGATGCTCGTTCATCTAACCAGAGCCCCGGGAAGGCTGCCGCTGCCTTTCCAGCCTTCCTCACCTCCACCATGCCGGGCTCTGACTCAGGGCTACGCTGTGCTCTGCCCGCTTGGTGACAGTGCAGTGGCTGGTGGACAACCAGGCGGATGCTGAAGATCCCCTGGAGCGACCACGACTGAGGGACTCCAAGGACATGCAAGTGCACCCAGACCTCTCCTGTGGCATCCAGGGACCGACGGGTGGGTGAGCAGCCAGCCAGCTGCCACTGCTCAGTCCCACTGCTTCTGCTGGTGGGCCCTCACTTGAAAATTACGTCCCCGTCAAAGGCCCCAGGTTAGCTCTAGCGCTTCTAGGAGGTGAACTACAGGCTCATGTCCCTAAACACCCGGGTGATCCACGGCATGATGCCCACACTGACCCTGGGACAACTGCTTCAGTGCCCTAAGAGCCAGCAGAGGTGTGGAGAAACATTTCCCCTCCATAGCAAGAGCATGACGTCAGCCCGCAGCTTGTAAAGGGGGTGGAAATCTGCGTGCCGGACAGCAGGCTGCTCTCGTAAAATGGGACCAGTTCAATCATTAGCTGCCCTGGAGTCCCCTCGGCCAGTCCCTAGCAGCTTCAACAGCACCCCCGACAGCCATTATCTCAGAAGGACGCTCGTTATAGAAAACCATGTCCCTCTGCCAAGTTCTCGTGTCTCGTTATTTTCGGAACGACACGGGCAGGCTCTGTGCCTCAGCAACTGTCAGCAGAGCCACATGGAAAGCAAATCCATACAACGATCAGGCTAGCAGGGACAGTGCTGGAAACAGCATCGATGCGGGGACAGTCCCCTGGAAGCACCCTGTGGTCATGAGAAAAGAGATAAGGGCAATAAACATAAAACCCAGAAGCTATTTGACACTATTTGCATGGGAAGCTGATCTCCCCCAGCCCTTCTCATTCTCATGCATATGAGTGGAGACAAAAGGATTTAAAAGCAAACCACCTGTGCAGGAAGGATGGCTCCTAAATCCCAAAGAAGACAGGACCTACTTACTGCAAACTCATTTTAATTAAAACATTCCAGGATCCACATTCCCCAGGATTAAATTACTGATTTAGCTATTTATACATCTAGCCCCTTTCACCCGTTCTAGGACAGTATTGTTTAGGTGTTGGGTGACACCAGTGTCAGGTAAAGGGAAGCAAGCATTTTCTGGTGCCTGTGACCCCTAACGCAGAATCCACGATTATCTGCAGGTCAGCCCCAGCACCTGTCAGCAACTCACAGATTACTGGAGTGGGAGCATAATCCTGTCCAACACTAAAGGATGATTCTAAGGCCCTAGAAAAAGCAGAGGTAAATGGCTTAGACAAGGTGCAAAGTTCCCAAGGCAAGGCTTTCAATTAAAAAAAAAAAAAAAAAAAAAAAAAAACAGAGATGTGGGGAACAAGGAAGACCTAACACAGATGCAGCTGGAGCAGAATTTAAACTCCCCCCCCCTGCAAGAGACCAGCAGGACTCCTTCCTCGCCTTTCACAGGAAAGGAATCTGGAGATGCAAGTCCCAAATTGCCCTGCCCAGTGCTGCGCACACACAGGACCATGTCCAGCCTCTGCCAGCCTGCTGTGCAGCTGAATATTTCCTCTTTAGGCTCTGAAAACTGCGACTCAACCCAGACAGAGACAGCCCTTGCAGCTCCTACCACCTCCTGGCTGCAGTATTTCCCCGTGACAGAGCACGGAGGCTGGCTGGAGGTCACGAAGCCTCAGCCCACCCTGGGCAGAGAAAGCAGCCCTTCCTAGCGGGTATCACCTATGCTGCAGCTGAGACTAAATTATGAGCATGCTGTGGACACAGGCAGCACAAGAGAACAGAAATCCTTTCTGAAAACCACCATCAGCTAATGTAAGCACCAAAAAACCTCAGCTAGCTCTAAAACAGGTGAGCAAAAGCAGCAGCAACACAGATGGACCGAGGCAATGCATTGCTTTTTCTGGTATGGGTGCCAGCTGAGTTAATACTACATTACCAGCGCTACATGACATCGCGCCGCGCAGCACAGACATGCCCCAGGCTGTTTAAGTCAGCCCTAGGCTGTGTAAGGCAGGAGAAGAATTTGCTAGTTTGGGTGGAATATTATACAAGCATGAAAATGGCTCTAGATCCAGCCAAACCCTCAAACCATTTGAGTGCTCTGTCCTCAAACTGCTGCAGCATTTCAGGTGCTTCCAAGGTCCTTTCCTTCCAGTTTCCACAATTTCCTCTTGAACTGGGACAGGGGAGCCATAACCGGACACCCCTATTCTAGGTGCAGCTTCACCAGTGCCATGCAGAGGGCATAACAACTTCCACTGAGATCCTGAAGCAGCCCAGTATGTAATTTAACTTATGTGCAATGAGACTGCACTGCTGGCTCATACTGAACTTGGCACCTACCATCAGCCCCAGGTACCTTCCAGGTGAGCTACTACCCTGCCAGTCAGTCCCAGCCTGTCTCGATGCATCTTATGGGATCAGGCTCTGACTTTGCTTTGACAAATGGTAAGAAACCTCAAAATGGCTAGTTCGTGAAAAATTCCTAAAGGCAGGCCCAGTAGGTCATTATTTACCCAGGTTCTCCACAGCAGACTAGAGTCACGCTTTGTTTTTTATAACACGAACGATTCATACCACATTTTCAGAGTTTCGGCTGTAAGTGTGATGCATGCGATGTGGTTTCCATGTCATTGCAAGTGAAATCAGGTACTGTTTTGTGTAATTCTGTCCCCAAATCTAAACATACGTAACATTTTTAAATATGGCTGCAAGCTGACATTTTGAATAAGTGGTTACTCTTTTTTTCTTTTTAAAATATATGTACATTTATATTATTTTCTGCGAAGTTTGTGTCAACGGAGGGGATAACCCAATGCCATGTAAAGAATGAGCAGAAACCCCAAGTACTGTGTCAGCCTGGTTAAGCCCTCCTGGAAGGACTCTGTCCATCAAATACCCTGCTGTTGCAATCATTTCTCTACTATAGCAAAGGAATTTAATTATGCTTTTATAAGCAATTTAAATCTGGTTATTCTGGATTGAAGTGGGTGTCACTGAGTGCAGAACATGGGCAAAAGACGCAATGAACTACATTAGTCTGAAATGTACTTTCTTTTTTTTTTGTAAATGCTTCCCTTTTTGGTTTTATTTATTATAGGAGAGAAGTGGTTTTCTGTTACTGACAATCCAGATAACGAAGCAAAGTGGGATTCAAGTCAAAGCGGAACCTGGGAAAGACTGGAAATAGCAGGGTCCTGCTAGACAAGCACCACTCCCTTGGCACCCTTTCAGAGACTGACCAGCTCTGTGCTCCGGGCAGCAAGGGCTGAGGGGTTCTTCCCTCCGCTCCTCTGACAACAAGCTGGTCCAGAAATTCCTGTTCCAGGCTGCCCTACTGTCTAGCAACCTCCTTTTCATTTCCAGTCTAACTGTATCCATAGCCAGTCTAGACTCATTTAATCTTAGCCAGCATCTTGACAGCTTTGTTTCCCTCCTCAGTGTCTGACATCTGCAGACATCGATCAGATCCTCTTTCTGCTTTCAATTTGCTAGCCTAGACAGGCTGAGTTCTTCCCTTTTTTCCCCTTTGCAAAAGACTCTGCAATTACTTCATCAGCCCAGAAGACCTTGTCTGCACCCACAGCAGATTGCATTCATTTTTTGAAGGTGACGGACGGTACTAGCACAGTGACCTTAAATCTTCCCTAAGTTCATGGGAAATTAGACAGCCCAGGAGCACACTTGCTGTTTTCACATCTACATCGCAATTCAGAAAGCAAAGCCATAGCAAAGAGCATAGCAATGAATGGCAAAAACCACTGCTGTCCCACATCTGACCTCAAACAGCACACATCAATACTGGACTTTTCTGACATTTTACACGAGAACTTCAGGAAAGCCTTTAAATCTGGGCCCCGTGTCTTCATATTATGAAATAACACAGGAGTTTCCGTGGTTACCAGTGACAAAAGTGAGCTTTAAGTTTTGTTTGTGCTATACAGTACAGCTGCTCTGTGAACCACGCAAGCTGTATATAAAAAAAAAAAAAACGACCTAAACCACCTCATTTCTATTACGTGAGTCTACCCAAGGGTTCCACCCTAACTCAGCACAATTCTTAAACTCCATAGCTGGCTGTTGCATCAGCCCAGTGAGAAGAGAAATGGGTGGGTGGCAGGACGCATTTGTCTGCCTTTTTTAAAAATTTATTTTTTTTTTTAGTAATTTGGGTTTATGTAGGAGGAGTGAAGCCACAATTAAAAGGGCAAGTTTCTCCTGCCTCTTCTAAAAGGAAAACGAGCTCTATCACCATTTAGCAATGGACAAAAAGCAACTGGAAAGGAGCCCAGGTAGTTTGGAAGAGCTACACTGCAGAACACGCTTCGGTCCTAAAAACAGCTTAGCTCAGGGACTCCCAAACTTACCTTGCTGGTACACGGCTGTGGCCACTGCCTCCATCACAGCCACTCCTTCCTCCACCACCCACATCAGCAGCAAGCTCCCACCCACACGCACACACCGAAGGAGGCTCCGAGCTGGACAGGCAGCGCACGGGCAGTCCTCCATCGAGGTACACGTACCACAAGCCACAGCAATGCTATCATTTGCCTTGTCTACACAAGAAGAAATACCAACTGTATATGGATCTGATCCAGTGTCCACCCATGCCTGTAAGGTCCTTTTCAGTAACCCCAGAAGGATTTTTCATTTGGTTCTGAGCAGTATACAAAGGCTGGTGGAGACAGGAGGCTACCCATGCTTCCAGGTACAATTCACTGAGTTTGCAGGTAATCAAAAGCAAATATAGGCCTGTTAAAATTCAGATAGCAAGACAGCAGAGCCTGAGATCCCACAGCAACCCGAGGACACTGCAGGTCTGTAGACATCTGCGCATATGCATTTGGAAACATTCAATGGCACAGAGTTGTTTCTAGGAGAGGCTTCCCTGTTATTGTCATTTCGCTAGGGAGATTAGAACAAGCCAGAATTTTGTTTGCCAAATGCCCAGCAGATGTTGGAGGTGGAACAGAGCAGAGCGCTCTGTTCACGCTTGTGCAGAGAGGTTTCTCCTGGGTCTAAGGTGGACATTCATAACAGGCCAGGGACCAAATACACAGGAGAGTGCCTCTGTCCTGAACATGCCAGACAGTGTCAGAAGGAAGGCTGTCCACTGCCTAGGCTATACTTACAGGAGTCTGGAAGCAACAGTAGAGCTTGGTGAGGAATGGGTGGTTTCTTGCTAAGGAAAGGATGCGTTTCTCAGTCATGGTGCATTCAACATCGTCATCTTGGAGAATGACGTCCTTCTTCAACACCTTCACTGCATAGAGCTGCCCACTCTCTTTCATCTTGGCAAGCATCACCTAAACCAAAGTGGAGGGTGAATTGCAAGGGCTGAGCCCTCAGACTCTATGAGCAATACAGAGCCTTTCACACCTTCTCACACCAGAAAGGTCAGTTATCTCATGACCAGGCTTGTGCATGCAAGCGAGTCAGCCTGTTGGTATGGGCATCAGTGTACAATCGATGACACACGTTACTGTCTGCAGCAGGCTTCCCCGGATAGAAATGCCCACACACATTGCTCCAAAGGCTGGCACGGGGCTAGCTGGTCGAAGCCCACCGGCTGTGCCAGAGCAAACCCCCTGAGCAGCGCCATCCATCCCACTTCCCAGCTCAATTACCAAATTCAGATGCCCCATTTCTCATCGCCTTTGTGGCAAAGCAGAGAAGCGAAACCTCCATTCACTGAATTTGAAACCACTGCCTTGTTTCCTTGCTCCAAGAAATGCTGCCCAAACGAGTGCTAATGCACACACTTGCAGTTTCTGGTATGGGCCCTGGCATGCAGCTGTTCCTCTGGTTGCTAACTTTGCTGGGTTTTGTGACATCCAGTTCTTCACTCTGCTGTCAACTTTCTTTCTCTCCCCTGTTCTCCCTGCTCTCTGTAACCAACCTTGTTGCACAAAGCGCACTCCACTGGACAGTCTGTGTGTCACATTATGATATAACTTCGTCTGTCTTGGAGCTTCTTAAATAAGGAATGTGGTTTCCCCCCCGAACGAGCCAACAACTCCTCTCACCTTTCCAAAACTGCCCTTCCCCAATACACGAAGGAAGGTTAAGTCTTTGATCCCAAGTTTGCTTGCTGAACTTTCACTAACGTTGTTGCCATCTTTCAGGCTGCTTTTTCCCTGGTGTCTCAAAGTAGATCTTGAAACCAGTTTCTGTGGAGGAAAGTAAGTAAGTATCAGTCTGCATAGAAAGTGTACTTTCGCCTCAGCGGTTTACACAAGTAGCCGACCCACCGACCTCGGCATTTCGGACCTGATCAGGTTCCCTGTACGGCCACTGGACCAGAAGGAGCGTTGGTACCACCACCCCGCACAGCCGGTGTGTGTGAGCAGCGCAGAGCTGCGCTCAGCCGTCAGCATTGGGCCCCAGCCTCAGCATTTTAAGTTGCAACCCCACTGCCCAGCAGATCCCGGAGGCACGTCCGCCTCTCTCTGTCCTCACTCCCCTGAAAAATCAGATAACTGGTGAGGATATCCAGGTCTCCCATCTAACATCAGACCGAGGAGGACTGCGTAATTTCTGCAATATGCAAAGTGCTGGTGAGATAGAGAACCCGAGCAGATCTCACCTGAATCTCTTCAGTTTCTACCTGATTTTAAGACTCTTGCTCAGCGCCCAGTTCAGTGGGACTCAAACTTCAAAATATTTTTCTTTCCCACAGCTGGGCTGCTGCCTTTCTCCACTGCTGTAAATTCGGTGGAAGGCTGTTCACTCCCACACCAGCAGTGAGGGGTCCTTGCATTTTCAGGAATTGTACCGATATTAGCACACATTTCCAGAGCTTCTGCTTTCGCAGTATACAAAGATCAAGTCACCCTCCAGTGTCCTCTGTTCACAGCTCTCCAGGTCTGAGCAAGTGTGTAAACCACGAGTATTTTTGCTCAGTTTATTAGCCCAAAGTCACAGGGACTTCTTGAGCTCCACCTTGTGACTGCTTTGGTGTAAAGCAGAACTCTTCCTGCACAGGAGACTTGTCCACAGCCACGGAAACACCAACCCCAACCACGGGGAAGAACCAAGAGCATTCAGAGCAGCATCCTGCAAAACTCCCAACAGATTTCAGCTCACAGCGGAGTCTGAACACTTACCTAGAGCCTTCAGGTCACAAATAACGAGAAGAGATTGTTAAACACCAAACACAGATTTTTATTTTCCTGGTTTCATCTCCTTTTGATGTGGTGATTATGCAAATAACAAATGCTAACAAGTGCTGATTTTTACCAGAATGAGAAGGGAGTGTGGGACTTGTGCTTCCCTGTAACTCCCAGGATAACTGTGCCCCTGAACCGCCACAGCATGAAGAGCGAAGGTGAGAAAGTCTCGTCTGCTACAAACCAACTGAAACCAAAAGAGGCAGCCCAGCCTAACGAGCAGGCTAGGCTGATACACAGTCAATGTAGCTGACAAGATTTACCAGGTCTGACAAGAATATTTGGAGTTTGGATATTTTCTTTTTGGCCAAACAGAAATAGATAGACCCACATTTTATTATGGGTTACTGTGGTTTTAAGCAAAGTCACTTCTCAAAACTGCGAGCAAATGAAACGTGATGAAAACTTGTTATCAAATGACAGCTCTGATTTCCATGACCCTTTATGGGCATTTTCACTCAAACTCTTACAGGGTGTTTTAAACTCTCTGAATAGACTCAGACATACAACAGCTGGGGTTTTAGGATGCCTTCAGTACCGACAAGCAGAAATTGTACACATCTGTCCCAATCCTGGCAACAAGCTCACCAGGACACTGCCTTGGACAGTAAAGACCAGAGCTGATGTTGCCCTGATAGGGACCATAGATTTTAGCTGGGGAAACTGTAGTGAAGAGTGAAACTGTTTCCCCCAAAATCACTCAGAAAAACAGCGATAAAGCAGGGAAGAGAACCTAGGCCTCTTGCTGAGCTCTTCTGCTCTATGCCACACCACCTTTGCAGACAGTGCATTTGTGTTTGCAGGAAAAGTAAAAAAAAGGTATGGCACGGATTATATTGACCGTTAACTAGTTTGGGGTCTTACTCTCCTCTCATTCACGCCAAACAGATAAAAGAGCCAATGGAGTCACACCACTGCGAAACATAAGCAGACAACAGAGCAACACCTATAGACCTGAGCTTCTGCCAGGGTAAACCTGGCTATAAGACATCCATTGCCCAGCGAAGTCTTTGCCACAAGCCACAGACAGTAACAACCTACTTGTGCAGTCCACCACACAACACCATCTGCCATAACTGCAGTCTCTGACTTCAGCTGTAAATGGTTTACATTAAATTTGTTGTAAATGTTTTAAAAAAAGGAGGGGAAAAAAAAAAAAAAAAGAAAAAAAAAAAGAAAAAGAGACTCACCGAATTTGGGGAAATGCTTCCTGGTTGCAGCCCCATGCACGCCAAGGTTTTAGCAAGCTCCGCTGAGTTCACCCCACAATTCGGTGCAACGTTTGCTTGGCATCGGATGTGGACGTTCATTTTACAGACTGACAGGGGTGATCATAGGGATGGAAAGTAAAAGCAAAGGAGCAATTAAAATAACTTGGACGGATTAATTGCTGAGAAATAATTTAGCAATTCTATTTCAGGAAATATACCCATCTGGATCTACCCTGTCTCTTTAAACTGAAAGGATTTTTGCCACTGAGCTCAGCAGAAACAAAATTAGGACTCTCAGAAAAGAATAAACTCCTGAAAATCAGAGATATACCCCAAACTCTCCGAGTAGCATGCCACACTGCCTGAAGCTATTCATAAGCACTTTTTGTCAGGTATATAAACACCACTGCAGCTATGCCTGCAGATAAAATTAGTATTTATAATGCCACAGAATCCGCAACAAACTTCTATATTTGCAGGTATCTAATTTTAAATATATATTGTTCAGTGGGAAACTAAAATCTTTCTTGCTCTCATTCATGGACCCACACACCCCCTCTTGTGGGAGATGAAGGCAAACGGTGTCTGTTACGATTTTACAGTCTGGATCACTGAAACAAAGAGGTAACACCACGACATGCTTTGTCATCAATGAACAGCATGACAGACAGGGTAGTCAGCCTAAAGCAATGACCTTTTTTTCCCCTCAGATGCCTTTTCATTGCCTTATTTCACTAGCTGAGGAAAAACCTTCAGGTAAAGGGAAAAATGAATGCAGGAAGCAGTGATACCCAAGAATATTTTCAATAATGCAAATTAAACAAAGCTGTGCTGAGAGTGCAAAGTAGAGTCCTGGAAACCAGAGATTAAAAAGTAGATCAGTGGGTTTTTAACTCTTGCAAAGATGAATATTCATTGCTTGGCTTTCTCTTGAAGGTTGCACAAATCAAGCCCACACAGTGCATCAAGAGTCTAAAAATACACATATTTTGTGAAAAGGCTGCAGTAAGAAGTTGCTCACTTTTACACTGTAGGCCCTGTCGCATGATTCCCCAGAGCAAGGAACCACAGTGGTCACAGAAAGTCGGGACTTTGTAGTTGTGGACACTGAACTTATGGGGAATGTTGATTCCAAACCTCTGTTCAGTCACCTGAGGCATAAAAAGAAAAGCACAGATTTAAAATTCAAATACATATACATAAGCTGACGTTCATTTTCATACAGGTATTTAAGTGCAAAACTATGAAAATAATTCCAGCTCAGAAAATGTCTCAATCCATCACCTCACTGAGGTTTACTGCAAGCGAACATTGAGTGACCAACCTTGCCTGCTGCGAGCCTGCTCTGGTTTCCTTGCTGGTCAGGCTGGACTATCTGACAAAGCAGATTTTTAAAAGGGCTGCCTAGCCAAATTTAAGTTCTTAAAAACAAGCTAGAATTAGAAGTGTGGATTACCTCATCACAAAACTATCACACTGAAGTGCCATGTATAAATTATGTTACCTACAGCATTTTGTAACTAACCAGTTTTCAAATTATTAGCTTGCATACTGTGTGCAAACATGTAAATTTAGGTCAAACTGTTGATTTTATTAGATTTAATATAGAGTAGTGTTCCCAGCTCCCCCTAAAATTCTCGTTCTTCTTCTCACCCTCCTTGTTATTACTAACAGCCTTTCATTTCAGGCCCACATTTTGCTTTATCACTTGCTCTCATCCCCTTTTTAACCTTGTTCTTTTCCAACGGTGAATCATGCAGAACTCAAAGACACCTTAGAAAATGTTAGATCAGCTAAAGAAACCCATTCCCATCGAGCCTCTTCTTTGCTTTCCATTTTGTGTCTCAACACGCAGATCCTGAAAGACCGAGGGGCAACCCACCACTTCCCAAAGAAAACTCAGGGGTGCGACTGAAACGATGAGTTTAAAGTGAACGGTGCCTCCTCCTCTTTGCCTTCTTTTAAAGCAGCTTAGGTGTGTTACACACCCTTCACAATCCTAAAAGAGGGGCAAGGAGACTCACCATTTCACTTGCACTTTAGCCTTAAGCATTTTAACTTCATCTGGTTTGGCAAGGGGTCATTTTAAGAAATCTAGCTCAGCAGTTTGGAGGCAAGAAGTAACGAGCAAAGGCAATTGCTTATCTGCACCGGAAAGAAGGTTTCTGCAGGGCATACAATACAGAGCTATTTCCCAATTGAAAATATTTCTGTTGAATTTTCCTTGCATGGTTATTAAGCAATTTCCAGTTATAGAAATGAGACATGCCATGCACAAGGCAGTTTTAGGTGGGGATGCTACTCCTGTCAAATACAGCTAAAACTAGAAAGAAACAAAACCTTCAGAAACACAAGTTATGCAACGGTTCTTTCTTACAGCATAAATAATTCCACAGAGTAAAGGTGTGGAGCAATGACTAAATGGGCACTTTAAGTTACCAGAAAAGAAAAAAAGAGGCAGAACAAAGACCAGTGGTTGGATTTTTAAAGCCACAGAAATCCACATTAAGAACCAGGCACCAAATTTTGATGACACCACAGTTAATCATGCAAGCAAATTACCAAGGAAGACATTGGATTTGCTATTTCTTGATGTCTTCCAGTGAAGATACCCTGCCTTCCTACACCATGTGCTAGTCCAACCAGTTATTGGCATTAACAGAAGAACAACCAGATGATACTGCATGGCCTTTATGCATGCCCCTGTCACTCCTTCTGACTTGTAAATCAATCCATGAATCAAGATAGCACAGAGTAAATTCTGTTATAGGACAACCCCAGCAACCCAGACAAACCCAAAGACTCACAAATTATGATGACCCAAAATAACCAACATGACTTTACCTTGAGATCGGTCTTGCTCGTATTGTTTTGGCATGTGCAAGCCGTAACAATTAGATGATGGCAGCGCTTGTGTACAACACAGGTGCATACTAGGAAATAAAAGAGGCATGCTGAAAAGAGCTGTCAAAAGACTCAGAACACATCATCCCATCAGCTGGGTTCTTTAAGGCTCAGCTATACCATCAGGACACAGTAAATATGCGAAAAATAATCGGTGGGTTGGAATTTCCAAAATCTTGTAGCAGATCTGGAAATGCATCTCCAACCCACTGCAACAGAAATTCTGCACCGGATCATTCATACAGCCTAGAAAACAGCTTCCTATATAAAACACGCGTGATGCACACAGAAATTCTCAAATGAACTAAAAAAAAAATGCTGTTGAAATAATTATCTAGTGGAGAATATTTCTCACAACACACACAAATAATACCAGAGAGCACAGGACTGAAATACCAAAAGCCACCCCTCCATCTCAGTGGCACCATGCTTCTTACACTGGATATCCAAGCGAGTCCTGCCCAGGTTAGTTGGTCATTTGAGGCTCAGTGCAATGCTCGGGTCTGGGAAGCTGGGTAACTGCAGCAGATTGGTGCTGTGTCTAATTAGCTAGTCCCCATCAAGAGGGCTAATCTGCCCTAAAGC